>Ga0070708_100000279_pt1 | contig 38354 bp, 36 predicted proteins | sample KBSK5503metaG_FD_65469 | JGI IMG/M metagenome (GOLD analysis project Ga0070708, IMG submission 65469) | Corn, switchgrass and miscanthus rhizosphere microbial communities from Kellogg Biological Station, Michigan, USA - KBS K5-50-3 metaG | ecosystem: Host-associated > Plants > Roots >... | reverse complement strand
TGAGTGAAAAGCTCTGTCCCTTGAGATCAGCGACAATCCTGCGCGCCATACGAAGGGCCTCTGTGTCGCCTTCAATACACCAAAAAGCGCCTCGTAAAGCTCTGGCGCCGGAGCGAGGTTCGCTGACAGCGATCAGCGGGTGAATGGAACCAACGTGCCAACCTCGTTCAGCCAAAGGCGAAAGAGTCGTCGATGAGAGCGCGCCACTAGTATGCAAAGCCGTTCCGGTCTCTCCTTCGCGAGTATTAGCCCGTGCGAGCTTCAGAGCCACCTTCTCAATTTGGTCGTCGGGCGTCGCGATAATGACAAGGCTACTCGAGGGCAACTTGCCTAGTTGTTTAAAGTTCAATTCCCGGACAGGCGCGTCCAACAGGATTGCGGCTTTCCGAGCTCCCGGAAGAGTCCTGGCGGCTAAAACGTCGATGGAGTATCCAGTTTTTCTCAGAGCGATAGCCAGGGCGGTTCCCAGACGCCCAGAACCCACTACGGAGATCCTGGCCATCGGTTTTTGTCTGGCTTTTGAGATTGGCATGCCTGGTTGGAGGCGACTCATGTTTGCGAACTAGAGTGGGACTCGCAAAAATCATTGGATCATCGGGTGTTTTTGTTTACTCTGCATTATAATTCTCACCGGATTGAAACTGCCAACAAGTATGTTTTTAGCAAACATCGGTCCGGCTCCAAAGTTCGTCTGTGAAGTTTTTAGGACGCGCAACCATGCCGCCAAGCCTGTGCATCATAGACTGCGCGTTTGAAATAAGCGAAAACCGTATCTTAGAACCCCTACCCTCAGCTCGTTTTCGGCTTTGAACGTTTTCGCAATTCGTTTGGCTGACAATCTCGGGTCATCGGAAAAGGCTTTTAGTTTCTAATGATTCGATCATCTTTCGTTTATCTGGAGGTTTTTCAACATGAATAGCTTCTCCCGCGCCATGACTGCTCTAGTTTTGGCCACTTCCCTACTGGGAACTTCTTTTGCCTCCCTGGCACAGACCACAACCACCAAGGACCAGACTCAGGACGGCACCGCGACGCAACCGGATAACAAGTCTCAGCAGAAGACTCCTGCTACTCCTGCCCCGGCTACCCCACTGCCCACCGGTTCAGGCAAGCCACTATCCACGAATGAAGATCCTGCCATGATCGGCAAGCGCAATATTAATTCCGGAATCATATCCAAAATGAGCGGGTCGACGGAAAAAGAGGTGAGGCTTGGCCGTGAACTTGCCGCGGAGGTCGATCGCCAGGCAAAGTTCATCGATGATCCGACAATCACCGAATTCGTAAACAGGGTCGGCCAGAATATCGTGCTTCATTCGGACGCCAAGGTGCCATTTACCATCAAAGTCATCGATTCAGATGAAGTAAACGCTTTTGCCCTACCGGGCGGCTTTTTCTATGTCAACAAAGGTCTCCTGTTGGCGGCCGACAATGAGGCCGAGTTGGCGGGCGTCATGGCCCACGAGATTGCGCACGTGGCCGCGCGCCATGCAGTGGAAAATAATACCAAAGCTTCACTGCTCGAATATCTCGCCATTGGCACCTCTATCTTTCTCGGAGGGATTCCGGGATTGATCTACCAGAACACGGCGAACCTGGGATTGCTTGGTGCTTTCATGAAGTTCAGTCGCAGTGCAGAGTCAGAGGCGGACAGGCTCGGCGTGCAGTACATGTATGCCGCAGGCTATGACCCGGGGGCAATGGCAACGATGTTTGAGAAGCTTGAGGCCAAAAACAAGAAAAAGCCCGGTCTCATTTCTAAAGCGTTTGCCTCCCACCCAGCGCCGCCTGAGCGAAGGGCAGCTGCCCTGGCACTAGCTGCTCGATTCCCAGAACACGAGGAATACATAATCAGCAGTTCAGAGTTCCAGCGAGCGAAGAGCAGGCTGCTCAGACTATCCAATGCTCGGGCCACGACCGCAGGTGTACTACCCGCGGGCGATGATGGGGCTCCCGGCAGACCCACCTTAAAGCGGCGCCAGCCAACTCCGGACGACTCGACGACAACTCCGGACAATGGTGAACAAAAGCCCGCAGATCAGGGTCCACCGAAACTCAAGAAAAACGACGGTACAAAGCCGCCCGCGCAGCCCTAAAACGGCGTGCTGTGCTCATTGAATCGAGGCTCTTCGGTGTGGTTGCCGGAGAGCCTTTTTTTGCCTCGAATCCTAGTGGTGTCCTAACTTGAGGAAACTGCACAGGCGTCCCTCGTGGGTGCCCCTTTTCCGCGCGACTCGGAGCGCCCACGGAGGGTCGCCCCTACAGAAATTCGAACACGACCCGAATCCTTCGCGGGTTGACAATTTTCTGAGCGCTTCTGTATTCTAGCCGTTCGCGTTTTAATCGCTAAAAACAGAGATAGTTAACTATGTCGACATACTTCCCCAGCGGCAAGGATCTCGCTGGAAGACGAAAATGGTACGTGATTGACGCAGCCGGACAAACGGTCGGGCATCTTGCTTCTGAGGTGGCGTCAATCTTGAGTGGCAAGCGTAGCCCACAGTGGACGCCTTTTCTGGATATGGGCGATCACGTAGTCGTGATCAATGCCCGTAAAGCCGTATTGAAGGGGAACAAGGTCGACCAGAAGCTTTACCGCCATCACACGCGCTATCCGGGTGGCCTTCGCGAGATAACCGCTGGAGAGATGATAGCGAAACGCCCGGAGCGAGTGATCGAACTTGCCATTAGGGGCATGTTACCGAAGAACAAGCTCGGCAAGGCGATGGCTAAGAAGTTAAAGATTTACGCCGATGCCGAACACCCGCACTCAGCTCAGCGCCCGCAAGCCTATCAGCTAACTCACCAAACAAATCCACAATAAACAAGTGCAACAAGATAAAAGGAAAGATTACTGTGGCTGAAATTCAGTATTATGGAACCGGGCGCCGAAAGACATCAACAGCCCGAGTTTATTTGCGACCAGGCGCCGGTGAAGTTCAGGTCAACCGCAAACCTTTTGACCGGTATTTCCCTAATGAAACTTTGCGGATGATTATTCGTCAGCCGTTGCAGCTAACGGAGACGACTAATAAGTTTGATTTACTAATAAACGTAAAGGGTGGCGGCCCCGCCGGACAAGCCGGCGCGATCCGGCATGGGATAACTCGCGCTTTACTTGAATATAATGCGGACCTCCGGCCGACGCTGAAACAGGCGGGTCTTGTGACCCGCGACCCGCGTATCAAGGAACGGAAGAAGTACGGACAAAAGGGTGCTCGAAAACGCTTCCAGTTTTCGAAGCGATAGAACTGAAGTGATTTTTGATTTTTGATTGCTGATTTTCGATTGCCGATTGTATCTGCCTGGTTTCAGCGAAGCCGGAACAAAAATCGCAAATCAAAAATCGAAAATCTCTTGAATCCATTGCCGCAGCTCGATTGGTTGCTTAACGCTAGAGAAGTCGACAGGCTGCGGCGAGTACATTAAACCAATTAGCGAGAAGGAGCACGTAGTTTGGTTTCGGTTACAATGAAAGAGCTGCTGGAGGCTGGCGTACACTTCGGCCACCAGGTCAGGCGCTGGAATCCGAAGATGAAGGAATTCATCTTTGGCGAGCGCAATGGCATTTACATTATCGACTTGCAAAAAACGCAGCGAATGTTTCGTGAGGCAATTACCTTCGTCACGAATCTAATCGCTGAAGACAAAGGCAAGACGGTTCTTTTCGTAGGCACAAAGCGTCAGGCCCAGGATGCAATTCGCGAAGAGTCCGAAAAGTGCGGACAATACTACGTGAATCAACGATGGCTGGGAGGACTGCTTACCAACTTCCAAACGGTACAGAAGTCGATTAAGCGCCTTAAGGATCTTGAGGCAATGCAGACCGACGGCCGCTACGAGAAACTCACCAAGAAAGAACGGATTAAGCTTGACCGCGAGCGCGAGAGCCTCAATAAGAACCTTTCAGGTATTAAGTCAATGACGCGCCTTCCGGACGCAGTTTTCATTATTGACGTCAAAAAAGAGGAGATTGCGGTCGCGGAAGCCAATCGGCTGGGGATACCAATCGTTGCCGTAGTTGATACGAACTGCTCACCCGAGGGAATCGATTATGTCATTCCCGGCAACGATGATGCTCTGCGTGCCGTTCGCCTGTTCGCTTCTCGTATTTCCGATGCGATCATCGAAGGGAATCAAATCGCCACTGAAGGTGGCGTCGTCGCCGCTGAGCCAACAGAAGACTCGGGTGAAGCAACCACCAGCGACGGGGAAAGTGCCCCCGCGGACAGCGCGGCGGTCCAACCTGCCGGTGAAATAGAGAAAGAGGGTGTGCAACCCGAATCGGCGATCTCTCAGATTGACGAAAACACCGAGACGGGAGCGGCGCCGGATGAGAGCGCTGAGTCAGTCGTGGCGGCGAGCTAAGCGGATTCTTACTCATCGGCGAGCGCAGCCTTTAAGCGGAACTTCCGCCGGGCTGCGTTTTTCATTGAAGCGAGCGACCCGGGCACTCAGATGCGTTTTGTTAGCACCGCCCGGGACCACAAACCAATAAACTATTCGGAGAGATTTGGAATCATGTCGGAAATAACAGCGGCTGCGGTAAAACAGCTTCGGGAGAAAACGGGCGCCGGAATGATGGAGTGCAAGAACGCGCTCGTGCAGGCACAGGGAAATGAAGACAAGGCTATCGACATTCTGCGCAAGCGCGGATTAGCCTCCGCCAAGAAACGAGAAGGGCGTATAGCGGCGGAAGGCATCGTGGGCCAGTATATTCACATGGGCGGGAAAGTTGGCGTGCTCGTAGAGGTAAACTGCGAAACCGACTTTGTAGCCCGCGGTGAAGAATTTCAACAGCTTGTTAAGGATATTGCGATGCATATCGCCGCCGCCGAGCCGCGGTACGTCTCGCGTGAGGATGTGCCGGTCGAGGCCATCGACAAAGAACGCGAAATTGCCCAGGCTCAAGCAACGAACGACCCCAAGAATGCCAACAAACCCGATCAGGTTGTCGAAAAGATTGTCGACGGCCGTCTTAACAAGTTCTATGAAGAGGCAGTATTGCTTGATCAGCCTTTCGTAAAAGAGCCGGCAAAAACCGTTGGGGAGTTAGTGACCGAGAAGGTCGCAAAAACCGGTGAGCGAATTACTATCCGCAGATTTACACGCTATAAGATGGGCGAAGGTCTGGAGCGCCGCGACGACAACTTTGGCGGGGAAGTAGCATCTCTGGTCGGCTGAAAATCTGTGTAGCGAAACTTTGATGAGCGCAACTTCAAACGAAACGGCTACTTCAGGTTTGCCTTACCGCCGGGTCTTGCTAAAGATTTCCGGTGAGGCTCTGATGGGCGAACAAAACTACGGCATCGATGTGAATGTTGCGCGCAGTGTTGCCGAGGAGTTGAAGGCGGTTCATGCCCTGGGTGTTCAGGTAGCTGTCGTTGTCGGTGGCGGCAATATCTTCCGCGGCGTCTCCAAAAGCGCGGGTAATATGGATCGCTCAGCGGCTGACTATATCGGCATGCTGGCTACAGTCATGAATGCAGTGGTGCTTCAAGACGCGCTGGAAAAGATTGCGGTAGATACCAGAGTATTGTCGGCAGTTGATATTCCAGAGTTGGCCGAGTCATTCATCCGGCGTCGAGCGGTCAGGCACTTGGAAAAAGGTCGCATAGTTATCTTTGCTGCGGGTACAGGTAACCCCTATTTCACGACCGATTCAGCCGCCGCGCTCAGAGCACTGGAAATAAAGGCTGACATCATTCTCAAAGCGACCAAAGTGGAAGGCGTCTATTCGGCCGATCCCATGACCGAAGCAGCCGCGGAGCTCTTCAATGAGATTACTTATCAGCAAGTGCTGGAGCGTCAGCTGAGGGTGATGGACGCCTCCGCTATTTCTTTGTGCATGGACAATAATCTGCCGATCGTTGTTTTTAATATGCGCAAAGCCGGCAATATTCAGCGAGTAGTCTTGGGTGAACCTGGCGTTGGTACCATGGTCTCACTGGGCAAGTCAGTTTTTTAACCTCGTCTGGCTCGAGAAATAGAGCGGTATCGTTAGCTGCTTCCTGGAAACAATTCACCGGAGTTAGTGAGATGAGCGAAAAGGACGTAATCAAAGACACGCGGCCACGCATGGACACCGTCATTGAAGACTTCAGACGCAAGCTATCAACGGTTCGCACGGGTCGTGCAGCGGTCAGCCTGCTGGACAACGTCATGGTCGACTACTATGGAAACATGACGCCACTCAACCAGCTGGCCTCCGTGCACGCGCCTGAACCCCAAATGCTTACGGTGCAGCCGTGGGACCAGTCGCAGATAGCGGCGGTTGAAAAGGCGGTCCGGGCTTCCGATCTCGGCTTGAATCCTTCAAACGATGGCAAGCTCGTACGCATCCCCATACCCCCGTTGACGGAAGAGCGGCGAAAGCAGTTGGCTAAGCAGGTCCACGATATCGCCGAGGATCACCGCACCGCGGTTCGCAACGTCCGGCGTGACGCAAATGAGCGTCTGAAAAAGATGCTGAAAGATAAAGTGATTTCCGAAGACGCTGAGCGCGACGGACTTGAAGAAATACAACGACTAACAAATACCTACATCAGCAAAATTGACGAGCTCGCCAAGACTAAAGAGCAGGAAATCACTAGCGTCTAACACGCTTTAGTTCGGAATCGCGAAAGCATCTTCGGGAAGCGTCTGGTTCAGCTTCACTTCCTTCACGTTATAGTCTGCAAAGAAAGCGCCTTGAGGCATTTCGAATCGCTGAGAGAAACTGGACGGAACAAGAACGCCGTCTATTTCCTTGAACTTCTTCATGTCAGTGCCGAACGTGTAGCCCGCATAATAGATTAAGAAGCTCATTACCCTGCCAGTTGTCGCGTCAATGTAGAAGTCAGTAGTATTTCCTTCGGCGTCGGCAATGCGAAAGCCGCGCTGCCTTTTTTTGTCGGGAATGGCCGTGACCTTGTAGCCTGGCTGGTCAAACTTGATCAGTAAACTGAGGCCGAATTTGGTGATCGGAGGCAGTTCAACATTCGGCAACGAACTATAGGATTGCTGCCCATCGTAGATTTGTTTGAAAACGACGATCGGGCGCGCATCAATATCCATTCGTAATTTGTCTCCGGCAGTTACGATCGAGAAGCCGCCGGGTATTGATTGGACGCTGTTTGGCTGGTAGAGATCGACCGAGCCACGGAGCATCATGTTCCGCACGTTCCGAAACTTTTCGCCCCCCTGTGCAGTAAACGCGGCTCGCGCAAGATCGAGGGGCGTGCTGTTTGCAGTGATAGAAATCACCGCTGCCCCAGCCGCAGTCGTTGTTGGACCAGCGACACTCTTTGCCGGTTCCTGAGCCTGCACTATCAAGGCGCCACATAGCAAGAAAGCCACCAAAGACAAAAGAAGATTCTGCTTCATTGCACGATTCCTTTTGAGATGAATGTAATCAGAGCCTCGGAGAGACCTTTCAGAAATTCAAACGAACCTGAGCATAGATGCGGCGATTGCCCGCACCGGTGCTACCACCGCCGAAGCCTCCGAATCCGCCAAAGCTGCCACCCAAGCCTAGTGATTGGCCAAAGCTTGGTGACGAAAGATTTCCGACCGGCGCCGCGAGATTCACCTTGTTTAGAAGGTTCTGGAAATTCAGAGACACAGTCAGGTTGTAGCGCTTCTCTGCTGGCGCCCCGCCAGCAGAGACTGCCTGCCGGCCCGGTCCGGATCCGCCGACACCAATGACAGCTTTGCCACCGCCTGGTCCACCTGGTCCGGCACCTCCCAGCATTGGACCACTGGGGCCGCTCTCTGGCCGTTTAGCTGCTCCTCCTCCCGCGTTCGTTGTAGCCACGGTCTGTCCCGGAGGCTTAGACTGAGCGGCAGACGACTTATGGATCTCACCAAACGCAAATGATCGACTGACACGCAAGTTGACGCTCAGCGATCCTGGGGCGTGACCGAAGTTACGTGGGACGATCTGCTCACCAGGAAGTGGGTGGAGGTTGAAATTCCCGAAGCGTGTACACCTGATATTCAGAATGTCCAGGCAGTTCGCATTGGGGCCGGCAAAACTTGGTCGTTCGTTTGTCTGACGATCAAGATTTAAGTCCTGGCCAGTGATGATATTGAACGGGGGACCTGTGTTGGCGACGAGCAGCGGATTAACTATGACCTTCCACCACGGCAGTGTGATAGTGCCAAAGAGAGTAAACCGATGACGAACGTCAAAAGAGCTGCGGCCAAATTCGCCGGACAAGTCGTAAGAATTCATTGGGAACAAAGCACCGCCCTGCCCATCCGTATCGTTTGTCGACTTGCTCAATGAATAGTTAGCGTTGATCGTCAACGATCTGCTCAACCGGCTGTTGAAACCGACAAAAAACTGTCGCTGGTTGAATTTGCCGCTTGCTTCAAAGCGGAAGATCTCGCCGCGCGTCGGATCTGGCCGAATGCCGTTTGGCGTGGCGGACGTGATGCTTCCAGGAAGAGGTGCATTGACATCGCGCGCGCGAATCACATGAAGAATCCTGACATTGTAGAACCCGACAAACATCGTAATGTTGTGAGGCAGTTGTCTTTCAACTTGTGTCCCTAACACGTAGACAGTGGGAATTTGAAGCTTCGGATCCACTAGCCAGGTTGTCTGTTGTGTAACCGGCAGACCTGTCACTGGAGGCACCGTCGTGGGGCTGAATGAATTGAGCACTGCATAAATGGCCGCGACTGCCGGCGCTTGTTGCTCAGCGACTGTCGGTGGCGTCAAACGTCTTGCATCTTCCGTAATGGCTATCTGCTGCTCATTGAGCCCATTGAAGCGATTGGCGGTAAGCGTGGAATTCTCACTGAACCGATTGTAAAAAACCCCAGCGCCACCGCGAATCACCATCTTCGGGGGTCGCGCACTGTTGGCCGCGCCAGGCGACCAAGCCACTGCTACGCGCGGCGCAAAATCATACTTGCTATGCGCGTTATTCTGCGTTTCATAACGCAAGCCTGCGCTAAGTGTGAGATTCGGTCTCATCCTCCAGTCATCCTGCACATACACCCCAAAATCGGTTTGGCTGACATGCGCAAATGGGTTTCCTGTATTGATGCTGAATTGGGCCGCTCCGCCTCCGGCTTGGCGAATCTGTTGAGGTGAGAACCCCTGTCTTTCCAGCTGCAGGGTACGCTGGTAACGTTCAATACTGCTCAGCCCAAAACCTCCTGTAAACACCCAAGTCCCACCAAAGTTGGTTGGGCTGGTATCGTTAATCCGCACCCCTCTTATGCGACCACCGAACTTCACCGCGTGCGATCCTCTTTGCTGCGCCGTGAAATTCTGCAGTTCCCAACTATTCCTCTCGTTTATTCCATGTCCGACTTGTGAGCCACCGCTACTGAAGGAACCGCTGACAGTCAGACCAGGTATGGAATTGTTTCCTATTTGCTCCGTGCGTCCATGAGAAAACTGAAATCTAGTTTCATTAATCGTCGAATTGTTGAGCACCGCCGTTTCGGTCAACTGCACCGTCTGCTGTGTCGACACCAGATTGTAGCCGCGTTCTGGCAAGGAGAAGCCGCCTACGCCGTTGGTTTCAGTGCGAGAGCGATTGTAGTTATAGCGAGCAACCAGAGTGTTTTTTGAGTTTATCGCGTAATCCAAACGCGGACTGATATTAGTGGTCCGCCGGGGAACAAGAAACGACTGACCAAAATCCACTGTGTTCAACGCTGAATCGAGCACGGTCGCTCGCACCAACTCATTGTCGTCGGTTTCAAACCGCCCGAATTCCAGAAAGAAAGAAGCCTTTCTCTTCACGAGCGGTCCGCTAAGGTTCGCGTTGTATTGGCGAATTTGGAATGGCGTACGTTTGCTTGAGTTGATAGCAAACGGGTTCCGCGAATTAAGACTCTCGTCGTTAAAGTTAAACGAAGTGCCGCCTCGAAGTTTATCGGTTCCGGGCCTTGTCAGAATTTCGATACGCCCTGATGGCTGGTCGTTTTCCGCTGAGAAGGGATTTTGATTGATCCGGATCTCCCGAATTGAGTCCTTCGATGGTAAAGCGTTGCCGGAAAAACCATCGACAAAAATTTGCCCGCCGTTTGGACCAACGGATGGCCCAGCCAGAGCTTGCAAAGCCGCCGCCAACTCATCGGGATCATCGGGTAAGGCGTCCAGGTCTTTGCCCGTAATCAGCGTCTGGTTAGCGTTGCCGTTGGCCTCAGTGCTCAGGGGCGTCTCGCCGGGAATGGTTACCTTACTTTCTTCGATGGTCACCTTCAGAGTGACATCCACAGACTGACGTTGGGCATTTGTGATCTCAACCTCGCGCTCCCCTGAACTCGCAAAGCCCGGCGCCGTTACCTGGAGCACATATTTACCCGGGGCTAGACCAGTCAACGTGTAGACGCCTTCCCCGTTAGTGGTTGTCTTTCTCTGAACTCCTGCGGCATCGGTTAGTGCGACGTTTGCGCCAACGATAGCGCCGCCCAGTTCATCGGTAATCAAACCACGCAGCGCAGCGCGCGACTGTTGAGCGAATACCAATATTGATGTCAGAACGATCGTTAATCCGACACCGAGCATCTTGCAAGTGATGTTTTGAGGGGAGTTCATTTCTGGACCTTGGGGGTAAAGGGTATGACGGTCTCCTGTAGAGTTACGTCAGAAAAGGGCCTGCTTCGTGGCTTTCAATGAAGCGGCCACAGCTAACACTGGGAAAAGCTATGGCAGGCCAATGCCGAATGAAATCCCGCTGCCCAATCCCGCGGCTGGGTTAGGTGCTGCCTGTCCGGTCTGTGGTCTGGGCGCCAACATGGCCAACAGTACGTCGGCCCCTGAGACCAGGGAGATCGCCGTCAGTCGTGCCGGATCGACTCCCTGCGTACTGGAAACGATGATAGTGTCGCCTGTCTTAACATCTGCCAGCGAAATTGTTGGCAGACGTTCGAGCATGTCCTGAATATTGAAACCACCACCGGGACGCGGACCGCCGCCCTGGGGTCTTCCGGCAGCCTGACCTTGTCCGCCCTGCGGACCCTGCGCTCCACCGGCGCCCGGACCCCGGCCAAAGCCGCCCATCTCTCCCGCCGCCGCGGGGAACTTGCGCAACACCGCATCCTGCTTGATGACGATTGTGAGTGGCTGCTTTTTTTCCAAGTCGGTTATCTTGATTTCTCCAGTGGCCGCGTCTACAGCTGTTACTTTCCCAGCGACAGTGCGAAAGCTTCCCGTCACGACTTTCTGTGGTGTGAAATGAAGTCCATCCTCCGCCCGATCGCCGAGCGCGCGCAACTGATCGCCCACTTTAAGATCCGTAAAGCCGGCGGGTTTGGCGTCGCTGAACTTTATTGAATCAGGCGCATAGCGTCGCATTTCGGTCTTGTCGGTTATCGGAATTACAACCGATTGCACACCGGCCATGGTTCTATTTGAGATCGTGATTTCTTTGGTGTCAGGCTTGAGGGCAGTTATCACTCCAAGAATTCCGCGTCTGCGCCATTCCAATCGCTCTGCTTCCTGCTTCTTGGCAATGTCCGCCTTTGTCATGACAACAACAGCGGCCGCCGGCACAGATTTGTGATCCTCAGAAACTCGTCCTCTGGCCCAAACGCGGTCACCTTCTCCCACGTCCGTGAGCGTGATCTTCTCGGCGTTGGTAAGTTTCTGCTCCCCAGGGGCAAGACGCATATAAACCGTCTTGTCGCTAAGCGACACGGTCACTAATGAGCCGGCATCAGTCTTCACTGTCATTTGCTTCGAAGCGGCATCGATGGCCTTAACCTCGCCAATGGCTCCCGTTGCTGTAATCGCAGGATCCGCTACTTGTGAAGAAGCGGAAGACTGAGGTGTTTGAGCACACGTTGTCGAAACCTGGAGCAGGATGAATCCGATTACAACAGCGGAAAAAAGCGCCTTCATCAGCGTTCCTTTCTTTCCTTTAAGGTGAACACCGCAAACCGCGGTTTTATGACATTTGAAGATCGCAAGAGGGCAGCAAAGTCACCATAGCCAAAAGTGCCAACGTCTCGTACGTACCGCAACCCAACAATGTTCTCTCTTATGGTTTCAGAAGGTGGGGCTTACGGCTGCGGCCCGGCGCCAGCCGACGTGATAGCGCGCTGTGAAGGCGAGCCCCAGACTGAGCACCCAAATGACTATCACTACAAACGGCCAGACATATGGCAGCGAGTCGAGGGTGATCCAAAAGGCAGTGCCGAGAAGCAGTGCCACGGCTTCGGAATTCTTACCGTAGGGGAAATACTTTCGTTGCAGCCAACGACCGGTCGCGGCATACAAGATCACCCTGCCAAAAAGGCCCGCAAGAATTATCAGAATCAGAGCCATCAGACCAACCAGTACACTGATTGTTTGAGGCAGCAGCCAGAGGCAGAGTTCCACACCAGCTCCGATCACCACAGCCCCAATTAAGCCGATAACGGCCACCCGCAAGCTGGTTAATTGCAACCGCGCAACGCCGCGACTGATTGTGCCGGGCATTGCCGCTGTGAGAGCCAGCGACACCACGAACCAGAAGAGAACTGCGAGGATTCGCGATCCTATATAACTAGGCGACCAGCGAGGTTGGAGGAGGCCAGCAGGATTGCGCATCATACTGCGTAACTCCTCCTGATATCCCGCGTACATTATTGTCGTGCTAGCTGGACTTCGACCCGGTGCTTTGTCGCTGTGGCTATAGGTTCCTCCAACCACAATCACGTCGCCGTCAATTCGGGAACCGTCCAACTGGATTACGGACCCTCCAATGGCAGCTACGTCGCCTTTCACCACACCTTCAACGATGACGTCACCGCCAAACGATATGGCTCCCTTTACCGTTCCGGCAACCCTGACTGATTCTCCCAAGCCAAAAACAGTGCTGTCAGTGACTCCAGTGACCACTATCACTTTTTCATTTGACTCGGTCCCGGTAACTCCCTGACCGTAGACGGCGCTCGCCAGCAACAGCACCGAAACCAATAGCGCGCAGAGCTGGTAGAACTCAAACTTTTTGCGGGTCTCCGGGAGATCTGATTCACTTTTGATTTGTGAGTGAGAAATAACCATGCCACCAGGCAGTCTTTATTCTATTGCGCCCGTGCGGTGATAGTTGGAGATCAAACGGGAGAGCACAAGAACGGCGAGAGCGAGCAGAACAATCAGGAGACCAAAATTTCCAGATTCAAAGAAAACCTTCCGACTAACTACTCGGGAAATCACCGTAACACTGGCAGCCGCATCATAGAACGCCGTCCATAAGAAACTCGCGGCACCAAAAAACTTTCCCGCCAACGTGCGACCCACGGTAAGGATGGATGTACGGGCAGGCGTACCAAGCAGAGCAAGCGCGACGAATGCGAGAATCGCACAAATGCTCAAAGCTTTTCTGTGCTCCGCGAATGAGCGAACTCCACTCATATCGCTCTCCGCGCGCGCCGCCACGACACGGGAAAAATCATGAGGCATGGCAACATCCAAACTCTGCGCCATCGCTGCATCGAGTTCACAAATGAAAAGGCGGTGCGCTGTGAGCTCCGCGCGGCAATCGCCGCAGACTTCTATATGCTGTTCGAAGAGAACGCGTGCATCATCCTCCAACTCGCCGTCTATATAAACGGGAATAAGGTTGACGGCACAGACGTCTTTGCTCTTCGTAACCATGGTGCAGGAGGCTTAGATGCTCGTAATTCCCTTTTCAACGAATTGCTGGCGCATCATCTCGCGCGCCCGAAACAAACGATTCTTTACGGTTCCCAGCGGCAAGCCTGTAACTTCGACAATCTCTTCATACGTTAGATCCTGCGAATGACGCAGGATAATCAACTCGCGATAGTTTGACGGCAACGTTCGGATAACCGACTCGATTTCGATGCGCCGCTCTCTTCGTTCGCTCTCCTGTTCCGGACTGAGGCGACCGCTTTCAATCGGCAGTTCATATTGGTCACCCTCAATCCCATTCATGAGCGACTGCTCGCGAGTGGAGTTTCGGCGCAAGTGATCTACCGCCGAGTTACGCGCAATCTTGTAGATCCACGTCGAAAACTTGAACTCAGCCCGGTAACGCGCCAACGAGCCATAGACCTTTATGAAAATCTCCTGGGTCAGATCCAACGCGGCGTCATAATCGTCGACCATCCGGTAGACATAAGCCGAGATTGGGCGTTGATAACGTCTGACCAATTCTTCAAAACTGCCCTCGACCCCCGTAACCGCAGTGGCGACCAAGTCACGGTCGGTTGCAGAACTGAAATTTTGCAGCAAAACAGGGGATAAAGCCGTGTTCATGATGCTAGGGTGTTACGTTTGGGAAAAGTGAATTGTTTCAAGTGAGAGTGGCCGACTTCGGACCCAAAATTACTGCGAAAGCGTTGCCAATCCAGCAGGGGCAGCAATTGCGTCAAAGCTTAGATCACTCGAAGGCAATTGCAGACCGAGATCTTCTGCATCAAGCGCGCGCAAGTCTCCGCCCATAGTTTCATTCACAATCTCGGTGGCACGTTGCTTTGTGAAACCCTCACCAACAACCATTAGCCGCGTCAATAATTCCCTGCTGTCCTGGCCTTCGGCAGTGTGTCGGTCGCGGTAAAAAAGCAAGAGCCGGTAGAATTCGTCGACAATGTCTTCCGGCTCACAGGTCACCGTGCGGAGTATCAGAGGATATTTGTCGCGAAATATTACGGCTGTGAATCCCTCGGTCGAGGCGCTCAGCAACAGGGCATCGCCCCCTGCGCCATTCCGAACCAACCATTGGGCTTCACCCAGATGTCGCGGCAGGACCAGGCCAGTACGCCATCCCAACGACTCGAATACGGCTTCATACTCTGCAAGTACCGACTTCTTTATTCCACTTACCAGAAAACGATCTCTACCTTGGTTGTCTTTGTGCAAACGCTCTTTGGAAATGGATAAGTCTTCCAACCCGGCGCCAAAGCCGCGCTCCATTTTCCATTTCAGAACGTCCTGCAGTTCGCTGCCTGAATGACTATCCAGAGTCAGGATAAACGTGCGTGTAGTCGCCTCGGGAAGAGATACGGACCAGCGCTTCTGTCGCAACAAACCCACAGTGGCAGTTAACTCTTTCAGGGCGACTGCCAATTGCTCACCTGCTGGAATATTAGGTTCATGGAAGCTGGGCTGGATGAGCGATTTTCCGATGTCGATCGTTGCGGCCCGACGGAGTGTGCAGGCTTCTCCTCGGCCGCCGCCGTCGAGAGCGACCACGGAGACGACGCCTTTTTCAAGACCTATCGCCGTTGCCGGGTACCAGGGATTGATTGCTTTTGAGAGAAACTTAGACATAAATCATTTTTGATATTTTTGATTTTTGATTGCTGATTTGAAGAGCTATCGATGTTTGTTAATTCTCCGCACGTATTTCTCTATTTGCCCTCGCAAGCAACGTCCCTTTTGATTCCAGGAACGGTTGATTGGAACCAATCGCAAACCGGCAATCAAAAATCGGAAATCGCCAGTGGTTTCACCATTCGCTATACGGCGTGCCCTCGCTGGAAACGTCCGAGGATGCACTATGCACATCGGTGACGCCTTGTCCGCCTTCCGACGTGTTGGGATCGTCGCCAGTGGTAACAGCCCAATCTTTTTGACCCGTGATGGGATCGACCGGAAGTTCGCGCACATATCCCGAAGAAACGAGTTCATCGAGCGACTGTGGCAACTTCCCTTTGTCGGCGCCGTATTGATCGAGAAGCGATCTCATTTTGTACAGATCATCTCGTAGGACGGTCTCACGCGCGTGCATGATTGTTTTCTGGTATTGAGGCAGGGCGATGGCCGCGAGGATGATGATAATCGAAATAACGATCATCAACTCAAGCAGCGTAAAGCCGCTAAACAGTCGGGCGGAGTCAGATGGCAGGCAAGTTACACGGTCTCGTCGCTCACCTTCGCCGTCTGCCCTCTGTCGTCTGCCTACTGCCGTCTCTCTTTTACCAGTCACTATACTTTTCCCCATTGAGGGCCGTGTCTTTCGCCTTCGAGCGGACATCGAAAACATTTTCACCACCCCACGACGTCGAGTCGATTGCGTCGTAACATGAGCGGAAGTCCCATTCGGCTTTCCCCGTTATTGGATCGATTGGTAGTGCTCGGAGGTAGACCTTTTTCTTGGTAGACGCTTGAGTGTCCAAGGTCGTCTTCGAATCGGAAGTCCCCAACCCTCTACCACCCAAGCTGGTGTTACCGCGCGGGATAACATTTACACCTTCGATTAGCGTCTGCAGTTCCGGCGGGTAATGGTCGGGGTTATCGACTCCGAAAATAGTGCAATCACTGATAACCACTCTGCTGCGCGGGTCAGGGGGGGTGTTTTGGTTGGGAACGGGTACCGGCTGCCCGCTGAGTGTGCTTCCGGCAACCCCACCGGTGCACACCATCCCTAGCGTATCGCGATGAAACTCATCGATCGCCGTGCGCATCTCTCGCAAAACTTCGCGCAGCCGCTGTTCTTTCTGGCGCCTTACTGAAACTTTAACGAGCGGAATCACCCCCATCGTGAGAATTGTCATGATGGTAATTGTCATGACCAGTTCGATAAGTGAAAAACCGTTTGCGCTGGCTAACGACAAGGCAACGCGGCGACCAGTAGATTTAACTCCGCTCACCGAATCGCCGCGTCTGCGCACGCTTAGTTCTGTTCCGAGCAAATACATTTACTGCTTCACTATCGCATGTCCCTGCGCCACCTCCAGCGCGATATCACGCGCATCCATGGCTACGAGATGCAAGGAATCCTTGTCGAAAACGAACCCAGCGTCACCCACGCCAATCGCTTCGACATCAATAACTGCCAATGCTCCCGAGCCTTTCATAGCAGACTTGCCGTTGAGTGCAGAAATCGAGATCAAGCATACTCCCGTATCCACTGACTGCGTGATGGAAGGCGCCGCATCCGGCTGAGAAGCCAATAGCTCTCCAGGCGTTACTGCACTTATTTTTACCACCTTAGGATCGAATCTCAGTGCCAGCATTACCAGAGTCACCGGCGTTGTCGAACTCAACTGAACTGCGAAGCGTCGTTTCTCGCCGACCTTCAAAACGTCTTCAGCAGGAACGAAACTAATCTGCGCTACTCTCGAGGACCCTGGTCCTGACCTGACGTTGAGAGATGTTTCGACCGCTTTTGGCAAACTCCTCAACGCGACATTTTGAGCTCCTGAGGTTCCAGTGTTAACGGCCGCGACTTCTGCCGCCGCACGGTCACTAACCAGGGATTTTGGAGCAGGAATGAACGAAGGCAGGTCCTCGGGCGTACTTTGCGATTGAAGGTTCTGCGCCGCCGTGGTTTTTGGCGGCAAGGCTGCCACAGTCGCCGGTCCTCTTGCTGGACCAGACCCAGCTTGGGCTACAGCGGCAGGAGTTTGAGTCTTAGCCTGCGGCGCCGCGTCTGTTGAACTTACAGCAGTCTCGAGGGGAGCATCCGGAAGCTGAACGACCGGGCTTCGCGGCAGACGTCGTGCTGCGGCAATCTGATCGTCGTGGTCCGCCTCACGAATCATCGCCTCCAATGAGCCGGTGGTTGGAGATTGCAGCGTACCGCTTGGTCGCATCTCTTCGTCACGCGGTGTTACAGCAGGCGCGCGAAGAACGCGTGGAGTAACGGCAATGACTATGTCTACCTGTCGGTTATCTCTTGTTGGGGCAGTGAAAAGGCGCCCAAGCACTGGCACCAAACCTAATATTGGAAGACCCTTACGTCCATTCGATTCAATGTCCTGGGCCACACTAGCCAGCATCATCGTGCGATTGTTCTGAATTCGTGCCGTGCCGCTGATTGTGCGCTCAGTAAACGTTGGCGTGAGGGAGTTGGCGCCAAGGACGTCTTTCGATTCGATTGACATCTTGACCTGAACGTCAAGATTCGGAAATACCTGTGGCGTGAACTTCAGGGTTAATCCGGTGGGTTCGTAATTGATAACGGGGAACCCGCCGGTGGGGAAACCATTGTTCGTTGTGGTCGTCCCAGTCTGAACACCGAAAGGGTATGCCTGGGCAGTTTGCACGGGAACGCGTTGTCCGATACGTGCCTGAGATTCCTCACCATTAAAAGCATGCACCTGAGTGGACGCGATCAACTTCGTTCGGTTCTTTGATTGCAGCGCCTGGAGACCGGAGGCTGGAAGAATTAGCGCGGCGCCAAACGCCCCCGGTGCTATTGCGGCACTTGTACCCACTCCAGTTGCGGCGCGTACGAGTCCACCAAACGTAGTACCCATGGTCCGGACCCCACCCAGATTGGTCAAGCTCGTATCATCACCGAGTTGATTACCGAATGTCAGCAGGTCTGTCTTCGTCACTTCATAAATGTTTACGTCCATCACAACTTCAGCGCGATCCTTATCGACGCTTTGCAGCAGATCGCCGATTAGCCGAACGTTCTCAGCAGTATCCCGTACGGTTAAGCTGTTAGTGGCATCATCAGGAACTACGATTGTCTGCGGACGACCAACCGATGGTGGAATAGCCTGCTGGACCAGCGTGCGAGCGTCAGTCGGCTTCATGTTTGACAGGTAGAACGTGCGGAGCACCAGTTGTTGATACTGGGGCCGCCTGGCCTGGTCAGCAACCAGAATCGTTCTGCGGCTGAGCTTCTGGAAAAAGAGCGACTCCTGCAGAAAGATGTAGTCGAGCGCTTGCGCCGTAGTCACGTCTTTCAGATTGATGTCTAGATTGCGCGGTTGAGCAAACGACTGGCGGTCGAAAATCACGTTGAGGTTTAGTTGGTCTGCCAGACTGCGAATGAATGCTTTGAGATCTCCGTTGTAATTGATTAGGCGAACCTGTTCCGTATGGGGCGCGGTCAAATCCTGCGACTGGGAATTTACCGGCATCAGACTGGTTTCCTGTTGGTCGCCTCCCCTTGCGCCGTTTGTGTTGGTAGGTTTCCCTTCCTTCACATTCTGCAGGTAAAGCATCCTCTCCATTTCTGATACCGCAAGCTCGTTTACCGGATCGTAGCCGTAGGCCTGACGAAAGGCGTTGTAAGCTCCTACAAAGTCGCGCTGCTCTGCCAACGCACGGCCTTGCTGCATGAAAGTCTGGGAGGCATTAAAACTGGACCGACGGAAATGGAGCTGATACTCCATATTTGAGGGATCAGCCGCCACAGCCAAGGTGTATTCCTGTGCCGCCTTATCCCATTGCTGAGCCGCTTCGTAATCCATGCCGCGCTTGAAGTTTTTATCGCCCTTCTTGGCGAGCGCTGTGATGGGGAGTAATAAGAGACTAAAAGTGAGAAGGTAGGTGATGAGTGTTCGAGTTCGCATATTGTTCTCGTTTCGAAGTCGGGAGGTGGAGTCTAGCGACGTAATAATGCCGCCAAGACGGATAAGAAGCAAGATCCGCGGCGCCTGCTTCCTTACACGCAAGGACGAAAATCCAGTTCCCTAAACCCGCCTGAGCTTTTTCTCTTGTTTTCTGAAGGAGCCTGAGGCCCGTTTTCTGGGAGGCTCAGGTGGAAGCTGGATTCAATTACTTTGCAGCACTGAGTTCTTCGACGAAAGTTACGCGGTTTATCTCGTGCAGGGTGGAAATCCCGGCGAACACTTTTTGCAGTGCTGACTCTCTCAAACTTGTCAATCCCTCGGCCTCTGCTGCGCGACGTACTTCAGAACCAGGCCGGCGTTCAACAATCATTTCGCGAATGTTGTCCGAAAGATCTAACAATTCATGAATCGCGGTGCGGCCGCGATAACCTGTGTGGTTGCAGGCATCACAACCGACATTCAGGTAAAAAACCCCTGTTTCTTGTTGATCCGGTCTCAGGCCCGATTCGAGCAGTTCCTCGTCTGTGGGATGATACTCCCGTTTGCAGTACGGACACAACATTCTGATTAAGCGCTGAGCCAGAACGCAATTCAGGGAGGAAACGAAGTTGTAGGGCTCAACGCCCATATTCAAGAACCTCCCGATCACATCGATGACATTGTTAGCGTGTACGGTGGTGAATACCAGGTGCCCGGTAAGCGCCGACTGAATGGCAATCTGGGCGGTTTCGGTGTCCCGGATCTCGCCGACCATGATCTTATCCGGGTCGTGACGCAGGATAGAACGGAGGCCTCTATCGAATGTCAGTCCCTTCTTCTCGTTGACCGGAATCTGCGTGATGCCGTGCAACTGATATTCTACCGGATCCTCGATGGTAACGATCTTGTCTTCTTCATTTCTGATTTCGTTGAGCGCGGCATAGAGCGTCGTCGTTTTTCCCGAACCCGTGGGTCCCGTCACCAGCACCATCCCGTAAGGCTCAGCGATATAGCGGCGAAACTTCCTGAGATGATCTTCCTCAAAACCCACTACATCCAAATTGAGATTCTTAAACGCCTCGTTGATCTGTTCTTTGTCGAGAATACGAATGACAGCATCCTCGCCATGAATGGTGGGCATAATCGAAACACGAAAATCGACATTCCGGCCTTTGTAGCGGACGCGAAAGCGACCATCTTGCGGTACGCGACGCTCAGCGATATCCAACTCCGACATTACCTTGATGCGCGAAATCAACGTTTGATGATAAGCGAGGTCGATGGGATCTACTTTGGCATAGAGCGCACCGTCAATGCGGTATTTCACTTGTACTTCGGTGTCACGGGTCTCGATGTGAATATCTGAGGCCCGCGATTCCATCGCATTATAGATGATCGTATCGACAAGCTTGATGATGGGCGACATCTCAGAGTCAGTCGCCAACCTGTCAAGGTCGAGTACCTCTTCGCCGTGCTCAGTTTCCCGCACCAGTGAAAGGCGAAAGCCTGATGCCGCTTCCTGCAAAACGCGCTGGGTGGTATCGCCCTTGCGCAAGACCACTTCAACCGCGCCGGCAGTTGCCACATAAGCAACGATGCGAGTGTGCAGTGTGCTTGAGAGTTCATCCAGGCGTTCCAGATCGGTCGGGTCCGCCATTGCAATGTGCAAACCTTTTGCGTCACGTTTGAGAGGAACAAATTGGTGCCGCACCATCAGGTCCACGGGAACTTCAGCAAACAGACCATAGTCAATCGGCGACTCCCGATCCGGCGGCAGCAGATCGACAAAGGGCAACCGGTAACGACGGGCCAATTCCTTGGCAGCTTTCATCTCCGGCGGTTGCGGTTGCGGTTCCGCAGCCGGCTTGTTTCCGTTTTCAACAACCGGAGGCACTGTGGCCGTGGTTTTGTTATCTGACAATTGCTTCATAAGTGAGTTTGGTCGCTTCTATCAGTGATGGCCCGTGACTCCCGCGCCGCTGGAAATTGATTGAATGATCGGCAAGTAAATGGCAAGCAGAATCGTGACCACTACGCCGCCCATGACGACTAGGATCGCAGGCTCGAGCGTGGTCGTCAACTGTTCGAGCCGCACCTCGGATTCTGCATCATAGAACACCGCCACCTCGTCCAGCATTTCGCGCAAACTTCCTGACCTTTCACCAATTCCTACCATGTCGACCGCTAGCGGCGGCAGCCACCCGGCGGCTTCCAGACTTTCTGTGAACGAGGTGCCTTCGCGGATCATCGGCAAAATAGCCGAACTGCGGCGGCGCAACTCGAGGTTTGTTATCGATTCCGAGGCAATCTCCCAGGATTCCACCAGCGTGATGCCCCCTGCTAATAGGGTCGCCAACGAACGTGTCACCTGGGCTACGGACAGTTGAACGACCAAACTGCCTGCGAGCGGAATCTTGAGAGCCAGCGCATTGACTTGCAGGCGACCCTTTGGTGTACGCGACCAAATGAACAAAAGTACGGACGCGCCAATCACCAGCGGGCCAAACCAAATCACATTTGAGGATAGCCACCGCGAGAGACCGACGACAATCTGCGTAACGGTTGGTAGTTCGTTGCCGAATCCTGAAAACAACTCCGACATTCGCGGCACCACGTAGATCGTAAGGAATGTAACCATGCAGGCCGATGCGAAAAGCAGAAACAATGGATACGCCAGGGCTCCACGAATCTTGCGACGCAGGGCGACGTTGCGCCGCATATACGTTACGTAGCGGCTGAGCACCTCATCAAGGGCTCCGGATCGCTCCCCCGCCAGAATGGAGGCGGTGTAGATGCGCGGAAAGATGCTTCCTTGTGCGGCAAATGCCTGCGACAAAGCAGCTCCACCACGAATCTGATCCTCCACATCGCCCAAAACAGTCCGGAGACGAGCGGAGGCCGCACGCTTGCGAAGCATTGAAATGGCCTGGAGTATGGGAATGCCGGCCCGCACCAGAGCCGCCAGCTGCTGATTGAAGAGCAGGAAGTCGTTTGGCTTGACCCGCGCATTTGTGCCCCCGCGCCCCAGCCTCGTGAGAGCGGTAACACCAGAGGTTTTTGGCGGGGCGACATTGAATACACGAAAGCCCTCTCGCTCGAGCCGAGCCTTAGCTTCGTGAACCCCGGTCGCTTCGATGGTACGAGTGACGACCTCACCCGCAGGAGTTCCCAATCGACAAATAAACTCAGCCATAGTAAGTGTTTTCTAAATCCGAATCGGCCTGTGAGTATACCATGCCCACTTAAGGTAGTCGGCAGGTGTTCGATATGCTTTATTAGCTTGTCGCCGACTATCCCAAGAAGACTTCATTGCTAGAAAACGACAAGCTAAAAAAGCATATCGGACACCTGCCGAAATATACACGCCGCAGGTCATCAGAAGTTGCATTCCAAACATCGAGACTTTTATCAGACAGCAGCCTGACGTCGAGGTGGATTTCAGCCGAAATCCACTTCCAGCCCCAATCAGTCTTTTGCTTCTTGCACGACCTGACCGCCTGTCCTAGAATGAACGCTGTCAACACGGTAACCATGAAACAGTGCGCGGCCGTCTTCCCCGCAACCTTTTCACGCTCCAGAAGAATTTCAAGGCATCACTCGCCTCGCTTCTAGCATCTGTGTTGTCGGTACCCTTTCGAGCCTGACCCTGTTAGTTAATCCTGCACCTACGAACAGAAGCCGGGGGTGAAATGTATTTAGCGACTCGTTATTCCAGGACCGCATTAGTTTCCGTAAGCTTTGTCATTGTCATATTCGCTCTAAACTTCGCCGCGAAGAGCCAGGAGAAAGCTCAGGAACAGGCGTCTCCCCAGAAACCCGCGACCAACGCGCCAACGCCGTCACCATCTCCTCAAAAACAAAAACTTGGCACCGAACTCGACGGGCCATCCGTGCTTATCAACACGGACCTGATTACGCTCACCGTTACTGTCACGGACACCTACGGGCGCTATGTTTCGGGACTCAACAAGAATGCCTTCAGCGTTTTCGACGAGAAACAACCGCAGGAGATCACCTTTTTTAGTGACGACGACTCGCCCGTTTCCGTCGGTGTCATTTTCGATGTCTCGGGTTCGATGAGCGGAGACAAGATCAAAAGGGCCCGAGATGCCTTAAGCAAATTCATCCAGACCAGTCACGACTCGGACGAGTATTTCCTGATTGCCTTCAATTCGCGCGCGCAGTTGTTGCTCGACAAGACGCGGGATGGCAATGCTGTCCTCGACAAGCTGACATTCGTTGAAACAAGAAACCAAACGGCTCTTTACGATGCGTGCTATCTGGGAGTTGAGAAAGTGCAACGCGGTATCCATCCAAAACGCGCTCTTCTCTTGATTAGCGACGGCCAGGACAACGATTCGCGTTACACCTTTAATGAGTTGAGAAAGCTGCTAAGAGAGTCGGATGTTGTTCTCTACGGAATCGGTATTCTAAGTGGCAGCGATGCCGGGAGCTCATTGGGAATGGAGGGACAAGGCGTCCTCGACGAACTCGCCGGTGTTTCCGGAGGCAAGGCATTCTTCCCGCGGTCGGCGGCTGAAATGGATGACATCTTCGAGCAGATTGCCCTGGAACTGCGTCACCAATATTCGATAGGCTATAAACCGGAAAGTTTTACGAATAATGGTAAGTGGCACAAGATCAAAGTGAAAGTCACCCCGCCGCGGGGTCTTCCTCGTCTATTTGTCCGGTCGAAAGACGGCTACTACGCCATCTCCGGAGCGCGGTGAAGCAGGTTTGAGCTGTTTCGGCAACGTATCGACCCTCCCGACGCATCCTTCTATGTGTGCGCTTAGTGGCCACCAATTGTCGCCACGCTGTTGCCCCAGCTCGCTTGCGGTAGGTTCGGCAGGCAAAAATCATGAATAGCGCTCCGGTTCCCGAATGCGGGTTCGCGGGGCGCTTCGCACGAACAGTCAGTAGAACAGCGTGAAGTGATCGCGAAGATTGGTTGTTGACTTATACTAAGGTTTTATTCCAAGGGGCAAAGTTGTGATGAGACTCTTGAATCTGGTTGTTGGCCAAACGCGTGGGCGGACCCTCGTTTTCGTTGTCAGTGGGGTCCTCTGTGTGCTGCTTCTCGGCTCCGCGTTGGGATCAGATCAGACCGCAGATTCTCGCCCCCGTCGAAGCAATCCGAGCGTTACAACGATACCTTCTCCCACGGCCACCTCCACGCCGGCAGCACCAGATCAGACAACACCAAACCGTCCGACACCGACGCCGACACCGCAGGTCCCAACAACAGACCGGATAGCGCCAACACTGGGTGATCCGCCACCACCCCCGCGCTTGAAGCCGACACCAACCCCGACTCCGCCTGAGGAGATCGAGGAAGGAAGCAAGATCGTTTTCAATGCCGAACTCGTTCAACTTCACGTGCGCGTAATCGATCGCAACAATCGCCCGATTGATAACGTCCCGCAGAGTGAATTTCACGTTTTTGAAGACGGAGTGCCACAACCCATTGAATCCTTCACGCGTGAAGACGTGCCGATTAGCTACGGGCTTGCCGTCGACACTTCTGGCTCACTACGGTCTCAGTTGCAAAGCGTGATCGATGCCGGGAAAACAATTGTCAATAGCAACAAGGCCGGCGATGAAACCTTTCTGGTGCGCTTTATTAGCAGCGACAAGATCGAAACAGTCCAGGACTTCACTTCTAACAAAGAACTTCTAATGGACGGACTTGATAGTCTATATGTGGAGGGCGGTCAGACCGCCATTACTGACGCGGTCTATCTTTCGGCCGAACATGTTTCGGAGTACAAGAAGGGCGATGAATCAGATAGACGGCGGCGTGCCCTCATCGTTATTACAGACGGCGAAGATCGTTCGAGTTTTTATCGGCAGGAGCAGCTGTTTTCCCGGCTACGCGAAGACGATGTTCAGATTTTTGTTATTGGATTTGTAAATGAACTGGACAAAGAAGGTAATCTGATTCGCAAAAGCCCGCGCGATAAAGCGGTGAGCTTCATAAACAAACTGGCAACCGAAACCGGGGGTCGGGCGTTCTACCCTGAGTCCTTAGCTGACTTGCCCGCGGTTGCAAGTGAGATCGTGAGAGATTTGCGGACGCAATATGTAATCAGCTACAACCCTACAAACAAGGCACATGACGGCTCGTACCGAGCCATCAAGGTTGCCGTCGATGAACCGTCTGGAAGGGAAAAACGCATCGCGTTAACCCGGACGGGACGTCTCGCTGCAAGACAGGGTCAGACGGCCGCAAAGCCGCCCGCGGTGAGGATGCCCGGCTCCGGGAGTAAGAAACCGTAATCAGTACCGCTTATGGTTTGTCAGGCGTAAGCGACTTCACCGAATCCACCACTTCCTGCAACTGAGCATCGCGAGCGCTGCTTTTCCGCATCAGCTCTTCCAGCATCAATTCGCTTTTCAGGTTGACTCTAAAATCCTGCTCGGCCGCGAGGCGATCCTTCTCCGCCGCCCGGTTCTGCGACATCATGATTATGGGTGCCTGCAGCGCCGCGGTCATTGATAACATCAGGTTGAGAAGTATGTAAGGGTAAGGATCAAACTGAGCCCCATTTTCGCCGCTCCCGTAATGAATGAGAAAAAATGTATTGAAGGCCATCCAGGCGATAAGGAAGCTTAGATAGATTATTATGAACGTCCAGGAACCACCGAAAGAAGCCACCCGATCCGCGATGCGTTGTCCGATAGTAGAGCGCTCCTCCATCTCCACATTGATATTACGGGTGACTCGTTGAGAAACGAGCATGTTTGTCTGCCGCATGCGCGCCCCAATTTCACAAATCACGTCGATGGCAACGTCCGGATGCTTCATGAGGAAGTCTTGAAAATCATCGCTACTGAGCCGATGTAGCTCCGTATCTGCTATGGCGGTCGCGTTCGTGGAGCGGGCGCCGCGATCGAGCACAGCTAGTTCACCAAAAAAGTCTCCAGGCTTCAGTTCAGCGAGTGTAACGGGCTTAACGTCTTCGTCGAGCACCCAAATTCGCACTGAACCGGAATCGACGACGTAGAGGGCGTCGCCTTTGTCGCTCTCATTAAATATTGTTTCGCCGGCCTTGAAATTGACCTGATCGACTTCGGCAGCGAGTGTTTCAAGCTCGCCTGGTTCCAAACGTTTGAAAAGAGAAACACGAGAAAGGCTCTCAGCTTCGTGACTAAGTGGTCCCTCAGTAGACATAGGCGTATGTCGCTCCTCTATTTATGAAATGTGAATGACGGTCTGCAGTCAGCTACTTAGCCGCCCCAAAACTTCGTCTGTAAGGGCAAACGGATCTGTCGGAGGTTCGTCCTTGCTCATCTGTTCTACGGTCGCCACCAGCTCCATAACACTGCTTCCCAGTTCTTCATCGCCGGAATTGACTTCGACGCAGGCGGGCGAATCAAATGGGGTGACAAAAAGGTATCGCTGAATCTTTGTATCACTTATTGGCTCGGCCGGCCCAAGGATCAGCAGGTTATTTTTCCAGCGAGCATACCGGTGTGCCGAGCCGAGTTGTCGTTCCCAGTGCAACTGGCCGCCTTTTGTAAGAGAAACCAGTTGAGCAATCAGCGTGCTGAGTCGATTCGTAACTGCAGGGTCGCGGGCCATTCGGGACTCCTTATCTCTAGTCTGATCTTAAATCGTGGCGAACATCGCTACCGATGCCGCGGCCATAACCGCCGCGGTCGCCCAACCAAGCCCAATCATAATGCGCGAATTAGTTCTTGTCCCCATTATCTTTTTGCTGCTGGTCAACAACACCACTAAAACGATCAAGGGCGGAGCCAGCACACCATTTAAGACGGCCGACCAAAACAACATCCTGACCGCGTCGATGCCAACGTAACCCAGCACCAGGCCGAGGACCATTGCCGAAGCCACAATCGCATAGAATTTCTTTGCCAGCCGTGGTCTATCTTCTAATGTCCCGCGCCAATTGCCGGCCTCGGCTACTGCATAAGCTGCTGATCCCGCCAACACCGGAACACCGAGCATGCCAGTGCCGATTATTCCCAGAGTGAAGAGCGCATAAGCCCAATGACCCGCCAATGGCTTGAGTGCCTCAGCGGCTTGCTGGGCAGACGTGATGTTTGTCTGGCCATGCGCATGCAATGTCGCCGCAGTGGTAAGTATAATGAAATACATTACGAGGTTGGAAAAAAACATTCCCGTCATGACGTCTGTACGTGATGAGCGCAGTTCGTCGTCCGTTGCGCCTTCGCGCTCTTGCACCGTCAGACGCCCCTTCTTGCGTTCCTCTTCCACCTCCTGAGATGCTTGCCAGAAGAACAGGTACGGCGAGATCGTCGTGCCAAGGATGCCAACGAACGTTGCGATATACGCGCTCGACCATTCCACGTGAGGAACCAAAGTGTAACGCAACACGGCGCGCCAATCCGGATGCGCGAGAAAGGCAGCAATCACATAAGCAAAGAGAACCAGCGTGAGCCACTTAAAAACTTTGGCGATGACGCCGTATGAGGTCCAAAAAAGTAGCGAGATAATCAACGTCGCATAAAGCGGTGTCCAGATCAGCGAACTGACGCCAGTCACCATTTGCGTGGCTTCAGACATTCCTCCAAGGTCAGCACCGATATTCACCACGTTCGCCACAATCAACACCGAGCACGCGCCCCACAATACCCAACGAGAGTAGGTCCGCCTTATGACCCCTGCAAGACCAAGGCCCGAGACCATTCCCAGACGGGCGCACATCAACTGCACGGCTGCCATCAACGGGAACGAGAAGAGCGCTGTCCACAGCGGCGCATAACCAAACGAGGCGCCTGTGACTGAGTAGGTAGATATTCCCGATGGGTCGTCATCGGCCGCGCCCGTGATGAGGCCGGGCCCCAACTCGCGGAAGAAGTGGCGCACTCCCCGAGGTGAAAGCCTCTCGAGCTTTTTAGCAACCTTTTTATTACTCATGTTTGAGTAAACAATCAAGTATGACGGATCATTTTGGTCAGGCTTTAGGTCTCCTGGCTTTCGACTTATGACGCGACTCGGCTTCCTCGATCGAATGCGTCGCTGTAAGCTTCGAGTCCTTCTTCGCCATCTCAACGAGCTTCTGATAGTGCTCGTGCAGAAGCTTTATCTCAGCTTCGGTAAGACTCTCGACGTCGATCAACCGATTGCTCGAACCTTCGACCGCCGCAACCAGTTCATTCAGTTTTAGGTGTATTGCCAACGAGTCTTTATTCTGGGTTCGTTGAATGAGAAAGACCATCAGAAAAGTAACTATCGTCGTGGAAGTGTTGATTACGAGTTGCCAGGTGTCAGAAAAATGAAATATGGGCCCGGTTATTCCCCAAACGATGATAACCGCCAGGGCCAGAATGAAGGCTAAGGAAGTTCCCGTGGCCTCTGTCGCTTTGCGGGAAAACTTTTCGAGAAGTTCACCAAAGCCGCTCCTGCTCTTTCGCACCATAAGACCCTCCTGGATGGATCAAATTCATTGCTGAAATCGAAATGAAAATGGCCTCGCGGCGTTACGTCAACGTCGTTGGTCTAGAACGGTTGTTGCGCTTGAACAGTCGAAGCGCCAGGAAGCAGCAGCACCAGCGTAATTAGAAGTCTGCGAAGTAGGCTCATCATCCGTGGCGGTGACATCATTTGCATTGCCTGGCTTTCGGATCTTCGGTCACGTACCAGGCAAGGATTTCAATGCTTCACTTAGATGAGAGCGGTCAGCCAGTGAGTATAACAATGGTCCTTCAGACGTAAATTCTACAATACTGACCGAGCCAACGGGACAAACGAGCCGGTAACGAAAGCGCCCCACATCGATGCCTAATAAACTGCAGAGGATAATCCTTATCGTGGCCTTGTGGGATACGATCAGGACATTCCCGTCAGTAAACTGCTGTGTGATCTCCTCGACTACTCGCAAGCCGCGGCGAGCGATCACTACCGCTAATTCGCCGCCAGTCGGAGCATGCCAGGCCGGATCGGCAAGCCAACTAACATAGTCGTCATGATACCGACGTTCGACAACCTCTCTGCTTAGTCCCTCCCATTTGCCATATCCGATTTCGCTCAAGTCAGCGCGCACCTGCATCTGTATTGATAGGACGTCGCAAAGAGGCTGGCCAGAAGCAATGCTTCGTTTCAGATTGCTGCAGTAAACAGCTTTCCAGGACGTTGCCCGGTAGGCGGCGGCGAAAGCCTGGGCCATTTCAAGACCTTCAGACGTGAGTTCTGGATCAAGACCAGATCCGCAGAAGTTATCTTCGCGGCTAAGTTCCGTTTGTCCGTGGCGAAGGAAATAAAGGCGCAGGGTCATCTGACGCTAAGCCGGTCGTGGGCAGGAGTGTTTTAAGAGTCGTGGTTGGTTTTTCCTATTTCGGCCGAACCGAGCCACTTATCTTTTTCTTTGTAGTCTCCCCAGTGTGCAGCACAGGTAAGCCGGCATCAACATCGTCGTGCGGTTGAGGAATGACGTGAATAGCAACCACTTCACCAACTTTTCTGCCGGCGGCAGCGCCGGCATCGACTGCGCTGCGCACGGCGGCAACATCACCGCGGACGATTGCAGTTACCAGACCCGCATCGATCTTTTCCCAACCGACGAGGCGGACATTTGCCGATTTCACCATCGCATCCGCAGCTTCGATCATCGCCACAAGACCTTTACATTCAACCATACCAAGTGCTTCAGACATAGGAGCTCCTCAATTCGAACAATGCTAGCACTGAATTGTGTCCGATATGCTTTATTAGCTTGTCGCTGACTCCCGCAGTAGACTTCATCGGACGAAACGACAAGCTAGAAAAGCATATCGGACGCCAAAAGCACCTAGTTCCTCAGCGAATGAATCGGCGCTGGAATACGTCCACCTCGCCGGATAAAGTCTGCGGAGGAAAAAATGTTCACTGGCATTATCGGCGCGCTCCCCAGCAGACCTCCAAACTCGACTATCTCGCCAACCTCTCGTCCGGGAACGGGAATGATGCGCACTGCCGTTGTCTTGTTATTCATGACCCCGATCGCCATCTCGTCGGCAATGATTGCGGAGATAGTTTCGGCGGAAGTCGAGCCGGGGACAGCAACCATATCGATTCCTACGGAACATACGCTGGTCCAAGCCTCGAGCTTGTCAAGCGAAAGTGCTCCTGCAAGCACAGCGTCGATCATACCGGCATCCTCAGAGACAGGAATGAATGCGCCACTCATGCCTCCTACCGATCCACTGGCCATTGCGCCGCCCTTTTTAACGGCGTCGGTTAGCAACGCCAATGCGGCTGTTGTTCCATGAGTTCCTGCTCGTTCAAATCCCATGGCTTCGAGGATGTTTGCGACTGAATCACTTGGCACCGGAGTTGGAGCCAACGAAAGATCGATGATGCCAAAAGGCAGACCCAAACGTCGCGCCGCTTCGCGTCCAACAAGTTCTCCGGCGCGCGCCAACTTGAACGAGAGTTTTTTTATCGTCTCGGCCAGGTCCTGCAGTTTGAGGTCAGTTGGTGCGTGTCTCACTGCATGGTGCACAACGCCTGGGCCAGACACACCAACATTTATCACGGCTTCTGGTTCGCCAACTCCGTGAAACGCGCCCGCCATAAAGGGATTGTCTTCGACCGCATTGGCAAAACAAACAAACTTCGCACAGGCGATCCCTCCCTGGTTACGAGTGCGCTCCGCCGCATCTTTGATGATTCTACCGACCTGGCCCACGGCATCCATATTGATCCCGGCGCGCGTTGTGGCAGTGTTTACCGAGGAACAGAGGCGCTGAGTGCTAGCGAGCGCCTCGGGAATGGATTCCAGAAATTCACCTTCTGAACGTGTCGCGCCTTTCTGGACGAGAGCCGAATAGCCCCCTATGAAATCCACCCCAACAGTGGCGGCTGCCTCGTCAATGGCCCGCGCGAGTTGAACCGGATCACCTTTGGCGCCTTCAGTGATCATGGAAATAGGCGTAACAGCTATTCTCTTGTTAGCTATCTTAATGCCTATCTCATCACCAATTTCGTCCACGGTTTCGACGAGCCGTGCCGCTACGCTCCTAATCTTGTCACCCGCGCGTTGGGCGACAGTGGCCATCGAGTCGGCACTGCAATCGCGCAAACTGAGACCAAGCGTGACGGTGCGCACGTCGAGGTGCTCCATCTCGGTCATGGCGACGGTTTGCAGTATTTCAGCCTGGGAATATTCCATTAGTCTTTTGAATTTTAGATTTTCGATTTTAGATTTTAGATTTTTGGGCCACTCCCAGTCCAAGAGCTAAATCTAAAATCAAAAATCCAAAATCTAAAATTGAAAAATCCTCTCATCGGATAACTTTGCTCAGAATCAGCAACAACAGAAACAGCAAGAAGAGAGCACCCGCCACCAACAAGAACCTCAAGCTGGGATCGTAGCCCGCTTGATCTATGACCACAGCTGAAACCTTACGCAGTTTCTCAACACGTCCGGAAAAGTTGCCTTCAGAACCCACGCGTGCAACACCTGACGCGGTTCGGACCGTACCACGGTCATTCATTGACGGTTTGCCAAATGTTTGTGCACCGGCGGGGTTTAGTGGCGCGGTGTCCGGGTTTTTCCTGGACTGTTTCGCCGTAAGCGTTTCCGGATCTTCAATCGTCGAGTGCTTAGTGCTAACGTCGCTTGCAGAATCCGAAGCCTTTTCCTGGGTAGCCGGCCGATCGGGCATCCCATTGCCGCATTGAGGACAAAATAGAGCGCGCTGGCGGACGGAGGCCCCACAAGCGGAACAACGACGTGAAATCTCAGGTTCAGACATGTGGCGATTTGCGACTGCCGATTTGCGATTGGCGATTTGCGATCGTCAGCGTCTATGCTACTTCCTGCCACTCAAAAATCAAAAATTCCTAGATTCTGTGCATTGCATTAAAAAGATCTTCGCGCTGGGCGTAGATTCGCACGCCGAGCTTCTCACCCGCAATCCGCAGCCTTTCTTTTAAAGCCGTTGCGCTTTCTCGCGCCCGCGTCGTGTCGGCGATGATAACCATTGCAAATTTCCCCTGGACGACAGTCTGGTTTATATCGATGATGCTGCATTCGGCTTCGGCGAGGATTTGAGAAACGCCAGCGACGATTCCTGGGTGATCAAGACCAAAGACCGAGATAACCATACGATCAGATGAGCCTTCTGCCGTTGAGGAAACGCCTGCGCTTGTTTCAAAGGAACGCGCGGAAGAGAGAGTTTTCTTATTGAAAGCATCCTGGAACTCGCGGTAAATCTCTGTAACAAGCTGTTCGATCGTTTGCTCATCGACTGCGGAACCTAACCGGCCATAAACCGCGCGCGTGATTCGATAAATCAGTTCTTCATTGGCCATTTTGGAAATAGTGATGAAGCAATAAGAGATGAGAGTTTGTCAGTGGTCAGTGGTCAGTGGTCAGTAGTCAGTTTGTCAGTGGTCAGTAGTCAGAATAACCCTTAATATTCGGCAATCGGCAATCGGCAATCGAAAATCAGCAATCACAAATCCCTACGGTCTCCCATTGTCATGCGCCAGTTTGTGGGCCGCGTCGCGCATCTCTTCGGAGACCGGATCGCTGATATCGACGCGATCGACTATTCCCACTACAGCCGCCTCAATCGCCATATCCTGATTGCCTATCGCCGAACGCGCGGCCTTGCCGAACGCACACATAACCATTTCACCGGTTCCGGCGCCAAGTCGGTCGGCTACCACGACGATATTGCGAGTGGGTTCTTTGTCGAGATCGTAAGGATGAACAATCAAGAACTTGACACCTTCAAGATCCGGTGTCTTCTTGGTGGACCAAACGGTACCTACGACTTTGCCTAGAAACATGGTCAGTGGTCAGTGGTCAATGGTCAGTGAAGGCGATTTGAGCTTTGTACTTTGTTCTTTGTACTTTGTGTTTCCGAATATTCGTTTTCTATGGAGATTCACTACAAGAACACAAATTCAAAGTTCAAAGCACAAAGCCCAAAGCACAAACAACGAACAACTAATCACTGACCAATGACCTCCTTCAGATCTTAGCAAACACCTCACCGGGCTCCCCGATGTCGCGGGCGGCAGGCGTGATTATTGTTCGAGCATTGATATAGATCTTTTCGCCTTTCTGAATTGCGCGGCGCACGTCGTCTTCACTAACAAAATCAACCGCCTTGCGACCGTTTGCTGAAACCTCAGATGCGGCCGGTCTGCTTGACTGTTCTGCAGGTCGCTGACGGCCATTGCCGCGCACATCTTCGTTGTTTGCACTGCTCCCGGATGGACCTGAATACATGCTTCCTGCTTCGCTCTCAACCTGAGGCGCGGGTAGAGGTGACACTTGCGCCGGCCCCGCGTGTTTACCAGCCAGAAACCGATCGACGATGGCGGCGATTTCCTGGCGATCAATTTTACCCTTTGCAACTGCTGGTTCTCTTTGCGCCGTGAGAACGACGGGCGGACGCTCAGTAGTAACCCTGTGCGTAGTCGCTACTGGGCGCGTGCTTTTCACCGGTCGAGTTTCAAAAGCCACCCGTTTGATATCCATCAGGTGTAGGGGCGACACATTGTCCGATGTCACATTGCCACCCCACGAACCGCAGCCAAGCGTCATTGATGGTGGCAACGCTGTTGAAAAACCAATGGCGCCGTGCGTTGTCGGCGTGTTAACCGTTATTCGCGAAGCTGGCATTTCCGCACCAAAGCGAATTGCCGCTTCACGGGAACGTGTATGTACGCCCGCGGTGTGGCCCATGCCGCCGTATCCCAAAATCTCCCGACTGCGCTCGGCACAATGTGCCAACCCATCGGCGACATAGAACGCCAGGATTGGAGATAGCTTTTCCATTGAGAGGGGAAAATCGCGGCCCACGCCCCCCACATCCGCCAGCAGACAACGCGTACCTGCCGGCACGTTGAGACCCGCCATCTTTGCAATGACTTCCACAGATCTGCCAACGATCGCCGGATTCAGTGAGCGCTGGGGCGTCACCACTATCTTGGCAAGTTGATCAGCTTCGGGCGGCGAAAGAAAATATGCGCCTTGCGCCTTAAACTGTTCCCGGACTTCCTGTTCGACTGGCGCATCGCAAACAACCGCCTGCTCTGAAGCGCAAATGGTTCCGTTGTCAAAACACTTACCCGTTAGAATATCCTGCACCGCCTTAGGCACATCAGCGGTCCTTTCGATGCAAGCCGGAACGTTACCAGGGCCCACGCCGAACGCTGGCTTTCCGGAAGAATAGGCCGCGCGCACAAGCCCAATTCCGCCTGTCGCAAGAATCACGGCGGTCTGCTTGTGCTTCATGAGGGTCTCTGTACCTTCTATCGTTGCCGTGGTCATGCAACCGATAGCATCCGCGGGCAAACCTTCTTTAATCGCTGCCTCTCGCATTACGCGAACGGTTTCATTGATGCATCTCGCAGCCGACGGATGTGGAGAAAGCACTACAGCATTGCGCGATTTGATTGAGATGAGAACCTTAAAAATCGCAGTCGAAGTCGGATTAGTGGAAGGAATGATACTCGCGACTACGCCCCTTGGGCTGGCGATCTCTACAACGTCTTTTGATTCGGAAACAATACCTTTCGTGCGCAAACCCCGAAAGTAGTTCCAAACGTCCTCAGCAGCAAAGCGATTCTTCTCCTGCTTGTCGGCGGGTATTCCGTACCCGGTTTCTTCGACAGCCAGAGCACCGAGTCGGGCTGCTTCTCGAAGTGCGGCGCGCGTCATCGCCTCGCAAATTCGATCAATCTTTTCCTGATCAAACTCGGCCACTTCAGCCTGCGCCCGGTGAGCAGCCTCTATCAGATCACGCGCTTGTTGTACTGAAACAAGATCCTTATCCGCTGACATAACGACTCCCGGTATTTCCAATCGCCAATTTCAAATTTGAACTTAACTCAACTATTCAATCGGAAATCGGCAATCGCCAATTGGCAATCACCTGGCTCTTTCCTTAGGATTAGCTTCGCGCGCACCTGCTCCAAGCGATCGGCCCTCTCCCTGGCTTAGCTGTCCGCGCGCTCCGCCTTGCAATGAATGTTCGTCAGGACTCAGACCCGTTCTCCCATTCACCGGAAGGACCCGCTCAACTTCCGCATGCGGACGCGGAATTACATGCACGCTTATCAATTCACCAACTCTTCTGGCTGCAGCTGCACCAGCATCGGTTGCGGCTTTCACTGCACCGACATCTCCGCGTACAAAGATCGTTACGTAGCCTGCTCCGATATACTCTTTGCCAATCAGCTGTACATTTGCGGCTTTGACCATGGCATCGGCGGCTTCAACTGCGCCGACGAAACCTTTGGTCTCAACCATTCCGAGTGCTTCTAAAGGCATCTCTCTTATCCTCACTTTGTTTATTGTAGAGATTAAAAGCGACTGTATCGGGTCACCGTTGTCGCCAACGTACCACCGCCCGCGCGAAGAATCAAGAGACGCCGATCTTTTGGAGATGCAAAAGTTTGACAGCGTTTAGCAACGCAAGCTATAGTGCGGCAAAAGCGGAAGTTGTCGGCATTCAGAATAGGAGCACGGCGCAGACCGCGGTAGCCGTAAACTCAGTTGCAGTTTACTTCCAGTCGCTATCGCGTCGGATTGGTCCAAACCAAACCAAAAGTCAGGAAACTGAGCAATTGGAGATAGCAGCCAGTATTGGCGAACAATTGCGACTCGCGCGCGAAGGGCGAGGAGTACCTTTGCGCGAAATCTCCGATCAAACCAGGATTGCCGTTCGCTATCTGGAAGCCATAGAAACGAATGATTATGGACGGTTGCCAGGAGGAATTTTTAATCGTAGCTTCATCAAAGCCTACGCGCGCTGCGTGGGCTATGATGAAAAAGAGGCGATTGAAGGGTATACGCGCTACCTGCGTGAGCATGGTGACCCCGGAGATGATGTGGCAACAACGCCTTTTCACTCCAAGGTGTACACCGATACTCCCGCGACCAGATCACCTTTTCTGACGGTGATTCTGGCAATCCTGATTCTGGGGTTGCTTACCGTGGGAGCACTGGCTACGCTTCACTGGTTTCAAAAACGCTCGGCAAAACCACAAGGCCAGAATTCGCTATCTTTAACGATTGACAGTATTCGGCCTGTTCGGTCCAATAAACTAGCGGGGCCGGCAAGCAGTTTAGGGTTACAGAAAGCTGATCACGAAGCAGTCTTACAGTAGTCGTTGCCAGAGAGTTGCTTGTGCCGTTTGGCGCAACACCAGAATGTGTGCGCCACCGATAATACGTCGGACCAGCAAACTGCCCGCTCGAAAAGCGGGCAGTTTTGTTTTATTCTCGCTTCCATTCCAAGTACAAATTCCTAAGGAGTTCTAAATCGCAATGATCACATCAGATATTTACGAAGGGCTTACATTCGACGACGTCCTACTAATTCCTGATCGCTCAGACGTGCTGCCTTATGAGACAGACACGAGCACCCAATTTACCCGCAACATTCGTCTGCAAATTCCGCTCTGCTCGGCCGCAATGGATACAGTCACCGAGGCGGCGCTGGCCATAGCCCTGGCCCAACAAGGCGGCATCGGCGTCGTTCACAAGAACATGAGTATTGAACGACAGGCAGAAGAGGTCGATAAAGTAAAACGATCTGAGTCCGGCATGATTGTCGATCCGGTCACTATTCGTCCTGATCGTCCTGTCAGCGAAGCGCTGCATGTTATGGAACGGTTTCACATTAGCGGCGTACCGGTAGTCGACGAAGACGGTCATTTGGTCGGCATCATCACGAATCGCGATCTTCGCTTCGAAACCAGATTCGATATTCCAGTTTCCGATGTGATGACCAAGCAACCGTTGGTGACCGTGCCTGTCGGCACCACACTTCAACAAGCAAAAGCCGTCTTGCAAAAACATCGCATTGAAAAGCTTCTTGTTGTAGACCACGACAAGCGCATTAAGGGCTTAATTACGGTAAAAGACATTCAGAAGGCCATCAAGTATCCCACCGCCGCGAAGGATGATCTTGGACGTTTGCGAGTAGCGGCCGCAATTGGGGCTACCGGCGACTATCTCGAACGCGCCGATGAACTCGTCAAAGCTCGAGTCGATTGTCTGGTAATCGATACTGCGCACGGTCATTCTACGCGCGTGATGCAAGCAGTTCGAGAGATCAAGCTACGGCATGCCGAAACTGACCTGATTGCCGGCAACGTCGGCACCACAGCCGGAGCCCAGGAGTTGGTTGACGCCGGCGTAGACGCGATCAAGGTTGGCATTGGCCCAGGATCGATTTGTACCACTCGTGTTGTTACGGGAGCCGGCGTTCCGCAAATAACAGCAATCTCGTCATGCGTTAAGGCTGCTCGTGGCAAAGGCATTCCCGTAATTTCCGATGGCGGCGTAAAGTTCTCCGGTGACGTCGCAAAGGCAATTGCGGCGGGTGCAGATATCGTCATGATTGGCTCACTGTTCGCAGGTACGGAAGAAGCACCTGGTGAAATGATCCTGTTTCAGGGTAGGTCATTCAAGACCTATCGTGGGATGGGTTCGATTGGGGCAATGCGCGAAGGCTCGCGCGATAGATACGCTCAGGACATGGCGGAAAGTGAATCGAAACTCGTACCAGAAGGCATCGAGGGACGAGTGCCATATAAAGGAACTCTCGAAGATATGGTGACTCAACTTGTAGGGGGCCTGCGTTCCGGCATGGGATACACTGGCTGCCACGACATCAAGGAGTTCCAGGAAAAGACCCGTTTCTTACGCATCACCGCTGCCGGGTTAAAGGAATCTCACGTTCACGATGTGATCATTACAAAGGAAGCGCCGAACTATCGTTTGGAATAAGATTCAATTGCTGAATTGGCGAATCAAGCTTCGCAAATTTGCAGGTTGGGAAGGCGGACCCTGTCCCCGCCTCAAGATTTGAAACCACTTACCAGCAAATCAATAACTCCACTTTCGACAGTGTTCGAAGTCCAGAAGTCTGCCTATTCGCTCTGATTCGTGAGGTTAGAGGATTAGGTCTTTGATGGTGACTGGTATTCAAACTTGAAGCGGGGTCAGGGTCCACCTTCTGGCAAATTTAGTAGTGCTCCGCTAGCGTGTTGCTGAGAAAGAAAGGCCGATCGCCTGGAGAGTTACTTAGGGGCGATGAGGTCAGAACCGGCTCGCGGGTACCGGGTGGGTCCGTGCGCCTGGAGATCGCGCCATGCTTACTTACCCGCTACCAGCGGGTGGGTAGAAACTTGGCGATTGAGCGTGAATTATTCGGTTGGTGTCGCCACC
>Ga0070708_100000278_pt1 | contig 38361 bp, 29 predicted proteins | sample KBSK5503metaG_FD_65469 | JGI IMG/M metagenome (GOLD analysis project Ga0070708, IMG submission 65469) | Corn, switchgrass and miscanthus rhizosphere microbial communities from Kellogg Biological Station, Michigan, USA - KBS K5-50-3 metaG | ecosystem: Host-associated > Plants > Roots >... | reverse complement strand
CGCTGACGCGGGCCACCTTCAGGCGCGCCGGCAAATCACTCTTGGTGAGCGCCTCGAATACCATTCCTGAAGCGGTAGCGTCTATCAGCAGATCGTGCTGATTCAAACCGGCGCGCCGATCCCCCTTTAACCAATCCAACGCCGATACGTTGTCATACACCGGCGCGGACTCCTTAGGAATGTGTTCAAAAATCGAGCCAATCGATCTCGTGAGACCCGCGGCCTTATTTAATCCAGCGTGTTCTGAAAGCAGGGCGTGCCGGACGAGATTGTGGGGCGAAAGAATGTCAGTATCAACCGGCGTCATCGCCGTGTGCCCTGAACGTCCGAAATGAAGGCCGATCTTCGAGCCTAGCGCACCAGCGCCAAATAACAGAATTCGACCTACACTATCTCGTTCCGAAATACCTGAAATCTCCCTAGCGGCTGCCGGGGTGAGTGGCGAGCGGTGGGCCAATGAATAGCACAATGCGTCCTCGGGAAAGACGCCAGTTTTCTTGAACTCTTCGCTGGAGCCGTCAACCACGAAGCACAGTGGTTCGACATCCAGCGTCGTGTTGAGGATCAGCTGAGGGCGCACAATCCCAATAATGATCGGGATGGGGTTTAGTACAGCTAAACCTTTAGTCAAATAATCGCGCAGTGCTTCCGGCAAACTAATCCCAAGATTGACGCAAAACTCAACCAGTTCTCTCGCGGTGCGCGGCAGCGTTCCAAAGTATTCATGAATCGGATGCTGCTGGTTAGTCCATGCCAGGATTCCGAAACACCATGGAGCGATTGACTTGTTATCAGCGGCAAATTCTTTTATGGCGATCGTGGCTTCGAGACGCTTGGAGAGATCATCGTCTTTGGGGTAGAAGTACCTCGCCTTAACGGGAAATGCGCCATCGCGAATTTCCTGATAGTTCTCAGGGTCCATCAGACTCATCGCCAGAAATCCATAGCCTGGTTGGCCACTGGTTGATTTCCAGCCCGAGTTGAGCCAGTCCTTGAAGTTCTGCACCGAAAAGACAGCCGTGCCGACGGCATCGACCATCCGATTTGGCTCAAAGAAATCTGCGGAACGAATCAAGCGATTTCTGCCGGCGTCGCGTAACCAATCACGAATCCGAGCTACCAATTCGCCAATCGAGTGCTCCGCGAACCAGTCGTTGAAATTACCGCGATGAAGGCAAAGCGACGCGGGGTGATTACGAGGTACAGGGTTAAGGTGGGGAAGACGGGCCACCGGAAAGTCTTTCCGATCCGACCGCACCATTGGAGCGCGTTCAGGATAATCGCGCTTGTGAAAGACCAGCATGAGGGGCTCGCTGGCTCGGATATCGAGGCCGCCAACCGGTCCGCGAGATGGTAAATCTACGGGCACGCTGAAGGCTGCGGCTATGTAATCCGCGTTCCAATGAACACAGCGGACTTCGCCGACAATCGAAGTTAATTCGGCAAACGCTTCAACGATGTCGGGACTGCACTTGGCTGGATCATCAGGCTGGTACCCGTGGCTGAAGAGTTCGACGCTTTGGTCTGACATAATCGTTCAGCCATAGTGTCGAGGGCTGCGCAATGTCTGACTAACGGCGGCGGCGGCGCTCACGCGCTTTGGAGTAGATGACTCATCGCGAACTGGACCCGCACTTGTCATGGTAAACATCAACGGCTCAGGGGTTTCTTCCGAAGGATTCTCCCCGACACAAAAGAATTTCGCTTCGCCGACGACCTTCACATATTCCTGTTTCGCCGCGTAGTGCGGCGGATTGCAGTCGTCGTCCTTAATTGGCTTTGAGGAAGCGACGACAAATGCGCCTTCCCGGTGACGACCGAGGACATCCAACGAGCTTTGTTGCGGCTCCTTGTTATCTTCGTAAGGGGTATTGTTGAAAAATGACCATGAACAATGGTGCGGGCTTAGCAGCAGATCCCACTGTAGATCCGCCTCGGCGCTTTTCCGGTAAAGTGCGCGCCACAGGTCCCACGGCGCGTCACCTCCAAGCAAGATCAAACAGGCGCGATCAACGCTATCAACCTTGAAGCAGGCCTGAAGGACGATACTCGAGTTGTTGCGTTGCTCGACATCGGAGTCTTCCTCGCCTCGCTTGAAAGGCGCGTGCACAAAGAATGAGAAATCGTCCTTGGCACTTCCGTTGATCAAATTCAGCGAGTTTCCGGGAGCCGTGGTGATGCCGTCGAGGCCCTCAGTTTCTTCTGATTCGCCGTAGCCGATTACGCGCAACCGATTGCCAGGGAGGTCCCGTTTGGAGTCGCCGCTCTGATAGAGAGCGATCCGGCGCTCCACTTCTTTCTTGAACGCTTTGGCGTCGTCGCAGAGCGGGCAATCATCAAAGTTTGAAAAGATCCTGCGCGAGAACCAGATCTCGGCCATGAGAATCTTAATCGGCTCATCCTCTTCCAGTTCATACTCATCCGGAGCGCCGGTATGGAAGCTGGTTTGGAACCCACGGCAGTGATCCTGATCGGCGTGAGTCAGGGTAAACGCATCGACGAAGGGACGATCGTTCTCATCGCGCTTCAACTCCTCAATGAGGTGCGAGTGCACGTCGTAACACTCGTCATTCTCTTCGTCATGAGCGTCATACCGGATGTTGCAGTCCAAGATTACGGTAGCGTCGTCAGTAAGCTTGATCAGAATCGTATCCCCGTTGCCTACCGGAAAAACCGTTATTGCCGCGTCAGCCATTGTTGCCTCCTTAGAGGGTATCTATGCTTCAATTCCTGGCCGGATTTGGAGATTGGAGAGAAAACAACAATTTCTGACCAACCCAAATTCCTACTGTTGCAGCGTAGCATGTCCGTCCCACCGCTGCAACACAGGTGAACCACGATCAGCGTTTTATCTTCGCTTTCCTTGGGTGCCGAATATCTTTAGCAACAGCAGTCCGATCGCGATGCCGCCAGCGAATCCGATCAGCGCTTGATCTTGTCGGCTCAATCCCGGCTTCGCCTCCGCAACTCTAGTCAGATCCAAGACAACTCCGCATTGCGGACAGGCGATGCGCAACAAAGTCTCAGCCAATTCCTGTTCCCAAGCATGTTGGCAATTCGGACAAGTAATATTTTTTCGCATGTACTTCTCCCTTCGACAGAGATCTCTGACGCTTTGACGGCCGCGCGATCGACTGGCTCCTCGAATGAGCCACCGCCCGCTCATTTCTCTTTACGAATACCTTTGAACGGCTTCGGGTCGGCTTTCTGATCGATAAACCGTCCATTCTCGGTGTCGCGCTTGACCCAACGGTCGTTCGTCGGGTTGTAGGTTTGAGAGCGGTCCTTCACCGCTCCATTTCGATGTCAGTCGCCTGTTGGCGGATTGGTAGCCATGACTGTCCTCTCTCCGAGTTGTCTTCTGCCCGCGCCCTTCATCTCGGATACGAGCACGGGTTTGCCAGTAAGTCGGCCTTAACCCCTAATGCCGACTGAGATCGGATTTTCGCCATTTCCTCTCGAACTTTTTTCCTGTATTGTGGCAAATATTTTCATCGTTACGGCAATAGTAGATGGCAACATCGCGGGCTAGAAGGTACTGACAAGATATAAGGAATGAGCCCAGCGGGAGATTCAGGGAGCATGAAACCATGCCGCAGACGGCGCGCGAGGTGCTCGCGCGGATGTCAGAAGACGAGTTGGCGGAATTGATCCTGCGCCTAGGCCGCTACGCGCTGCGGGAAAGCAATAGGCTCCGTTGGCGTACGGGCGATTCGGTCGAACTTCCGGGGGGGGAAACCGTTGATTCGATTGTGTCACTGGCGCTGGAGAAAACGCTCTCGGGCGATCGGCAATGGAATCCAGAAACCCACCCGAAGTTGCACGAATACCTGATGGACGTAATAGACAGTTTGTTGAATCATCTAGTAACTGGCAGAGACAATTCCTTGTTCACTAAGACTACTTCGCCGGATGGCACGGTCAGTGTGGTGGATAAATCTACACCGCATGCGGTTGGGCAGGATGTGGAGTGGCTTACCAGGGGCGGAGTCTCTCCGGAAACGCTGCTCCTACAGCAAGAGGAAACAAAACTCCATGAGCGGGCACTAGAATTGCTTCGTGAAGAATGTGAGGGAGATCCCGTATTACTGAGGATCATCGAAGTCATGTTGGAAGGAAATGAAAAGGCTGAGCAGATTGCGACTGCAGCTGATCTCAATATTAAGGAAGTCTATAACGCCATGAAACGGCTGAGCAGAAAAGCTATACGTGTATCTCTGCGAATCAGTGACGTAACTGCCGTAACATCTCCGGACAACTAAGGCGGCTACAGAGAATGGATCGAAACAGAAAAGCGGGAAGGAATGTGCTATTGTTTCGCGCCATAAACAGAATGAGCGCTGAGGCAAGCACCCGCGAGGAGCTAAGCACAGAACTCAGGTCCTCGGGAGTTGACCCCGACCAGCTCATTGAGAGAGTCAGATCTCACGTTGCGACCGCGATCGGTCCAACAACGGTCGGTTTAACTAAGGAGGCAAAGCGTTTCTCTCTTCCCTTAATTAACCAACTGAGGAGACTCACTAATCTTTCACCAAATGATATTGCGCGCAGATTGGATGTTCCGCTCGCCTTTCTTTCGGCGATTGAACGCCACGTCGATGTCACGCCTTCAAGTTGGCGCGAGGAGTTGGCAAAGCGAATCGAGCGAGCTTTTCAGATCAACATTGATCGAGCAGTCTCAATATTCGCGAGTCAGTCACGACTGGAAGTAGCCAACCTTAACCAGCCATCGTCGTATCAGAAAACCACACTTGAAGACATACTGGATATGTCCGAGATGGACGAGAGGTCAAAACAGTTCTGGCTAGACTTAGCGCAAACTCGATAGCGCTCTCACTGCGATCTTTGATTGATCGAGAAAGCTGGTTGTTCTCCTTGGAGAACGGTCGTACTTTGCCGTTCGCATGGGATTGATTCAACCCTTCGGAAGACAAAACCCGAGATTGTAAATCACACTTGAGGAAAAAAGATGTCGCACATGAGCTTACTAGAAACCCACGCGCGGTATTCCGTAGCCATATCGATCCTAAACCGTCTCCGCCATGCCTTAATTGGGCGAGCGCATGCGGTGAGAAGGGAAGATAAGGAAATCCTTCTCGAGTCACTGGAGATTACTGAATCTGAGAAGCTCTTGGGGAAAATGGTGCTTTACAGTTTCCACGGTTTTGGAAGTCACCGGCAAGCGGCGGCCCTAGAACTTTCCGATGGTGTGCAAAAGGTGTTGGAAAGCTTCGCGGACAAGCGCACGGAGTACTTGAATGCGCTGAAGAAAGCCATTGAATTTGAAGTGCAGACGCTGGGAGAAGATGAAAAGTCCTTAGCGACGGAGCTAGTGACGAGAGTTATGTACGTCATTGATTCCCAGGAAGATGTAAGCAACCCCGACACTCTTATCCCAAGAGATTTATGAGTTCCTCTATATCAACCCCCGGCATCGAATGGGAGATCGCTCGTAGCATTGTCGATTCAGAGATCTCAAAAATCAACGATATTAACCTCCAGAAATTCCCCAAGTTCATTTGCAACCGACTTCAAGAGCTTGGTCAGAAGTTAAAGGAGAAGAGCGAGCAAGTCGTTGATCGGCCCGACCTTATCGAGCTGAAATCCCAGATCAATTTTGTTTCCCAATTGATAGATCTTTTCCTAGAAGCCAGTCCGAGCAGGTCGTCTTGGTGGGCCATGCCACTGATTAAGGAGTGCTACGAACGATGTGGAATCGATTACAGCAATCGACATATCGTCATTATTCATTCTATCAGCAGCCAAAACTATGGGGTGTGTGCCGACGTTTTGGGCTTTCTTCCTGATGATCTCAAATCTTCAGTCGAAACAGATCAACCTGTGGACGTCTTCATTATTCCGTCGGAAGCTAAACATGACATCGCTTCGATCGCCCTGATTGGACATGAAGCCGGACATGTATATTGGAAAATCAAATATGAGCTATTAGCCAAAACCCTAAACGAACAATTCGACAAAACATACGGCGGCGCAGCATCTTCCTCATCCGGAAATTTGGCGGATAAGAGAAAGCGGATGGCATCACACATCCAGGAGTTTCTGTGTGACGCAATTGGCAGGTGCATGATGGGTCCGGCCTTCGATTTCGCTTTGCTCAAACTCTTTTACTCGTCACCTGATGATCAAAACACCAGTAGCAAGACGCACCCACCTGAGCTTAGTCGCATACATCAGTCTTATGACAGCTTGAAGAGCTTTCATTCAGCGAGCAAAGCGGTTAGCGAATGCCTGGGGAAGCTCGTCGATCATTTCGCTGCCTTTGAAGCCGATCTTAAGTCCTTTGCGAAGAACGCTGACGACTTATTTTCAGAGCAACTCGCGGAAAGCATTCATGAAGCAACGGGACTGGCATCACCTTACGATGATCAGTACTTATCAAAAATATGGTGCTCGGTTGTGGCGGAATTGAATGCGTTTAGACCGCCATTTGAGTCCGTGACTTCGGACGTGCCAATACTAATTTCTCCAACTGAGGCCGTCGTTGCGACTTCTCTCTATTATTACGCGAGGTTCTTTGTGAATGAGAATGAATACTATCTGCACACGAAAGTGGAGGAGAAACAGCGATTTGAGGTGTTGCGAATGCGACTCTGCGAGCATTTGCGTTATGCAATCAGTCTCTATGACTTTGTGAAAAACTCGCAAGATAGATTCTGCGGCAAATCACTGGACGTTAAGGAATTGAATTCCAGTCTATGGCCCATGCGTCAACGAGAGAGCGATGGAAGGTCGAATCCCTTTGTCGTTACGCCCTCAACGAACCCGAAGAGTCAATATAGTTCCAACTCGGTCGATTTGAGATTGGGAACGTCGTTCTTGCTAAACAAGACCAGCGGCTATACGCACATTTCTCCAGAGCCTGAGCTAACTCACGCCACAGGAGCGGGCATTCCGCTGGAAGCTTTTTACCAAGAACTCTTCGTTCCTGTGGGTAATAATTTTATACTACATCCGCATCAGTTCGTTCTGGCAGCAACCTTGGAATACATCTGCGTACCGTTTGACTATTATGCCCTCGTCTTAGGTCGGTCTAGTTGGGGTCGACTCGGTTTGAACATCGCGACTGCAACCACAGTGCATGCGGGCTTTCGCGGCTGCATTACCTTGGAACTGCGGAACCTGGGTGAAACGCCCTTACCCTTGAAAGTCGGATTGAGAATCGCGCAATTATGTCTTATATCGGTTCCAGTGCGGCCAACGTCAGATGCGCATGTCGGCTACTTCGCGACCTTGAGCAAATACATAGGCCCCGTCGCTCCCGAAATACCCAAGATCAAGGACGACGAGGATTGGGCTCTCTTGAATTCGTTGAGTCAGTGACTCTCTATTCCGACCCGGACCCGGCCATACGAATAGACTGTCTTGCAAGTTACGTTTCCTGCTTGATGACTAAGTTTCAGGAGCTTATTCTAATCAGGTTCCTTTAGAAGCATAGCCCTTATAAACTATTTGAAGTGGCGACCCATGTCATTTGGATCGATTTCTTTGAGAGATCAGTTGGAATGAGTTCGACAGTCGAGTTGTGGAGGGCATACTCCGCAACTTTGCGCGGATGAATTGAGACTCTCGCGTCGATCTGAAAAATATGTCTGGAGTTCGGAAGGAGAGTGGAAAGGTGAAACTCTATTATGGAACGGATCAATTTGACGTTCCGGAATTTAACGGTCGCAAAGTCATCGACGAAATTAAGATGTCGATGTCTGCTTTCGATTGTGTGCTGCCAGACGATGCCGGGATTTATTGCAGCAGCGACATCACTACCGGCAAACGGTTCTATTACGAAGTTTTGAAGAAATACGAAGTACGGTCTGAAGAGGAATTGGAAGAGAAGCTTGGTGACGAGGAATTCAAGCAAGTAAAAACCGCATTGATTCAGGCTAATGTTGCTCGTGGCGTGGAATTCGCGGAAAAACTGCGGGAGCGCGGACTTATCAACGTAGTTACACCCGGCCCCTATTTTGCCAAGGGATTCGACCAGCCTCATTATCTCTACTTGTGGGAATGGTTTATCATAAAGAAAGTTTACGAGGTACGCTTTAACGATGACTGGGAATACAGCAACGGCTGTACGCTAGAATATGCGATCGCGGCAAAGAAGCGAATTCCGCGTCTCGATCATGAAGGCAACTCTCTAGAGCTTGAAAGGGCGATTGAAAGAGTCGAAGTCGCCGTCAGTCAGTTAAAGGCTGAAGGCTTCGCTATAAGCAAACTGGAATATAATCTCGGATTGTTGAAGACACTCCACGTTTGAATCCCAAAACGCTAACACCACCTTGACGAAGGAGGCTACTCACCATGGCCAACAATTTTCGACTCTTAGGCTTGACCGGGTTGATATTCGGTTCATTCCTTTTGTGGATATTCGTTGCAAACAGTTTTCGATTTTTGGGCTTAGCCGGATTCATAATCGGTCTATTTCTGTTGTGGATATTCCTCGACGAATATTCAAAACCGAAACTCCGCGAGTCTCTATTCCGAAATGTCGGCGTGCCTTACCGCAACTTGATTGGTCTTTTATTAGGAGCCACCGCGTCTTTCTTACCATTGACGAGCGGCACATGGACCATTTGGTGGGCGACTTGGGTTTTTGTTGGTGCACTGGCAATAACGATGCTTCTGCTAGTGACGGTGAGGCCCTACATAGAAAGGGAATTCGATCGGTTCGCCTGGGGGCTCTTGGTAATTATCGTTTTAGGCTTTGGCCTGGGTGCATTAATTTACGAATCTCGCTCATGGTGGATCTGGCTCTGGCAACAGTATCTCAGAATAAACAACACTGGTGCGATTCTGCTGGAAGCTCTTTTCCTCCTGGGCGTGATCCTAGGCTTCTTTGTGGTTCGTAACTGGGCCAAGGAGCAAAAGGACTTTGTCGCGAGTTTGTCGGCCGTTTTGAGTGGAGCTTTTGTAGCCACAATACTTGGCAAACTGCAAGAAGGAGCCGCACCGGCGATCAGTCCGCTGCGGGCCTTTGCCTATTACGCGCTGGGTTTCACTATGTCCGGAACCTTGAATCTGCTTGCCGCCGCACGATTGACGGCCAACTACGTGAACAAGCGTTCTGTTACTAGTCGAGCAATCCTCGATTTCCTCTACGGTGAGGAAAGGACAAAACTGATCGATGGCTATTTCTTGAAGAATTTTAAGGCTGATCCGGACTACGCTAAGGCGTGGTTGACTGATACGCTTAACGAATACCGCAAGTTGGTTGCGCGCGAGTTTGCTGAGCGAATGGAGAAACGGAGAAAGGATCGTGAACAAGACTTGGCAAACTTCATCCGTGATCCGAAAAACGCAGGTAAAACGACCAAGGCACTAACGGATGAGCGAAGAAAAATGGAACCTGCATGCTCGCAACTAATGGCTGCAACCGAAGAGTCTGAAGAGTTGAAGTATGAACAGGATTCGCTAAGAGCACTCCCTGAGCCAAGGACAAGTGAGCAAGAGAAACGACTGCAAGATATAGGCCAAAAACTCACTGATCTTGGCGGTAAGATCGAGGAGCTAAAAAAGACGTGTACGAACCTGGATGAATGGAAAAAACTGGCGAAAAAACTCAATAAGTTAAAGCCGTCCTATTATTACCAGCTAGTCGCGATTGAGTGTCAAGAAGAGGACAAAAAGAACGATCAACCCGTGCAAGCCGCGCACAAGAACCAAGAATACAATGTCATATGTAAATATCTCGGTTCAGACAATTCCAATGCCACGGACGTAGAGGTGACGGACAAACCGCTAGAGCCGATAGTCCAGTCCTTCATAACGAATGACATGTTTCGGGTTGGCGTCGCCGCCAGATGGCAGGATCTTTTGGAGTACATTTCTGCGCCCGGAGAGTACCGCGTCTCTTTTCCTTACTTTGGAAGTGTTTCCGGTTTGGCGCTTTTGTTCAGGCAGACAATCATAATGGATTGCGACAGATACAAACGGTTTCGCAACAAGGATCATATGGACGGCATATGCCCCTATGAGATCGAGCAACCGCGGGGCCTGGACGAAATCGATTTTCTCTCTTATGTGGCGATACCGATTGTGAATCGCCTTGGCACTCCCACCGAGAACGGTCTGGGCGTCGTCACAATTGACACCAGACTGTTTGTGGTGCCTTTCCAATTGGAGGGACATCCTATCAACGCCAGCGAGGGAATCTTTCGTACTCGTCTTAAGCCCAGCCAATTGACGGAATATGCCGCCAATCTCTATGAACCAGATGACAAAGACGTCGCTTACGTCGAAGACCTCACGAAAATCATCGTGCCAGTCGTTGAACTCTATAACAAGTGCCGCGTGGGAGCCACATGAAGGTAAGCACGGATGTAAGCCTTACAGAAAACGCTCTACTAGTGCTCCGCAAGCGAATCTTGGCTCGCAATGCATCTGGCGAGGTGAGCGAAGCCCCGGAAGAAATGTTTCATCGTGTGGCGCGCAGCATCGCGTCGGCCGATCTTGAGTACGGCACTGCTGAAGATGTCGTTCGGTCCGAACAAGCATTCTTCGAGGTAATGACCAGTCTCGAATTCCTGCCAAACTCTCCGACGTTGATGAACGCTGGCCGCGAGCTGGCCCAATTATCCGCCTGCTTTGTGCTGCCGATTGACGATTCGATGGAAAGCATTTTCGGCACGCTTGCCGACACGGCACTGATTCAAAAAAGCGGCGGCGGCACCGGGTTCTCTTTTTCTCGGCTGCGGCCAAAAGAAGATCCCATCGCGTCAACTCACGGCGAGTCGAGCGGCCCCGTATCATTCATCCGCCTCTACAACTTCGCTACGGAAGTGACTAAGCTCGGCGGCAAGCGCTCAGGCGCGAACATGGCCATTCTGCGGGTGGATCATCCGGACATCGAAGAGTTCATCAGCGCGAAGATCAATCCCCTCGAATTAAACACCTTCAATATCTCGGTGGCTGTAACTGATGAGTTTATGAAGGGTGTTAAGGGAGACGGATATTACGACCTCATCAATCCTCGCACCGGTCTTCCCGTGGGACACCTAAAGGCACGAGGTGTCTTCGAGAAAATAGTTGAATCGGCCTGGCGCAACGGTGAGCCGGGAGTGATATTCATTGATCGCATAAATCGCGACAACCCTACCCCTGAGTTAGGTCAAATCGAAAGCACAAATCCTTGTGGGGAGCAGCCCCTCCTACCTTACGAGTCGTGCGTGCTCGGCTCGATCAACCTATCTCAATTTTATCGGGAAGGGCACGTGGATTATGACAGGCTGAAAGAGGTCGTCGGCGTAGGCGTCCATTTCCTCGACAACATCATCGACGTTAGCCAGTTTCCGATTCGTCAGATCGAACACATCACCAGGGCCAATCGTAAGATTGGGCTGGGCATAATGGGCTGGGCCGATCTACTGATCGAGATGGGCATTCCGTACGATTCCGAAGGAGCCATTCAATTAGCCGACGAGGTCATGAGCTTTATTTCCCGCAAAGCATTGCAGGCCTCAATAGAACTGGCAAAGGTGCGCGGTCCGTTTCCGCGCTGGGCGCAAGAGAACATATACCGCCAGACCGAACAGCCGCCGCGCCGCAACGCGACCGTGACGACGGTCGCCCCCACGGGAACCATCAGCCTGATCGCGAATTGTTCGAGCGGTATTGAGCCTATTTATTCCGTAGCTCACCGCAGGATCTCGTTTGGTTCGGAGAGGTTGTTGTTCGTACATCCATTGTTTGAGCAGTACTCGAAGGAGCATGAGTTTTATAGCGATCAGCTCATGGATCTTGTCGCGCAAGAGGGCTCGCTTTTCAACATCCCGGAAATCCCGGAACAAGCTAAACGGTTATTTGTCACAGCTCACGACATCGCTCCTTCATGGCATGTAGGAATGCAAGCGGCCTTTCAGAAGCATATTGACGCTGCCGTTTCCAAGACCATCAACTTCCCTGCCCACGTATCCGTCGGTGACGTTGAGCAGGTTTATCTCCTTGCTTACGAGTTGGGTTGCAAAGGGATAACAATATATCGTGATGGCTCTCGTGAGAGCCAAGTACTCAGCACTACGCCTGCTGATCTCAGCGAACCCATCTCTCTCTCAGAAGCAATGAAGCCGGAAATGCAGCGGCCCGAAAATCAACTACTGGCTAGCAATACATGTCCCGACTGCTCGTCAGTCCTACAGCATAACGGCGGCTGTCTCTATTGCACATGCGGATTTTCGGTGTGCCTACAGTCATAGATCTAAACCTGATTCGATGTGGCGTTAATATTTCGATTGATTGCGCCGGGTTGCGCTCGCTCGCGCTTTCCAAAATTGAGCGGTCGCCTCCGGTCGGGTCAATTAGATTTGTGCTTTAATAAGCTTCAATGATGACGACACTAAAACTGCTTGCAGAGAAACCAAATGTCCCCACCACGACCGCATGGTACTTAGCTGATCTCGGCGAAGCGCGCGGCAGGCAGGAACTCTTCACCAAGCAGTCACCGCAGCGGCTCAAGGTCTTGCGAGAACATGCGCTGATCGAGAGTGCTATCTCTTCGAACCGCATTGAAGGAGTAACGGTCGACCAGTCACGCGTCAAAGCGGTCGTCCTCGGCAAATCTCTCCTTCGCGATCGCGACGAGCAAGAGATTCGTGGTTACCGCGATGCGCTAAAGCTTATTCACGAGCAAGGCGCAAAACTAACGATCTCTGAGAAGACAATACTTAGGCTCCATCGATTGAGTCGCGCCAACATCGGAGATGCAGGCAGGTACAAAGAGAAGGATAGCGATATTATTGAAAAGTTGCCCGACGGACGCGTCCGCGTTCGCTTCAAGACCGTTTCCGCGCGAAAGACTCCGGCTGCAATGCACAAGTTAATCGACGCATGGGATGACAATCTTGACGAACGAGTGATTCATCCCGCGATTGCGATGGCGGCGATGAATCTAGATTTCTTGTGTGTTCATCCTTTCCGCGACGGCAATGGCCGCGTTTCTCGTCTCTTATTACTCTTGCAGTGTTATCACCTCGGCTACGAAGTCGGGCGATACATTAGTCTTGAGCGAGTCATCGAGGAGAATAAGGACAGATACTACGAGACTCTCGAACAAAGCTCACAGGGCTGGCATGAAGGCAAACACGATTCCTGGCCGTATATCAACTACACTCTTTACATACTGAAGACCGCGTATCGCGAATTCGAAGAGCGTGTGGGAACGCTGTCTACTGCCCGAGGAGCTAAGACCGCGATGGTCCTTGACGCGATCGAGCGTTTGCCGGATAGCTTCAGGATGGTAGATCTTGAGCGCGCCGCTCCCAACGTCACGCGAGACATGATTCGTGTGGTGCTGAACCGATTGAAGAAGGAGAACAAAATCTATTGCGAGGGTTACGGAGCAGCTGCGGTGTGGCGGAAAGGATCGGAAAAATGCTGAATTACTATGGTAGTAATAACTCACCAGTGGTGGTAATAAAGGTGGTAACAACTCTGGCGTGCTTAATAGGTTCAGGTACGCAGCACCTACTGTCGATTCCTTCAACTGTCTCGAAGCGTCAGCACTGGGCGGTCTCAACATCGAAGGTAGTTCTCAGCATGGCTGACTGATCTCGCGCGTGTTGTGCTTGATTCATCTCCTAAAGAACTACTCGACGGCCCCGCACGATTCGCCCAGGTTCCTAGCCGGCTGTGCCGATTTTGGCTTTGAGAAACATGTCAAGCTTCTAAACCCGGCCTTGAAGCACGTGAACTCAACGAATGACGGCGAAAATCACAAAGACGAGTGTTCGCATGTGATCAGCCCTTACGTCAGTCTACCCGTCTCTGTTTTGAATATGACGCAAAATATTCTGTGTCCGAAAGTGTCTAACTCAAATATGATTGCGGATACTACAAACTAATGACCGCAGTCCCGTTCGCAGTTGCGGACGGGTATCGCGTTTGATAACGGTGCTTCGCCTTCCAACGCGGATTGTCCCAGATGGCAGTTTCATCAGACATGTAATTGAACACAAACTCCTTCTCAGACCCCCCAAAATTGATTAACCGCGCCATGGTAGTCCTATCTGGGTGGCCATAAATCGAACCGTTGGTTGATAAGAGATAAGTCCGACATGAAATTAGATCCAGCACTTGGCGAGAAGTGTTGCGTGCGCTCCCATGATGCGAAACTTTCACGGCATCGAGACGCAGCCGGCCGCCTTCGGCCTTAGCCAAAGTTCCCAAAGAGCTTTCCAAAAGATCAGCGTGAGCGTCGCCCGCTAAAAGCACGCGTTTTCCCTCGTATTCCACAAGCAGGGCGATGCTGGTTCCGTTCGGTTCCGAGGTATCCGCAGCGAAAGGCTCCTCGGCTAGTTCGTCTATCTTTATCGGTCCGAACATTTCCAAGTCGTCGGGTGCGTCCCGACCGGCGGGCTCGACACCTGGAATTAACCCCTCTTTGCCACATTCGCGAACCCACCGTGGTATTAGTGTTTCCAATTTCTGGCGGTTTGGCGAAAGCACGGTAAGCTTGAGCCCCCCTTCCAATTCTATCGCTCTCAGTTCGCCTCGAATCTCGACGGACTTTCCTTCAAATCTCTTATTCCAGGGCAGTCGGAGCTCAAGAATCCTGGAAGTCAGTTTCTCACCCTGCACGGCCCCGAATGTCTCGAGATTCACATTTAGTAAGTGGTCATATCCATTGAACCAGAGATCGCGAAATTGCGCTGGTCTGGCTGGGTCTTCCAGCATTGCCAACACGCCTTCAATATGATCTCTGTCTACATGGGTCACTATTAGCAATTCGAACTCACGGTCTGTCTCAGGCAGGGTACTTAGCCGAGCTTTCAGATCTGAATAGGTGGCCGCTCGGCCACCATCCACTAGAATGCGGTGTTCGCCCGCCTTTCCGTACGTCAATAATAGACAGTCACCCTCACGTGCAGGCAACATTTCGATTTGAAACATCTTAATGTCCTTGTGGTGCTAGCGGGCTAGGCCTATTGAGGTGAAAGTTTGTGACATGTCTGCGCGCCAAGTGACCTGTTGTACGGAGCGCAACATCCGCTGAGCCTCTTTGTCATCTTCACCGAGCAGCGTAAGTCCATCTATCATCCATTGGAGGCCCAACGTGTAATATGGTATTCCGCGACTGAAGGCTTTAATGAGCGCCTCGCGTGCGCGACGCCGGTTTTCCGGGGAAGAGCCTTGCCGAAGCTGCAACCATGCATATTGGATGGCCCCGTCCGGGAGCCACGGAAAATGGTTCATCAAATTCCTTACCCACTCGTGCCAGGGTCTCGTATCTGTGAGCGGTTGAGTGCCCAGCAGTATGTATGCTCCCCCTGCTGCGCCAAGCGGGTTTGTCCACTTTAGAAAAAGCATATTTACGGCGTCGGCCTGATCGACTAGGTGCGCGGCCGCTTGAAGCGCGCCACGCGACATATAACCGAGCGCAGTGCTTAGGTCTAAGTCAGGCACAGAGAATGAAGCCTCAAGGTCTCCGCCTTCACTCTGCCGGACCAGCAGCTCAACTGGGAGCTCATGACTGTTATCGAGGTTAAACCACGGCGCCGGCACAGAAACAAGTTGGAGCGCCTTTACACTCTTGGCAAGCGCGTACCATCGGGGCAGTTGTTCCTTCGGCAAATGCTCCGCTCCCATCCGAAATGAATGTACCTGCGTCGCTCCGTCCCTATCGTTGGGCAGAGAGACTTCGAGTGATGGTCCGATGTCATCCATTGCTTGCGCAGATCCTTTTGCTGTCCATTTAACCAACGATTGCCACGCCCGGCTACCCTCTGGTGTACCGCTGCGAAGTTCGGGAGGCGGGTTTCTTAGCGCCCAAACGTCCAGCGAGGACCACTCTTTGACTCGATCGTATGAACGATAATAGCTATCGCCAGCCTCCACGTTCCCCAAGAGATTGTGCAAGCTGTGCCACTCGTGGGCGCTGTGTTCGCCTTGTAAATCGACCTCTGGGAATTGACCTTCTTTCGTTGCAGCTTCCTGAGAAAGAATATCGCCCGAAGGTAACAGAGCCTCGACCAGGTAGTTTCCAGGTTCGAGATTTACTGTCTCATAACGCGCTCCGTATCCCACCGGTATCACTAGATTTCGTTTGCTGTTTTGCGATTTGTCCGGGTCGAGTGCATAGATGTTTGCAATCACGCCGTTGCGAGGAATGTCAGTGCCCATCAGATATTTGGAGACACGGAGCTTCAGACCAGAATCCATTTTTACGTTACCTCCAGCAACACCTTGCGGTAGACGGGCCGAACATGAACCTCTTGCTCTACCGGCGCTCGACTACCGGAAGGAAACTCCGCTGCGAAACGATAGCTACCAGCTGGCAAGGGAAGCGCCCATTGCGCACTCTCAGGTTTGCGCCGATTACGCTCAACTCCTCCGGCTTTGCAGACGAACTCGGCATTTGCGTTTTCAGACTCTGGCCGACAACTCACGAAGACGGGCACTTCGGGTTCTCCGCTCAGATAATGAATGTCGAAAGTGGTCAGGTCGTCCGTGGGCGGCACTTGAGCCCGTTTTGCACCGGCTTCAAAGGCTTGTCGAACATGATAGTCAATCGACTCCTTCAAACGCGATGTTGTCACGCGCCAGTCACCTTCACTGTTGTCGCTGCCCGATCCATTGAGGCCTTTGAGAAGGGCATCGGTGAAGACACTAACTTCATTGGGCTTTCCAAATGCGTTCTCGCCCGCCAGTGTAGCGTAATAAACAGGCGCTTCCGCGGCACTTTCCAGACCGGGGGCAATCGGGACTCGTCCGGCATATCCGAATGCCTCAATCAGTGTGTCGCTATTCGCCCGGCAGGCGTCCACGAAATAGATCTGTCGGCGCGGAAGATTCCGAGCCATTCCTAGACGAAATCTCCTGAAATCCAGCGCCTGCTCGAGCCGTGCTCTTGGATTGTTGCCATAATCAGACATGAGCAAGGCCATATCGGCACCCTGAGCGATTCCATGTCCGCAGAAGTAGAGGAGCAGCAGATTGTCTGGGTTCTGCCCGCCCCTCATTGCCCAGTCTCCGATCGCTTCGTCTACTTGATCATATGTTGCGTTTTCCGGTTGGATTTGCTGATTAGATTTAGGATTGGTGAAGTCCCGCTGCGGATTTTCTGATAGAAGCAAAGCAACAGAGCCCAGAGGCTGATTTGGATTTCGATAGCTAAGGATCAACCACTCGGCGAACTTGCGGGCCGATATCGGGGGAGAACTCAGTTGTTGCATGCCATCGTTAGACGGAGCAAGTTGCCCCGAGCCGCCTATCAAGTGCGGATAGGCTCCGATCCCGATTACGAGTGCGTGAGTGGCGGAAGCACCCGTCGTTTCCTGGTGCACAAGATATCGGTGCAAGAAGTTTCCTCCAATATCCGACTAGTCGTAACCGTTACAAATGAACTCCTATCCAATCATGCCTCAGAGCACGACCTCGTGGAATAACTTCTCCGATGTCACACTCTTCTTCAGGTTGGCTGGTACGTCCTCGTCAATTCTTACCACGCATTGATTAGTGATCTGGTTTAGTCGATCCATGAGTTCGTTCAAAGGCATTTTGTTCCAACGTTTCTTGACTGCCATCTCATGATCCACTGGGACGAATGCGACTTTGAGCGACTTCATTTCCTCAAGTCCCTTTTCTCGGAGCGTCGCATTTTGACTGCCATGATGGCCGACCTTGTAGAAAACCGTTCGGCTGAGCAAGTCGGGACCAGTAACGGCTTTGCCATCGACCTTCCATGAAAGGTCTTGCCACGACAGCCAGTTGCCAACTTGCGCATCTGCCGCGAAGAGAAGCACGTCGCCATCTCCAAGCTCGAAGGCGAGAACTAGACAAGTGTTATTGGTGGCACTATCGAGTTGGAGCGCTAGCGCAGACGACGAATCTAACCAGCTACCATCAATGCGACGCCACGACTGATTCTTTTCCTTTGAGTTGATATCCTCGCCCCAGTAGTATCTTTGGAAAAAAGCCATCTGGCGCCCTGCCGGCAAAGGTATCTGGAACTTCTCATCAAATGGCGCGTCAAGGTCCGAACTCATCAGGGCTGGAGTGATGTCTTCCAGATACTGATTCATCGCGTTAATCCCATAGGTTTCAGGCTCTTTCTTGGAGGGATTGTATTTCTTGATTAGCTTTTCATCAGGTGGCGGACCGAGAGCATAGACTGTGACGTCAGTCTCCGGAAGTTTCACGGGATTATCCTGGGGTTTACAGTATCTCAGGTTCTCAGAAAGGCCCCTTACAACCTCAAGCGCGTCGGAAGTGGAGCCCGCGGAAGCGCCAAAGAAACTAAGCAGACCTGATATCTCATCAGCGGATTCGGGGTTTCCGGATAGCGCCATTCGGGCCGCTGCTGTCTGCAGGGTGAGACGCAAAGCCTGACGCTCGCCCCGCAGCTTTTGCGCGAGCGGATCTTTAGGATTCTCTGCCCAAGAGAGCCAAACCTCGTCTATTGTTAGCTTACCCTTATCTGACCACAGCTCGCGCGCCTGTCCGAAACCAGATATATGGTCCCAGTGTTCGTGTGTCGCCGCTAACAGCTGGATGTGGCCTCCGGTGGTTTCAATGATGTGTTGCACTACGTGGCTCATGATGTTGCCGGCATTCTTAGTGCCGAGAATAACCCCACAATCAATCACGACATAAAATGGTTTGCCCGTTTTGCGTGGGATCGTAAGCAGAAAGCAGTCACCCAAACCCTGGCGATACATTCGGATCTTTACGCGAAGACTCTCATTATTAGCTTGACTCGCAGATGCTGGTTGCGCTGCTGTCGGCTTCTTCTTCGACTTCGTGGCTGCACGCTTACGTGGCGTCTTGTTCGCGGGCTTCGTCTTGGTCTTGCGATTCTTGCCGGCCGTGAAGCTCTTCCGCGCGACTTTCTTCTTGGTTTTTCGGTTAGCCATTTTTGTCTCCTACGCGCCCCGATGAAGCATTGCAAACGGTTCGTGTCTATCCGTAGTGTCGTCAAAATAGTTACTGCGAATGGAAGAGTCTGCCATTGACAAGCGAAAGCCCTGTTGAGCACCGATTCGTTCGGCATGGCCAACGCGCTTGCGAATGCAATAGCGAATGCGTTGGCTTTCCAGATCGATAATCAAGGTGCAACCGCCCCGATATTTATCAAAGCTGCGGTTCGAAGGCCTCCAGGTCTGAGTGATCTCCACGACGAGGTCGAGTTGCTGCTGCCCATCAGGACCTACCCTGCGCACGGGCCGGACTGAATGTACCTCAAACCGCGAAAGTGTGCCCACTTCGTTCTCAACCTTCAGCGTGCTGTTCTCGGAACGATAAAATCCAAGGGACAACGCCTCGTCATCGCTGACCCTTTTCTTGATCCATTCATGAAAAATGTACGCGTTATGTCTCGAGGAGTCGTATGCACGTTTGCGATTCGCATGCAGATCCCACGTGAGAGACATTTGTTGTAGGCATACGTGAATGTCTAGATCGAGCTCTGGGCTGTCCCAGCAGACACTTTCGGTCGAAAGATTACGCACAAGTTGAGGATAGATACCACGGCGACGGAAAGCCTCGGTGAAGGCGACTCGGTATCCCAGATCGTCATCTGGCACCAAATCACGGTCTGCGGTAATTAGAGCCCGTACATAGTCGCCAAACGTCATATCAACCGGCGGACAATAGTCCAGCGCGCGGATACATATGTTCAGCACTTGTGAAGCGGTCTTGCTCGCTTCCTGAGCTAGGCGCTCAACGAGTTCATGAGGAATAGCACCCGGTTGCAGAACTCCAGTGCCCCCTGTTGCTAAGCGAACCAGATCGCTACTTCTTTTCCGGTAAATGCTTAAGAATGCATCGAAAATCGCTGCAACAAGCACCGCTCCTCGATCATGCGCTTCAGTAGCATTTTGGTAATCCCCAGTTGAAGGCACCGCCTGATGCCAGTGACCATTTTCAACATAGCCGATGGCGCTGCGTAGCGCACCATACCGGCCGATCCCCTGCCCAAACTGTTGCGCAAGTTCGCCGAGCAAGCTCTGCTGGGCGAGATCACCTCTGGTCCGAGCGATTTGGTCGCGAAGGGCTTCTGGCACAGTGAAGTGTTGAAACAGCGCAACGATATCTGCAAAGGCTTCATGAAAGGCGAGCACATCTGCGTTCGTCGGCTCGCGGAACCGTCGGTGGAGGCCATCCAGCAAAGCGTGCGTCGTTTCGTGGGCCACTATGTCGTGTGACAGACAGCAGAACACTGTTTGACCAGGAAGGTTCTCTCCCGGATTTGACTCAGACGCCAGGAAGTAACCGAACAGCAGCGATATCTTTTCGGGACTGTAGAATGAATTAGCCTCCCTGACTGCGTGAGGATAGATACGCAGCCGCGGAACAAAGTACACCTCAACCTTACTCTTGGTCTTTACAATACGGGGGGCCCACAGTGCTACTCGACCAAGAGCATACTCGAAATGCTCAATCGTCTTCATAGCCACCGCGTAAGCCATCTGTTGATGAAATTGTGGGTTAGTTTCGGACGGCGAAAGACCGGATTGCGACAGCGGTAGTGCATGGTTTAGGTCAACTGGCGCATAACAGACTCCGGTCGCAGGATCTACGTCGACCACTTCCAAGTAGTCGCCAACCGGACCAGGTTCCAGTTTCTCCCAGCGCACCGAAAGGTTCGTCTTGTTCAAGCCGACAGTTTCGAGTTTTGTTCCCAATAAAGGATCAAAAGCAAACACTTGTAGCATTCGTGTGACTGGAGAGGGCAGCGATGGATTCATCGCTCGCTCAAGAGCAGCCGAGTCAGCCGTCTTGACCTGGCCGGGAACCGTGACCTCAGGCGATATGCCCCTCGCGCGTTTCCCAAGGGCCTCCCGTAGGTTGCGAGACGCTCCGGGTGTTGATGCAAGCGCATCTATGACTTGCTGGCGCTGAGCTACTGTCAGATCCAGCGGATCGTCTTCAGGGTCCGGAAGTAGCTGTTCAAGTTCGTGCGATTGTTGGGCAAGCTGAAGAGCTTCAAGTTCCAACATCCGCTGGCGAGCATCGGGTGAAACAAGACCCAGCCCAGTAATTACTCGAAGCAAAGGAAAGCTAGCCTTGTCCGCAGGTTGTTTTGTTAGAGCTGCTTCTTTTGCGGGACTCTGAGCAAGCGTTGCTTGCGCCTGAATAATACCGTGTCCAAGCCGGGAACTCTGGGCGCTCGAAACCAATCGAGCCGCATCGAAGAGCGCTTTTCTGACCGCCTCGACGCGCATCCAGCTTTGAGAATAGTTTTCCCACTTGGACTTAAACTTCTGAATCCACAAAGCCGCTGCCGAAGCAATCTGCGGAGTGGCTGCGGAGGTGCCTCGGCCATTGTGATCTACTAGCTCGCTGCAACCCAGTCGCGCCCAGGGAGTGTTGGGAGTGAAGGCGGCCAGTGCCGACGACATCTTCTTCTCCGGCCCATAGTTACCTGCCATTATCTTCACCGGAAGATCGGCGTATGGCCGTCCGTCAGCCATTACGCCGCAGGCAGCCACGACACGTTTGAACCGAGCTGGGTAGACAATGTTATGCGTGGGAAAGTTCCCAAAGTTATTGCCTGCGGCGGTGACAATGAATACTCCAAGATCATAAAGAGCATTCACCGCTTCAGCCCATGCCTGAGAGGCTAATCCTCCCATACTCATAGTGATTACGTGGACTTGAGTGTTTGGATCATTCGCCAGCGAGTGGATGTAATCGAATGCTTGAGCAATCGCACTGTTCTTGAATAGGACCACCGAGTTGGCCACCCGGATTGGAATCACATCGAGAAAGGCCGCGCCACCGAGGGGAGATCCGTCTACGGCAGCCCCGGCGAGAATGCTCAGAGTGCCCGTGCCATGGCCCAGATTATTAAACACGCCAGTGCTATGATCAGTCGCGTCGCCGGGTAGACCATCATCCACAAAATTTCTTTGCAAGTCCGTCCGAAGAAATTGGGGCCGGGTTATATGGTGAGCGTCGTATCCCGTATCGAAGTGAGCAATACGTATGCGCTTTGCAGGTTGACCCAGCTCTTCGCGAGCTAGTTGAAGTTGTGAGTGTGTGGGATCTCGGAACCAATAGAATCCATTGCCCATAGGAAGGCGCGTGTCCGGATCTTGCGGCCTCTCACAGGGTCCGACACCCGCAAGCGCGTGCTCTGCTTCCTCTCCAAAAATCCATTGCTGCTCAATATCGGGCTCGGCAAATTCCACCGCGCCCAATCCAGCTATGCCCATTCCTTTGCTGATGACTTGATGGCACAGGTCCCATGCGTTTACTTCGTCCGCCGATGTGGTTGCGGTGAGTATCTGCCATTCCGGTGCTTTAGCGATTCGCGCTTGCCCTGAAGCCTTAATACTCTTAAACAAAGGTTCTAAGCTAACTTGAAATTTGGATGAACCGAAAGCGAGCGCTAACCGGGGAGGACCGGTTGGCATCTTTACCAGCAGTTTGGGTTTGCGGGTGATTGATTGCACGGAATTCTCCCTTTAAGTTGCAGTCGTCGCCACATCGTTTCCGCCATGCACAGCAGTTGCTCCCAACCAATCATGAAGGACGCAGAAATCCAGTCGATAATCCTGCGGCAAGAACCCACTTCAAAGCACCAAACAGCTTCCTACAAAGTATATGACGAGAAACTCGATTCGATTTCGCGCTTCTATCACCAGATTGGTTATCGAACTGCATAACTGGTATACCAGCTTCTGAGCGGGTGATCGACGGATAGGTCCTAAAACGACGCGTCGCTCATTAACACCATGCTTTGGAAGAGTAGCTGAACTAGCGAGTATGCAAGGACGCAGAGGCTCGTGAGAGTCAGCCACGAAGTCGATAGGCGGACGATATGTCAGCTGTAACAGGGCTGTCAAGAATTCCAGCACAAATTCCAATTGCCCGATAGCGACGCCAAAGGAATTGCAGCCCAGATGCTGTGTTGATATCTACAGCACACCCTGGTTCCCATTCGCAAAATGCGGTTATGGTAGGTTCATAGCACTTCTTCACGCAGTAGGCGCTGGATTGTTTCGACTGCGACCGAGATGTCTCCGGTCTTCGTCAGGCATTCGTTCGCTCCGGCGCTGCGCGCGAGTTCTCCAAGGCGGTCGATTACTTCGTCTGCTGCGACTATGATGATTGGCGCGGGCTGGCGATGAGGCAACGATCGGACCAGCCGGACCCATTCCAGACCTGTTTCGTTCAGCAGATCTAAATCAAACAAGAAGAGGTCGTAGCGAGTATCGCTCTTCAAGAAGTGTCCGACGCTACTCCCTCCCGGACAATACACCATGCGATTCGCCGGCAAGCCAAGCACACTCTTCAGACAACGAAACCACTCCACGTCCTGCCCAACGTAGAGCAACCTGTACTCTGATTTCTCGCGGTCGCTTGTTGGCTCATCTTTGGGCGTTGGCATCATGTGAGAGACCTTGCAAGGGGATTATCAAAGCAGGCGCTCTCTGGTATGCTGTGGGCGCTCTAGTCTTTGACAATCGGCAACGGCCAAATGCGTAGCTCACCATCCCGTCAATTCGAGTGATGAGCATCGCCGTTGAGCATGGAAGGTTCCAACTCACGGCGAATCGAAAAGACGCAAGCAGTCTATCCGCAACAGCGGATGCGCGCAAGGCTGGTGGTGCGGGCGTAGTCCTATCGGGAGGTCATTCCTGATGGGCTATGCGCGTCCAAGACCAAAGCGTTTGGCGGAGAAGCTCAAGCAGATTCGCCTTGCACTCGGACTATCTCAACCCGAGATGCACAGACGCTTGAGAGCGGAAGAGCGGATCCCTTACACGAGAATATCGGATTACGAATTGAACAAGAACGAACCGTCTCTCATGACCGTGTTGGCATATGCGCGCGTGGCGCGTGTGCGCATGGAAGAAATCATCGATGACGAACTGGATCTGCCGGATCGACTAACGGTCACCGTGAAGTCCGCAGCCAGACTCAAGTCCACATCTCGACAGAGAAAGCGATAACCTCGAGCCCGAACATTAGAATTACAGTCGTGCGAAGACCTTCTAACCAAGCTCTGAAATCTCTCAAAGACTTCATGGCACATTTTCCTGGGCTTGTGTGGAACTCAGAACCAGAGCCCGCTCAACTTCCACTGCCGCGCCTAGTTCTTAGAGTTGCGGCTGCGGGTCATCTCCACGTACCAAGTCCAGCCTCTCTACATCACGCTCTCAACGAAATTTTCACCGGGCTCCAGGAATACGCTCAACGCGTCAACGAAAGGTTTTTGCGCTCCATCAATGGCGAGGGACAGACGGCCAATATCGTTCCGCCCGAACTGCGAATTCTATGCCAGCTCGCACAAGGCGTTGACCAAATGGCAGCTTCATCTGCCGTTGAACTCGGCTATGCTCTTCATGTCGTCCTTCCAGGTAGTCGGATTGCCGTCGAAGATGACATCCGGCGACGCTGGGACGATGCACCAATCGGATTCAAAACGACCGTAGATCCTGACAAAGGGGGTCCAGTTCGAAACTACCGAGAGTTGCTCGGACGTGCGTCTCGGGTCTTGGAATTGGACCCTCCTACTGGACCTATTGACTCAGAAGAACTCACCAACGAATCCTATGCACAGGCTAGTTCCGTAATTCTCAGCCACTGTGACATCGTCATAGTAGCCATTCACGAGGACGGTACCGATCATGCCGGCGGCACAAAATGGATCGAACAGCGAACGGAGGATCTAAATCTGCCCGTGATACGAGTGCCCATAGATCGTCCTTCGCAAGCGATTCTGATTTGGACTACGGAGGGACGCCGGGAAACACGATCGCTCTTCAACGCGATGTCTGAGGGACTGAATTCGGCTGTATTTGATTCGGCGCTAAATGAGACGTTATTGAATCAAAGCGCGACATCTACTCCGTACAGATCCGGCTGGTTTGAGAATCGCATAATCAACCAGTTGAATCCAGCCGTTAACTCGCGGCTATGGGACGAGCGTTGGACGTTACCAAACATAGCGACATCACTGTCAGAGCATTCTCTCGGAAATGTTACAAAACAGATCGATGATGACCTAAAGGCAGTGAAAGTGTGGGCAGATCATCGGGCCAGTGCAATGGCCAATATGGTTCGCGGGTCATTTATCTTCTGCTCAATGCTCGGCAGCCTAGCGGTATTCGGTGCAGTGGTCGGTTTACTGCTACCAGGTCTCGGCAAACCCGGCAAGATACTTGAGATTGTATGCCTGACAATCATCCTCTGTTTCATAAGACGATCAACTAGGTTGAATTGGAGGGCCCAATGGCTAAGCCTGCGCCAGCTCGAACGATCCCTCGAGCAAGCTGCTTGGCTGTTGACACTTGGTCGGATTCCTCCATTTGCGATTCCGGCCCATGCGCATGAGTTTCAGGATGATACGCACAACATTTGGGCCAATTGGTACCTTCGTTCCGTGTTACGCGCCGCCTCCTTCCCAAACGCCCGACTAGATGCTGATTACGTCAAAACTGTTCAAGAGCTCGCCTCAAAGAATCTTATAGGGGATCAGATCAGCTACTTTGAATCGGAAGCAGCCTTTTATCATCGCGCGGATGAGAGACTGGAAGCATTGATAAAGCGGTGTATTCTCTTGGCATTCTTGATTACATTCTTGTATTTGACTCTACCCTACTTGCTTCCCCTACTCCTTCATCTCGAAATGCCCAAGTTGAGTGAGATCGTCCGGCAAACCTTAGCCAAGATGCCAATCAGGGCGAGCCCATTCGCGACTGCACTGGGCGCGCTAATGCCTGCGATCGCGGCGGCCCTCTCAGCAATAAGAAGTCATGGCGAGTATGCACAAATCGCGGCGCGGTATCGTGGAACATCCGACGCACTGCAACAGCTTGAATATCAGGCTGTTCAAATGTTGCCCGACAGGAGACGAAATAGAATCGGGCATCCGCTTAGAAGCGCAGAAGTTGCAGAATTACTACTGGCCGCAACCAATTCGCTCTTTCAAGAAGTAATTGGATGGCAATCTATCTTACGGAAGAAGGAAATAGAGCCGATATAGTTAGCTCGTTCTCTTTGATGTGAGAGTTCTTAGCAGCATCGTCCACCAATCCTCATGAAGCGGGTCGTAGGTAATGTGTTGTATGTTGCGTGCAACAAATTCGGCGGGCATGTCACAATTATCAAACCGAAGAGGAACGATAAAAGGGTCGCCGACCAAGTCGTGCCTAGCTATTGCGAGCCGTGTTTCTGTCTGAAAATAGCCGAGTCGTTTTACGGCAATATCTGACAGGCATGAAAGAACAAAATCACACTCCCTTATGACTCTTTCAATTTCCTTATCCCACGCGTACCCCGGCTGCAGGTCTAGCCTGTCCATCCACGGAACAAAACCGTTATCTCGTAGAAGTCTGTATATCCAAGTGACCTTGTCAAAGTCGGGATTGGTATACGAGACAAAAACTCTTATCGGATTGCGTTCGCGCTCAAGAAGCATCCTGAGCTTTCCCATTAGATCGTTGAGATGCGATTTCCTGATAAAAATCGCCCCGAGTTGTGCCATCTCAAGTTTTAAATCATCTGTAGGTTCTACCCCACTGATTATTATTGCAGCCTGATGCTCACGGACTTTTCTGATCTCCCTCAAAACTTCCAAGCCGGTTTGGCCGGGGAGAATCTGATCTATCACCACCGCATCGAAGTTGGAATTCTTAGCAAGGTAAAGAGCGTCTTCAGGGTCAGCAGTTAGTTCCACTTCATACTCAAAACTCTCCAACAAGTTCTTTATTGTTATTAACGCGTTCTCTTCGTCATCAAGGGCAAGTACTCTTGGAGTGTGGATTATCTCTTGGGTCGCCATCTAAGAAAATCTCCTTGCGTTTGAAAAGTGCGTTCAGTGAGTGGCGTGAATGAGCCTGAGTCAAGTGTCTTGGCGCGGTTTACAACAGAGACCTTCGATATCTTCGGCCTACCTATTTTAGAGCTTCATCCACTTTAGTCCGTATTTGATCCATCAAATCCACATCTCCCTTTTCCAGAAACTCAAACACACCTAATTCGAATGCCTCAAACATCGCGTTTGCGTCTGGATATCCCGTTACCAGAAATATCGCGCCCATTCTTAGGTTCAGTTCCTTGGCTCGGCTAATCACCTCTATTCCCGTGCAACCACCTCCTAATTTCAGATCAATCAACAATATGTCGAAATAGCCCTTTGAGATTTTGTTGAGAGCGTCTGTTCCTGTTTCGGCTTCGACTATTCGAAAAGCTCTGTCCGCAAAAATACTCCTAAATGTCTTGCGCCAGTTAGCATTGTCATCAACGACTAATACTGATACGGACGCCCTCATATTCGCTTCTCGGCAGTGGTTCTCTGGGCTAAAGGTATTTCGATTGTGAACGTGGTTCCTTCATTTACAACGCTCCGAACTGCAATGTTCGCATCAATAATACTAAGATGAGTTTTTGCTAGCCACAGACCGATGCCCGATCCCTGCTTTTTGGTTGTGAAGTTGGGATCAAAAATCTTGTCTAGGAAAGCGCTATTGATGCCTGGGCCGCTATCCGTGAATGCAACAAGCGCCTTCCCAGAGTTCGAATCTCCTATGGTAGTTATTGTAAGTACGCCCTTCTCACTCAACTCCATTGCCTGATAGGCGTTTAAGATTATGTTCTTAATCACTCGGATAAGCGGCGTCTCGTAAACGGCGCACTCTAACGGCTCGAAGGAAAGCTTTTCCTCAAGCTGGACTGACTTGTACCTATCGTCGCTTAGGGTTGCTGCGAGTTGATGAATTGCCTTCTGGATTAGCGGATTAATGTCTTGAATTTCCTTTTCTCCCAGCCGGCTTGCTCCAAACGCTTGAATGCTATTGGCAAAGGTCACACCTTGCTGCGCTGAATCCTCAATGACATCAAGCATTTCCACAATGTCATAGTCAGAGCGTGAAATGCGGTCTCTAATCAGTTGAATATTTACTGGGATTAGTGCCTGCGTGTTGTTAATTTCGTGCACAACGGCGCGCACCAAATTAGCTAACCCGGCGTTTTGTTCGGCTATCGCTAGTTTTCTATTGGTAAATTCATAGCGCTGAGCATTCTCAATCGCGATGCCAACATAGTTAGCGAACGCTTCGAGGAAACTAAGATCCTCGTCGTTAAATTGCTCACCCCCTTTTTTGTTTATGACTTTGATGACTCCAAGAAGTTCGTTCTTAGCCTTGACCGGTACGACCATCAAGGATTCAATAACCTTATGTTCTTTGTAGCTCATCTCTAGGAATGTTTCTATTTCTTTGTCATACTTGCCTGTTGGGAGCCCGGTCCTAACCAGGCCAGAATGGCCACTACGCGCAACCTCGCCGGTCATACCCTCGCCTATCACGTAGTACGCGCCTGACAACACCTCCTTTGAAATGCCGTAGCTTTGTTCCAACACAACTTTGGTCTTGCCTTCATCCATCAAAAAGAGCAAACAGATTCCTGCTCTTAGATCTCGCGCAGCTTCTTGAATTATCCTTTCCAACAATTCGCCAAGAGGCATCTCGGCACTTGTGTACCGCCCCACATCTTTGAGCGTTTCCAATTGACTGATTTTTGTACTTCGTTCTTCTATTAACTCAGCATTCTTAATTGCGAGCGCAACGTGGCTTGCGGCTATCCCTAAAAATGTTTCTTCATCGTCGCTAAAGCCACGTTCCAAGAGCCAGAGGTTTTTGTCTGTTTGAAGATCACGATAATAGCCAGACTTCTTGTTGAGTAGTTGAATGACTCCGATAACTTCATCGCCAACGATCATCGGCACGCCAAGATAATGATCCAGTCGCCCGCTGGGAATGTGCCCAACGTAATCTGTTTCCAAGTCTTTACTGAAGTCCTCGTGAACTTGTGGCTTGCTTCGGTTTCCCTCCTGGAGATTTGGAATACGCAAGGTCCCACCGGTTGAATAGACATATCCCGTTAGGCCTTCATCACGTGGCTGGCCTTCCTGGCGAGGCTCAACACGTTCGCGCCCTATAAACTCCGCCTCGTTGTGCAATAGACCAGTACTCTTGTTGTGAAGGAAAATGCTTACGGTTTCCGGTTTGATAATATCTGAGATGCCTTTGATTGCGATGTCATAGATTTGATGTTTGACGTCCTCACCGCCGAGTTCTTTGCTGATGTCTTCCAGGACTCTGCTAATACCTTTGTAGTCCCGGTGAGATTCCTGCTTTCTTTGCTTCTGCCAAGCTTTAGTAATCGCAAGTGTAGCTTGGTTCACAAACTCCCCGATGAGTTCTTGCTTCTCTTGGGAGAAAAAGTCGACGGAATCGCCGCTCGCATTAAATACGGCATCTACTTCGTCGGCGAACATTCGAGTAGTAATGGGCACAACAAAAGCGGATTGAATAGTGTTGAAATAGTCTTGAGCTTCTTTGTGAACCGAATCATTGTGCAAAAGCTCTATTCTTTTCAGAGACTGGTCCCTGAAAGCTTTAAACTCGGCGTCGTTTTGAAAGTCTCGGAAAACCACGGGAGTTTTTGTTTGAGCGACCTTTCCTGAAAAAAGCTCATCTCGTCTTTTTGGGCTGCTCATGAAAACTGCTCTGACTTGGTCACTAGGGCCGTCAAAAGCCGCTAAATCAAATTCGCCTTTCTCGAGATTATAAAGTCGTATGTGACATGTATGAACCCCAACCAGACTTCTCACGGATTGACATATCACATTCAAAACATCGCTGAGGTCTTCTAACGTTGTCGTCCTCATGATTCTCTTCTGAATCTCGATAAGGACTTCGGTCTTGTCCTTCAGTAACTCTCGCTCAATGTCTTTGAATGCTTGGTCTACTGAAAAACGTATTGATTGGGTGAACGACTCGTTTGCTTTTGGCAGGTAATTGAAGACAGAAAAATCCCTGGCCTTTTCAGAAGCCAGTTGCTCCTCGTGAGCGGTTAATATTATTACTCGATTTTTAGGAAGGCTTTCTTTGATGTGCTTTAGAAGCTGGGTGCCGCTGCCGTCTGGGAGTCCCAGATCGAGCAAGACAACCCCTATGTTTGGGTTTTTTTCTAGTTCGGTTATTCCTTCTAGTACCGATTGAGCTTCAAAAAATATGTAGTGGCTGTCCTTGAGGCCTCGTTTTATGACGTTACGAAACCTCGGGTCATCTTCAACGATCAAGACTTGTCTAGGTCGCATGGAAATCTTTTAATCTTTGCTCACAGGGACTAATCACAACCCAACGGCCGCAAGTCAGGTTTTCTAGTCCTTCCATCGAACTTTGCAGTATTCAATTGCCTCTCTTGTTGAAAGCAATCTCGTGGAGTTTCCAGTCCGAACGTACAGATGTTCGGCTTTGTCGTCAGTTACGAAAACCGGTCTCGGCGACGGTCGGGCCGTAATTTGGCATATAACCTTCTGCTCAAATTCGTGGAAACTAATTTGAAGCCAAAGACACAGCTCTTTGCCAAAAGCATCGAGGAGAAGATTGGTCAAGTAACCTTCGTAACCATCGCGATCCTTTCGTACCAAAGTGTTGTAGTCTTGCTCTATCCCGACAACGTTGCCGCCGTCATCTATTCCAATTAATAACCGCCCTCCTTTTTCCGAATTTAAGAAAGCGGCGATCGTCTTAAGTATCGTCTTCTCGAGTTCCTTATTCACCTTGCCCGCACGCCGGTCCCAGCGAGCGGATGTCTTAAACTCCAACTCCTTGTTTTCCCCGATAGCTACCAAGTTCGAAATGTTCGAATCTCCGCCTCTAGCGATCATGTCGGCGACAACTATCCTGAGTTCATTATCAAGATTGGAAGAAGCCTTTTCCAAATAATCCATAACGCCCTTCTTAAAACTATCTCTCATCGAGCTACGTTCTGGATAACCTGTCAACATTATTGCAGGGAGATCCGCGGACACTTCACGCATTTGAGCGAACACATCTAAACCTGAAACTCCGTTTGCAAGCCTCATATCTAGTACAACGAGAGAAAAAGGGTGCCTTCTAAGTTCTTCAAGCGCTTCCTGCTCGGTGCTCGTAATGGTTACGTCATAATCTGGACGTAGGATCGCCTCTATTCTCCGAAGCCATCGCTCGTCGTCATCAAGAACCAGAATTCTTTCTTTTGCCTGGTTCATAACTCCACTCATTCTTACTTCTTCGACATGAGCATCTTCACGAGTCTCTCAAATCCATGATCTTTGAAGAGACTTACAACTTGAAACTCCTTCAAGACCCTTGGAATCTCACAGTCGGATAATCGCGCCGGGATAATGAAACCCTCCTCCTCGCCAAACTCATCTTGCCTCGCGAGCGCGACGCTAAGTTCCTTTCTGATAAACCCCCTGTTGCTTACGGAGTTGTTTGACAAACATGGGACAAAAAAATCCGCCTGCTTGATTGCTTTCTTTATCTGAGGTTCCCATCTTCCTGCCCTTATGTCGTATCTATCGAGCCAAGGTACGAAACCCTGCGCTGTTAACCTCCTGTGAAGAGTAGATACCGTCTTAAAATCCGTCCTATCGTAGGAGAGAAACACCTTTACAACCTCCATGCGCTTATGTTTGTTAATCGAGGCCAGCAACTTCGTCGCAAGTTGTGGTCCCTTTGTTATGTAGTCGAGTGCGCCGGCCTTCAAACTTGCCACTGCAAGGCTACTCTCGTCGTATGCGGTTAGGATTATTGCTCTCAGGCTGGGCACGCGTTTACGCATCCTTACCAAAACGTCGAGCCCAGTGGCGCCGTATGCCAGCTTCATGTCAAGAATTACTAGGACATAGTTGTGATTCGCCACCCTCTTAATGGCCTCGTTGTTGCTTTGGGTTAGCGTCAAATCGTAATAGGGTGCCAGAATATCGTTCAACCTCCGCAGCCACATTCTTCTGTCATCGAGAATCAGAATTTTTTCCCTGTGACTCACTGAGCATCCCCTCCTTGTTCTGCCACCGCTCTCTGAAACACCTCCAGGATGTCATTTCTATCTAAGGGCGCCTTGTCCAACCAGGCGTATGCACCCAAGGCAACGGCCTCAGATCGAGTCGCGTCCTCTAGCCATCCCGTGAGAATGACTACGTTGCCCAAGTCAGATCGAATCTCTTTCGCCTTTCTAAACACGTCTATTCCTGTGGCACCAAACGGAAGTCTAATGTCGAGAAAGATGACCTGAAAGGCATGCTCTGCAATCAGGGCGAGCGCCTCATCTTCTGTCTCGGCTTCGAAGAACTCACAACCAAAAAGCGATAGAATGCGGCGCAACCTGCGCCGCACGTGTTCGTTATCATCAACGATTAGTACTTTTGCGATGGGGCTCATGTACTGGAGTGGCAAATCATTCTAGGTATCAGTGGGATGCCGAGGACAAAGGTTGTTCCTTGGCCAACTTTGCTGCTAAAGGTAATGCTGCCCCCTATTGAATCAAGATGACGTTTAGCCAGCCAGAGGCCGATACCGGACCCCTTGCCCGGCTTGGTTGTGAATTCAGGCTCGAATATTTTCTCCGCATATTGTGGTTTGATTCCACAACCGGTATCGCTAATCTCAATCATCGCCATGCCGGCAGGATTATCTACTCGCGTCGCAATCACAATTTGCCCCTCTGCCTTTCCATCCAGCGCCTGGTAAGCATTGATTATTACGTTTCGAATAGTCCGAATCAGAGGATTCTCATGAACCAGGCACACTAACGCAGACTCCGCTAATTTCGGAACCACTGAGATATTTGCGAAGTTCGTGGGCTTCCTAAATTCCGGGATCTGTTGAAGGGCTCTATTAACGACATCATTGATGTTTAGGCGCTCTTGTTCGCCCATCTTGCCTATGGAATATCCACCAATCTCGTTTGAGTAATAGACCATTTGCATCGCTAATTCTTCTATTTCATCAAGCAAACCGGCCGTATCGCGATCTAAAGTCTCGGGGAGGGCTTTTCGCAGATCGTCAATATTGATAGGAATCAACCCGTGTGTATTATTTATCTCATGCGCCACAGAGGCGACCAGATTGGACAACGTCGAATTGCTTTCCGCAGTAGCTAATGCAGTAGCTAGCTTTTCCACGGCCGATTCATGGCGCCGAGCGTTTTCAATCGCTACACCGACATAGCCAGCGTATGTCTCAAAGAAACCTAGGTCCTCTTCATTGTATTGCCCATCGATGCCCTTCTTGTTTATTGCTTTAATAACGCCCAGTATTTCGCGCTCAAATCTAATCGGAACCGCCATTAGTGATTCGATCTTGGTATCTTCTCCGTAGACCTTACGTAAGTGATTCTCAATTACCGTGTCGTATTTACCTCTGGGAGTTTCAGCCTTTTGCAATTTGGATTCTCCGGTTTGAGCGACCCTTCCGGTTAAGCCTTCACCAATTGCATATTCCGCCTCCTCCAATCCTTCCTTCGGAATTCCGTAACGTTGCCTCAGAGCAACTTTGCTCTTGCTCTCATCCAGCAAGAAAAGCAGACAGACTTCAGCTTGTACGTCTTTGGCCGCTGTTTCGATGATGCGGTACAACAACTGATCGAGAGGCGTTTCAGCACTTGTATATCTCCCCACATCCTTCAGCGTATCCAATTGACGGATTCTTCTGTCTCTTTCTTCTAGCAACTCTGCATTCTTGATGGCGACCGCCAGATGACTCGCTGCGATCCCTAGAGCGTTTTCGCAATCATCGCTGAAGCCACGTTCCAACAGCCACCTCTCGCTGTCTGTTTGAGGATCTTTGTAATACCCGGACTTCTTGTTAAGAAGCTGAATGGCTCCAATAACTTCATCTCCGATTATCATCGGCACTCCGAGGTAGTGATCCACTCGCCCGCTGGGTATGTCCCCAACGTAATCTATCTCCAAATCCTTACTGAAGTTCTTGTGATCTTGAGGCCTGCTTCGGTTTCCTTCTTGAAGATTCGGAATACGCAACGGCTTCCCGTTTGAATATACGTATCCGGTTAGGCCTTCATCCGGAGGGTGGCCCTCCTTGCGCGGCTCAACCCGATTCAGACCTCTAAACTCAGCTTCGTTGTCCAAAAGGCGTGTCGTCTTATTGTGTAAGTAAATACTTACGGTTTCCGGTTTGATAATATCCGAAATGCCCTTAATTGCGATGTCATAGATTTGATTTTTTACGTCCTCGCCGCCGAGTTCTTTGCTGATATCTTCGAGGACTTTGCTAATACCCTTATAGTCTTGGTGCGATTCTTGCTTTCTTTGTTTTTGCCAAGCTTTTGTAATAGCGATCGTTGCTTGAGTTACAAATTCTTTGATGACTTCTTGCTTATCCTCAGAGAAAAAGTCAACCGAATCACCGCTCACATTAAATACCGCGTCTATCTCATCGGCAAACATTCGTGTAGTAATGGGCGCAATAAAAGCCGACTGAATTGAATTGAAGTAGTCTTGAGCTTCCTTGAGAACCGAGCCGTTGTGCATAAGCTCTATTCTTTTCAGGGATTGTTCCTTAAAGGCTTTGAACTCATCATCGTTTTGTAAGTCCGGGAAAAGCATCGTTGCCTTCGTCATAGCAACCTTTCCGGAAAAAAGCTCATCTTTTCTCCTCGGACTCCTAAAGACTGTTCTGACTCCATCATTAGGACCGTCAAAAGCGGCTAAGTCAAAATCACCCTTCCTAAGATTATAAAGGCGTATGTGGCATGTATGGACTCCAACCAAATCCCTCACAGATTGACATATAAGATTCAAAACATCATTCAGAGCATCTAACGTATTTTGACCGGCAGCGCTTTCCTGTATGTCTGAATTTATTCTCTTTTGAATCTCAATCAAGATTTGGTTCTTATCCTTCAACTGCTCTCTCTCGATGTCTTTGAATGCTTGGTCAACTGAAAACCGAATTGATTGAGTAAAAGAGCTGGCTGCTTTTGGAAGGTAGTTGAAGACAGAGAAGTCCATGGCTTTCTGATAATCAAGATGTTCTTCATGAGCCGTAAGAACGATTACTCTGACCCGGGACGCTCGATCTCTTATCTGCTCCAGAAAATCCTTGCCGCTGCCATCCGGTAGGTCTAAATCGAGCAAAATGATCTGTATGCCTGGATTTTTGTCTAGCGCGCCTACGCCGTCTCGGATGGAGCCTGTTTCCAGAAACTCATAGTGAGGACCTCTGTAGTTTTTACCCTTAAACGCATTCTTGACGACTCTCCGGAACTTTGGATCGTCTTCAATTATTAAGAGTTTTTTCTCAACCATAAATCACCACAAATACCACAAATCACTTGTCGGCGTGTCTCATGAAGACTTTTATCAATGCTTCATCGGGTATTGGTTTGTGAAGCAGTGAAACATCTTCCAGCTCTTGCGCTTTCTTCCACTCCTCGCTGTCGGAGTACGCTGACATAATCACTATTGGAATGTTTGCATCAATTTTTCGCAGTTCATGATGAGTATCAATCCCGGTCATTTCAGGCATCATGATGTCCGTGAAAATGAAATCATAGTCATTCAGCTTGCGCAGCTTGTCGATGCCTGCCTTGCCCGAATTCACGTCCTCTACTTTGGCCCGAAATTTTCGTTTAAGCTTAAAACAGAATGATTTTCTGAAATCATCATCATCGTCAATAACTAGTATTCTGTATTCCTTTTTTCTAATCTCGTCTATTGCCGAACTGTCAGCAGGATCTGAGCCGCGTTTTGCACTCGTAAGGGACATACAAAACCGCACAATGACATATTGAGCTAGGTAATAAAGTCGGGTTCGGTTGATAGGTCTTCTTAAAATCACTCGCGATGCTCCCCTTCAGAAATACTCTTACTAAGGGATATGTTTTCTTGCGATAGAGGAAGAACAATATTGAAGCGTGTTCCCATCCCTTCTTCGGACTCGACTGACACGCTTCCTCCGTGATTTTCAATGATGTTCTTGACTATGAATAACCCCAATCCGTTTCCCGTTGACTTGGAAGTGACAAATGGCGTGAATATCTTCGAAAGGCCCCGCTTTGAAATTCCACAGCCATTATCCTTCCACGTTATTTGCAAATCTCCGTTAGCAGCGTGAGCAGATAGTTCAATCCGACCCCTCTCGCTGATTGCTTCAACCTGCTCCCGTGACTCTATCGCATCAATAGAATTGTCGAACAGATTGAACAAGACCTGCCTTAGCTGTGCACTGTCTGCCTCTAGCTCATAGTCAGCTGTTGGATAGTCGATGACAAACTCTACTTTCTTAGAATCAGCTCTTCTCCGTAGTTGTGCGTCAGCCCTGCGAAGAATGTCCTCAGCACTAATCGTCTCTTTGTTAGGGGGCTTGGGCCTTCCAACCATGAGCATATTTTGAAACTTATCCACAGCTTCGCTCAAAGACTCCTGAATGTCCCGATAGATTTCTGACAACTCCTCATCATCAGTGGAATCATACGCGAGAGTGTCAACATAATTTAGAGCAGTGGCAATATCGTGTTTGATTTCATGACCGACCGTATGAGCAAGTTTTCCTAGAGTAGCTAGTCTTTCTGCATTCGTCTTTTCTGCCTGAAGCTTCAGGGTGTCTCTGAGGTCTTTGAAAACCCCTATGCTGCCAATCTTGTTGCCTTGTCTATCAAAGAGCAGAGAGGCCGCAAGACTAATAGGTATGATCTCTCCGCTGCGACCCTTAATCCTTGCCGGATAGTCTCGTATTCGATGGTTCGTGCTCTTCTCTAACAACTCCCCGATATCTCTAGCGTGTCTCTCGGATTCATAGTAATTAGTCACGTGATTTCCAATCACTTCAACTGCATTAAAGCCCCAGATTGCTTCGCAACTCTTGTTGAAGACTCGTACCTTGCCTTTCTTGTCCAGCACGATGATGGGATCGGGTGAGTTTTCGACCAACTCCTGATAATACCTTTGCAGTTCCAGATATTTCGCGCTATGGATTGCAGAAGCCACTTGACTGGCAATCGTTTGCATCAACTCCACATCTGCATTGTCGAATCCTTCTTCCGACAACACAAAACTCGCATTCTCGACCGAATAACTGAAGGCTCGTTTGTTTATTACCCTTATGACACCAAGAACCTCCTCACCTATGATCAGTGGAACACCGATGTAGTGCCAGACTTTCCCAGACGGCAGCGTGCACGAGTAGTCACTGTGATATTTCACATCGTGAGACACTCTATGTAAATGTTTATGCTGCTTTGTCTGAAAGATTTTCCCTACGAGACTGTCGCCGGGTCTATATGGCTTCTCAATGTCTCTCAGCTTTGCGGTGATTTCGGTGCTTGGCCCTTTCACCGCAACTTTCCTAAGTACATCTGGCTGTTCTTCGTCCACCACGAACAAAGCGGCCTCTTCAGAGTTCAGTTGGTTGCAAGCTAACTCAACGACTCTCTCAAAAATTTGGGACAGGCCCTGTTCTACTCTTAGCTCCTCCGCAATGTTGTAGAGCAGTTTCAAACGCTGTTTCTTCTCGATGTCCGAAGAGTGCTTCAACGCAATTCCCAGTAACGGCGCAAACCTGCTGAGTTCCACGGCCTCACGCCTCGAATAGTGAAAGCTGTCTTTAGAAAACAGCGAAATAATCGCTTTTACGTTCTCGTTCACTATAAGAGGAACGAATAGAGCGGCTCCCGGGGTACTTGGTGAGTCTTCGACCTGGGCGAGAAAAACATAGATTAGCGCTTCACCCTTATCTTGGACATCTGGCGAAAAGGCTGTTCCGCGATCTTTCTTTCCCTTAATAGTGAGGATCGAAAACGGTTTTTTCGACTGCAATACCCTTTGATGATACCTGGCGGTTAAAGACTTAATCGGCCAGTCAGGTGGTTGATGACCAACTTTCATCGAGACAAAGTGTGCAAATCCTTGCTCCTCGCCGAATATCGTCATTTGCCCCACGGTTGACTTAGTAAGCGACATAGCCCTTTCCAAGATCATGCTCAATACCCTGTCGGTTTCAGCGTCATCTATTATCGCGTTGTCAATCTCCTCGAAAATCTCTACGAGATCACCCTCTTTACGCTTCTGCGCTCTACTGAGATTTGCGGCGACTATAGCTATGCCCAGAAACACCATGCCTTTTAGCAGCAGGGGAGCAACGCCGACATGGCGATTATTGGCAAGAGCGGAAACTGCATAGGCAGTCATTGCAACGAGAGCTAAAGGGATACTCCCTTCATAGCTCAGGTATCTTGATACCGAGATTATCGGAAAGAGGTACAGTAAGAACCAAGGGCTACTTTCCCCGCCTGTAAGAAATATGAGACTTGACGTGAACCCTATGTCTACGATTGCCGGGCCCAACCGTACTCGTTTGCGCCGGAGCGTACTTGGATTCAAAAAGCCCAGTGCCAGGTTGATCGTAAAGTAGCCAGCTGTTAGAGCGGCAATAATTCTAAGGTTGGCTTGGGCAGGTGCAAATATCGAAAAAAGCAACACTACAACACATAGAACAAACCTGGTCTTGACGATTACAAACCAGTAGTTTGAAAATGTGCTCTTCCTATCCTTAAAGATGCTCTGGGACAGATCATTCATACTATCAGCCTCCAGATCTGGCCTCCGGAATT
>Ga0070708_100000277_pt1 | contig 38416 bp, 27 predicted proteins | sample KBSK5503metaG_FD_65469 | JGI IMG/M metagenome (GOLD analysis project Ga0070708, IMG submission 65469) | Corn, switchgrass and miscanthus rhizosphere microbial communities from Kellogg Biological Station, Michigan, USA - KBS K5-50-3 metaG | ecosystem: Host-associated > Plants > Roots >... | reverse complement strand
CGTCGCGGTGCCTTCGTGCACCTCGCCGATTTTGTGGGTCTTCCCCGTGTAATAGAGGACGCGCTCGGTCATAGTCGTCTTCCCGGCATCGATGTGGGCCATGATGCCGATGTTCCGGTACTGATCGAGCGGGGTGTTACGTGCCATAATCTTCGAAATTCTCTCTATGAAACCGTCCCAACCGCGGGTCGGTGGTTTTCTCGTAACAAAAACGCGGGTGGACCAGCCGCCCCTGACCGGGACCGGTATCCATCCGCTGCCGCCGGGTGCACCTGCAACTCTTTCGCGGGTGGGGACTCGAGGCGCGCCACAACGCTTCGTGGCGATTGATTTTTTAGTTCTGACGGGCGCGGTAAACCGCGTTCCGCCATAGCCTTGTAAAGGTATTCGGGAACAGAGCTAAGTCAAGGCGACCGGGGAACGAAGTAGGGGAGTGGTTATCACAACCACTCCCCTAAAATCGTCCGCGGCTATGAGCAGCTATTGTGGAGCTGAATATTCCCGCCAGCTAAATTCCCTCCCGCAGTGTACGTGGACCCATTCGGAAATCGGATGGCGAATTTGTCAGCTGTACCCGGCTCGCCGTTGTCCGCCACCTCGACATGGTAGGTAAACCCCGGCTGCCCGTCTATCTCGGCCGGGCCCTCGATCCAGCGGGTCGCTGCATCGACCACCCCATAACCCGTGACGCCGGTGCCTTTAATCTTGGGACCGCCTGACCCGTGATCGATGTAGTTGAGATGTCCCCAGGGCGCACCGTCCTTGTAGCCGCCAGCCACCGCGAAGTTTGCCCTCGCGCCGGATGGCGTCACGACAATCCAGCCACCGCCCGTTATGAAATCGGGACAGGTTGGGGGAGGCGGGGGCGGAGCCGTCGGACAGCCGATATCGGCATGAGCCGAGGAGACCACGACATCTGCGATTCCGCCGTCCACTATGACGTGCAGTGCGTTTACGGTGACAGCACCGGGCGCGGTGTTCTGCTCGTTGATGATCACGCGGCCGTTCGGCAGCATGATCGTCTGATTGGGCGCACCGGTCACGACGATCGTCTGGTTGTTGATCCCGAGCCGCGCGATGTCCGAGCTGCCGTTGGTAGAGGCAGTACCATCGGTACACTTCGCCTCGGCCCGTGACATGAGGAAGCCAGCCGAGACGGTGTTTCCACCTGCCGTTACCGAAAGCTCGGCCACGGATGCCTCTGAGCTACTCCGACTCCCCTGGCCGGACGTGGCGGCATGGAGCACCTCGGCCGTAACGAGCCCGGGGACGTTCGCTTCGAGGAGTGAGTTCTCTGCAGCACCTCCCGATGAAGGTAGCGGTCCGGCGTCGACCAGCGTGATCGGAGCAATCGGAGCCCCGCCAAGGACTGTTGCCTGCACGACAGTCGCGCGGCCGCCGTAGTTGGTAGACTGTGATGAAGACGCAGTGAAGCTGGATGATCTGGGTGCCGCCGGATTTTGGACGTCGGAACACGCGGACAAGACCAGCGCACCGAGAACCGTTCCAACCAGCGGAAAGCGAGACGCTTTCATGAATATCTCCAGTAAAAACTTCTGCTGGTAAGATCTCGCCTCACGGGATCGCGGAGTATTGGGGAGTGTCTGACGCCGTCGGCGGGATTATTGATGGCCGTCATCCCTATCTGACACTGGACCGCGGCGAAACAAGCTGATGGAGGGCTACCTGACCATGTGGTTCTCTATCCCGAAGCGCATGATCTCTGCGTTGCTCTTGAGGTGAAGCTTTTGCAGGATCCGGTTGCGGTAGGTGCCGACTGTTTTCGGACTCAGGCCAAGCTCTGTGGCGATCTCCTTGAACTTCCTCCCCGCGCAGAACATGCAGAGGACCTGGTACTCGCGGTCGGAGAGGCCTTCGTGCACGGGTGCTTTTTTGCTCACCTCCAGGTCGAACACGAGCTTCTGTGCCAGCCCGGGGCTGAGATACCGTCTGCCCCCTGCCACTCTTCGAATCGCCTCAACGAGCTGGTGAGGTGAGTGGTTCTTGGTGAGGTAGCCGGCGGCGCCGGCCCGCAACACCCGAATGGCGTACTCCTCCTCGTCGCGCACGCCCAGCACCAGGACGCTCGGCTTTGCGCCTCCTCGCTTGTGCTGACGGATCAGGTCGAGAATCTTGGGAGGCGGCACGGAGACGTCTCCGAGCAGCAGCACGTCGGCCTCGGCACTCCATGCTGCGTCGAGAACGCTGCCACCCTCGACGGCTGCTTCGACGAGCCTCATGTCACGGCATTCCGAAATAACGTGCTTCAGCCCTTCGCGGAACACGGGGCGATCGTCGGCGATAAGCAGCCGGATCAATTGTTGACTGGCGCAGGTGCGCCGGGAGATTGGTCGCAAGCAGAGAGGACTATCAGTGCGCCGATAAGCGCACCGATTCGAGCGCGCGGCAACATGAAACCTCCTTCGGAGATTCGGCGGCCCGACCGGCATGATCGGCACGTATCGATGCGCGCCGATGGTAGCCTCGTGGCTTTGCGTCGCCGGCTTTCGCCGGGTTTGCCTTTGTCGCACCCCTCCAAAGAGGTCGCGATCGTGCCGTGCTACTTCTTCAAAGCACCCAGCAATGTGGTGAGCGATGGGTGTCCCTACTCATGGGCGACGATTACTCAAATGAACTGTAACCGCCCATGAAATTGATCCCCTATGGTGCGAATCGGGAACTTTAGTTTGATCGCGTCTCACTGGCACGCGATTTCTGCTCACCTGTCACGGGCTTCACCACTTCTCAAACGTCCACTGTTGGAGAAGCGGTCCGTCCTCAATCGTGCGCGGCACCCTCCGTATGCTCGCATAGTCCCGCTGGCAAGGATGTGCTGCAGTGATTGTTCTCGAACTCGACGGTACCTGTGCCATCCCAGAAGAGATCTGCCACGCCGTTGTCGAAAGCCTTGTTGCGCGCGACAACAACTCCGCTAGATCCTGTAGTGACCGAAATTCCGCGAATAGCGTTATTGAGGACGCGATTGTTGTCAATGAACGTTCCGTTTGACGCGCCAATATTGCGCAGGCCGGTGTTTCGGTTGTCGTGGCTCTCGTTCTCGAAAACGACGTTGTTGGCGGAGCCATTCATCTGGATGCCGAAATCGTTGGCGAAGCTCTCGTTGTGGCGAACGGTGTTGTTGGCAGCCGCGGCTGTCACGTTGATTCCGCACGCGTTATGTGCCGCCGCCGTATTCGCGAATGATTGATTCTGCTCGATCAAGTTGTTCGCCGAGGCGGCTACCTGGATGCCGTCATGATGGGGACTCTCGGTCGTCACGTTTTTCCGAATGGTGTTTCCATCGCTGCCCCTTCGGAGCCAGATGCCCGCCTCCCAGTACCGCTTGACGAGAAATCCCTCGATCGTGTTTCCGTCGGCGTTTCTGAGCTCAAAGCCGGCGCAGTGGGAGGCAGTCGTTGAAGCCGGCGAGCATCCGGTTCCAGCAGTGTTCTGTCCGTCAAGCACTACCGTTCCCGGCGCGCCCTTCGCGAGCAGGCGCAAATCATTTTTGTTCTCTATCACCACCCACTCGTTATAGGTGCCGGCGCAAACGAGAATCGTTGACCCTGGATCAGCTGCGGTGACTGCGTCCTGGATGGTCGTGTAGTCGGCCTTTGGACAGTCGAGCCCGTCGTTGTCAACGACGAGCACTTTGCTACCGCCGGCCGCAGACGCTGCGTTTGCTGCGCCAGCGCTCAGAACTTTTGCCACCGATGGTTCGGTGATGGTCGGCGAGACCCGATCTGATCGGCAACCAGCGATCCCAGCGACCGTCAATAGGGATAGGGCGAGACGAGGGGCGAGCGAGTGTCTCATGACTACCTCAGCTGCGGGTGGGGTTCCCACGTTAGCGCTGCTCCGCAAAGCGGTCAAGGCTCAGCCGTAACTGCAATCGGCTAAGCGCGTCTTGACTGAGATGCTTGGACGATCTACTTTGCATTACAAAGTACTCTGCGAACTCACTTTCAATTATCATGACCACCCCTCATCCAGCCTCCAACCCCAGCACCGGTATTACCTGGACCGCCGCCGTCCTGACATCGGCGCTCGGCGCGGCGATCCTTTTCTCCGCCTGGCAGGGAATCAATTGGCCAATCTGGGTCGCCGCGGCCTCGATCTCCCTGATTCTGTCCCGACTCGCGGCCGTCCATCGCGTCGAGACACCTCTCATCATTCTGGTAGTCTGGGCCACCGTGCTCAGCTCTGGCTTCGCTCTCACCGACAACGACTTCCTCAAGTTCTTCATCGTGGTGAGCGACGCGATGCTCCTCGGCCTGGCCACCATCACCCTCGGTGCCCGCAATTGGAGCGAGCTGTCCGCCAAGCTACTCGTCGCCGTGCCGTTCCTGGCGCCGCTGCGCGTCGCGGCCGCGACGTGGTTCGAGTCGGCAGGGGCCCCCCGCTCCGTCTCGTCCCCCCGAGCACGATCGATCATAAAGGGCACGCTGCTTTCCGCCCCGCTCGTCGTGGTCCTCATCGCCCTTCTCGGCAGCGCCGATCCCGTCATTCGCTGGAGCACCGATCGCATCACCGACTGGCTTCCGGACTGGTCGTTCCCGCCTCGGGTCATGTTCTTCACCTTCCTGCTGCTGCTTACGCTCGGAGCGAACTCAATCGCGTCCCGCCAGATTGAAGCCAGGTTCCCCCAATACCCGCCGCTCGGTGCAACTCCAACCGTCGGTGTGACAGAGCAACGCATGATGCTGTGGAGCGCGGCGGTCGTGCTCTGGCTATTTGTCGCCCTCCAGGCTTCCTACTTTATTCACCCGCCGCCGGCGGCGATCGGCACCGGCGTCACCTTCGCGGACTACGCGCGCCGCGGATTCGGCGAGCTGTCATTCGCCGCGACGATCGTCGGCGCCATCGTGATCATTCTCGAGTTCGCGCGGCCCGCCGACGCGACGGATCGCGATCGCACCGTGCTGCGCCGTCTCGAGCTAGCGCTGGTGATCGCGCTCGAGCTAGTCCTCATCTCCGCATTCCACCGCGTCATCCTTTACGAGAACGCCTACGGCTTCACCGCGGCGAGAGTACACGCCCAGGGGTACATGGTCGCGATGGCGGCCGTCCTCCTCACCCTCGCTGTAGAGATCCTGAACGGCCGAATCTCCATTGCCTTCGGCCGGCGCGTCGCCGAGATCGCGCTGGGTGTCTTCACGTTATTGGTCTTCTGGAACTACGAGGCGTGGATCGCCAACAAGAACATCGATCGCGCGATGACTTCGCAGCAATTCGATGCCCGGTACGCGACACGTGAGTTGTCGCGCGACGCTATTCCGACGTTGGTCACGCGGCGCGCGGAGATTCCGCAGCCGCAGCGCGACTCGCTGGAGACATTGCTCGCCTGCAAGCCGCTGCCCGCCCCCCGTCGCTGGTATGAGTGGAACCGAAGTGTCCGAAACGCGGATCGCGCCCTACGAAGCTGGAATCGGCCGCCCTGCCTTCGGTCGCAGCATCAGGTACAAGGGCCAGCTTAGCGCCAGCATAATCAGTGAGTAAATGCTGTTGCGAGTGTCCGCGACAAAGGCTCCACCGAGAAATCCGAGCGAGAAGATAAGGACGAGCCCGGTGGTCCACGGATGGCCGACGGCGCGGAAGGGCCGCGGCGCCGCCGGCTCACGACGCCTGAGAATGAAGACGCTCAGAAAAATCAACGCGTACTGGGCAACGAAAAAGAAAGCGGTCACCGCCAGGACGATCTCAAGGGTCCCGGTAATAACCATCGCCAGACACACTGCAGCACTGAGAAACAGTGCAATCACCGGCGTGCCCCCGCGATTCACGTAGTCTGCCGCCGGGACGAATCCAAAGACGCTCAGGCGATGCAGAATCCTGGACGTCATCAGTTGGTACGCGTTCACCGCGCTGAGCAAAGACACGATGGTCAGGACCCTGATGACTGCATCGCCACTCGCGCCGAAGATCTCGTTCGCCGCCGTTGCAGCAACGAGTGGCTGGCCAGCCATTTTGTCGAGTGGCAGAACATAGAGGAAGCCGACGTTCACCAGCAGGTAGATGATCGCGACCGACAGCACCCCACCAAACATCGACCGCGGAATGTCTCGCGCCGGATTCCGCAGCTCCCCCGAGAAGTAGACGATCCCGTTGTAGCCATCGTAGGTGAAGATCACTGCCTGCATCGCCAACACGAACGCTGCCAGAAAAGCGAATCCGGTGGGCGGCTTCGTCGCGCTGCCGGTAATGCCGCGGCCGAGCACGAAACACGCTCCGATTAGAACTCCGAATGCCAATGTCTTGAGGAAAGCAGTCAGGTTCTGCGTGAAACTCCCCGTCTTCACGCCGCGCCACTGGATCAGAGCGAAAGCGAGAATCATGGCGCTCGCGATCGTCGAGGTGAAGCTCTTCGAGATGCCGGCCAGAATCGTCCCGTATTCGCCGATGACGAGCGCAGCCAGCGCCGCGCTGCTGCACGTCGACAACCAATCGCTCCAGCCGATGACGAAGCTGGCGTACGGTCCCATCGATCGGCGGAGATACACAGTGTATCCGCCGGACTCCGGCATCATCGTGGCGAGCTCGGCCAGAGCATTCGCTCCAAGCGCGGCGTAGAGTGCTCCCAGAATCCACACGCCGATGAAAAGCCACGCTGTCGGTAGCAGCTGCGCCACCAGGCCGGGGGTGCGGAGGATGCCGGAGCCGATCGTGTTGCCAACGGTCACCGACAGCCCGAACACCACCCCGAGCACAGCCAGCAACCCCAGACTCGGCCGGGCGGTTGCTCTAGCGGATTCGTCCCGCGGGCCCGCGGCCCCAGTCACTCGCGCGGGGTCAGATGCGATGCTCCGCTGTCACTGACCGGCCGCCGCATGAAATCGGCGAGCAGCTCGTGGAAGTGGTGCGTTCCTACTTCGCGTCGCTCAGAGTAACGACCGCGATCGTAGAGTCGTGAGCGAACGCCACGCTGCACCGACTCGACGACTTCTTCATCCTCCATTTCCACTCGATGCAATCCAGCGCCGACGCCGCTCTCGCGCAGCCCAGGATTCCAGACGTAGGAGAGGAACGCGACTTTGGTTCGTCCGACGCTCTGCGGCGCGACGACGTTCAGAGAGAGTCCCCACGGGTAGAAGTTGAACATGATGTTGGGGAACAACCAGAAATAGAACGCGCCGACGCGGTCGCTTGCGTTCGGATGCGATTGCGGAAGATCGAATGCCGGCTCGCCGGCCCTTGCGATCCCCAGCTGCAAATTCCCCCAGCGAAATCTCTCCGTGCGGTAGCCGGAATAATCGAGCTTCTCCGCCAGCCCCGCGTGCACGTATGGAATGTGGAACTCTTCGAGATAGTTGTCGCAGTAAAGCGCCCAGTTGGCGCTGATTAGATAGTCCTGCGTCGTGGTGGCGTCCCGCGCGAACTGGTCAATGGGCATGAACGACACCCGCTCGCGCACCGGCGCGATCCAGTCGTCGAACGGCATTTCGGGAGCGAGTCCACTGAAGAGAAGCGGACCAAATCGCTCGAGCGGGAGCTGCGGCAGATTGTCTTTCTCCGACGGAAATCCCACCGTCGTGTCAAACTCCGGCATCGACACGAATTTTCCGTCGAGATTGAATCGGCGACCGTGGTACCGACAGCGAAGGTTGCGCGCGTGACCCTCGCCTTCGACGATGATCGAGCCCCGGTGCGTGCACACGTTCGACAGGCAGCGGACGGTGCCTTCGTCATCAGATGTGATGACCAGCGGCTCGCTCAGGCAGCCTTCCAACAAGGTCAGCGGAGCAACCCGGCCTGGCGCCTTGACGGCGGCCGCATCACCGACGTACTGCCAGCTGCGCGCGAAGACGCGATCCTTCTGCGCTTCGAAGTATTCCGGATCCGAATAAACGCGCGCCGGCAGCGTCGAAGCGCGCCGGATGTCCTTGTCGATCTCGAAATCGCGGATGGTCATCTCCGCGAATCTAAGTTTGCGCTACGTCCCCGCCAGATCTGGGATGGCAACGTTAAGTATGCAGCGCGAAGAGCCCGGTTAAGACAGCGATGAGCTGGCCAATCAACACGTCACCGGGATAATGCACGCCGAGGAACACGCGGGAGATTCCCACGGCGCCGGCGAATAAGACGAGCGGAACCGCCAGCGACGGATAGGCACTGGCGTAGACGAAGGCCACGGACATCGCTGCAGCGGCGTGCCCAGATGGGAACGAAAATCGGTCCGGTTCGGCAACGAGCGCCGCTCCGCTGAGGCCACGCGACGGACGCGGACGTCCCACCGTGCGCTTTATGATTTGAACTATCACGTGCGACACGGCGAGTGTGAGGAGTGCTTGCCGGGCAACGATGCCAACCTCTGCGCCGAGAAAAAGGGGCACGATGGTCGCCAGAATGGTGAACGTCGCCCCGCCAAAATTGGTCAGGATCGTCCACAGGATGCGCGCCCGTCGAGCCGACGGCGTCAGCGTCCACCGTTCGAACAGCGTCCGGTCGCGCGCGCCAAGATTTGTCAGAAACATTGTCGGGCTGATCATTGTGGCAGCTCGGGTCAGAGGTCGCGTGGGCCGTTGTGCCCTCGCGCGCTCCGAATCGTAGTGCTCGGATGTCTCTACCAGACCACGAACCGAGCCCGACTCTGTAACGATGCCGCCCGATGGCCTAACTGCCAGTGCCACCAGCGTTTACGCTAATCAATACACGGTCGTGACAGAGAACGTTCAAAGCAGTTACGGTGCATGCCGACCTTTGTTTACCCATTACGGGATTCCCGCGTGACCCCAGGACAAAAACTCGAACGCACCGTCGTCTATTGCACGGATACCTATCCTCCGCAGGTCAATGGGGTTTCGGTCGTAACTGGCCTTGCCGTCTCGGGACTGCGCGAGCGCGGCTGGCGAGTCGCTGTGGTTGCACCGCGCTATCCAGCGAATCCACAAACCGGAGTCCGGCATTTCGTCAACGATTTCGGCAACGCCGATCTGCATGTCGATCTGCCTAGCGTCCCGTTCCCTCCGTACCCTGACATTCGACTGGCCGCTCCACTGTACTGGCGGATCGCTCAAACGATTGCTGATTTTCGACCAAGCCTGGTGCATTGCGCCACCGAGTTCATGATCGGTCGGCTCGGCCAGATCGCCGCGGCGCGCGCCGGCTTGCCGCTGGTCACGTCTTATCACACCGACTTCGGTCGCTACGCCGAGGCGTACGGAGCTCCCAGGCTGCGCCAGGCGGTCTCCAATTACATCGCGCGGTTTCACGGCCGTGCGCTGCGCACCTACACTCCGTCGCATGCAGCGCGCGCCGATCTGCTGGACCTCGGCATCGAGGACGTCGAAGTCTGGGGCCGGACCGTCGATACCAAAGTCTTCGCCCCACAACGCTGCGATCAGCTGATTCGACTCCTGAACGGGTGGGAGCGAAAGTTCGTGCTGCTTCACGTCGGCCGGCTCGCCGCCGAGAAGGGCGTGCACCGGATTCTCGAAGCATTCGGCATCGCGCGCAACTTGATGCCCGCGGAAAGCCTGCATCTCGTCATCGCAGGCGGCGGTCCGGAGGAGCCGGCGCTGCGTGCTGTGGCGCCGCCGGATGTCACCTTCCTCGGCGTATTGGATCACAAACGCGCCCTGCCACAGCTCTACGCGAGCGTCGATGCTTTCGTGCTTACATCTCTGACCGAAACCCTCGGCCTGGTCGTGCTCGAGGCGATGGCGAGTGGGCTCCCCGTCATCGCTACTCCCGCCGGCGGGGTCGCGGACCACCTCCGTCACGAAGAGAACGGGCTTGCTTATCCGGCGGGCGATGTGACCGAGATGGCGCACGCGATGGTTCGTCTCGCCATGAATCCGGCATTACGCGACGCCCTCTCTCGCGGCGCGCGTCGAACCGCCGAAGGATTGGATTGGGAAGGAGAGCTAGATAGGCTTGGCACGAGTTACCGGGAAGTTTGCGTAGCCCACGCGCGCCGTCTGAGTCGGGATCGAAGAAGCGTCAGGCCGATCGCTGCCCCAGTACGCCCTTAGAGCTTACATAATCCGGCGTAGGTCTCGGGCCTGCGGTCGCGGAAGAACTGCCAGACATTCCGTACTTCCCTGATCTGGTCCAGATCGAGCTCCGCGGTGATCAGCTCGTCACGATCGCGCGAAGCCTGCGCCAGAAACTGTCCACGGGGATCGCAGAAATAGCTCTGGCCGTAAAACTCACCGATGTTCCACGGCTTCTCGTATCCGACGCGATTGATCGCGCCGACGAAGAATGCGTTAGCAACGGCGTGCGCGGGCTGCTCGAGTTTCCAGAGATACTCCGAGAGTCCCGCAACTGTGGCTGAGGGATTGAAGACGATCTCCGCGCCGTTCAGTCCGAGCTCGCGCGCCCCCTCGGGGAAGTGTCGATCGTAGCAGATATAAACGCCGACGTCGGCGTACTGCGTCTGAAAAACGGGATAGCCGAGATTGCCGGGCTTGAAATAGAACTTCTCCCAGAAACCAGGCGGGCAGTGCGGGATATGGTTCTTCCTGTATTTGCCCAGGTACCTGCCGTCGGCATCGATCACAGCGGCGGTGTTGTAGTAGACGCCGGTCCCTTCCTCCTCGTAGATGGGCACGATGATGACCATCGCGTACTTCTTGGCGACTTCCTGCATGACCTGAGTCGTCGGGCCGTCCGGAATCCGTTCCACCGCGTCGTACCATTTTGTATTCTGCTCGGCGCAGAAATACGGGCCGGTGAAGATCTCCTGCATGCAGACGATCTGGACTCCTTCCTTCCCCGCCTGATCCAGGAATCTCAGGTGCTTCTCGAGGTTGGCTTCGCGAATTCTCTCGAGCGACTCGTCGGTCGAGCACGCGTGAGTAGCCTGAATCAGACCGCACTTGACGACACGGGCCATCCAACAATCTCCCTATGATTTCGTAGGCGACTGCGCCACGCTCTGTCGACGCATTAGCAACCAGTAAATGATGAAGCTCAGAGCAAAGGTGACGAACCAGGCGTAAGCGTAGATCCGGTCGAAGAAATTCGGGTTCGTAACCGTCCCGCCCGGCGTGGTGACGGCGCGAACGAAACCGGGAATGACAGGCGCAATCGCCAACACCAGGGCGCTGACCGCCCGCGGGTTGATTCCGTTCTTGTAGGTGTATCGACCGCGGAGCCTGAACAGATCTTCCACCGACAGATGCTGCCGCCTGATCACCCAATAATCTGCGATCAGGATCCCTCCCAGCGCTCCCATCAGGCTCGAGTAGCCGAGCAGCCAGGTGAAAATGTAAGCGGCGGCGTCGGAGTAGAGCTTCCAGGGCATCATGACGATGCCGAGCACGGCCGTGATCAGCCCGCCGGTGACGTAGCTGATGCGGCGCGGGCTCAAATTGGAGAAATCATTCGAGGGTGAGACGACATTCGCCGCCATGTTCGTCGTCAGTTGCGCGGCGAGCACTACCAACGCGGCAAAAATGATAACCGGCGCTCGTCCAATCCTGCTGACGAGAACCACCGGATCCCAGATCGCCTGGCCAAAGATCACGATCGTCGCACTCGTGACCGCGACACCGATGAACGCGAACGCAGTCATCGTCGTCGGCAAACCAAGCGCTTGTCCGAGCGCCTGCGAGCGCTGGCTCTTCGCGTAGCGAGTGAAATCCGGAATGTTGAGACTGAGCGTCGCCCAGTAGCCGACGTTCGCCGTCAGCGCCGCCGGAAAAAGCGACCAGAACAGCCCGTGACCCTTCTGGAGTCGCTGCGATTCAGCGAGGATGTGGCCAAGTCCGCCGCCATTTCTAATTGCCCACAGCAGCAACAGAGCTCCGCCACCCAAAAGCAGTGGCGCCGACCAGCTCTCCAGAATCTTGATTCCTTCCGTTCCCTTGAGAATGATCGCGACCTGAATTCCCCAGAAGATTGCGAACGCAATCGCTACGCTACCGGGGATGTCGCCCCAACCTGGCCATGCCGCCTTAAACAGAGCGTCGAGCGCCAACGCTCCGATCCATGTCTGAATCCCGAACCATCCGCACGCTACGATCGCGCGTAAAATCGCCGCGATGTTGGCGCCGCGTACACCAAAGCTTGCTCTGCACAGCACCGGGAAAGAAATCCCGTACTTTGTCCCGGCGTGCGCGTTGAGGATCATCGGGATCAGGACGATGACATTGCCGAGCAGGATGGTGATCATCGCCTGCCACCACGTCATGCCTTGATCCATCAGACCGGAGGCGAGAGTGTACGTCGTGATCACGACGCTCATGCCGATCCACAGCGCAGCGATGTTGTAGGTGGACCACGTGCGTCGCGCCGGATCGGTTGGCGCGAGATCGGGATTCCAGAGGGGGCTGCTGCGAACGTCGTCGGGAGCGTAGGTCGCTGCCGTGTAACTCCCGCCAGTCGCGACTGTCGTCACGATGCGAGGCCCGCGGTCTTACGCGGAAGCCACTGACCTCTCCCCTCTTTTCCCACGACACAATAATCGTCGACGATAACGTCCCCACGCGACAGCGTCGTGCGGGAGAATCCCGCCAGCTCCCACCCTTCGTAAGGCGACCAATCGGCGTTGGTCTCCATCGAGTTGGGATCGACGGTGTGCTTGATGTCCGGATGGATGATGGCGATGTCGGCGTCGGCACCGACCTGGAGGGCTCCCTTTTTCGGGTAGAGTCCCATGATCTTGGCCGGGTTTGTCGACAGCTTGGTGCACATCTCCTCGAGCGAGATTTTCCCGCCCAGCACTCCGTGGGTGTAGGTGAGCGGCATCAGAGTCTCGAGTCCCGGCATCCCCATCGGGATCTTGGTCCAATCGCCGTTCCACATCGCCTTCTGCTCGCGATCGAAAGTGCAGGTGTCCGTCGAAACGACCGAGACTTCCCCGCTCTTGAGTCCCTTCCAAAGCCGCTGCACGTCTTTCGGTTTCTTCACCTGCGGACAGCAGGCGTAGAGATGTCCGTCTTCTCTGTCGAAGACCGAGTCGTCGAGTACCAGGTATTGCACGCAGGTCTCAGCCAGGACCGGAACTCCACGCGCTTGCGCCGCCCGAATAATGTCTGCGCCTTCACCGGTCGACATGTGAACGATGTAGAGCTGGCCTCCCGTCGCCTCGCACCATTGCACGGCCCGCTGAATGGCTTCGGCCTCGATGAAGTTCGGCCGCGTCATCCGGTGTAACCGGGCGCCGTACTTCTGCATTATCTCCGGCGTATGGTGTCGTGCGATGAGCTCGTCGAGCACCCTGGCTGACTCCGCGTGCACGAGCAGCATCGTCCCGTATTCCTTCATCTTCTCGAGCGTGCCGAACATGGCGCGGTCATCCGACTGCCACCCCTCGGACTCATAGATCATGAATTCCTTGAAGGTGGTAAAGCCGCGATCGACCATGCCCTTGATCTGATCCTTGTGATCGTTCCAGCGGGTGATGCAAATGTGGAAGGTGTAGTCGATCAACGATTTCCCTTCCGCCTTCTTCATCCAGTTGTCGGCAGCCTGTGACAGCGACTCTCCGGCGTACGGGATCGCGAAATCGATGAGCGTCGTGACACCACCGCGCGCGCCAGCCCGAGTGCCCGATCGATAGTCGTCGGCCGAAACAGTTCCACAGAAGGGCAGCTCGAGGTGGACGTGAACATCAAGCACGCCCGGAATTACATGGTGCCCCTTCGCGTCGATGACTTTGGTCGAGTTGTCGCCCTCGAGATTAACTCCCAGCGCGCTGATCTTCTCGCCTGTTATCCCAACATCGCCGGTGAATATGCCTGCCGGCGTGACGACGTTGCCGCCTTTGATGATCTGGTCGAATGCCACCGTTCTATCGCTCCCCTGGTGATTTGCTAGCTGACAGCGGCGGCGAGTGCTCGGTCGAGAACGTCGAGTGTGAAGTCGACGTCTTCGGCGGTGATGCACATCGGCGGCTTGATGCGCAGCACGTTACCGTCGAGTCCGCCCTTGCCGATGAGCACACCCATTTCGCGCGCCGATTCGAGTACCGCCAGTGTCTCCTGCTTCGCCGGTTGCTTGCTGCTGCGATCCCGGACGAGCTCGACTCCCAGCATCAGACCCATTCCGCGCACGTCTCCTATAAGCGGGTGATCCTCGGCCAGCTTACGAAGGCCGTCTTTCAGCCTCTTGCCGAGCGCGCGGGAATTTTCCTGCAGCCCGTCCTCATCGATCACATCGAGGACGGCCAGACCCGCGGCCATGCAGACTGGATTGCCGCCGAAAGTATTGAAGTGAATCCGTTGGGTCAGCGCCTGCGCGATTTCCATCCGCGTGGTGACAGCGCCGATTGGCACACCATTGCCGATGCCCTTCGCCATCGTCACGAAATCCGGAATTACGTCGAAGTTCTCGAATCCCCAGTAGTGGTCGCCAGTTCGACCAAACCCAGTTTGCACTTCGTCGGCGATACACAAGCCGCCGTTGTCCCGGGTGATCTTGTATGCCTCTCTCAGATAATTCCGGGCGCCATGCGTCGCGCCGCCTACTCCCTGAATGGGCTCGGCGATGAATGCAGCGACCTTCCCTGGAGTGGAGTAGCGAATGATCTCCAGAATTTCCGCCGCGCTCTTCGACGCAATTTCCTCCGGCGTCCCGGCGAACGGACTGCGGTAAGGATCAGGGCTGACGACGTGGTGAATCCCGAAGAAGGTGGGAATCGGATACTTCCAGGTGTTGTGCGACGTCAGGCCCATCGCGCTGGGACTGTTACCATGGTAGCCGTTGCGCAGCGCAATGACGTCGGTGTTGCCGGTGTAGAGCCGCGCCATCATGACGGCGAGATCGTTGGCCTCACTGCCATCGTTCACGAAGTAGGTCACGTCGAGCCCTTTCGGCATCTTAGACGCGAGCTTCTTCGCCAGCAGCGGCATGTTCGGGTGCAGGTAAATCGTCGTCGCGTGCTGGAGCGTTTCCGCTTGCTTTTCGATTGCCGCCACCACTTTGGGATGGCAGTGGCCGCACGAGACGGTGACAATGCCGGCGAACATGTCGAGATACCGCTTACCTGTTTCGTCGAACAGCCATTGCATGTGACCTTCGACTATCAGCAGCGGCTCGCCATACAGTGTAAAGACGGCCGGGTTCGCGTATTGCTTGCGCATTGCCAGCACTTCTTCACGCGACGGACCGGTAAACGGCTTCGGCACGTGGTCGGACGCCGGCATGCGCAGCGGCGCGCGTGAATCCTTTCGCGCCTTCCCGCTCGACGCGACGTCGCGCGGTGGCGATGTGTTGGCGATCGTCACGATCTAGACTCGAACAGCGGTTTCGGGCTGCGCTGGCGCATAGCCTTCCACAGTGTCGTAGCCCGAGTGGTAATCAGCGGAATCCGGTCGACGAATTTCGGACTGCAGCACGATCCTGTCGCGTCTGATGCCGCGGAAATCCTCGACTGCCTTGAATTCGCCAGCGTGCTGCTCGAGAAATCGATCGAGACCGGCCAACAGCTTCTTAATGACATTGGGCCCGACCGCCTGATCGAGCATCGCCGCGGTGCAGACTTGTACCGTGCCACAGCCGAGCAGGAAGTACGACAGCGCCTGGTTGAAATCAGAGATCCCGCCGATACCGGAGAGGCTTCGATCGGGGAACGCCTTGGTGAGCTGCGCCATCTTGGCGAGCGACAGCGGAAGAATCGCCGGTCCGCCCAAGCCGCCGCTCGATACGAGCCCGTCGACGTTTATCTCGAATTCGAGCGTTTCGGGATCGATCAGCGGAATGGACGGGAACGTGTTCGATGAAACGATTGCGTCGGCACCCCCGCGGAAACACGCTCCCGCTTCGACGACGATGTCCGCCGTCGCCGGAGTGAGCTTGCACCAAACGGGAACCTTGGCGACTTCCTTTACCGCTTCAGTGACAACGGAACACAGGCCCTGATCCTTGCCGATGTTGGAGCCCATGTCGCGACGATCCATGTGTGGACACGAGAAATTGAGCTCGAGGCCATCTGCCCCTTCACCCTGGGCAGTCTCGGCGAGCTCCTGCCAGTGCTTTAGCTCCTTGTCGTTTCCGGAGCCAGCCATGATAGACGCGATAAGTACCTTGTTGGGAAACGCGTCCTTGATGCGACGGATGCGCGGCGCCCACCACTCGAGCGTTTTGTCGGAGATCAGCTCCCAATTCCAGGATGAGTGCAGAGCTGCGCCCGGACGTTTCTTCATGGAGACGTTGGCGTCCTCCGGCGTGGTGCGCATGAACTTCGCTTTGGCACCATAGACATTCACCACCGGATGCAGGCCGATCGTCTTGGTGACGACGCCGCCCCAGCCCGCCTCGAACGCACGCATGATGTTCGATTCAGATTCCGTCGGCGGCGCCGAAGAAAGCAAAAAGGGATTCTCGAACTGAATCCCGGTGAACTCCACGGTACGGTCAACGCCCATACAACCTCCGATTTCCGGCTCTGCGTCGCGCTTCGATGCGCGCCGCCAAAATCAGGACATCCAGTTCGTGCCAGCTTCCTTGTTCCACTTCGTCGTCATCTTCTTGGATTGCGTCCAGAATTCGATCGATCCGCGACCGGTGATGTCACCGACGCCGAACTTCGAATCATTCCAGCCGCCAAATGAAAACGGCTCGCGCGGTACCGGCACACCCACATTCACGCCAACCATCCCTGCGCTCGCCCTCTCCATTACATAGCGCGCAGTTCCGCCGCTCTCGGTGAAGACCGACGCTGCATTCCCGTAGGGTGAGGCGTTTTCGATCCTCAAAGCATCATCGACATCCTTTGCCCTGATGATGACGAGCACCGGGCCGAAGACTTCCTCCTGCGCAATCCGCATGTCGGGCGTGACGTAATCGATGAGCGTCGGCCCGATGAAAAACCCATCCTCCTTTCCTTTGACCACCGCGCGCCGACCGTCAACGAGCACTTTGGCCCCGGCAGCTTCAGCCTCGCCGATGTACCTCTCGATTCGTTCTTTCGCCGCCGCAGATATCACCGGACCGATATCGCGCCCTGGTACGATGTTCTTCGCATTCTCTACCATCCGCTGGATGATGGGATCGGTCCTCGACACTGCGACCATCACCGACGCCGCCATGCAGCGCTGGCCCGCACACCCGGACATCGATGCCACGACGTTGTTCGCCGTCATTTCCTGCTCGGCGTCCGGCATCACGATGAGATGATTCTTGGCCCCGCCGAGCGCGAGGCAGCGCTTGAGTGTGGCGGTTGAACGACGATACACGATCTTCGCCGTCTTGGTTGAGCCGACGAAGCTGACGGCGGCGATGCCTGGATGATCACAGATCGCTTCGACCGCCTCCTTCCCACCGTTCACGATTTGCAGCACGCCCTCGGGCAACCCCGCTTCAGTGAGCAGCTCTGCGATCCTCCCCGCGCTGAGCGGCACCAGCTCCGACGGCTTGAGTATCAGACAGTTGCCGAGCGCGATCGCATTCGGGATCGACCAGTTCGGCACCATGTTCGGGAAATTGAAAGGAGTGATGGCGGCGACGACCCCGAGCGGATACCGCTCGATCCTGCACTCGACCCCACGACTCACCTCGAGTACTTCGCCGGGGGCAATCTGCGGCAGCGAACACGCGAACTCGCAAAGCTCCGCCGATTTGAGTACTTCGGCGCGAGCTTCCGCTGCCACCTTCCCGTTTTCTTCTGTTATGAGGGCTGCCAACTCGTCGATGTTTTTCTCGAGCAGCGCCTTATATCGATAGAAAACCTGGACGCGCTCTTTTATCGGAGTAGCCGACCACGCCGGAAACACCTTGTGGGCGCTCGCCACCGCAGCGTCGACATCGTCCTGGGTAGAAAGGGGGACGCGTGATATGACGCTGCCATCGCTCGGGTTCTGGACCTCAAGGTACTCCCGGGCGATGCCGACAAAGGATCCGCCGACATAATTGCGGACTTCAGGATACTTCAACTGACCTCCCGGCACCGTCCCGCCGACGAGGAATCGGCCCCTGGCGCTCAAACCCTGAATTGGAGGGCACTTACCTCACAATGCGAAGATGCGTTTGGTACGCATCTGTCGCAAGCCGAAATGCTGTACAGCTTGCTCTCGCGAGCGGCACGAAGCATGATGCTCCAATTCGACGTAACGTCGAACCGCAACTGAAACTACGATGACTGATCCGGCTACTGTTGAGCAGCCGCACGAAATACATCCTCCCGTCGATCACGGAATGTCGATCGGAAAAGCGGCGGTGATAACCGCCGTATCCGCGATCCTGGTGATCGGGTCGACTTACTCCGTCGTAAAAGGCTCTCTCTCCGCGGGAATGACCCGCACTCTCGCGGTTGTGGCACTCCTTTCACTGGTGGCGTTGGTCTATGGGTTGATCGAGCTGGCACTCGCCGTTATCGCAACGACAGCGGAGCGCAGAAGAAAAGCAAGAGAAGTTACCGAGCGGCGAAAGGGAGATCGCGCCAGAAGGCCGACGCCCCATTAAAAAAAAAGGCCCGCTCGAGAGCGGGCCCCGAATCGGTGGAACTACCGAGTGCTACCAGCGATAGTGCGCGAACGCCTTGTTGGCTTCGGCCATCCGATGGGTGTCTTCCTTTTTCTTGATCGCGTTGCCTTCGCCCTTGCTGGCGGCGATCACTTCGGCGGCGAGCTTCTCGGCCATCGACTTCTCGTTGCGGCCGCGTGAGAAGGTGATCAACCAGCGCATCGCCAGCGCGGTGCGGCGATCGGGACGGACTTCGACCGGCACCTGATATGTCGCGCCACCGACGCGGCGGCTCTTCACTTCAACGGCAGGCTTGAGATTGGTCAACGCTTGCTTGAAGATCGTGACGCCCGGCTGGCTGGTCTTGTTCTCGACGATGTCCATCGCACCATAGAAGATTCTCTCTGCCGTCGACTTCTTGCCCTCGTACATGATGGCGTTGATGAACTTAGAGACGGTCTGGCTATCGTAGCGCGCGTCGGGAAGAATCGGACGCTTGATCGACTTTTTGCGGCGGCTCACTACTTCTTACCTCCGGCTGCAGCCTTGGGCTTTTTGGTTCCGTACTTGGAGCGGCTCTTGTTGCGGCCGTTGACGCCGGAAGCGTCGAGCGAGCCGCGCACGATGTGATAGCGTACGCCAGGAAGATCCTTCACACGACCGCCGCGAATGAGCACGATCGAGTGCTCCTGGAGGTTATGACCTTCGCCCGGAATGTAGGCGGTCACCTCGAAGCCGTTGGTCAGACGCACGCGCGCAACTTTGCGTAGCGCCGAATTTGGCTTCTTGGGGGTAGTCGTGTAGACGCGGGTGCAGACGCCCCGCTTCTGCGGGTTCGATTTTAGCGCTGGCGCTTTTTCTTTCTTCTGAACGTCGCGGCGGCTTTGCCGGACGAGCTGATTGATTGTCGGCATTAATACTGGTTGAACGTCTTCCCGTAAGTAAATAGTCCACCCAATCCTGGCGCGGACTAGCCGCTAAAGTTAGACGGAGATTACACTTGTGTCAACGGACGGCGTACTTAATGCGCCCATTATAGATTAACGCAGTTCTCTCGTGGAGCCGGTCATGTACGTCCGGACCATCGCCATTTTCGCGGCGATACTGGTTGCTGGATGCAAACCGCATCGCGCCGCCGAGCCGCCGACTCCTGCCGGCGACCAACCAGTGGTGATAGAGGAGGACTTGGTGCTCCAGGTGTCCAACAACAACTGGTCGGATGTCGTCCTCTACATGGTTCACGACGGTAGACGGATGCGATTCACGGTTGTGACGGCGGCGCACTCAGCCGAATTTGCAATCCCTCCCCGGTGGATCAACGCCAACGGAACCGTTCAGTTCGTGGCGCATCGGATCGGCGGCACCGACGAGTACATCAGCCCCGCAGTTTCGGTGAGACTTGGACACACGGTCACGCTCAGCCTGGAATCAAACCTCGTCCGCTCGAGCGTGGGGGTCTGGTAGGCCGCAGGGCCGGCTGGAGAATCGAAATCACTGCGTGCCGCTCGACCCCTTTTGGCGGACCTGATTTACTGCACCATGGCCGAGTGAGGCGGCAATCCAGATCGCTCCGCCGACAATCATGCTCGTAACTGCGAGTGAACGCGGAATGTTTACGTGGCGTCGATCGAACGCTGCGATGCTCTGCCGCGGAATCGTGACCGTCTCTCCGTGAAACTGCTCGTCATCCTCTGTGGCTCGCGCTACGTCTGTCACCGACATGGTCACGGATGAATCGTCGATCGCGCGGACCTCTCCTTCGACTGCGGCGACCTGCGATCCGATGCGGCTGAAGGTTTGCGAATACGCGGATGGGAGGAGCGTTAATCGCACAGCACCGGAGACCGGCGCGCTCGCCGGCGGAATTGGTGTGTAAGCGTAGCACGCCACAAAAAAACAGCTACCGGTAATGAGTGCTATGACTGACCGCATGCTGAAGGATACTCGCTGGGCAGAAAGTGCGTGAGTCCGGTCCGTCTCACGCGACGGACCGGATTCACCGTAGTTACGCAAAAGACCGCGGTACGAAGGTGCTTATCCCGCCTGACAGGCTGCGCCCGTTCCGTCCGATGTCGCGTTAGGCGGATCGTTCGCGTTCCGCGAGCCGTTGAAGCCCTGACCGGCGGGCGGAATGTTGGTGTTGGTCAGTCTCTCGTTCGTGTCGTAGTACATGCGTCCGGGCATCTTCTTCCCCGCCACGGTCGGCGCGAAGTTCGGAGTGCAAGTGCGCTTGTAATCGTTCCACGCCTCGTGACCCAGCTGGAAGTCAGCGATGTATTTCTCCGTGAGAATCTCATTGAGCAGAGCCTGACCTACGACCACTTCGGCCGTGAAGCCATGATTGGCTCTCTCCTCATTCAACTTCTGAAGCGCCACACCCTGGTTGCCGGTACGGAATGCAGCCTCCGCCCAGATCAGCGTGTTCTCGTCATACGTCACATACGGCTGCTGAAATGCCGGATCTTCCCGCGCGGCACTGAGGAAAGTGCGAGTGGGCTCGAAATACTCATCGAGCCGCGGGTCATTTCGAGATTGCAGCAGCGCAACGAACTGCGGATCCGCAACCAGGTAGCCCTTCCGGCCAGCTGGCCCGTCGAACTGGTAGTAAAAGTTCTGTTCCGACGAGTTCGCGGTAAAGGCACCGACGTAGTTCCCCGAGTTCGCGGTGATGCCCAGCTGCGCCTCGGCTAGCGCCGCGGTGTAGGCTGCGGCACCACGCACTTCGGCAGTATGCATGAAAAACCGTGCCTTCATCGTGTGAGCGAGCGCTGTCCACTTGGCAAGATCACCACCGTAATCGAGATCCGAGTTAGACGGTGGCGAGCTGGTAGCGGCGGTACTCGCCATGTTCGCGATCCCGGCCGACAACACTTTCTGAACAGAGTCATACACGTTCAGCTGCGGATCGAGCGTCGGGTTTGGCTTGCCTGAGAGCGCCTGTGAATAAACCAGGTCGCCGAAGAGATCCGCGCCCGTTCCCATCAGCATTCCTTCCTGAACCTGAAGGATGCCAAGCAGCGCGAAATTCTGCGATGCCGTGACGATGTCCTTCGCCCGCGCAATGTCCACCAGACCACCGGCCGCGTAGAGTCCAGAGTTGAAGCCGCTCTGGATTCCTTCGTCGTACTGGTAGTTGTAAATGCTTTGATACTGGTTCTGCCCGCCCGCAAACTCGCGGGCCCACATGCCCGTTACTCTGGCCGGATCACTTCCAAAGAATGCCCAGATGTTGGTCTGGATTCCCTGAAAGAGCTGGGTAGCGGTAGCAGTCGTGGGACGGTTGGGGTCGGTACTGAGGTCCCCTCCCGTCAGGAAATCTGTTTTGCACGCGGTCACGCTCGCCACTAGGATCGCGGCAACCGGTGCAAGATATCGAATTTTTATCACTTCAATTCTCCTGTGTTACCGGTTGAGACTGAAAGAAAGAACGAACGAGCGTGTGTGCGGGTTCGCAAACCAGTCAATGCCCTGCGTGAAGTACTCGGCGCCGGCGTTATTGACTTCGGGATCGAGCCCGCGATAGTTGGTCCAGGTCTTCAGGTTTCTGCCCGCAATGCGGATGTCCGCCGAGCCGAAACCGGTGAAGTTGCGAATGAACGGCTGATCGAGAGAGAAGGTGAGCGAAAGCTCGCGAAGCTTCACGAAACCCGCGTCTTCCATAAACTGCTCACCCGGGCCGGCAAACCCGCCGCCGGTTCCCGTCACGCTCAGCCAGTCCTGCCACTGCGTCGGAGTGGTGAGAGCCACCACACCCTTGCCTGGTCCTGCGACATCGGGGTACCGCTTGGTATCCCAGTTCACGCCGTACTGACCAGTGCCGCTGCGCTGATCGGTGTCCTTATGCGTACCGAACACGTAGAGCGCGCCGCGCGTTCCATCGTAAGCGTCTCCGCCCTTACGCACGTCGAGCAGTCCCGACAGCGTCAGCCTGTTCATCAGCTTGAGGGACGTACTGTAGGACATTGTGTAGCGGGGATGCGGGTCGCCAATTACGCCTACCGACGGATCCGCTACTGGCAGCCCATCCGGGCCAAGGAACAACGCATTTTTCTTGAATCCCCCAGGCGTCGCCGCGCAGAGCGCGTCGATGTTCTGGGTCCCCGTCATTCCCGGAACGTCGATCTGTGTTCCGTTGCCGCAGTGAACGAACCGGGTACCGATGATCACGCCGGGCGCGTATCCAAGAACATCGGCGCCTTCAGCCTCGTTGGATCCGAACCCTTCCAAGAGGTCGAAGATGTCGGCGCCGCCGAGGTTGGTGACGTTGCCCTTGTTGCGGCCGTACATCACGCCAACCTCCCACGCCAGATTCTGTGATGTGAACGGACGCGCATTCAGTGAGAGCTCAATGCCCTTATTCGTCAGCGCGCCGGGATTTCCGAATGCCCTGAGGAATCCGGTCGATCCCGCATTGACAGTGATCGGGAGAATCACGTCGGTTGACTTCTTGTTGTATCCGGTGATCGAGAGATCAATCTTCTGATCCAGGAAGCCCAGATCGGCCCCGAATTCCGTCTCACGGTTTCGCTCAGGCTTCAACGAGCTGTTGCCGAGCTGCGTGCTGCTGGTTATGCCCGGGACGCCATTGATCGAGGTCTTCAGCGCATCGCCATAGCCGGAACCGAACAACACCGTGGTGCTCAGGGCATTTAGTGCCGCGTACACGTCGGGCTCCTTTCCGGTCTCGCCGTATGCCGCGCGGAGCTTGCCGAAACTGAGCCAACCTTTTTGCTCCCCGCCGTTCAGCAGGTTGCTGAACGTCCAGGCAAGGGATGCCTTCGGGAAGCTGTGACGCCGTTGCGAGGCTCCGAACGTCGAGAACCCATCGTTACGAATACCAGCGGTGAGATAGAGCTGGTTGTAAAGATTCAGCTCGCCCTGCGCAAAATATCCCTCGACGTGGCGCAGCGACTTGAACTCCTTTCCTGTCTGCGAAACGGTATTCTCGATCGCGAGCGGAGCCGGTGCGATTAGTCCCTCTCCCTGCGACGTGAGCTGCCGATAACGGCGCGAGTTGAGGTTCTGTCCGACGGTCAGCGTCGCGTTGAGGTTCTCGCCACGACTGCCAGTCGCCGACGCGATAAGGTTGTGATCGATTACCAGGTTGTTCTGATCCGCGCGGACCACCTGTCCAACCGGATCGCTCGCCGAAGTCACCGGCAGCGCCTGCAGCCGCCCATCATTATAGTAATCGCCGCCCAGCGTTTCCTTCACATTGAGCCACGTCAGTGGACGCCACTCGATGTTGAAGTTGGAGATTACGCGGCCCAGCTCGCTGCGGTTGCCCGGGCTGTTGAGCACGAAGAAGGGATTGTCGTAGTAGGCGCAACAGAAGAAAGACTCAATGCTGGTAGGATTCGGGAATCTGTAAGGACGCTGCAGTCCGCCCGCCGTCAGATAATTCTCATTGTTGTAGGCCGGTGGAGTCCGCAGCGCACCCAGCAGAAGACCTGATACGTCATTTCCGTGCTGGACGTAGTTCCCGCGGGCGTCGATGTAGTTGAAGTTTCCGCTCAGCGTCACCTTACTGCCTACTTCCTGGGTGCCCTTCAGGCGGAAGCTGGCCCGGTTGTATTTGTTGTTTGGTCCTTTGACGACGCCGTCCTGGTTTGTCAGACCACCCGACGCATAAAACGTCGTTCTGTCATTGCCGCCGGAGATCTGAATGTTGTTGTCCGCCGTGATCCCGGTCTCAAAGAGCTCGTTCATGTGGTCGAACGTCGGCGTTCCGGCAGGCAGCTTCGCGCCCCACGTAGTGCGCCCCCGTGTTGGCACGCAGTCGGGCCCGTTGCACACTGAGAAAGGAACACCGTTCAGCACCGATCCTTGCGAGTAGTCATGCTGAAGGAAATCGTGCGTCACCGCCTTGTCGAAGTTCTCGCTTGAGCTGACCGTAACTCTGGTCGGGCCCGACCGACCGCGTTTGGTGGTGATGAGGACCACTCCGTTCGCGGCCCGTGCGCCGTAGACCGCCGAGGCAGCCGATCCTTTCAGGATGTCGATCGACTCGATGTCTGCAGGGTTGATGTCGGCAGCGCGATTCGTGGTCGCTGTACCGCCCTGCACATCACCGCCGGTTACTGCCAGCGTCGACGTCGAGTTGGTCTGGTTGTCGATCGGCTGACCATCGACGACAAAGAGCGGCTGATTCGTTCCCGTAAGCGAGGCAGCGCCGCGAATGATGATCGACGCCGACGCGCCGGGCTCGCCGGACTGCGTTCGCACTACGATGTTCGGGGCCTTTCCCGCCAGCGCCGTGATCAGGTTCTGAGGCTCGGACGCGCGGCGGAGCACCGAGCTATCGACGCTATTGATCGTCACTCCGAGCTTTTCCCGGGTCGTAGACATTCCGGCGCCCGTGACTACAACCTCGCCGAGGTGGAATGGGTTGACCGTGAGCGAAAAGCTCTGCGTCACGGTGGCGCCCGGCGTAAGGGTGATCGTTGCCGACCTCGCGGTGTACCCGATGACGCGCGCCGTCAGGGCCACGGTGGCCCCCGTCGCGCGGCTGGCCGGCACAACGAACGTGTAGGAACCATCGTCGTTCGTTTGAGTACCAATGTTCATTCCCGGAAGGAACACGCTCACTCCTCCGAGAGGGACTCCCGCATCGCTCGTCACACGGCCAGTCACCGTCGTCCCACTTTGGGCGAGGGCCGTCGAAGCCGTCAACGCGCATGCGCCAATGACTGACAAGAGTAGTCTTTGCATACCGCTCAACACTCCTCTAGACTGCGCCACGAGTAGTGGCGCGTGGACGTTCGCCTTGCGACGAGGCGAACTCGATATGCGGTCCGGGCCTCAGCGCCGCGCAAACCCGTTTCTCCAGAGCGGGTGGTGTTGATCGACACGACAATCGTGTCGAAGCGCGTCTCGGTTTACCGGACCGGCAGCTATTCGAATCCTAACTGCGTGCACGGTTAACAATGGAGTAGACACCCGAACGCCTCAGTTCGTTTGGCGAGCTACCCCAATTGTGCGGCGAAATGATGGCGGGAAGGACCGGAGCCGATCGGCTGAGACGAGGTTCTTAACGAATTCTTAGCCGATGAGACGGCTCGCGATGACTGTGCGCTGAGCTCGACTTCCTCAACGCAGATCAGCTACCGTATTCCCCAACTCAAGCGCACGGAGAGCGTCGCGCAGGCGAACACCGTCCGAAAACGGTCCGAGCAAATGAGAGATGCTGTTCGCGTAGTAGCTGACGAGCGCTCGACTGCCGGGCAGAACCGAGTACCCAGTGCCGACGTGCACCAGCATCCGGCGCATGCGGAGCATGCGCCAGGCGCGGTCGAAGATCTCCTCGATGCTTCCTTCACGATGAATCACTCGAGCGTTGAGCTCGCGCAGCACGTCGCGCATCTCTGCCATGCGCGCGACCAGCTGTTGGTGCGAGATAAAGTCTCCATCGAAGCTCTGCACCGCCGCGCACGCCAGCGTCACCGGAGTAACGGGAACGATCGCAGCGATTCTCTCGAGGACAGAATCGGACAGCGACTGCACGCGGGCCAGACGCTCCGCTCGCTCGATCGAGAACAGGCCGGTGCCTGCCGTGTCGCGATCCTGCTGATCGAGCCACGGTGCAAGCGGGAGAGGATCTCCGATCACGACCGCGGCACGTCCGTATCGCTTCCACCTGCGCGCGACGAGACGGGCCATGTTCCACCATACGTAACGAATCACCTCGCCGAGCTGCACATAGCGTGGCGGACGCCGGCGTCCTTCCCTCGCATCCAGCTCGCGCAGGAGTGAACGGTCCTCGAGCACGCGATCATAATTGATGGCCACCGGCACGATGTAGAGCCGCTTTCGCATCTCCGGATCGCGGGCAACGCCAAGCACGTAGTCGAGCAGACCGATCTTCGCCTTGCCAAGTTTCCCATCGCGACTGAGCCCGCCCTCGAGAAAGATTCCCTGAGTCACTCCGTTGCGCGTTATCAGCTGGACGTACCGCTCCAGAACGGTGTGATAGAGCTTCTCGCGATATTTACGGCGGACGAAGTACGCGCCGAAAGATTTGAAGATGTATTCCAGGGGAAAAGTGCGCGCCCACTCGCCGACCGCGTAGGATATTGCGACCTGACCAGACAGCACATAACCGACGAGCACGTAATCAGCGTTCGATCGGTGGTTCATCAGGTAGACGACGATGGCATCCCTGGGCAGCGTCCCCTGCGAGGAGCGACCGGCATACTCCGCCGAGATCTTATAGAAGAAGTTGAGCAGCGCGCGGCTTACGACGAGTCCGATCTTGTAATAGGTGAGGATGTTGAAGAACGGAACGATCTCGTCGATGTACGTCTCGACGCGTTTCCATGTCAGCGATTCGGGAACCGAATTCTCGGCTGAATGCTCTCTGACGGCGCGAGCAACAGCCGCATCGGCGAGCAGCGTTTCTCGAATGAACGACTTCTTGGTGAGCTTGAATCGGTCCACGCGCGAACGAGACCGATGCAGCGCGCGCAACGCGATTCTGCTCGCTCGTCGGCGAATGATCGCTGCCGCGACGATTATCAGAGCGAGCAGAGCGGTGATCGACCAGAGCACCGTTTTCAGCATGCGCTAAGATCCGCTTGCCAGCCTGTGCCCGCAAATACAAAAGCGCGCCACCGAATCATCGGTGGCGCGCAGCGATAACCTGCCGACAAAAAAATCGGTTAGGGCAGTCTATCTACGAACCAAACCACCGTCGGATTGCATGTCGCGAGAGGTGCTGTACCGCTGCAACGGTTCGTGCCGGTCGCGGGAGCAGTCGGACTTCCCGCTACCCCTGCCGGGAAATAGAAGACGGTGAACGCAGTTCCCTGCGAGTCGACGCCCGCCGCCGGACGCTCACCAGGCAAAGTCGCCGGCGCACGCGGGCCTTGCTGCGACGCAGAAACCGTGGCTGACCCGGCCGCGGTGATGCGAGCCGCCTGCTTTCCGGAAGCACGTACGACGTACGCGGAAAGCGCGCCGGGCGCCACATTGGCGATTGTTGGACTACCGGAGATGGCTGTATTCGTCGAATCGACTATGTAGTTGTCGATCGCACCCGCGCTGGTATTCGCCGTCCGAACCGCAATCTGGCTGGTGGCGGTCGCCGGCGCGTTCTCCGTTATCACAACGAACTGGACAGTCGCTCGTGCGCTGCCGGTCAGCAGCAACGTGTAGTTCGTATTTGCCGAGAAGGTGATGGTGGTGTCGACGATCGCGTGCGAGGTGATCGCCGGATCGATGCTGGTTACGAACACGCGGAAGTGACGAGCCTTGGCTTCCGTCGGCTGAAATTCGGTCGCGCCTCGAAAGGCCAGCGCGTTGCCAACCGGCGAGAACTGGATCTGGTCGATGGCCCGGAAATCGAGCGCACTGGTGTCGTTGACGGAGTTCATGAAGCGAACTCCGGCCAGCGGCGGAAACGTCGGATCGGTGACGTTGTCCTTGCCACAGCCGGCAATCGCAACGGCAGCGACGAGTGACGCAACGAGACGAGTTAGACGCATGAGCAATACTCCAGAATTAGAGGCTACAGTAAACGCACAGAGTGAAAAATTCCTGAGTCGAGCAGCTACTGACCCACCGGCGGCGGGGGATTTGTAGTCTTGTCCGGACTCGATGAGCTAAATAGCGAACGCGTAATAATGAACGACAGTGCTGCACCCGCTACGACGGCGAAGGCGAGAGCAGTTTTGCTGCGCGAAAACTGCCGCACCTGCGCCTGCTGCACGAACGAGGTCGATACAGTCAAAGGCTCGCCCGACCAGACGTTCGTCCCTCCGTTGAAGTAGCGCACCGAGCTGACGGAGATCACGTACGCCGAGTCGTTCCTGACCTGCAGCTTGCCCTCTATTGCTTCGGCGGCCGGACCTACGCTCCGGCCGAGCGTCGCCCTGCCTTGATCGTTCAAGCCGAGCACGAGGTCCGTACCCGGCGTCGGTGTGGTCGCCACCGGCGTGAAGGTGTAGCAGCCGGAAATGAATCCGAGCAGAAACACCGACGAGCACGCCGTTACACGGCGCCACACCCGCGAGAACCGTTTATCTAACTGCATACCGCACCCGCTCCGCCGTTAAAAGCCGTAGGTACCAACGGTCGCGCGAGCGCTGGTTGTATAGCTAGCCTTGCCGCGGGCGAACAGCTCCTGATACGGAACCGGCCATTCGAGCGGAGTTCCCGTCACCAGATCACCCCACCCGCGTGAATCAACGAACCACTGGCCGTATCCGATCATGCTCGTCTCGACCCGCTTTTCCCACTTCATTGCTTCGAACACGGTCCCGCATGCCGTCGTGTTGTACGCCGGCGGCTGCGGTACGCGGGGTACGCAGTCCTTCGCCAGCGCGCTGCTATTGGGGACCTGGTCCGTAATGATTGCGGTGGCAGGAATCGCCGGCAGTCCGGCGCGAGTACGATACTTGTTGATCAGAGGAATTGCCGCCGCCGCGTTTCCGGTGCGGAGGTATCCCTCGGCGGCGAGCATGTCATTCTCAGCGACCGCAAACAGTACATATGGACCATTGCCGCCCGTCGAACGGATCGCCCAACTCCGTTGATTGTCGTAGAACCAGGTGCCCCACGGATCCGCAGGCGAATCATCACCACTCGGACGATTGCGGAAGTAGACGATGCTTCCCGCGGGAGTGCCAGCGCGACTCGTTCCGCCCGGCGTGCTGAACAAGACCGGCGTTGCCACCGTCGCTTGCTGCGCCGCCCTGGTCTCGCCCGAAGGGAATCGCTTATCGGGCGTTCTCAGCAGAAACGGCGTGCGAGCGGTGATTGCCAGCTGCAACCACGTATCGTAGGCGCCCGTCGTATCGGCCATGCCGAGGACAAACGGCGTCATCTGGCTCCAGGCGGTCGATACAGCCATTTGACTTTGAACGGCGCCGGTCCAGCCCGTCACGGTATTTACCTGAATGACGAGGTCGGAAGTGATGCCGTTGGTTGCGTCAGCCGTGATCGCGGCCCAGTCGGCGGCAGCGCGGGCAGTCGGGGTGCGGCCGAGTCCGGCTGCGAACTTCGCCTTATAAGACCGCGCCAGTCTGACGAAATTGGCGGCTGTCACGTCTGATGTCTGCGCCAACCAATCGGCCGGGATGGTGGAGGCGGGCCCTGCATTGGTGATGGCAATGGCCGAGTCGAGATCTTTCAGCGCGGCAGCCATGACGGCGGTCGAGACCGAGAGCGCGGGAATTACGAAGTTTCCTGTCGCGGGGTCGATCGCATCCTGCGGTGTCATGATCGCCGCTGAATCGTAGAACAGGGCGAGGTTGCCCATCGCGTAGCCGAGGGCGAAATAGCCGAACGCGCGCGCCCTGGCATCGCGGCCCGCGGTTCCCAGCACCGGCACGTTGTTGTTGTTCTTGATGAAATTGTCGAGTGCCCCGACCGCCGTCGCTGCGAGGCGTGCGTTTCGACTCAGAAAGTCGAAGTCTCGAAAGTTTCCGTTGGAGACGTTGTTGCCGATCGAGTTGTCGATGGGCGAGCGAGGAATAGAGCCGCGCGTCCCCATGCCGAAGTTGCCGAGCTGCGAGGCGCTTTCAAGCGACATCGTGATCGTTTGCGTATGGATGTCGTCGCCTGTTCCCAGCTGTCCATTGTATAGCTGCTCAAAAAGCTTGGAGACCGCTGTCTCCACCGTCAGTGGAGACGAAAACACTCCGCCAACGCTCGGCTGCTGCGTGTTCTTCACATCCAGCGGATTTTCCCGGCATCCCGCGAGGAGCACTGCTGACATCGCGGCTGCACCGAAGCAAAGCCTGACGATAGTTGTCTGACGCATTCCGAACCTCACTGAAAACTGGAAGTAGGGGTGGAGTGAATCGCGACTAGCAATTCACTCCACCGACTCATGCCTGATTCGATTTAGAACGAGCTCGAGAGTTGGGCCGTGTACGTGCGCAGGTTCGGGAAGCGGTACCCCGCGACCGGCGTCAGTGCAGAGGAATTGAGAGGTCCGGTGGTGTTGCCAGACTCCGGATCGAAGCCTCTGTACTTGGTCCACGTGTGCAGATTGCGACCGACAAACCCGAGCTTCCAGTCTCCTCTGCCACCGAGCGGACCGATGTGATAGCCGACGCTCAGCTCGCGCAGCTTCACGTAGCTGGCATCCTCGACGTTGAACGTGTTTGGATTGAGAGCGTCGTAAAGGCCGCCCACGCCGACGTTGCCGCCCGGTGAAGTCGATGGACCACGCCGCCAGTAATAACCGATTGGCTTCGCCGTCTCGACCGACTTCCCTGTCTGGTCGATATCCGAGGTCTGAAGGTCTCCGTGCGACCAGGCGTAGGCGATGTTCCACAACTTCTGGCCGCGGTACGCGTCGAGCAATCCGTAGACGTTGAACCGCTTGTAGTCGATGTTGTGGGACATTCCCCAGTGGAATCTTGGGAGTCCATTGCCAACGGGAACGAGCGCGATGTTATTGGTCGAGTCGCGAAGGGTGATCGGCATCCCCCAATTAGTTCGGTTCCCCCACGGACCGGTCCCGAGCGGAAGGTTCGTCGTCCAGAGGTTGCGTGTGATTCCTTCGGTCAGCTGATTGCCCTGACCGACCCAGACGATGAAGCCCTGATCGTTCGTCCTGAACGAGCTGTTCGGCCCACCGCAGTCGGCGTTGAAAGGCGCGGGAAGTTGATCGCAGCGACGGACAAAATCCTGCCCGTAGATGGTGCCGATTTCTTCCCCAGTGCGGAACTTAAAGATGTCGAACTGGTTCCCCGGACCGGGTGTGATCGTCCCGACGAATTCCGGCACGTCAAGCCGAGTCAGGACGCTGCGGGTTCTATCGTAGATGAGACGCGTCGACCAGTTGAGCGACTCCCGATTGAGAATCGGGATGTTCATCGTCGCTTCCCACGTCTTGTTGGTGATCACACCGGCGTTGATCCACTGACTCGAGAAACCGGTCGCCGTCGGCTGCTTCACCGGCAGAATCTGTCGGTCAATGACTGCCTTGGCGTAGGAGAGGTTGAACCCTATGCGACGAGCGAATTCGAAGTCGCCGCCAACCTCCAATTCGCGATTGATTTCAGGCTTGAGGTTCGGGTTACCGAGATTTGCCGGGTTGAAAGTACCGCCGGCGCCGAGCGTGTAAGTGCCATATTGCGCGTTGAACCGTGGGCGCTGTCCGGTCGTACCGAGCGAGGCGCGCAGCTTGAAGAGACTGAGCGCGTCGACGGCAGGCCACCACGGCTCACGCGACGCGATCCAGGCTGCGGATCCACGGCCAAACGTCTGCCATCGATTGCCGGCGCCGAACAATGAGCTTCCGTCGCGACGCACCAGGCCGCCGACTATGTAGCGATCCTTGTACTCGAAGTCGAGGCCGGTGAAGAAGCCCATGTCGCGGATCGCTTGCGTCCCCGACGAAATCGTGAAGTTCTTCGTCGCCGCATCGGCGGATTCGAGACCGCCAATGGCGATGTCCGTTCCGCTCAAATCTTGGCTACGAAGGGTCTGATCGGAATAGACGTATCTGCTTGTAAACGTCGTGTTCAGATCGTTGAAGAACGTCCTCGAGGCGGCGCCGCTCAGCGACGTTGTAAAGGTCTCGTTGTCAATGTTACCGTTACCAATGAACCCCGCTGACGTACTCGGGGCTGGGGCCGTCACACGCCAGCCTTTATCGCGCAACTGAGTATAGTCGCCTGTCGAGCGGTCGTAACCACTGTTGGCTTCGAAGTTCAGCCAATCGAGCGGCGTGTAGCGCAGCGATGCGCCACCGACGAATCGTGTGCCGCGGTCGGCACGCCTGTTGTACGCGGTCGAGTAGAGCGGATTGAAGTTCTGGGTACCCTGGTCGAGCGGGTTCTGACGAACGACGATGCGGCCAAGGTTGTCGCGCGCCAACATGTCGGAGATCCACGGCGCACGGGTGAGATTGAACCACGTACCCGCGGTGCCAGACGTCTCGTCGAAGTTCGAGGCGTGGTCAAGAGTCTGGCTGTAATAGGAGTTGACATTGGCACTGATGCGATCGCCGAAACGCTGATCGACGTTTACGCGAGCCGAGTTGCGGGTGAAGCCGGGAAGAAACTTCACAGCGCCTTCCTGGACAAAGTTCGAGATGCTGGCGTAGACGCCAGTGTTCCCAACCTTTCCACGCATGTCGATGTTGCTGTTCGCGTACTGGGAGGGGCTCACTGCCTGATTGACTGGGTCACGCAGATGCGGCCATGGAGTGACTAGGTAGAGTCCCGTCAGGGCGGCGTAGTTCGCAGCCAAACCAATCCCGAAGTCGTGGTAGAATTTCTGGGGCGGCAGTGAGAAGTCTTCGCCGGAGTTGTTGATGCGCTGGACTTCCTCATCCCAGTTGATGAGACGTCCGCAGGGAGAGCCACCCACCACTTCGGTCGTGCAGAACAGCTGGCCGGTCGGATCCGTCGCCAGCGCGCTGCGCGTAGCGAGCGGGAAGGCGCGTTCGATGTCGCTGGAGCCAACTTCGGTTCTGGCTCCGAAGCGAATTCCTTCCGGTGAGTTGCGGCCGCTCTTGGTGGTGATATTGATGACGCCCGCGCCTGCGCGCGCGCCGTACAGTGACGCGGCGGCGGCGCCCTTCACGACCTCGACGTCTTCAATATCTTCGGGGTTGATGTCGGGGAGTCCACCGTTGAGTGGAACGCCATCGAGCAGGTAGAGTGGCTGCTGTGTGCGGCCCGTCGCATTCAGCGAAACCGGTCCACGCAACACAATCGATGGAGCTGATCCGGGACGACCGCTCGCATTGACGATCAGCGCGCCGGGAATTTTCCCCTGTAGCTGCGTGATAGGATTTGAGCCGGTGACCGGCATCTGCGATGAGTCGACCCTGGTTACAGTAAACGGAAGCTTGATGGCTTCCGTTGCTTTGGTAACTCCAGTGACGACGACCGCGCTCAACTCGGTAAGATCCTTCTTAAGGTTGAAGTCGACCGATTGAGAGCCTGCATTAAGGGCAATCGGATTGGCCGCCGGTTGATAACCAATCGCGCGCGCGCGCAACACTACCGGCTGGCCCCGTACGCGGGCCGCCGGAATGTTGATCGTAAACACGCCTGACTGGTTGGTCGCCACCGAGATATTCAGGTCGGTGATGAATACGTTGGCGCCAGCCAGCGGTTGGCCCTGGTCGGAGATCACGCGACCGGTGACCACAGCTTCCTGGCCCTGCGCCATCGCGGGGGCGACTAACGCCAGCGCGATGAGGCCACCAACAAAAAACGGCGTAGAACGTAATAGTTTCGTCATGCGTACCTCAGAATGATTTCAACATCGCGAAGGGAGTCACGCCAAGGCACAAATCGGCAAGTGCCGGCGCGAGCGAACCGGTGGGAAAAGCCTCCTTTCTGGAAAAAGGGTGCGCGTAACGTGGGAACGGGTTTCAACTGCTGGGAGACTGCAATACAAAAAAGGAGAAGGCCGGCTAGGACGGACGGGTATCCCTTCTAGCGATCTCCTTTATCCACGATTTTGGGACGCCATTCAAAGGCGCCAATTTTTCACTTCGCTGCCTACAACGCCACAGCTGAGGTACGCTGGAACCGCCTTGCGCCCAAAGGTATAGCTGACGTCGCCAAGGAGCGCAAGGGGTTTTTCCGGACCCTCGCCGCTAGCGTGCTCGCGCCTGGCGATCTCTGGTAAACTCGAACGGTTGCTGCACCAATTGCCTGACCGCGTGCCCATTCTTGCGGGCAGGCACGTAAGCCGCGCTCTCCAGCGCCACGCGCACCGCCTCGGTGAAAAGAGGCGCCGTCGAAGAGACGATTCCAACGGTACCGTCCTCTACCTTGCCCGTGGTGTCCACCACGAATTCGGCGATAACGAGGCCGTGCACTCCCTCCGCATAGAGAGGCGGCGGGAAGCTCAGTTGAAGGAGTCGGGTCGTATCGAGTATTGCACGACTATCGACCTGGTCGGCGTTGAAAACCGATAGGCTCGCCAGCAATTGGTCGAGGTCGACAGACGGTACTGGCGTCGCGACGATCGGATCGGTGTCGGGTCCGCGGGACCAGATCAAGATCGTTCCGCAGCTCGAGACGTCCCGCGTGTAGGTGTAGCGCGCCGGCGCCGTCGTCGAGCCGAGGTACAACTCGATGCCGTGAATGGTATTCGGCGAGAAGCTGTCCATGTCCACTTCGCCTGACGGCAGCGGCGTGCCATCGATCCAGACCAACGGCCAGCAGGTGCGCCCGCGCAGCCGGATGACGGTGATGCCCCCGCGGCCGCGAAAGGCAGTCACACCGGGAACCCGCTGCAACAGCTGGCCGAGCAATCGAGGGTTCTCGTGATCAATCTGCTCGCGAGTTATGAAGTACCCACTCGTCTTTTTTTCCAGGCGCTCGTAATAGCCGGCCAACCGTCCGGTGTAATTCATTCTGCTCGGATGCACGACCACTGGCGGCAGGGTTTCCGCAACAGGTTTCAAATGAAATGTCGCGGTAGCGTCGCTGGGGGTTGAGACCTCTATGGAAGTCTGAGCCGGCGCGAATCCAATACGGCGCGCACTGAGCGTACGAATTCCATAAGGAACGCCGCCGAGATGAAAGACGCCGCGCTCGTCGCTGAAGGTGCGCGCCTGTGATCCGTTAACCGTGATCTCGACGCTTACCAGCGGCAATCCGGCTGTGTCGGTTACCGTGCCGCTGACATTCCCCACGTTCTGCGCAATCGCTGACTCGGGGACGAGAGAAAGCACCGCTGCTGCAGGCACAATGACCCACAGTAGCGTTCGTCGAGCCGACGGGAACGGAAGACGAAACATACCAACTCCGAATCTTTGACCCGTCTCCGGAAAGCGCAACATGCAAGCTGTTTGCGGGCAGCTCGGATCCACATTATGGTAGCGGTCTTCAGACATTTCGTTCCCTACCGTCGAGGGACTATGCGTACCTGGCCTTATCATGCGGCGCGAGCAGCGTTCCTGGCCGCCATCATTGGATGTGCTTCCAGCGGAGCGAGCTCGTCCGGGTTCCGTTCTTCTCCAACTAGAATCACGCGGTCGGAGATTTATTCCGCCAACGCCAGCAATGCGTACGAGCTGATTAGTCGGCTGCGACCCGACTGGCTCCGGGCGCAACCAACCGGTAGCGTCGCGGGCGGAGTCGTACGAAGCCAATCGATCCTGGTTTATCTGAACCGCCAGCGACTTGAAGACTTGAACGCGCTGAAGACGATAAGCGTAGGTGGGATCGAGTCTGCCGAGTGGGTAGACGCATCGCGCGTGCAGACAGTGCTGAGCGATGTGCCCTCGGGAGCCATTTCCGGCGCAATCGTTATCAAAACGCGCTGAAAAGAAGACGGGGTGCAGCGAACCTCGCCACACCCCGCTTCCCCCCCCCACACACCAACTACTACTTACAGCCGTCCACCTTATGGGTGTCGAGGTGGAGCACGCAGCTGTAATCGCCGAGTGAGATCGGCACATCCGCTGTACCATTGAACGTGACGACCACGCGCTTGTGGACCGTCCTGGTTTCGAGCTGTTCACCAGTCGAGACCACAGTGTAGTCCACCACTCTGATCGCCACTCCCGAAAGTGGATACGGGTGCTGCGCACGCTCGTCGACGAAGGTCACCGCCTTGAGCGTGTCCACCGATAATCCGGTGTATTTGCGCGTCGAAAGATTTTCCTGGCGCGAATTCGTGTCGGCGCTGCTTCCGAATCCGTTATAGACGCGATTCGGTCCGAGGAATCCGCTCTCGACAACGTCGCGCAGCGAATGACTGACGCTCGTGTAATTGTCCTTCGCTTCGCTGGCGTCCTTCTTCACCAGGAAGTGAATCGCTTCGGTCGTGCCTCGGATGAATTTCTCCATTGGCTTGCCCGACGCGTCGAGGAACTGATATGACTTCACGACTGACTGTCCTTCTCCCGATTTGACGCAGCTATAGATCAGCGCCGCTGCGTTGAAGCTGCAAGACTCGCTTGCAGGTGCCGGTGCCGGCGAAGGCTGGGGCTCACCCGACGGAGGATTCGAAGCGGGAGGCTTCGGATCTGACGGCGGAGGACTCGAAGCGGGCTCTTCCTGCTTCACGCAGATGTATAGCTTCTTCTCATCCGAATAGGTGCACTTGAGATGGTCGCCAGGACCCGGCTCGTGCGCACAAAGAAAAACCCCCGGCTGACTGCCCGCTGAACAATTGGGCTGTGCTGTCGGAGGGTTAGTTGAAGCTGAATCCGTCGGGCTGGTACCTGAAGGCGGGTTCGATGGCGATGACGCTGGCGTATCGCCTCCAAACGCTCCCGCCGACGGCACCAGCACCGCAAAGGATCCGACCGCTGCCGCTTCGTTGGCGATCAGCGTCTCGAGATCGCCGGCGATGGCATTTCCTGCCGACGCCGCGATGTCAGACTTGATTACCGAGCTGAGCGGAACGGTTTGAGAAGGCGCGCTCGGACCCGCCGGGTTATCACTGCTGCAGGCGATCGCCAGGATCAGGACGCCTGCGAAGGTTATGAAGCTGAATGAACGACTGGGCATAAAGACTCCACTGCTGTTGATTGACGGTTGAATCGCGACGCGAAGCGCATCGCGGCTCTGTCCGACAAGGCAGGCACGGGGCCAAAGCTCAGCCGTATCTATAAGTCATTGCCATGGCAGGCGTTAGAAAAAGGGCCCGGCAGCGCATTGGCGCTACCGGGCCCTGAATTCTGCAAGTACTCTGGCAGAACGCCAGAAGCTTTGGGCTATCTGAAGCCGGCCTTCGTCGTGGTCGATGGCTGCTGTGGCGGGCTCGCCGGCGCCTTTACCGGCGGTGCCTCGCGCCCGTTTTCGCGGCTCGGCTCGATCTCCCTGGCCGTCTCGCGATCAGCGGGCTGCAGCATCCCGCTATTCGAAACGAGCTGCGCGGCAAGGACTGTTTGAATCACGCTGGTGATGTTGTTCGTCACCGAGTCCGCCGCGCCGCCGCCGGAGTTATCCCCCGAGATCGTCACCAGCTTCGCCTTTGCCAAGGCATCGGCGATCACCGGCGCAATCTGCGGAATCATCTCGATCTGGCGATATCGGAAATAACTCTCACCACCAGCCTTGATCGCTTCGTTGACTCTCTGAATGCTCTCGGCCTGCGCCTGGGCCACGGTCGTGATGCGAATTGCTTCCGCGCGCGCACGTGCTTCGGCATCGATGCGAAGCTTCTCGGCATCAGCCTTCGCCTGCGCGATTTGCGTGGCGTCGAGCTCCGCCACGCGCTGAACGCCGAGTGCAGTTTGCTTCTTCGCCTCTGCCTCGGCGATGAGGGCGGCGTTGGCGGCCTTCGTCTGCTCCAGCTCGCGCTGCTTGTCCGAGATCACGCGCTCAGCCTCGAGCTGAGCATCCTTGGCGCGGCGAGCCTGCTGAGCGGTGACGATGTCGGCGTTCGCCTGCGCTTCCGCCGCCGACTGTCTGCGGCGAGACTCGGCCACTTCTGACTGTACGACCTTGATGTTGAGTGAATTGAAAGTGAGGCCGAGATCGGTGAGCTCTCGCGAACACGCTTTCCGGATGATCACCGCCAGCGGATCATCGTCGTCCTCCATTCCCTGGAGCGCCGCTTCCGCAACGCGTGTGATGCCCATTGGCTGCGTCGAGGCGACCGTCATGCCCGTGCTCTGGTTGGATCCCGCGCCAAGTACCGGCGTCTCGCCTCCGCCATAGAGCTGCGGAGTGGTCTTCGCCGAGAAGAGCTGATCGTGCGTGAGCAGATTGATTGCTCTCCGTGCGGAGCTGGAGAGCAGATCGATCAAAATATTCTCCTGATCGGCAGCGTCCTTCGAGAAGAACCTGTTGGCGGCGGTCTTGATCATCGTGTCGGTGTCGCCGACGGAGACGATCGCGCTCGCCAGGATGCGCACCTTGATCGGCTGCGGAGTGCCGTTCCGATCCAGATCCGCGGTCTGGTCAGTGATGTCCAGATCGACGTTGATCGCTTTGCTCGACAACGTCGTACCGGTGGTGAGCAGCGGAACCTCCTTCGACTTTCCCGGTCCGCGATAGATCACCGTGCTGCCCTGCAGCCAGCTCACCATGCGAATGGTTCCCGCCTCGACGTTTCGCAGGAACGACGAGACGATGAGTGGAATCACCCCTAGCACGCCAACTAGAACGGCGGCGACGATAATCAGTGTTTC
>Ga0070708_100000276_pt1 | contig 38468 bp, 30 predicted proteins | sample KBSK5503metaG_FD_65469 | JGI IMG/M metagenome (GOLD analysis project Ga0070708, IMG submission 65469) | Corn, switchgrass and miscanthus rhizosphere microbial communities from Kellogg Biological Station, Michigan, USA - KBS K5-50-3 metaG | ecosystem: Host-associated > Plants > Roots >... | reverse complement strand
GTCATGCTGGCGCTGCCCAGCCTGCTGCTCGCCATCGCCGTCGTCGCGATCCTCGGGCCCGGATTGGCCAACGCGATGTACGCCATCGCGATCGTGCTGCTTCCCCACTACGTCCGCTTGACGCGCGCGGCGGTGATCGGGGAAGCGGGCAAGGAATACGTCGCTTCGTCGCGGATCGCGGGTGCGGGCACGCTGCGGCTCATGTTCAACACGATCCTGCCGAACTGCACGGCGCCGTTGATCGTGCAGGCCACGCTCGGATTCTCCACGGCGATCCTCGATGCGGCGGCGCTGGGCTTCCTGGGCCTGGGGGCGCAGCCGCCCACACCCGAATGGGGCTCGATGCTGGCCAGCGCGCTCGAATTCATCCAGCGCGCGCCGTGGGTCGTCACGTTTCCGGGCCTCGCGATCCTGATCACCGTACTGGCGTTCAACCTGATGGGCGACGGGCTGCGCGATGCGCTCGACCCGAAACTCAAACGATAGACCGCGATGGCGCTCCTCGACATCCAGGGCCTGACCGTCGAATTCGGCACCGAAGCGGCGCCGTTCAAGGCGGTGGACGGCGTCGACTTCGCGATCGACTCGGGCGAGATCGTGGGCGTCGTCGGCGAGTCCGGCTCCGGCAAAACGGTGACGGCACTCGCGCTGATGGGCCTCATCGACTTTCCCGGCCGCGTGCGCGCCCGGACGATGCGCTTCGCGGGGCACGACCTCGCGACGATGTCGGTGCGCCAGCGCAGAGCACTCATCGGCAAAGACATCGCGATGATCTTCCAGGATCCGCTGGCGAGCCTCAACCCGTGCTTCACCGTGGCGTTCCAGTTGATGGAGACGCTGCGCATTCACGGCACGCACGAAGAGCGCCACGATCGCGCGAGACGCCGCGCGCGCGCGTTGAGCCTCCTCGAGCAGGTCGAGATTCCCGATGCGGCAGCGCGGCTCGACGCGTACCCGCACCAATTGTCCGGTGGCATGGCGCAGCGCGTGATGATCGCGATGGCCATCGCCTGCAACCCGCGCCTGCTGATCGCCGACGAGCCGACCACGGCGCTCGACGTCACCGTTCAGGCGCAAGTGCTGGCGTTGCTCGCGCGCCTTCAACGCGAACGAGATATGGCGCTGATCCTCATCACGCATGACCTGGCGCTGGTCGCCGAGACGGCGCAGCGCGTCGTCGTGATGTACGCGGGACAGGAGGTCGAGACAGGCCCGGTGCCCGAAGTGTTCGAGGCGCCGCGTCACCCGTACACGCAGGCGCTGCTGGCCGCGCTGCCCGAGCACAACGAGGACAATGCGCGGCTGAAAGCGATCCCGGGGATGGTTCCCGGGCAGCACGACCGGCCCACCGGTTGCCTGCTGTCGCCGCGCTGCGCCTACGCGCTGGATCGCTGTCGGCGCGAAGTGCCTCCGCTCGCGGGTGTCGAGGGTCGCCTTTCGCGATGCTATTTTTCCCTCGACCCCGCGGGACGGCCCACCGGCGGCTGGCAGCGCGAAAACACGGTCGTGGGCACGGAAAGCCGGGCATGAGCGTCGCCGGGCCGCCCCAAGACGCGAATTGCGCCCCCTTGGGGGCAGCGCAGCGGCCTTGGCCTTTGCGGGCCGCAAGCGTGGGGGTCGTTCCATGACAGCGCTGCTCGAAGCGAAATCGCTGGCGCGTCACTACCACGTCTCGCGCGGGTTATTCAGGCCGAAGGGGCTCGTGCGTGCGCTCGATGGGGTCTCGTTCACGCTGCGCGAAGGCGAAACCCTGGCTGTCGTCGGCGAATCCGGATGCGGCAAGTCGACACTCGCGCGGCAGGTGACGATGATCGAGCGCCCGACCTCCGGCCAATTGCTGCTCGACGGGCACGATGCGGGAACGGCCGACGCCGCGCTGCGCAAGCGGCTGCGTCCGCTGGTGCAGATGGTTTTTCAGAATCCGTTCGCGTCGCTCAATCCACGCAAGAAAGTCGGCACGCTGCTCTCGGAGCCGCTCGCGATCAACACCGTGCTGACTGCCCCGCAGCGGCGGGACGCCGCGCACGCGATGATGGCGAAAGTGGGCTTGCGGCCAGAGCACATCGGCCGGTATCCGCATATGTTTTCCGGCGGCCAGCGCCAGCGCATCGCGGTCGCGCGCGCGTTGATGCTGCGTCCGCGACTGGTCGTCGCCGACGAACCGGTCTCAGCACTCGACGTGTCGATCCAGGCGCAGGTGCTGAATCTCCTCATGGACCTGCAGCAGGAGTTGGGAATTGCCTACATGTTCGTCTCGCACAACCTGCAGGTCGTGCGCCACATCGCCGACAACGTGATGGTGATGTACCTGGGCAAGACCGTCGAATCGGGTCCGAAGGCAACGATCTTCGCGCGTCCCGCGCATCCGTACACGCGTGCGCTGCTGGCGAGCACGCCTTCGCTATCTGCCGCGAAGCGCGTTGTGCGGGCGCCGTTGACCGGCGAGCTGCCGTCGCCGTTGAATCCGCCGTCCGGTTGTGCGTTCCACAAGCGCTGCCCGTACGCGATTGCCCGCTGCATCACCGAGGTTCCAGTACTCTTGCCGCTCGGATCGGCACTCGTCTCCTGTCATCGCGCGGAAGAGCTCAATGCCTGACGTTGACGCATTCGCAACTTGCGCAGACGATTTCTAGCATGCTCGCCTTCATCCTGCGCCGCATCCTGCAATCGTTGGCCGTCATGGCCGTGGTTGCGCTGATCGCATTCAGCCTCTTCAATTTCGTCGGCGATCCCGTCGTGTCGATGGTGGGGCAGGACGCGACGATGGAAGAGAAGGCCAAGCTGCGCAGCGAACTGGGCCTCGACAAGCCCGTCGTCGTGCAGTTCTTCCGCTTCGTCGGCAACGCCGTCAACGGTGATTTCGGCCGCTCGCTCCGCCAGGGCCGCAGCGTTGCGGTTCTCATCAAGGAGCGGCTGCCCGCGACGCTGGAATTGTCGGTTGGAGCGGCGCTCCTCGCGTTGATCGTCGGCATTCCGGCCGGCGTCTACGCGGCGCTGCAGCGCGACAGCTGGGGTGCTCACGCGCTGCTCACGGCCTCGCTCGTCGGCGTCAGCCTTCCATCGTTCCTGATCGGCATCCTGTTGATCCTCGTCTTCGCGGTGCAGTTGGGCTGGCTGCCGTCGTTCGGCCGCGGCGAGACGGTGGCATTCGGGTGGTGGACCACCGGGCTCCTGACCAAGAGCGGACTGAAGGCGCTGATCCTGCCGGTGATCACGCTGTCCTTGTTCCAGATGACGCTGATCATGCGGCTCGTGCGCGCGGAAATGCTCGAAGTCCTGCGCACCGACTACATCAAGTTTGCGCGCGCCCGCGGCTTGCCCGACCGCGCGATTCATTTCGGCCACGCGCTGAAAAACACGCTGGTGCCCGTGATCACGATCACCGGCCTGCAGTTGGGCGGTATCATTGCGTTCGCGATCGTGACCGAAACCGTATTCCAGTGGCCCGGGTTGGGCCTTCTTTTCATCCAGTCGGTATTTTTCTCGGACATCCCGGTGATGGCGGCGTACCTGTGCTTCATTGCCCTCGTGTTCGTACTGCTCAATCTCATTGTCGACCTCCTGTATTACGCGGTCGATCCCCGCTTGCGCATCGAAAGGACGGCCGCGGCCTGAAGGAACCTGTGAAACCCGACGAACACATCCGCCGCTGGCACGACGAATTCACCGCCATCCGCCGCGATCTGCACGCGCATCCGGAACTGGGTTTCGAGGAACATCGCACGGCGCGCGTTGTCCAGGAGCGGCTGGCGAAGATGGGCATCGAGCATCACACGGGCATCGGGCAGACGGGAATCGTCGCAGTCGTCCCCGGGCGGCGCTGCGGAAGCGGCCGAAGCGTGGGCCTGCGCGCGGACATGGACGCGCTGCCGCTGCAGGAGGAAAACGAATTCGAGCACAAGTCGCGCTATGAAGGCCGCATGCACGGCTGCGGGCACGACGGACACACGACGATGCTGCTGGCCGCCGCGAAATACCTGCACGAAACCCGCAATTTCGACGGCACGGCGTTTCTCATCTTCCAGCCTGGCGAAGAAGGATATGCCGGCGCCAAGGCGATGATCGACGATGGCCTGTTCGAGCGCTTTCCCGCCGAACGAATTTTTGCGCTGCATAACTGGCCAGGATTGCCGCCCGGGCGCATCGGCATCACACCCGGACCCGCGATGGCGGCGGCGGACCGCATCGAGATCACGATCGACGGCCGCGGCGGCCACGGCGCCCATCCGCATGCCGCGATCGACCCGGTGCTCGTCGCCGGGCACATCATCACGGCGGCGCAATCGATCGTCAGCCGCAACGTGAGCCCGATCGACACCGCGGTCGTGAGCCTGTGCGCGATGCATGCCGGGCATCCGGGCGCCATGAGCGTCATTCCTTCGCACGCGAAGCTGGTGGGGACGGTGCGCACGTTTCGCCCGGCGACGCAGGACATGATCGAGAAGCGTCTCACCGAGCTCGTGGCGTCCATCGGCGCCGCGTTCGGCGCGGTGGCCACACTCAAGTACGAGCGCGTCTATCCTGCGACGATCAATCACGACCGTGAAGCGATGTTCGCCGCCGATGTCGCGACTGCGTTGGTGGGCGCGGATAACGTGGTGCGAAACCTCGACCCCTCGATGGGCTCCGAGGATTTTTCGTTCATGCTGCAGGCCAAACCGGGGGCGTTCGCGCGGCTGGGGCAGGGTGGCGCGGAAGGCGGCTGCTTCCTGCACAACAGCAAGTACGACTTCAACGACGCGGTGATTCCGCTCGGCGCCGGCTATCTTGCCGCGCTCGCGGAGACCGCGATGCCGCTCGCGCAATGAACAGGGACTCCGTCCGCTGTTTTTCCGCCACGTACGCCGAGGCGCGCGACAAATTCTTCGACGCCGCCAAAGCCCATGGCCTCGCCGTCGCGCGCCACATCCATCCCACGGTGCGCGGCGCCTCCGGCGAGGAGCTCTCCCTCGACGTCGCCACGCTGGGTGACGCCTCGGGGGCGGCAATGCTGCTGCTCATTTCCGGAACCCACGGCGCGGAGGGCTTCTGCGGATCGGGCTGCCAGGTCGCGTTGCTGCACGATACGGAATTCATCGCTGCCGTGCGCGGATCAGGTGTCGATGTCGTGTTCGTGCACGCGCTGAATCCCTACGGATTTTCGCATCTGCACCGGACGAACGAGGACAACGTCGATCTGAATCGCAACTTCCGCGACTTTACGACTCCCCCGCCCGCCAACACGGCGTACGCCGACGTGCATGGATTCATCGTGCCCGAAACGTGGCCGCCCGCCGCGGACAACGAGGCGAAGATCGCCGCCTATGTGGCGCGCCATGGCGCAAAGGCGCTGCAGCAGGCCATCTCCGGCGGCCAATGTGAATTTCCGGACGGCCTCTTCTACGGCGGTGTGCGGCCCGCGTGGAACAATGTCGTGTTGCGTTCGATCCTGCGCGAACACACTTCGCGCCGGCGCATTGGCTGGATCGACTTTCATACCGGCCTCGGTCCACGCGGGCACGGCGAGAAAATCTACTCCGGCCGCAACACCGCTGCCGATCTCGCCCGCGCCAAAGCCTGGTGGGGCGCCGACGTCACGTCGTTCTTCGACGGCTCGTCGACGTCGGCCACGCTGACGGGCGTCAATTACAACGCGGCGTACGACGAATGCCCGCAGGCGGAGTTCACCGGAATCGCCCTCGAATACGGAACGCTGTCCTTCAACGACGTATTGCAGGCGCTGCGCGCGGACCAGTGGCGCATCAATCATCCCGACGCCGATGCCGCGAGGCTCTCGGCAATCGGGACACAAGTCCGCGGCGCATTTTATTGCGATGCCGACGACTGGAAGGCAATGGTCGCAGGCCAGGCCCGCGACGCCTGCTTGAAGGCGCTGTCGCAGCTCGCGTTGCGACAACCTTAAGAAAGCGGCGCGTGTCGGAACCCGTGCCCGCGATACCGCTCGCAGTCCCTGCGCCGCCCTCGATGCGCTCGCGTCTTGCGGCCGCGTGGGATGCCGATGTGATGTGGAGCTTTCGTCATTCTCCGGTGGCGGTCGGGTCGTTCGCCATCCTCGTCATCTGCCTGGCCGCCGCGTTTCTCGCCCCGCTGATCGCGCCGTACGATCCCTTCGACCTCAAGACGCTGAACCTCGGAGACGCGCTGTCGCCGCCGCGGTGGCTCGCCGGCGGCCATACCACTTTTTTGCTGGGCACCGACGATCAGGGCCGCGATCTTCTTTCCGCGATCATGTACGGCGCGCGGATCTCGCTCGAAGTCGGGCTGGGCTCGGTGTTGCTGGCCCTGGTGCTCGGCGTGTCACTCGGCCTCGTCGCCGGGTACGCGGGGGGCCGCCTCGACGCCTTCATCATGCGCGTGGCCGATGTCCAGCTCTCCTTTCCGGCGATCCTCATCGCTCTGCTCATCGACGGCGTGGCCCGGGCGCTGCTGCCCCGCGATTCCCATTCGAGCGCCGTGCTGCCCGTCCTCATCCTCGCGATCGGCTTGTCCAACTGGGTGCAGTACGCGCGCACGGTCCGCGGCTCGACCATGGTGGAAAAGGGAAAGGAATATGTGCAGGCGGCGCGTGTTATCGGTAGATCGCCGCTGCAAATCATGGCGCAGCACCTGTTGCCCAATGTCCTGGGGCCGGTGCTGGTCATTGGAACGATCAACATCGCCTCGGCGATCCTGACCGAGGCGGCTTTGTCGTTCCTGGGCGTCGGCATGCCCGTGACCGAGCCGTCGCTGGGAACGCTGATCCGAATCGGCAACGATTTTTTGTTTTCGGGGGAATGGTGGATTACCATCTTCCCTGGAGCCGCGCTGGTGGTCATGGTGTTATCGATCAACCTCCTCGGCGACTGGCTGCGCGACGCGCTGAACCCGAAATTGCGCTGAACGTCGGCCGGAGCAGTACGAACCGCCAGTCACCGTGTGCCGGGGCCGGCGAAAGAGCAAACCGTGGAAAGGAACTCAAGCTATGCGTAAATTCGGACTACTGCTTCTCCCTCTCGCGCTGGCGGGCTGCCAGACGTGGGGGCCTACGTGGAGCGAGGTGTCCGGCGCGCGCTGGAACATCCCGTCGGCGCAATTCAACACCGTTCCGACGACGATCAACAAGATCGATGGCACCAGCGCCTTGCAAACCGTGCCGGGTTACCCGGGGACCGTCAAGATCGAGCCCGGTGACCACTCCATCGAACTGTCGGCGCCACCGCTTTCGCCGGGCTGGACCGGCGGGACCGCGCTCGAAACCATGCAGCTCAAGGTCGAGCCGTGCAAGCGCTATTACATCAATGGCACGTACGCCAATCCGCTGGGCATGGAATGGAAGCCCTTCGTGGACTACGTCGACACCATTGCCGGTTGCACGGTGGTAGCCGCCAAGTAATACGCGCCAGGTTGAATTAGGTTGCCTCGCGAATGACCGACGGAGGGCCGCGGAGCGGGTTGCCCAAACCCGCTTCCGGCGAGCCCCTCCTGTCGGTGACGAATCTGCGCGTCGAGTTTCCGACGCGCCGCGGAACGCTGGTGGCGGTGCACGATGTGTCGTTCGACATCGCGCCGGGCGAGGTCCTTGGCGTGGTCGGCGAGTCCGGCGCGGGCAAGTCGCTGACGGGCGCCGCGATCATCGGGCTCATCGATCCACCAGGCCGCATCGCCTCAGGGGAAATACGCCTCTCCGGCCGGCGGATCGACCAGTTGCCGGTCAGCGCGATGCGCGCCGTTCGCGGGCGTGAGATCGGCGCGGTCTTCCAGGACCCGCTGACGTCGCTCAATCCGCTGTACACGGTAGGCCGCCAGTTAGTCGAGACCATCCGCACCCATCTCGATTTGGGCGAGGCCGCCGCGCGGCAAAGGGCCATCGGCTTGCTCGACGAGGTTGGCATTCCCGCGGCGGCCCGCCGCATCGACTTGTATCCGCACCATTTCTCCGGCGGCATGCGGCAGCGCGTCGTCATTGCCCTCGCGCTCGCGGCCAATCCGAAACTGATCGTCGCCGACGAGCCGACCACGGCGCTGGATGTGTCGATCCAGGCGCAGATCATCCAGCTCCTGAAGCGGCTGTGCCGCGACCACGGCACCGCGGTGATGCTCATCACTCATGACATGGGCGTCATCGCGGAGACGGCCGACCGCGTCGCCGTGATGTACGCGGGACGCATTGTCGAGATCGGACCGGTCGCCGACGTCATCCACCGGCCGCAGCATCCGTATACCGTCGGTTTGATGGGTTCGATTCCTTCGATCGTCGACGAGCGCGAGCGGCTCACCCAGATCGAAGGCTCGATGCCGCGGCTGACGGCGATCCCCGCCGGTTGCCCATTTCACCCGCGCTGCCCGCACGTGTTCGAGCGCTGCCGCCGCGAACGCCCCGATCTGCTCGAGGCTGGCGCCACCCGCTCCGCATGCTGGCTGGTCGTCAGCGACGCCGCGATGGCCGTTTCGGTTTCATGAGCGCCGCAGCGCCGTTCGGGGGGGAACATCAAAGCGGGGCGCTGCTCGAATTACGTGGCGTCGTCCGTCATTTCGACGTTTCGCCGCCGTGGCTGAACCGCGTGCTGGAAAACCGTCCGCGCGCCATCGTCAAGGCGGTGGACGGCCTGGACCTGGAGCTCGCCCGGGGGGAAACGCTGGGTCTCGTCGGCGAGTCGGGCTGCGGCAAGTCGACGGTTGCGCGATTGATCGTCGGCCTGTACCGGCCGACCCGCGGCACGATCCGCTACGAGGGTGTCGTGATCGCCGGTGAAGGGGCTGCGGACGCCGCGGAGCAGCGGCGGCGGCGTCACGGGATGCAGATGATTTTCCAGGATCCGTATGCGAGCTTGAATCCCCGGTGGCGCGTGGCCGACATCGTGGCCGAGCCGATGCTCACTCTGGAGCCTTCGACGACGAAGGCGGAATTGGCCGGCAAGACGGCGGCGCTGCTCGAGCAGGTCGGCCTGGGCGCCGCCGACGGATCGAAATTTCCGCACCAATTCTCCGGAGGTCAGCGCCAGCGAATTTCCATCGCCCGCGCGCTGTCGACGAATCCATCGTTCCTGGTGTGCGACGAGCCGACGTCCGCGCTCGACGTCTCCGTGCAGGCGCAAGTGCTGAACCTGATGCGCGACCTGCAGCGGCGGTTGGGGCTCACGTATCTTTTCATCTCGCACAACCTGGCGGTCGTCCACCACATTGCCGACCGCGTCGGCGTCATGTACCTGGGGCGCATCGTCGAACTCGCGTCCACGCGCGTCCTGTTCACCGATCCGCTGCATCCCTACACGCGGATGCTGCTCGACGCGGTGCCGGACCTCGACATGTCGGGCCAATCGCGCACCGCAGTGGCGGGTGAGGTCCCGAATCCGCTCGATCCACCTTCCGGATGCACGTTTCATCCTCGCTGTCCGCACGCCAACGAGCGATGCCGGCGCGAAAATCCGATGCTCAAGCCGGCCCCGCAGGCCGGCGCCGTGCGGGTCGCGTGTCACGCCGTCGAGGAGGGCCGGCTGCCCCCGCGAAAGGCACCGGTTATCGCCGTTTCGCCTGCCTGAGCGCCGCCTGACGTCAAGCGATCCGCTGGTCCCCAGGCGGGCAATCGCGCGTTTCCGCTATAATTCGAAGCTTGTGTGCGCGGGCGGGGTCGGGCGCAACCGCGCACAGCTAAAGCCGCGCCTTTCCGGCGCATGTCTTCACGCACTCAGCGAAATTTCCCTTGCGCCTCACGCAGATCAAGCTCTCCGGGTTCAAGTCGTTCGTCGACCCGACCTCCATCGCGACACCCGGCCAGCTCGTAGGCATCGTCGGTCCCAACGGTTGCGGCAAATCGAACGTCATCGACGCCGTGCGCTGGGTGCTCGGCGAATCGAAGGCCTCCGCGCTGCGCGGAGAATCGATGCAGGACGTCATATTCAACGGCGCAGGCGAGCGCAAGCCGGTCGGCCGGGCGTCGGTGGAACTGCATTTCGACAACAGCCAGGGCCGCATCGGTGGGCCGTGGGGCCAGTACGCCGAAATCTCGATCAAGCGCGTGCTCACGCGCGACGGCGACTCGACGTACTACATCAACAATATCCCGGTCCGGCGCCGCGACATCCACGACCTCTTCCTCGGCACGGGGCTGGGACCGCGCGCCTACGCGATCATCGAACAGGGAATGATCTCGCGCGTGATCGAGGCCAAGCCCGAAGAGCTGCGCATCTTCCTCGAGGAGGCGGCGGGCGTATCCAAGTACAAGGAGCGCCGCAAGGAAACGGAGGGGCGCCTGTCGGATGCGCGCGAGAATCTGGCCCGTGTCGAGGATATCCGGCTGGAATTGGGCAACCAGCTCGAACGCCTGCAGACCCAGGCCCGCGTCGCCACCGAATATCGCGAGCTCGAAGGGCGCCTCAAGCAATCGCAGCACCTCATGTGGTACGCGAAGCAGCAGGACGCAGTTCGCGCCCGCGAGCGATGCACAACGGAGATGGCGTCGCTGGCGGTGGCGCTGGAGTCGCTGCAGGCGGATGTGCGCGCGGCCGAAAGCCGCCTCGAAGCGATGCGCACGAGCCACTACGCGGCCGGCGATGCTCTGCACGAGAAGCAGGGGGCGTTCTACGCCGCCAATGCCGAAGTGACGCGGCTGGAACAACAGCTCACGTTCGCGCGCGAATCGGAGACGCGCCTCACCCAGCAGCTCGCGCAATTGACCGAAGCCCTGGGCGCCATTGCCAGTCAGGAAGCCGCTTTGGCGGACGACCAGGCCAGCGCCGAGCGCGAGCTCGAGACCGCGCTCACTGCCCGCGAGAAAATCGCGGCCGACGAGCGCGCCGCGCAATCATCGCTGCCGGCGCTCGAGCAAACGGTCGCGGAGAGATCGCGAACGCTCGCCGATCTCGCTTCCCGGATTGCATTGACGGAGCAGGACGTTCGAGTCGCCGAAACAAGGCGCGACAGTGCGGCACATACGCTCTCCCAGCTCGGGTCGAGGCAGGAACGGCTGCAGCAGGAGCTCTCCGGCCTTCGCGCCCCGGCGAGCGACCCTCTACGCGAAGTCGAGGAGCAACTCGCTGCGGAAAACCGCGAACTCGCGGGCAAGCAAACAACGCTGTCGGCGCTGCAGCAGGCCGTCGAAGCGCTGCAGCAGCGGCAGCGCGAAACGGCCGACACCTGGCAGCGCGACAGCACGCGTTTGAGCGAACTCGAGGCGAGGTCGCAGGCGTTATCGGCGTTGCAGGCGAAAATCGGTCACGGCCAGGACATCGACGAGTGGCTGGGCGCCCATGGCCTCGCCGACGCGCGCAGGCTTTGGCAATCGCTCGATATCGAGCGCGGCTGGGAAGACGCGCTCGAGGCAGTCCTTCGGGAACGGCTGAACGCGCTGGAAATGGCGCGGCTGGACGACGCTGCCGGTTGGGCGGACACCGGCGCGCAGCCACCGCGGCGGATCGCAGCGTATGCAGCGGCCGCGCCGGTGCAGCACGCATCGCGGCACGGAAGCGATTGGCTGCTGTCGAAGGTCAAGCTCTCGCCGCAGACCGGCCGGTTGCTGGCAGACGGTCTCCACGGAATTCGTTGCCGACCCGATCTAGCGTCGGCGCTGGCGGAACGCGGTGCGCTGGCCGAGGGCGAAGCCTTCGTGACGCCCGAAGGGCATCTCGTCAGCGCGCAAGGCGCGACTTTTTTCGCACCCGACAGCGAATTGCACGGTGTCCTGGCGCGCCAGCGCGAGCTCGACGAATTGGCGAAGCTGATCGTTGCCGCCGCCGGTGCCGCTTCGGCGGCGCGCGAGGCGCGGGACAGCGTCGACGAGGAATTGACGGTCAAGCAGCAGACCTGGCACGCGGAAGGCCAGGCGGTCGGCTCACAACAACGGCGCGTCCACGACCTCGAGCTCGAACTCGTCCAATTGAAGCAGGCCGCTGAGGAAGCCGCGCGCCGCCGGGCGCAAATCGCGCAGGAGACGGCGGACGTTGCGGTGGAGGAAGCCGCGGAGCGCAAGCAGCGTGATGCCATCATTGCGGAAATCGCGAACCTGCAATCGCGGATGCACGAAGAGATCGCCGTGCGCGACGAGGCGCAGCACGCACAGGGTGAGGCCGAGGTCGAGCTGGCCCGCGGCCGCGAGCGCGTCCGCGCCGCCGAGCACGCGTCGCAGGAGGCGGGATTCGCCGAGCGCAGTTGCCGCGACCGCCTGGCCGAGCTCTTGCGCCGGCGCGAATCGCTGACTGCGCAGGCCGAGCAGCAGCGGGCACTGCTGGCGCAGTTCACCTCCGAGCAAGCGGCCGTCGACTGGACGCCCGTCGAGGAGGCGCTGCAGCGGCAGCTTTCGCTGCGCGGCGAAGCCGAGCAAGCGCTCGCGGCCGCGCGCGATCGCGTCGAGTCTCTGACGGCCGAGCTTCGCGCGGGCGACGAGGCACGCCTCACTGCCGAGCAGAAGCTGGAACCGGCGCGCGCGAAGATCCAGGAAATGCAATTGAAGGAGCAGGCCGCGGCACTCGCCGCGCAGCAATTTGCCGAGCAGTTGGCCGAAGCCCAGGCGGACGTGACGCCGTTGCCGGAAGCGCTGAAGGCGTGGGGCAGCGCGCGCACTCTGCCCGCGGAGATCGAGCGCCTGGCAAGCGCGATCGCCGAGCTCGGCGCCGTGAACCTCGCGGCTCTCGACGAGCTGACGCAGACGACCGAGCGCAAGGACTATCTTGACCGGCAAGCCACCGACTTGACCGAGGCCATGGCCACGCTCGAATCGGCGATTCGCCAGATCGACCGTGAATCGCGCGAGCTCCTGCAACAGACATTTGCCGCGGTCAACGCCAATTTCGCCCGGCTTTTCCCGACGCTGTTCGGCGGCGGACAGGCGAGGCTCGTGCTGACGGGTGAGGAAATCCTCGACTCCGGCGTGCAAGTGATCGCGCAGCCGCCGGGCAAGCGCAACACGTCGATCCACCTTCTCTCGGGCGGCGAAAAGGCGCTGACAGCGATTGCGCTCGTGTTCGCGCTGTTCCAGTTGAATCCGGCGCCGTTCTGCCTGCTCGATGAAGTCGACGCGCCGCTCGACGATCCCAACACCGATCGTTTCTGCGCGATGGTCCGCGAAATGGCGAACGACACCCAGTTCCTGTTCATATCGCATAACAAGATCACGATGGAGATGGCGCACCAACTCGTCGGCATCACGATGCCCGAGCCGGGCGTCTCGCGCGTCGTGGCCGTCGACATCGCCGAGGCGCTGACGCTGGCCGAGAAGGCTGCATAAGACAGGTCCCATCGAGTATCTATCACGGACCTTCACGCTATACTTGTCGCCTATCGCGTGCGCTGCCATTTCCCGCAACGGCTGCCGCGATACGTACCATGCGCATGAGTTCGCTCCAGCTAGGCCTCATCGTCGCCGGCATCCTGCTCGTCGCGGGCGTCATCGTCTACAACGCGTGGCAGGAGCGCCGGATTCGGCGCCGGATTGCTTCGGCGTTCCGGGGAGCCGACGACGCGGCGCCGCAAGCGGCTGCGGGCAGCCGTCTCGAGCCGACATTGCGCGGGGCGCAGGGTTACGCGGAAGACGAGGGCGCCACACATTTCGCCGGCATTGAAGGCGGGACCGACGCCGTTTCGTCGCAACCTGCGGCGATGAGTCCGGAGGACGCGTCCTCGTGGTCCCCGCCCATCGAAATCATCGAGCACGAGGCGGTTCCTCGCGATGATGCGTCGCCGCCCTTTGCGGGCGCGGCGACGCGCGCGAGCGCGAGTTCCGAAGCGGCTCGGCCGCAGCCTGATCGCGACATCGAATGCATGATCGTCCTGCAGCCGGCCAAAGCGGTGCCCGCCGGCGCACTCGCCGCCGGACTTCACGCGCGCATGGGCAAGCGGCTGCGCTGGTTTGGGCGAACTGCGCCGGGAGCGCCGTGGATCATGCTGAATTCCGCCACGCCGGGCGAGTTCGTCGAGCTCGTCGCGTGCCTGCTGCTCGCGGACCGCAACGGTGCGGTGAGCCACGCGCAGCTCGAGACCTTCGTTCGCGTGATGAGCGAGCTGGCGCCGATGCTGCCGGCGGCCCTTTCCGTGCCCGATGTCGCGGCGGAAATGGACCGCGCGGAGGCGCTCGATCGCCTGTGCGCCGACGTGGACGTGCAAATCGGATTGACGGTGCTGAAGCACGAGCCGGCGAGCATCGCGGGGACGCGCCTGCGCGGGGTGGCCGAGGCGGCCGGATTCAGGCTCGCCCCCAGCGGCCGATTCGAAATGCTGCAGGAGGAGACGGGCACCGTGCTCTACGCGATGCAGAACGTGCGCAACGAGCCGTTCACCGCCGATACGCTAAGGGCCTTGGCCACGAACGGGGTAGTCCTGGTGCTCGATGTTCCGCGCGTTGCCGATCCGCTGCGCACGTTCGACCAGATGAAAATCGCGGCCAAGCGGATCGCGCACACGCTGGGGGGCGATCTCGTCGACGATAACCGGCGCGTCCTCGACGACGCGGCGCTGGGCACGATACGGCAGCAGGTGGAAGCCGCCGCCGATGCGCTCAAGGCGTGCAACATCGATCCGGGAAGCCCGCGCGCCCGCGCGCTCTTCGGAGCATAGAAAGTGGACCCCCACGCTTGCGGCCGAGGAAGCTTTGGCCGGTGCGCTGCCCCCGGGGACGTCCATGCGCGCGGGGCGAAGCCAAGGCTCGCAGAGCGCGTCCGCGCGCATGGATGGCGACCGACAGCAGGACGCGGGGCGTCGGCACGACCGCACGGAGGTCGCGGAGCTAGCGCGTGGGGCACCACGGCGACGCGCTGGCAATGAAGACGAAGGATGCCGCATCCGCGCCCTCGACCGCAGCGCGGCGCGCCGCGGCCCTGCGCCGCGACATCGCCGAACACGACCGCCGCTACTACGAGGAGTCGGCACCGACGATCAGCGACGCCGAGTACGACGCGCTGTTCCGCGAGCTGCAGTCGATCGAGGCCAAGTTCCCGTCACTGGTCACCGCGGAATCGCCGACGCAACGCGTCAGCGGCGAGCGCGCCGCGGAATTCGCGCCCGTTGCGCACCGCGTGCCGATGCTCTCGATCCGCACCGAAACCGAAACGACCGTCAAAGGGGCGGCGGAGTTCGACGCGCGCATCCGTCGCGAGTTGAAGCTTGCCGGCGATGCGCCGCCCGTCACCTACACGGCCGAGCTCAAGTTCGACGGTTTGGCGGTGAGCCTGCGCTACGAGCGCGGCGCGCTGACGGTCGCGGCGACGCGCGGCGACGGCGAGACGGGCGAGGACGTCACCGCCAACGTGCGTACGATCAAGGCGATTCCCGGCCGTCTGCGCGGCAAGGTCCCGGCGGTGCTCGAGGTGCGCGGCGAGATCTACATGACGCGCGCCGATTTCGTGCGCCTCAACGAACGGCAGGAAGCCGCGGGCCAGAAGCTGTACGTGAATCCCCGCAACACGGCAGCCGGTGCGGTGCGGCAACTCGATCCGGCCATCACGGCGCAGCGTCCGCTCAAATTCTTTGCCTACGGCATCGGCGAGACCGAAGGCTGGGCCCTTCCCAAGTCGCAGGGCGCGCTGCTCGACGCGCTGGCGGGCTTTGGCCTGCCGGTCAACGCCGACCGCCGAGTCGCCAAGGGCGCGGCGGACCTCGCGGCGTTCTACGAAAAGGTCAGGGACACGCGCGGCGACTTGCCATTCGAAATCGACGGCGTCGTCTACAAGGTCGACAGCCTGGAACTGCAGCGGTCCCTCGGGTTTCGTACGCGCGAGCCCCGATGGGCAGTCGCGCACAAGTTTCCGCCGGAGGAGATGCCGACCCGCCTGCTGGCCATCGACGTCCAGGTCGGCCGCACCGGTGCGATCACGCCGGTGGCTCGCGTGGAGCCGGTCTTCGTCGGCGGCACCACGATCACCAATGTGACGTTGCACAACGAGGATGAAATCCGCCGCCGCGACTTGCATATCGGCGATACGATCATCGTGCGGCGCGCGGGAGACGTGATCCCGCAAGTCGTCCGCGTCGTGATGGAGAAGCGGCCGAAGCACGCGCCGACATTCTCGATGCCCGCGAAGTGCCCGCAATGCGGGTCGGACGTCGTGCGCCTGGCCGGCGAAGTCGTCTCGCGCTGCACGGGCGGCCTCGTCTGCCCCGCCCAGCGCAAGCAGGCGCTGCTGCACTTCGCCAGCCGGCGCGCACTCGATATCGAAGGGTTGGGCGACAAGCTCGTCGACCAGCTCGTCGACGCCGGCCTCGTGCACACGCCGGCGGACATCTACCGGCTCGACCTCGGGCAGCTTGCCGCGCGGGAACGGATGGCGGACAAGAGCGCGCGCAATGTGCTGGACGCCATCGGCAAAAGCAAGAGCACGACATTGGCGCGCTTCATCTACGGCCTCGGCATCCGCCACGTCGGCGAGGCCACCGCGAAGGACCTCGCGCGGTATTTCGGCAATCTCGATGCATTGCTCGGCGCCACGGAAGAGGACCTCTTGCAGGTCGAGGACGTGGGACCGGTGCTCGCCGAGTCGATCGCGCGTTTCATCCGCGAGCCGCATAACCGCGACGTCATCGCAAAGCTTCGCAAGGCCGGCGTACACTGGCCGGAGGGAGCGCCCGAAGGTCCCGATGGGGGGGCGGCCGCGGGGCCGCTGTCCGGACGCACGTTCGTGTTGACCGGCACGCTGCCGACGCTGTCGCGCGACGATGCGAAGGCGCTGATCGAGTCCCGCGGCGGCAAGGTCGCGGGGAGCGTGTCGAAGAAGACCGATTTCGTCGTGGCGGGTGCCGAGGCAGGCAGCAAACTTGCGCGCGCCGAAGAGCTTGGCGTGGCGATCGTCGATGAGGATCGCTTGCGCGCGATGCTCGGCAAATAACGAATCCAATCAACAATCAATCATGCAGAAAATCACGAAGGCCATCTTTCCCGTCGCCGGACTCGGCAGCCGCTTTCTTCCGGTCACGAAGGCAAGCCCCAAGGAAATGCTGCCGGTTGTCGACAAGCCGCTCATCCAGTACGCGGTCGAGGAGGCCGCCGCCGCCGGCATCATCGACATGATTTTCATCACCGGACGCAACAAGCGGGCGATCGAAGACCATTTCGACAAGGCGTATGAACTCGAAACCGAGCTCGCCCTGCGCCACAAGGTCGAGTTGCTCGAAGCCGTTCAGGCGGCAACGCCGCCCGGCATCAACTGCATCTACATCCGGCAATCGGAGCCGCTGGGGCTCGGACACGCGGTCCTGTGCGGGGAAGCGGTGGTCGGCGACGCGCCGTTCGCGGTCATCCTGGCCGACGACCTGATCGACGCGAAGGTGCCCGTCATGCAGCAGATGGTCGACGTGGCGGCACGCATGAAGGGGTCGACGATCGGCGTCATGGACGTTCCCGTCGACGCGACCGGCCGCTACGGAATTGTCGAGACCGAATCGGCCGGTGAGCGCGTCGGGCGGATCACGCGCATCGTCGAAAAGCCGCCGGCGGGCACCACGCGCTCGACGCTTGCCGTGATCGGCCGCTATGTCCTGTCGCCACGAATCTTTCACCATTTGCGCGCGACGCAGCCGGGCGCGGGCGGCGAAATCCAGTTGACCGACGGCATCGCGCGGCTGGCCGCCGAGGAAGCGGTGTACGCCTATTCGTTCGAAGGGCACCGCTACGATTGCGGCAGCAAGCTGGGGTACCTGGAGGCGATGGTGGATTTTGGCCTCAAGCACCCGGAGGCCGGGGCGGGCTTCGCGCGCTTTCTCGCACAGCGGAAGGTATGACGCTTACGGAGCTGCGCTACATCGTCGCGGTCGCGCAGGAAAGGAATTTCGGCCGCGCCGCGCAAAAATGCTTCGTGAGCCAGCCCGCGCTGTCGGTGGCCATCCAGAAGCTCGAGGAAGAGTTGGGAGCGTCACTCTTCGAACGCGGCAAGACCGAAATCACGGTGACGGCTGTCGGCGCGCGGATCGTCGAGCAGGCGCAGAAAGTGCTGGAAGAGACCGCGCGCATCCGGGAAATCGCGCAGGCGGGGCGCAACCCGCTGGCCGGCACGCTGAAGCTCGGCGTCATCTACACCGTGGCGCCGTATCTTCTTCCCGATCTCATTCCGGCGCTTCATGTCCTGGCGCCGCAGATGTCGCTCGACATCGAGGAAAATTTGACGGAGAACCTGGAAACGGAGCTCAAATCCGGCCGCATCGACACCGCCATCCTGGCGCTGCCGTTCGCGCCGCCGGGTGTCGTGACCGAATACTTGTACGAGGAGCCGTTCCAGGTCGTCGTGCCGGCGGGTCACCGGTGGGCGAAGCGGCGGTCGATCGCGCCGGGCGAGCTTTCCACCGAGCACACGATCCTGCTCAACGTCGGCAATTGCTTCCGCGCGCAGGTCCTGGACGCGTGTCCTGAATTGAATCGCAGCGACACCCACGTCAGCCGCACAAACTCGCTGGAAACGGTGCGCAACATGGTCGCCTCCGGACTCGGCATCTCGGTGCTGCCGCGCGATGCGCTGATTCCCAAGTACCACAGCCGGCTCGTGGTTCCGGTCCCGTTCACCAAACCGGTGCCCTCGCGCCGGATCGCCATCGCCTACCGCAAGAGTTTTCCGCGCCCCGCGGCAATCGCTGCGATTCGGGAGGCCGTGGCCGTCACGCGAAAAGGCCGGGAAACGTCTTCGGCTTGAGTGGAGGCGCGTCATTTGACAAGAAAAATTGGACCTGCTAAACGCACGGGATTGGCCCATCGATGGCCATGCCTTGTCCGAGAAATTCGAAGGTATCAAAGGGGGAGCTCATGAAACGAAGTGGATGGTGGATGCCGCTGATCCTGGCGACGGTGATGGTTGCCGTTACGATCTCCAACGCCAGCTACGCGCAGCAGAAGAAGCTGGTCCTGTGGACCCATTGGGATCAAAACCCAGACTTCAACAAGTGGTATGCGGACAAAGGCAAGGAGTTTGCGAAGAAGAGCGGGTACGAGGTGGAAGTGGTCACGATTCCGTACCAGGGCTACGACGCCAAGTATCTGGCGGCATTCATGGCCAAGAGCAGCGCGCCCGATATCTTCATGGGGATGACGCACCAGTGGTGCGGCCAGTACGATTTCTGCGACAAGATGCCCGCCGACCTGGCGAAGACGTACGACGAGAATCTGCCGAAGTACATGGTCGAGGTCGGCAAGTGGAAGGGCGTCCGTTACGGGATCCCGATCGAGCACGGCAATTTCCAGCAGATGTACATCAACGTCGACATGTTCAAGAAGGCCGGCCTGAATCCGGACGACCCGCCCAAGACGTTCGATGTATGGCTGGCGGACATGAAGAAGCTGACGATCGCCGACCCCAAAGGGGGTGAGCCGACGCAGGTGGGCTTCGCGATTCGCAGCAAGGGTGCTCCGGTGGGGATCACGGACAAGTTTCTTCCGTTCGCGCATGCCTGGGGCGCCAGGATGCTGAGCCCGGACCTGGAGAAAGCCAGCGGCTATGCCAACAGCCCGCAGATGGTGGCGGCACTCACGTTCTTCGGCGATCTCGTCAACAAGGACCATGTCGCAAGCCTTGCGTTCGGCAATCCCGAAGACGCGTTCGGCCAGAAGCGCGCCGCCACCATCTTCCGCGAGTCGTGGTTCTTCGGCTGGCTCAAGAAGAACGCGCCCGACGTGAACTTCAAGGTGTACGCGCTGCCGTGCGAGAAGGCATGTCCTGGCGCGGGTGCGCTGTTCCCCTGGACGGACCTGGTTTACAAGAACAGCCCGAACAAGCAAGTGGCGTGGGAGTTCATGCGCTTCATCAGCAATTCCAAGGACGACATGGAGCATCACCAGCTGCAGGGGATACTTCCGGTCTGGACCGTGAATCTCGACAGCGCCTATGTGAAGTCCCGGCCCGACTATCAGTCCACGAAAGATATGCTCGCCCAGACGGTGCCGCCGACATATTTCCATCCGAAGTCGAACGAACTGGCGACCGCCTTCGGCGAAGCTGTCGTAGGCGTCCTGTTCGGCAAAGGTCAGCCGAAGCCTTTGCTGGACGAAGCAGCGGCCAAGATGGATCGCATTCTCAAAGACTAGCGGGCTGTTGAAATCCGCGCGAAACCTCTGTGTCATTCCGAGCATCGCGAGGAATCTGCTTTCGCATCGAATCCGCGGATGGCATGAAGCAGATTCCTCGTACGCTACGCTCGTCGGAATGACACAGTGCTATCCATGCGCAGGTGGCTTCGCATCGCGTTCCCCAGAAACTACCTGGATCGCCGCAGTCGCGCGGGATTCCTGTTCGTCCTTCCCGCGCTGCTGTTCTTCGGCTCCGTGTTCCTGCTGCCGCTCGCCCAGTCGATCATGTACTCGTTCTACAAGATCGCCCCAGGTGGAGCGCGCGAGTTCGTGGGTCTTCGCCTCTATGAAAAGGTGCTTAGCGATTCGAGCTTCTGGACCGCCGTCGGCAACACGCTTCAGCTTCTGCTCATCTCGGTGCCCGCGACGGTCGTCCTTTCGCTCGCGGTGGCCCTCGGTCTCAACCGGATCGCCAACCTCACGTGGCGCAACGTCTGGGCCTCGATGTACTTCCTGCCCTTCGCCACCTCGCTGGTCGCAGCCGCCCTCATCTGGCAGTGGATCTACGACCCGATCTACGGCTTCCTGAACTACGCGCTGTCGTTCCTCGGCATTCCGCCGCAGAAGTGGCTGCAGAGCCTGTTCCAGGTGCGTCCCGCCATCGCCGCCGTGAGCGTCTGGGTCCGCATAGGCTTCGACACGATGATCTTCTTAGCCGCGCTGCAATCGATCCCGGAGGAGTACTACGAGGCGGCCAACATCGACGGCGCCAGCGCCGTCCAGCGGCTTCGCTACATCACGCTGCCGCTGCTCAACGCGCAGATCATCATGGTCTGCATCCTCGAATTGATCTTCAATTTCAAGATCTTCGATCAGGTGTACGCCACGACCCAGGGCGGACCGGCCGGTGAAAGTCAGACCATCATCATGCTGCTGTACGACACGGCCTTCAAATACTTCCGCTTCGGCGACGCTTCCGTCATGGCGGTCTTTGTCTTCGTAACGCTCATGGTCGTGACACTGTTGCAATGGCGCTTCTTCCGAAAACCCGTCGAGTACTGACGAGCTGCTGAAGACATGATTGCCATCGCCGCCCCGAATGGGCCACCCGCGCGCGGGTCTCCCGCTGTCAGGCAGGTCTACGTCCGCTGGCTCATTACGCTCGCGCTCGCCTGCGGCGCCATCATTGTCTTCTTCCCCTTCTTCTGGATGGCCGTCACTTCGCTCAAGACGGCGCCGGAAATCCAGCGCGTGCCGCTTCAGATCGCCCCCGATAACTGGCTCAATTTCAGCAATTACGTCGAAGCATTCAAGCGCGAGCCCTTGCTTCGCTACCTCCTCAACAGCGCGATCGTCGCGTCGGTCGCCGCCGTGAGCAGCGTGGTCGTCTCGTCGCTGGCGGGGTTCGGCTTTGCGAAATACCGCTTTCCGGGACGGGACGTGTTTTTCTTAGCCATCGTCGGCATCCTGATGGTGCCCTTCCAGTCGGTCGTGGTGCCGCTGTATATCTGGATGAACGATCTCGGGCTGCTCGATACCTACGCGGGCATCGTGGCCCCGGACCTGGTCAGCGTCTTCGGCGTCTTCCTGATGCGGCAGGCCATCGAGATGATTCCCAACGACTATATCGATGCCGCGCGCATCGACGGCGCCGGCGAGCTCCGCATCTTCTTCCTGGTGATCCTGCCGTCGGTGAAGCCGGCGATCGCCACCTTGCTGATCATCAAGTTCCTGTGGAGCTGGAACGAGTTCTTCTGGCCGATGGTGGTGATCAGCAGTCCGCAGATGAAGGTGGTGACCATGGGGCTCATGAGCTTCACCAACATGTACTTTATCGAATACAACCTCCTCACCGCCGCCGCTGTGATCAGCATCCTGCCGATCCTGCTCATCTTCATCACGCTGCAGCGCTGGGTGGTGCAGGCCGTCGTGATGAGCGGCCTCAAGGGCTGATTCGAGTAAGCTTCCAACAATCGGGCCTCGCCTCAGGCGATGCGTTGGCAACACTAAAAAGCGAGGAAATCGACATGATTTCGGATCTCAAAGGCAAGGTAGTCCTTATCACGGGCGCATCCACGGGCATCGGCGCGGCGGCGGCGGTTGCATTTGCGAAGGCGGGCAGCAAGCTCGTCGTCCACTACAACGAAAGCCGTGACGCGGCGGAAGGCGTGGCCGCGCAGGTCAAGGCGCTCGGCGCGACGGTGATGCTGGCGGGCGGCGACGTGATGCAGGAAGCCGACGTCAAGCGCATCGTTGCGGAAGCGATGGCTTCGTACGGACGGATCGACGTGCTGATCAACAACGCAGGCGGCATGCTCGGCCGGATCAAGATCGAGGATTACACGGCGGAACACGTCAATCGCGTCCTGGCGCTCAATGTGACCCAGGTCGCCCTGTTCATGCGTGACGTGATCCCGGTCATGCGCCGGCAGAAATCGGGGAACGTCATCAACGTGACGTCGATCGCCGCGCGCAACGGCGGGGGCGGAGGCGCCGTGCTGTACGCGGGCGCCAAGGGCTTTGTTTCGACGGTGACGCGCGGATGGGCGAAGGAAGTCGTCGGCGACGGCATTCGCGTCAATGCGGTTTCGCCTGGCGTGATCACCACGCCCTTCCATGATCGCTATTCGACGGCCGAGCAACTGAAGGCGATGCAGGCGATGGTGCCGATGAACCGGCTGGGCAGTCCGGAGGAGTGCGCGGGAACCTTTCTCTATCTCGCTTCGAACGAAATGAGCGGTTACGTCACGGGTCAGGTGATCGAGGTCAACGGTGGACAGTACATGCCGTAACTCCTGGGCCGCGAAAGGCGTCAACCACCGAACGCGCACCAAAAAAAGAGGGGTTACACTTGCGCGTAACCCCTTGGTTCAGTTGGTGGGCATTGCTGGGTTCGAACCAGCGACCCCTCCCGTGTGAGGGGAGTGCTCTACCGCTGAGCTAAACGCCCCGCGAACCCAGACAGGAACCCGGATTTAACCATAGCGCCGAAAGCAGGGTCAAACCGCCGTCCTGCCCGCGTCCATGCGTGTCATGGACAAGTCTGCACCATGCAGGTGCTGTTTTGGCTGGGTCCAGGGGGGAAGCTGAAAGACGCTCCCATCAGCCGTTTCTAACCCATTGGTGGCCCGGACATTTCGCGATTTGGCTCGCCGTTTGCTCTGTCCCCCTCAAGACCCCAAAAAGCTTCGCATGTCCTCCCTGCCTTACGATGAAATGTCGCTCGCCGAGGGTGGGGTCCGGCCCCATTACCGGGCATTTGCCGACTGGCTCCACCGCACGGACAGTGCCCACATTGCACAAAAAAGGGACGAGGCGGAGCGCGCGTTTCACCGCGTCGGAATCACGTTCGCGGTTTATGGAGAAGACGCGGGAACGGAGCGACTGATTCCCTTCGACATCGTTCCGCGGATCATTCCCGCGGACGAGTGGAGTCTTCTCGAGACAGGTCTGAAACAGCGCGTGCGTGCGCTCAACCTGTTCCTCGAGGATGTTTACCACGACCAGAAAATCCTCAAGGCGGGCGCAATCCCTACGGAACGCGTGCTGGGCAATTCGCAATTCCGGCGCGAGATGGCGGGCATGGACGTTCCCGGCGGCATTTACGCCCACATCGCCGGCGTGGATCTAGTGCGGGCCGGAGCGGGCGAGTATTACGTCCTCGAGGACAACCTGCGTGTGCCGTCGGGCGTGTCCTACATGCTCGAGAACCGCCGAATGATGATGCGCCTTTTCCCCGAGCTCTTCGCCACGCGCTCGATTCGACCGGTCCAGCATTATCCGGATATGCTGCTGGAGAACCTGCGCGGCGTCGCGCCGAAGGGCGAGGACGACCCGACGGTCGCGGTGATGACGCCGGGCGCCTGGAACTCGGCCTATTACGAGCACGCGTTTCTCGCCCAGCAGATGGGTGTCGAGCTGGTCGAAGGACAGGACCTCATGGTCCAGAACGACACGGTCTTCATGCGCACGACGCGCGGTCCGCGGCGCGTGCACGTCATCTATCGCCGCGTGGACGACGACTTCCTGGATCCGCTGGCCTTCCGGCCCGATTCGATGCTGGGCGTGCCGGGCCTGTTCGCGGCGTATCGCGCAGGCCGGGTGACGCTGGCGAACGCCATCGGCACGGGCGTCGCCGACGACAAGTCGATCTATCCGTTCGTGCCGGACATGATCAAGTTCTACCTCGCCGAGGATCCGATCCTCAACAACGTCCCGACGTACATGCTCTACAAGCCGAAGGATTGCGAATACGCGCTGGCCAACCTCGCGAAGCTGGTCGTGAAAGAGGTCCACGGGGCGGGCGGATACGGCATGCTGGTGGGTCCCGCAGCGACGGCCGCCGAGTGCGAGGCCTTTCGCGCGCGCATCGTCGCGGCGCCGGACAAATACATCGCGCAGCCCACGCTGGCGCTGTCGACGTGCCCGACGTTCGTCGACGCCGGACTCGCGCCGCGCCACATCGACTTGCGGCCTTATGTCCTGTCGGGCACCGACGTCGACCTCGTTCCCGGAGGATTGACCCGCGTGGCGTTGCGTGAAGGTTCGCTGGTCGTCAATTCGTCGCAGGGCGGCGGCACCAAAGACACCTGGGTCCTCGCGGACTAAGGCCTTAGGGGACGCCATGTCTGCCATGCTGTGCCGCACCGCAAACGAGCTCTTCTGGATGGCGCGCCATATCGAGCGCGCGGAGAACACGGCGCGGCTGCTCGACGTAACCTACCGCACGTCGCTGCTGCCGTACCACATCCAGGAGCCGGGCCTCGCATGGGCCGAGCCGTGGGCGGTGCCGCTCATTTCCACGGGCGTCGCGACGGCGTATTACCAGCACTATCCGGAGCTTGCGGCGGAGGACGTCCTGAAATTCATGATCCTCGACGAGGCCAACCGGTCGTCGATCTTCTGTTGCCTGCGCGCCGCACGCGAATCAGCGCGCAGCGTGCGCGGCGCGATCACGTCGGAAATGTACGAGGACCTGAACAGCGCTTGGATCGACATTCGCGGCCGGGGTTTCGAACGGCTGCGCGAGGAAGGCGTGTCCGAGTTCCTGGACTGGGTGAAGATGCGCTCGCACCTCTTCCGCGGCGTGACGTTCGGGACGATGCTGCGCGACGAGGCGTACCACTTCATCCGCCTGGGCACGCACATCGAGCGCGCCGACAACACCGCGCGCATCCTCGACACCAAATACCACATCCTGTTGCCGTCGACGGCGGACGTGGGCGGGGCGGTGGACTACTACCAATGGGCATCCCTGCTGCAGTCGCTGTCGGGATTCGAGTCCTACCGCAAGATCTACAGCGACGTCATCTCGCCGCGCCGCGTGGCCGAGCTCCTGGTGCTGCGCGACGACATGCCGCGCTCGCTGCACAGCTGCCTCAACTTCATCGACGAGACCCTCGAGGTCCTGTGCGACGACAACAGCCGCGAGCTGCGCCGGCAGGCCGGTGAACTGCATGCGCGCCTCCATTACGGGAAAACCGAGGACATCATCCGCTTCGGGCTGCACGAGTACCTGATGGACTTCCTGGCTCGCGTGTCGGCACTGGGCGGAGAGATCAGCCGGCGTTTCCTCGTGCCGGCGTATTGATTGCCGGTAGAATCCGCGGCTTCGCACCCACGCGCCCCCGACGTCACCGCCGCCCCCGTCCATGACCTACTGCGTTGCCATGTCGCTCGATGCCGGGATGATCTTCGCCTCGGATTCCCGCACCAACGCGGGGGTGGACCAGATCGCCCGATTCTCCAAGATGAAGGTGTTTGCCAAGGACGGCGACCGGGTCATCGTCACGCTGTCGTCGGGCAACCTGGCCATCACGCAAAGCGCGCTCAACAATCTCGACCACCGCGCCCGCGCGGGCGAGAACGAGTTGAGCCTCTGGAATGCCCAGTCGATGTTCGATGTCGCGAGGCTCGTCGGCGATTCGCTGCGCGAGATCAAGGCACGCGACGCGCCGTATCTCACGCAGAACAACATCGACCCCTCGGGCAATTTCCTGATCGGAGGCCAGATTCGCGGCGAGCCGCATCGCCTCTTCAATGTCTACGGCGAGGGCAACTTTATCGAAGCCTCGCCCGACACCTGCTATTTCCAGATCGGCGAGTCCAAGTACGGGAAGCCGGTGATCGACCGGGTGATCAAGCGCGACTCCAGCCTGCTCGATGCCACCAAATGCACGGTGGTGTCCTTCGACTCGACGATGCGCTCGAACATTTCGGTCGGCCTGCCGATCGACCTGCTGGTGTACGAGGCGGACAGCCTGACGATCAAGATCCAGCGGAGGATCGAGGAAACGGATGCCTACTTCCAGATGATGCATCGCGAATGGGGCGAGGGCCTGCGGCGGGTGTTCGCGCAGCTTCCAGACCCCGACTGGACTTGAGGGGAGCGGGTCGGTAGATGGCAATTCGGGTTGCGCTGTCCCACCGCACTTCGTACCGATTCGACCGCCATGTCGCGATCGGGCCGCACGAAATCCGCCTGCGGCCTGCGCCACATACCCGCACGCCGATCCTCAGCTACTCGCTGAACATCCTGCCTTCGCCGCACTTCCTCAACTGGCAGCAGGATCCTTATGGCAACTGGGTGGCGCGGCTGGTCTTTCCCGAGCGCGCGAACACCATCGAGATCGAGGTGGACCTGATCGCGGACCTGACGGTCATCAATCCTTTCGATTTCTTCGTCGAGCCCTATGCCGAGAAATTTCCATTCGCGTACGCGCCGGCGCTGGCGAAGGAACTGATTCCATTCCTCGAAACCGCGCCGCTCGGCGCGCGCCTGACGGCCTGGCTGGACGATTTCCGCAAGACGATCCTTCCGGACGAGAATCCGGTCCTGTTGCTGGTGCGGCTGAACCAGCTGCTGCAGAAGCAGATCAAGTATCTCGTGCGCATGCAGCCCGGCGTGCAGACGCCCGAGGAAACGCTGGGTAACGCCAGCGGATCGTGCCGCGACACGGGCTGGCTGCTGGTGCAGATCATGCGGCACCTGGGACTCGCCGCGCGCTTCGCATCCGGCTATCTCGTGCAATTGGTGGCCGACATCAAGGCGCTCGATGGTCCGTCGGGCACCACCCGTGACTTTACCGACCTGCACGCTTGGGCCGAAGCATTCATTCCGGGCGCGGGCTGGATCGGCTTCGATCCGACGTCGGGCCTTCTGGCCGGAGAAGGCCACATCCCGCTCGCGTGCACGGCCGACCCCGGCAACGCGGCGCCCGTCATCGGTTTCACCGACGTGTGCGAAGTCGAATTCAACGTCGCGATGAGCGTCACGCGCATCCACGAGGACCCGCGCGTCACGCTGCCCTACACCGACGCGCAATGGCAGGCGATCGATGCGCTGGGCGAGCAGGTCGACGCCGATCTTGTCGCGCACGACGTGCGTCTCACGCAGGGTGGCGAGCCGACGTTCGTGTCGATCGACGACATGGACGGCCCGGAGTGGAACTACACAGCGTTGTCCCCAAAAAAGCGCCAACTGGGCGAGACGCTGATCAAGCGACTCAAGACACGCTTCGCGCCGGAAGGGTTTCTGCATTACGGCCAGGGCAAATGGTATCCGGGCGAGCCGCTGCCGCGCTGGGCGCTGGGCGTGTTCTGGCGCTCGGATGGCGTGCCCCTCTGGCAGGGTGACACGCTGATCGCCGACACGACGCACCCTGGCAAGGCCACGTTCGATTCCGCGCGCGCATTTGGCGAGCACGTCGCCGCGTCGCTGGGTTTGCCGGCGTCGCTGCTGATCACCGCGCACGAGGACGTGCCGAAATTGCTGCAGGCGGAGGCAGCGCTTCCCGCCAACGCCGACCCGCTCGCCGCCGACTTGACGAAGCCCGACGAGCGCGCGCGGCTGGCGCGCCTTCTCACGGCCGGGCTGGGTTCGCCCGCGGGATTCGTTCTCCCGATAAAAGCGACCGTCGACGACTCCGGCGATGTCGTCTGGGAATCGAGCCCGTGGCCGTTGAAGCGCGAGCACCTGTACGCGCTGCCGGGAGACTCGCCGCTGGGATTGCGGCTTCCGCTGGGGTCGCTGCCGGAGTTGTTGCCGGAAGAGGAAGAACGGGAATTTCCCGTCGACCCGTTCGCGTCGCGCAAGGCGTTGCCGGGTCGCACGGCAGTTGCGCGCAAGCGCGCCAAGGTTCGCGGGCGAGAGCCGCGCGAGGTCGTCAAGACGGCGATGACGCTGCAGGTGCGCGACGGGCATCTTTATGTGTTCATGCCGCCGTGCGAGAAACTCGAAGCCTACGTCGCGTTGCTCGCCATCATCGAAGAAACGGCGCGCACGTTGGCGATCCCCGTGGCCATCGAAGGCTACACGCCGCCGCGCGATCCCCGCGTCAAGGTGTTGATGGTGACACCCGACCCGGGCGTCATCGAGGTCAACATCCATCCTGCCGCATCGTGGCGCGACCTGATCGCGACGACGGAGACGCTTTACGAAGAGGCACGACAGGCTCGGCTCGGCACCGAAAAATTCATGCTCGATGGCCGGCACACCGGAACCGGCGGCGGCAATCACGTGACCCTCGGGGGCGCGACGCCTGCGGACAGTCCGCTCTTACGCCGTCCCGATCTCCTGCAAAGCCTGATCACATATTGGCAGAACCATCCGTCGCTGTCGTATCTCTTTTCGGGAATGTTCATCGGGCCGACGAGCCAGGCGCCGCGCGTCGACGAGGCGCGCGACGACCGGTTGTATGAACTCGCCATCGCCTTTCAGCAGATGGGGCACAAGCACGAGGCCGGCCGCGAGTCGCCTCAGCCGTGGCTCGTCGACCGGCTGTTGCGTCACATGCTGACGGACCTGACCGGCAATACGCATCGCGCCGAATTCTCGATCGACAAGCTCTATTCACCCGACAGTCCGACCGGGCGCCTGGGGCTGCTCGAATTCCGCGCGTTCGAAATGCCGCCTCACGCGCGAATGAGTGCCGTGCAAGTCCTGCTCTTGCGCGCGCTGGTGGCGCGCTTCTGGCGCGAGCCGTACCGCGGCGAGTTGATTCCGTGGGGCACCTCACTCCACGACCGCTGGCTGCTGCCGCATTTCGTCGCCGCGGATATTCGCGATGTGGCCGCCGACCTCGATCGGGCAGGCTACGCTTTCGACCCGGCTTGGTTCGAGCCCTTTGTCGAATTCCGCTTTCCGCGCTTCGGCACGGCCACTTATGCCGGCGTGACGCTGGAATTGCGCCAGGCGATCGAGCCATGGCACGTGTTGGGCGAGGAGGTGAGCCTGGGCGCCACCGCGCGCTACGTCGACTCGTCGGTGGAGCGGATGCAGATCAAGGTCGTCGGCATGACCGGCGGGCGCCACGCGGTGACGTGCAATGGGCGCGCGCTTCCTCTGACGCCGACCGGCGTTCCCGGCGAATTCGTTGCAGGCATCCGATTCCGCGCATGGAGCCCGCCGTCGGCGCTGCATCCGACGATCGGTGTGCAGGCGCCGTTGACGTTCGACTTGATCGATACGTGGTCACAGCGTGCGCTCGGCGGATGCATGTACCACGTCGTGCACCCGGGCGGCCGCAATTACGCGGCATTCCCCGTCAACGCGAACGAGGCCGAGGCGCGTCGTGTGGCGCGCTTCTGGGCGCACGGCCATACGCCGGGACCCATGACCGTGCACCCGGAGGCGCCGAATCCCGCGACACCGGCGACGCTGGACTTGCGCTGGCGGGCGTCACGCTGACGTCGTCCCGGTAAGATGCGTTCTTTTCCGGAAGGGACGCATCAGGTGACAGAGATCCGCAGCCGCTTCGCTCCCAGTCCCACCGGGTATCTTCACTTGGGCAGCGCGCGCACCGCGCTGTTCGCGTGGGCGTATGCGCGGCATTACGGCGGCAAATTCATCCTGCGCGTCGAGGATACCGACGTCGAGCGCTCGACGCCGGCGGCCGTGAAGGCGATCTTCGATGCGATGGCCTGGCTCGGGCTCGACAGCGACGAGGGCCCGTTCTTCCAGATGCAGCGCATGGACCGATATCGCGAAGTCATCGCGCAGATGCTCGACGCGGGACTCGCCTATCGTTGCTACATGACAGCCAAGGAGTTGGATGCCCTGCGAGCCGAGCAGATGGCGCGAGGGGAGAAGCCGCGCTACGACGGACGCTGGCGACCGGAGCGAAGCGCAGGCAAGACGCCGCCGGCCGGCGTGACGCCGGTGCTGCGCTTTCGCAATCCCGATACGGGCGTCGTGGCGTGGGACGATGGCGTCAAAGGCCGCATCGAATTTGCCAACGCCGAGTTAGACGACCTCGTCATCGCACGCCAGGACGGCACGCCCACGTACAACTTCTGCGTCGTCGTCGACGACATGGACATGCGCATCACCAACGTCGTCCGCGGCGATGACCACGTCAACAACACGCCGCGGCAGATCAACATCTTCCGCGCCCTCGGCGCCGAGCCGCCGGCCTACGCCCATGTTCCGACCGTGCTGGGCGAGGACGGGTCCAAGCTCTCCAAGCGCCATGGCGCGGTCGGCGTCATGGACTACGAGGCGCAAGGCTATCTGCCGGAGGCGCTGATCAACTTCCTGGCGCGGATGGGCTGGGCCCACGGTGATATCGAGGTCTTCACGCGTGAGCAGTTCGTCGAATGGTTCGACCTGCCCGGCATCAGCGCCGCGCCGTCGCGCTTCGACGCCGGAAAGCTCAATTGGCTCAATCACGAACATATGAAAGAGCTGACCGAAGAGGACCTCGGGCGGCGCCTCGTGCCGTTCCTCGAGCGGTCGGGGCTCGACCCTTCGATCCGGAAGGACACGGGTGCGGTGGCAATGCTGTTGCGCGACCGCGTGGAAACGCTGGTGGAAATGGCCGATGCCGCACATTATTTCTATGCAGCGCCCAAGCCCGATCCCGACAAACTGGCGCAGCACGTTCAAGGCGAGGTCCGTCCGGCGTTGACCGAATTGCACGGCGAATTCGCGACACTCGACTGGACACGTGAGGCCGTCATGCAGGCGCTGAAGGCCGCGGCCCCGCGTCACGGCCTCAAACCGCCGCAACTCATGATGGCGATGCGCGTGCTGGTCGCCGGAACGACAGCGACGCCGGCGATCGACGCGGTCCTGGCCCTGCTGGGGCGCGAAGAGACGCGAGCGCGCATGGCCGGTGGGCTGGGTTTGATCTAGTCAGCCGAAGGCGCACCGCGCGCGCAATGCCCGTGGAACGAGAACGAGGAAGTCATCGATGAGCCTCATCATGCAAATCCTTCGAGACCTGCGCCAGGCGCGCACCGGAAGATCGCCCAGTGTGCCGACGGTGGCACCTGTCAAGCCCACTGCGGGCGCAGGACTCTACATCGAACTCCTCAAGCGATGCGTCGGCAACACGATCTACGACGATGATCTCGACCTCATGCGGGGCGCGAAGGTCGTCGATCCCGCATCGGGAAAGTTTGTCGCGGTCGACGGCGCGGCTCGCGACGCGGAGGGAAAGTATTACGGGAACATCTGGCCCTCGCGCGCGCACACGATGATCGGCATTCCGCGCCTCGACAACCTGCAATTCTGTGCCGAGGCCGTCCTGAAGGCCGGAATCGCGGGCGACTTCATCGAGACCGGCGTCTGGCGCGGTGGCGCAAGCATATTGCTGCGGGGCATCCTCAAGGCCTACGGCGTCAACGACCGGACAGTGTGGGTCGCAGATTCCTTCGAGGGCCTGCCGCCGGCGAACCGTGTCCGTTATCCGAAAGAGTCGCCGATGGAATTCCACATGGAGGGTGAGCTCGCCGTTTCGCTCGAGCAGGTGAAAGAAAATTTCGCTCGGTACGGCCTGCTGGATGACCAGGTCCGCTTTCTCAAGGGCTGGTTCCGCGACACATTGCCGGCGGCGCCCATTGAGCGGCTTGCGCTGATGCGGTTGGACGGCGATATGTACGAGTCGACAATGGACGCGTTGGTCAATCTCTATGCCAAGCTGTCCCCGGGCGGAATGATCATCATCGACGATTACGACGCGGTGCAATGCTGCAACGAAGCGGTCGAGGACTTCCGGAACGCGCAGAAGATTACGGCCGAGATCTTTCCGATCGCCGGCGCGGGCGCCTTCTGGTGCAAGGACCCGGCCTGATTGGCTCGCCGGGCCTTTGCCGAATCGAGGTTCATCGTGTAAAATAATAATTTCCGGGGCGAGAAGCGTTATGACCCAGTTCGTCTTCGTGACCGGCGGCGTCGTTTCCTCACTTGGGAAGGGCATCGCCGCCGCCTCCCTCGCCGCCATCCTGGCCTCCCGCGGCGTCCGCGTCACCAATCTCAAGCTTGACCCGTACATCAACGTCGATCCGGGGACGATGTCGCCGTTCCAGCACGGCGAGGTGTTCGTCACTGACGACGGCGCCGAAACCGACCTGGACCTCGGCCACTACGAGCGCTTCACCGACGTGCGGATGGGGAAGCGCAACAACTTCACCACCGGCCAGATCTACGAGTCGGTCATCCGCAAGGAGCGCCGCGGCGATTATCTCGGCGGCACGGTGCAGGTGATCCCCCACATCACCGACGAAATCAAGAGCTGGATCCTCTCTGGCGCCGGTGACGCAGAGGTCGCGATCGTCGAAGTCGGCGGAACCGTCGGCGACATCGAATCGCTGCCGTTCCTCGAAGCCATCCGGCAATTGGGCATCACGCTCGGCCGCGACAACGTCTGCTATGTCCACCTGACGCTGCTGCCGTTCATTCCCACGGCGGGCGAGATGAAGACCAAGCCCACGCAACATTCGGTAAAGGAGCTGCGCGAAATCGGTATCCAGCCCGACGTCGTGCTGTGCCGCGCCGACCGGCCGGTTCCCGACGGTGATCGCAAGAAGATCTCGCTCTTCACCAACGTGCCGGAAGAGGCCGTCATCCCTGCACTCGACACCGACTCGATCTACAAGATTCCGGGCATGCTGCACGCCGAGGGGCTCGACGTCATCGTCTGCAAGAAGCTCGGCATCAGCCCGCCAAAGGCGGAACTGGACACATGGCACAAGCTCGTGGATGCGCTTTTGCACCCGCAGCACGAGGTGCACATCGCGATGGTCGGCAAGTACGTCGACCTGACCGAGTCGTACAAGTCGCTTTCGGAAGCGCTGATCCACGCCGGCATCCACACGCGCTCGAAGGTGCACATTCATTACGTCGACTCGGAAGTGCTGGAAAGCGAAGGCGTGGACGTGCTCCGGGACATGGACGCCATCCTGGTGCCGGGTGGCTTCGGCAAGCGCGGTGTCGAGGGCAAATTGAAGGCGGTGCGCCTGGCGCGCGAGAACGGCATTCCCTATCTTGGCATCTGTCTCGGCATGCAGCTCGCCGTGATCGAGTCTGCGCGGCATATGGCCGGATTGCAGGACGCCAACAGCACCGAATTCGATTCGTCCACGCCGCACCCCGTAGTGGCGCTCATCACGGAATGGCAGAATCGCGACGGGTCGATCGAGAAGCGCACCGAGAACTCGGATATGGGCGGCACGATGCGCTTGGGCGCGCAGCCCTGCGAGGTCGTGCAGGGCTCGCTGGCGCACCGGATCTATGGCAGCACCACCGTTTCCGAGCGGCACCGCCATCGTTACGAGGTGAACAATCATTATCTGCCGCGCATCGAAGCGGCCGGCCTGGCCGTCGGCGCGTGGGCGAAGAGTGCGATGGCGGGCGATCTGGTCGAGATGGTCGAGCTGCCGAATCATCCGTGGTTCTTCGGCTGCCAGTTTCACCCGGAATTCACGTCCAATCCGCGTCGCGGTCATCCGCTTTTCATCAGCTTCGTGAAAGCGGCGCTCGAGCACCGGCAACGCGCATCGGGTGATGCGACGCGCCCGGTGGCCGAGCTGGTCGCGTCGATCTGACAGCCGTCGATGAACCTCTGCGGCTATGACGTCGGACTCCACCGGCCGCTTTTTCTCATCGCGGGTCCGTGCGTTGTCGAGTCGCGGCAACTGCAGGTGGACGTCGCCGGCGAGTTGAAGTCGATCTGCGCGTCGCTCTCCATTCCTTTCATCTTCAAGTCGTCGTACGACAAGGCCAACCGCAGCTCGCACGCGTCGTTTCGCGGACCGGGCATGGACGAGGGGCTGCGCATTCTCGAGGAAGTGCGCCGGCAGGTCGATGTGCCCGTGCTCACCGACGTGCACACCGTCGAGGAGATTCCGGCAGCCGCGGCCGTCGTCGACGTGCTGCAGACGCCCGCCTTCCTGTGCCGGCAGACGGATTTCATCCAGGCCGTTGCGCGCTCGGGCAAACCGGTGAACATCAAGAAGGGCCAGTTCCTGGCGCCCGAGGACATGAAGCAGGTCGTCGGCAAGGCGCGGGCCGCGAGCGGCGGCGACAACATCCTAGTCTGCGAGCGCGGCGCCTCATTCGGTTATCACAATCTCGTCTCCGACATGCGAGCGCTGGCGATCATGCGCGATACCGGATGCCCGGTCGTGTTCGACGCCACGCATTCGGTGCAACTGCCGGGCGGGCAGGGCACGTCGTCGGGTGGCCAGCGCGAATTCGTTCCCGTATTGGCACGCGCGGCCGTCGCCGCCGGCGTGGCCGGAATTTTCATGGAGACGCATCCGCAACCCGAGAAGGCGCTTTCCGATGGTCCCAATGCGTGGCCGCTCGGGCGAATGCGCGCGCTGCTGGAAACACTCGTGGAGTTGGACGCTGCGGTCAAGCGAGCCGGTTTTCCCGAAACCGAACTAATGAATGCGGTGTCCGTGTGAATTGCCTTTCTGATCCCTGATTCCTGACCTCTGATCCCTGACAACATGAGCGCCATCGTCGACGTCGTCGCCCGCGAGATCCTCGATTCGCGCGGCAATCCCACCATCGAAGCCGACGTCGTTTTGGAGTCGGGCGTCTCCGGCCGCGCGGCCGTGCCCTCGGGCGCGTCGACCGGCTCGAAGGAGGCGATCGAACTGCGCGATGGCGACGTGGCACGCTACTTGGGCAAGGGCGTGCTGAAAGCGGTCGAGAACGTCAATACCGAAATCTGCGAGGCGATCCTCGGGCTCGACGTGGCCGACCAGAGTTTTATCGATCACACGTTGATCGACCTGGACGGTACCGACAACAAGGCGCGGCTGGGCGCGAACGCGATTCTCGCCGTGTCCTGCGCGGTCGCCAAAGCCGCGGCGGAGGAGTCGACGTTGCCGTTGTACCGGTATCTCGGTGGCGCGGGCCAGATGCAGCTCCCCGTGCCGCAGATGAACGTGATCAACGGCGGCGCGCACGCGAACAACAAGATCGACCTGCAGGAATTCATGATCGTTCCGCTCGGCGCGCCGAGCTTCCGCGAAGCGCTGCGCTACGGCGCCGAGGTCTTCCACACGCTGAAGAAGCTGATCGACGCGCGCGGGATGCCCACCACCGTCGGCGACGAAGGCGGCTTCGCGCCCGACTTGCCGTCGAACGAGGCGGCGCTGCAATTGCTGGTCGAGGCGATCGACAAGGCCGGCTACACGCCCGGGAAGGACATCGCGCTGGGGCTCGACTGCGCAGCCAGCGAATTCTGGAAGGACGGGCGCTACCAGCTCGAAGCCGAAAACCGCGCATTGACGTCGGAGCAGTTCGCCGACGTCCTGGCCGCGTGGTGCGACAAGTACCCGATCATCAGCATCGAGGACGGCATGGCCGAGCACGATTGGGACGGCTGGAAATATCTGACCGACCGGCTGGGGAAGAACGTGCAACTTGTCGGCGACGACATTTTTGTCACCAACACGAAAATACTGAAGCAGGGCATCGCCAAAGGCGTGGCCAATTCGATTCTGATCAAGATCAACCAGATCGGCACGCTGTCGGAGACTTTCGCCGCCATCACGATGGCCAACCGCGCCGGCTACACGGCGGTCGTGTCGCACCGTTCCGGCGAAACCGAGGACAGCATCATTGCCGACATCGCGGTGGGCACCAATGCCGGCCAGATCAAGACCGGCTCGCTGTCGCGCTCGGATCGCATCGCCAAGTACAACCAGCTGCTGCGCATCGAGGAAGACCTGGGCGAGGCGGCGAACTATGCGGGCCGCGAGGCCTTTTTCAACATCCGCTAAAGGACCCGTTAGACGCACCATGCGCTGGCTCGCGATCATCTTCGCCGTACTCATCGTCGCGCTGCAGTATCCGATGTGGCTGGGGAAGGGCGGTTGGCTGCAGGTGCGCGAAACGGATCGCCAGATCGTGCTGCAACGCGAGGCGAACGCCAAACTCAAGGCGCGCAACGACGCGCTCGATGCCGACGTGCGCGATTTGAAGACCGGGTCGGAGGCCATCGAGGAGCGCGCGCGCTCCGAACTGGGCATGATCCGGTCCGACGAAGTCTTCTTCCAGGTCCAGCCGGCAGGCACCGCGCCGGCGGTCGCCCCTGCGCCCGCGTTGACGGCGCCGGGCGCCAAGGCCGCGGCGCATCGCTGAAAACCCAGGTCCGGCCGCAGATTTTTCGAAGTCCGGGCCATGCACCGCGTCACCTCCCGCAATAATCCGCGGCTTGCCGAAGCCGCGGCGCTCCTGTCCTCGTCGCGCGAACGCCGCAAAGCCGGACGCTGCGTGCTCGAAGGCTTGCACCTGATCGGCGTCTATGTCGATCGCGTGGGCATGCCGGAATCCCTGGTCATCGTCGAAGAGCGGGTGGACGATCCGCAGTTTCGCGCACTGGCGTCCCGCGTTCCGAAGAGCAACGTGATCGTCGTGCCGTCCGCGATCTTTGCCGAAGTATCGACGCTGCCCGCCGATGTGGGCGCGCTTGCCGTCGTCACCACGCCGGCGCCGTCGTTGCCGCCGGCCTCCCATTTTCATCTGCTGCTCGAGGATGTGCAGGACCCGGGCAATGTCGGAGCCATGCTGCGCACGGCGGCCGCCGCGGGTGTGGAGCAGGTGCTGCTGTCCAAAAACTGCGCATTCGCGTGGGCGCCCAAGGTATTGCGGGCGGCGCAGGGCGCGCATTTCCTGACGACGATCGTCGAGGACGTCGACCTCGTCGCGTGGTCTCGCGCATTCCGCCGCAGCGGACTGGTGATCGCGACGGTCGCGGGTGGCGGCTCCGATCTCTACGCGACCAGCATTCCGCCGCGCGTGGCAATTGCGATCGGCAACGAGGGTGCAGGCCTTTCCGCAGCGTTGCTAAAGGAGTCCAATGCGCGGGTCACCATCCCGATGCCGGGCGGTGCCGAGTCGCTCAATGCGGCGGCGGCGGCCGCTGTCGTTCTGTTCGAATGCGTGCGGCAGCGGCGGTTGCCGGGGTCAGTTGTGCGCGGCTGAGAACCGGGCATCCTCGCGGCAATTGCCGCCGACCGAGGGCGCCGTGAACTGGCCTTCGATACCCTGTGCGGTGGCTTTGAGATCGCTCACCGTCGCGGTGGTGTTGAGGCCGTCCGAACACTGGTAGCTGGCATTGGCAATCCCGTACAACAGGCCGTTCTGCGACAGCGTGCCGCTCAGTGTGCATGAGAGTTGCGACGCGTACGTGAAACTCAGGTTGATGTTGTTTCCGGCGGATTGCGTGGCCTGCAGCGAGAAGTAGTCGCTGTAGGCGGAATTGCTGGCGCTGCTGCTGCAACTCGAATACGAGCCCGTCTGCCCGCCGAAATACGTTCCCGCGAGAGGTATGGCGGCCACGGTCAGGCGCTGAATCGATTTGTTTACGGTGGTGGACAGGTTGCCGACGACCACCGTGTATCTCAGCGAGCCCTGGTAGTTGTTGGACGTCGATGGCACGAACGTCGCGGTGCCGGCAGCCTGTTCGTTCATGTCGGCCGGATTCCACGGCGCGCCGAAATAGGTGCCCTGCTCGGAGAACAGGGTACCGGCGTACATGAGCGCACCGTCCCAGTTCATCACGGCCGTGTACCACACTGGTTTGTTGTCGGCGCCGTAGATGTAGAACGTGGCGAAGATCGTCGTACCCCATTGCACGAAATTGACGCCCCACGCGTCCTCGCCGGCGGTGACCCACAGATCGGTGTAATCGGCGGCGAGCGCAGGACGTAACGGGAGGAGCACCGCCGACAGCGCGAAGGCGGCCGTGGCGAGGATTCGAACGAGGGGGCGAGGTGTTTTCATGGCGGCGGTGAAAGTTTGGACCCGCTGATCTTAACGCGCCACGCACACATTTCGCCGACGCAAGCGTTGCGTTTCGTATCAAAGTGTTGCAGCGAGCGCCGCAATCGCGCTTCGCGTCGGAAGGGCGGTTTGCGCGCCGCTTCCGGTGCAGGCGAGGGAGCCCGCGGCAACGCCTTCGGCCAGCGCCTGCCGCACCGACGCACCGCGATCGAGCGCCGCGGCGATGGCCCCCACCAGCGCATCGCCCGCACCCGTCGTGTCCACCACGTGCGTGGGCGGTGCCGCTACGGTGATAGTGGCGCCATCGCATAGGGCAACGGCGCCACGCGAACCCAGTGTCACGATCACCGTATTGCTATAGCGCGTCGCTGCCGCCTCGGCGAATTCCCGCGGCGTCGCCGGCAAGGCCCGTTCGGCTCCGAGCATGGCCGCCTCGGTTTCGTTGACGATCAGCACGTCGACCCGATGCAACAGCTCGTCGGGCAACGCCGCGGC
>Ga0070708_100000275_pt1 | contig 38496 bp, 38 predicted proteins | sample KBSK5503metaG_FD_65469 | JGI IMG/M metagenome (GOLD analysis project Ga0070708, IMG submission 65469) | Corn, switchgrass and miscanthus rhizosphere microbial communities from Kellogg Biological Station, Michigan, USA - KBS K5-50-3 metaG | ecosystem: Host-associated > Plants > Roots >... | reverse complement strand
CGGAATCCTTCCTCGGTGGCCGTCCGTTCCACGATGCCGGGGTCCTTGACGACGGCATTGGCGACGAAGTCCGGCTGCGGCGGGAAGGTCCGGCTCTCGGTGAGGAGGTTCTCGATCGTTGCGGATTCCGGGGGCTCCGCGGTCTTCATGGTCGCAAATCGCCTCCAGCAGAACCGATCTCCCCCCGATTCTACCGGCCCTCCGCGCCCGACTCCCTCGCCAGGCGTGCAGCTCTATATCAGCTGACGCCCTTCGCGGCCCGACGCGCCTCGCCCACCTTCACCAGCAGATCCCAGGAGCTTCGGGCGGCCGACATGAGCAGGCCGATGATCACCGTGACGAGCCAGTACAGCGCCGATGGCTGGCCGAGCATGAGTCCAATCCCCGCGGCCGCCAGTCCAAGGGTTGCCGCCGTGGGCAGAACGAAGCGCCAGAACGCTGCCGCGCCGAGTCGATCTCGGCTCCTACCCCTCCAGATCGCGGGCGCGCGCCGCAGGATCCGATAGCCGCCGATGAGCCCAAGGAGGACGTAGAGGCCTCCCAGGATGCCGTGGCCCTGCTCGGGAACGAGAAAGAAGACTGCGATCAGCAGGACCGAGGAGAACCTGTTGAAGGCCTGCTCGGCGAAGGCCCGCAGGTCATCGCGCGAGTCGGCGGTGATCGCGTCGAGATTGAGGGAGAGCGCCACGAAGAGCAGGCCGATGAGGCTGGCCGCCTTTCATGCTGATGACCGATGTGCGCGCATTGTCAGCCGAGACGGCGGTACGCGCGGAGCGTCAGGAACTCGGCGAAGTCGTCGGCAAGAACGAGCTCGTCGAGGAGAACGGCGGCATCGGTCCAGGGGAAGTCAGGGGAGGCGGACCGCATCCTGCCGAGCTCCTCGTCGCGCACCGAGATGTAGAGCTCGGCCGACATCGGTCTGCTGTCATCCAGAATCGAACCGTGGGTTCGCCACTGCCAGAGCTGCGACCGGCTGATCTCGGCGGTTGCGGCGTCCTCCATCAAGTTATTGAGGGCCGCGGCACCGTTGCCGGCGAGCCACGAAGCGAGATAGGCGAGGCCTACGCTCACGTTGGCTCGCACCCCGCGCTCGGTGATGCGCCCATCGGGAACGGTGACATCGAGTAGATCGCCGGCGGAGACCGTCACATCCGGGCGCTGCTTGTCCTTCTGGTTGGGCCGGTCCCCAAGGACCCGGTCGAAGACCTCGCCAGCCACCGGGACCAGATCAGGGTGGGCCACCCAGGTGCCATCCGAGCCGTCGCCCGCCTCCCGCTCTTTGTCCTCGCGCACCTTGTCCAGCGCCCGCTTGGTCACGTCCGCTTCGCGCCGGTTCGGGATGAAGGCGCTCATGCCCCCGATGGCATGGGCGCCTCGCGCGTGGCAGGTACGCACCAGGAGCTGCTGGTAGGCGCGCATGAACGGCACCGCCATGGTGACCTGGGCCCGGTCGGGAAGGACCATCTCCGGGCGTGACCGGAACTTCTTGATGATGCTGAACATGTAGTCCCAGCGTCCCGCGTTGAGGCCTGCGGCATGGTCGCGCAGCTCCCAGAGGATCTCGTCCATCTCGAAGGCGGCCAGGATCGTCTCGATCAGAACCGTCGCGCGGATGGAGCCGCGCGGGATGCCCAAACGCTCTTGGGCGGTCACGAAGACATCGTTCCAGACGCGCGCTTCGAGATGCGACTCGAGCTTGGGCAGGTAGAAGTAGGGCCCCGAACCGCGGTCGAGCAGCTCCCGGGCGTTGTGGAAGAAGGCCAGGCCGAAGTCGAACAGGCTCGCGCTCACGGGGGCTCCGCCGACAAGCATGTGTGACTCGTCGAGGTGCCAACCGCGCGGCCGGATGACTAGCGTGGCGATCTGCGGGTTGAGCGCATACGTCTTCTCATCGGTCTGGAATGTGAGGCGGCGACGCGCGGCCTCGCGCACGGCCCACTGACCGGTGACGACGTTGGACCACGTGGGGGAGAGGGCGTCCTCGAAGTCCGCCATGAACACCCGGGCGCCCGAATTCAGGGCGTTGATCATCATTTTTGGCTCGGCGGGCCCTGTGATCTCGACCCGCCGGTCATTCAGGTCGGCCGGTGCCGCGGCCACGCGCCACGAGTCGTCGCGCCGGATCTCCGCGGTGTCATCGAGGAAGTCCGGCCGCTCGCCCGCATCAAAGCGTGCCTGGCGATCAGCGCGGGCGCTCAGGAGCTCCTGCCGCCTGGGATTGAAGGACCGATGGAGGAGCGCGACGAAATCCAGCGCCTCCGGACTGAGCACCTCGCCGGCATGGGTTGATCCCGGACCGATGACCTGGACCCCTGGCGGCATCTCTTCGCCAGGCTTCCTCGCGCCGCTCATCGCGGCGTCTGCTCCCCTTCGAGGTGGAGCTCATCCAGGGTCTGCAGAAACGCAGCCACCGCACCAGTTGGCTCGCCGGCGTCTCGCCGACGCGCAATGACGATCCGCCGGCGCACCGGCGCCATGTCGGTGATGGCCACCACCGCGAGCCTCCCCTCCGCCAGCGCGTCGCTCACCGAGGTCCGCGGGAGCAGTGCGGCGCCCAGTCCCTCTTCTACCATGCGCTTCGCGGCGTCCACGTTGTCGACTTCGATGAGACCTCGCGGCCGAATTCCCGCCTCGCGCAAGATCGAGCTCGTCAGCTCGTGGTACGAGCTGGTGCGGTCGAACAGGATGAGATGCTCGGTCGCCAGCGCCGCCATCTCGATCTCACCCCGGCCAGCCAGGACGTGTGTCGGGGAGACGACGAGGACAAGCTCATCGGCATAGAGCGGCCGGAGCTCCAGCTCCGGGTGGCGCAGCGGCCGCATCAAGCCGATCTCCACCTCCTCGCGAAGGACCAGCTCGAGGATCTCCTCCGAGTGTCCGCTCCGAACGGAGAGCTGGACGCGAGGATGGAGCGCCTGGAACTTGCGCAGCACGGCGGGAAGCACATAGCTGCTCACCGCGGGCGCCGCGCCGATCGTCAGCTGACCGGCCGATCCGCGCGCGACCTCCGCCACCGCCTCGCGCCCCTGGTTGAGGGCCGCGAGCGCGCGTTCCGCATAGGGCACCAGCATCCGCCCGGCATCAGTGAGCCGGGTGCCGGCTCGCCCCCTGACGAAGAGCTGTGCTCCCAGGCTCTCCTCGAGGCGCAGCACACGGGCGCTGAGCGCCGGCTGGGTCACATGGAGATTGCGCGCGGCCCGGCTGATGCTCCCCGCAGCGGCCGTCTCGACGAAAGCCTCCACCTGGGGGAGGGCCAGGGCGCCGTCTCCGACCGCCTGCCGCGGGCGACCCCTCCGGCGCGCACCCGGTGAGCGGGCTCTCGGGGCGGTGGCGTTCATTGCATTCATTTACGCTATGCGTACTATGATATGAATCAATTTGACTTATGCTACGCGGGCGGGCATCCTTCGTCAATGCTGTACAACCAACGCCTCACCCATCATCCGCGACAGCCCACCATGCTGGCGGCCTCCGCCACCCTCGTCGCGCTTCCGCAGCGCCTGAACTGGCGCACCTGGCGCGCAGCGCAGCCAGAGGAGCGGGAGGTGCTCACCAGCGCCGAGCTGAGCGAATGCACCTGCCCGGATATCTGCCAGCGCGACCACGACACGGACTGATCGATGAGCGCCACCGCTAAACTGGCCATGTGCCAGGGCTCCAGGCGGTCGACTCCCTCGTTTATGCGCCCGGCCCGTCTCACGCCTTGGTGATCAGTCGCTCCAATTCGTTGCTGGCCGGCTCGACCAGGGCCCTGATGACTGCGGCGTTCACGTCGGCCACGATGATCTCGCCGACCTCGTCATTGATGGCCTCGAAGATCCCGAGTTTCAGCATGCTCTCGCACTGGCGGCGGTTGTCATCGCTCGGTGTCAGGTAGTGGACCGACACCGCCTCGTAGCGGTGAATGAGGAATAGCTGCAGCAGGGTCATCAGGCGCTTCCGCCGAAGCGCCGGAGTGGTGTTCTGGTCCCGCACCGAGAGGATCGAGCGGCCCCGGCGATCCTGGATCGTGTCAAAGACGATGTTGGCCAGCTTGTCCTCCGACGCATCCAGCACGCTGAGCTCAAGGACGTCTGAGCCCGCCGTGTGGGGGCGCAACGAGACACTCAATGTAGCGGGCACGCCGTGGTGCTCTGCCCAGCGGGTGATCCAGCCGGCCAGGACCTTGGGGGGCACCTCGGTCTGAACGAGGTGCTGGACCTGGGTCGATCCCTCGCCGGTCGCCTTGGTCGTGGCTGTCTGTCCGGACGCCGCCATGAGGGCGGCATCGGCGCGGGGCCCACCGACCAGGGTCTGGGGCGTCCGATAGGGCGACTCCAGCAACCGGAACTTGCGCTGTAGGCGGGCGAGCGCCAGCATCCCGTCGTCCCGCAGCGCGGTCGTGAACTCCTCGGCAGCCAGACCGTCGATCTGGTGGCCGCCATAGGTGATGAAGTTGAACACGAACCCGAGTTGGCCGAGCTCCTCGGGGAACCGACGCATCTCGTCATCGGTCATGCCGGTCGTGTCCCAGTTGAACGACGGTGACAGGTTGTAGGCGAGCATCTTGTCGGGGTAGACGGCGTGAATGGCCTCGGCGAACTCGCGCGCCTCGGACAAGTCGGCCGTCTTCGTCTCCATCCAGAGGATGTCGGCGTACGGCGCAACGGCGAGTGACTTGGCGATGGCGTATGGGACGCCCCCTTGAATCTGGTAGTAACCCTCCGGGGTCCTGGCCCGATCGGGGTCCCAGGTGACACGAAGCCCCATTCGCTTTGCGGTCGCTCGAGCCGCGTACCACGACGCCGTGGCGGCAAATTCGAGCCATTCCTCGACGGTCATCCCGAGCTGGACTCCCTCATCGGCCCGGAAAGCCATGACCTCCGCGACGGCCTGGCCCAACGTCTGCAGACCGGCCTCGGCCTGCCACGCCTCAAGGAAGCGGTCTGCAACCGTGTCCAGCGTGTCCTCAGGTGACGGTCCCCCATCGGCGATGTGCGCTTGGGCAGCCTCGACAATGGCGGCATTCAGCCCGACCCGCTCGAGCCAGGCATCGGCCTCCGCGTATTCGTCGTCGGAGATTGCGTACAGCAGATGGCCGTTGATCTCGGTTACGCCCGCCTGGTTAAGCCGTCGCATGGCCGCCAGGTAGGCGGCCTTGTACCCAGGCACAGCACGGTTGGTAACCCCCAAGATGAAAGGCTGGTCGCGCTCGTCCCCCGGCCCATCCAGAAGGTTGGCGGCCTCGGCGTCGGTCCGGGCCACGATGATGCCGGGCACGCCCATCACATCGAGCTGGAAGCGCGCGGCGTTGAGGCGCTTGATCTGCTCGTCCTGGGCAACCAGCACCTTGCCGCCCTGATGCCCGCATTTTTTGGCGCCGGGCTTCTGATCCTCGATGTGGTAGCCCGGCACGCCGACCTCCACGAAGCGCCGGATGAGGTTGCGGACATGCGCGTCGCCGCCGTGGCCGGTGTCGGCGTCGGCAATGATGAGTGGCTGGAAATCAATCTGGGGGGTGGCCTCTCGGTGGGCCCCGGTCATCCGCGAACGGGCGAAGTTCTGGTTTCTGTCCGCCGTCAGCAGCGCCCGTACCAGCCCGGCAGCCTCGTCGGGCACCTGGCTGAGGGGATAGCTCGCCAGGTCGGGACCGGGATCTTCCTCCGCCGACCCCCTCGCCGAGGTGGCCCATCCCCCGAGGTAGATCGCTTCTATCCCGGCTCGCTTCATGGCCACCGCCTGACCAGGCGAGTAGGGCCCAAAGGTGGTGATCGAACGCCGTTGCCCGAACAGCTCGCGCAGCCGGGCGTGGAAACGCTCGGCGGCATTGCGGGCGACCGGATAGTCGGTCAGCACCGTCCCTCGCTGCTCGACGACCTGGCGCGGGGTGTACAGGCGGGTGGTCTCCGCGAAGCGCTCGCTCGCCATCCAGCAGCGGGTCGCCTCGACCTCGTCCTCGAAAGACCCCATGACCCCCTCCTCGATGCGCGGCCTGTCCGGCGAGTGTACTCGCGAGTGGCGACCGTCCAGGTCGCCAGCATCAATCGCCCGTGGTGTGATGGACCATTTCCGGTGACGGTGCCGGCGGACTGCCTCGGACCAGGGAAACCAGCACCGCCGCTCCCAGGTACGAGGCCGCCATTACCCCGAAGGCGGCCGGGTAGCTCACGTGCTGGACGACCTGCCCGATGATCCACGCCCACGCGGCCCCGACACCAAAGGCAGCGGTGAAATAGACGGCGAAGGCGACGTCGCGCAGCGGCCCGATGGCCCGATCAGCGAGGAACGCCTGGAGCACGGGAGACTCGCTGAACACGGCGGTGCCGAATGGCAAGAGCAACGGCACGAGGAGGGCGAGGTTCGAGCCAGCCGCCAGGAACGCCAGGATGCCGACCGCACAGATGCCGTAGTAGGCGATGAGGATCGGGCGCCGCCCGTATCGGTCTGAGAGCCATCCCGCCAAGAGCGGGCCGACGATCGCCCCCACGAGCAGCAACGCGTAGAGCAGCGCCGTCGTTTCCTCGCTCAAGCCCAGCGGGCCGCGCAGGTAGAGCAGCATGAACGGGGCGACGATGTCCAGGCCCCGCCCGCCCGCAGCCACGAGCGACGCGCCCAGGATCGCGCGCAGGTCGCCCCGACCGAACACCGCGCGCAGATGGTCGCGGAACGAGCCAGAAGCCTGGGCGGCGCGCTGATAGGCGCCATGGTCTTCACGCACGGTGACCGCGATCAGGGCGCCTACCACCAGCGCGGGGACGCCGAATAACGCGAGGGTCGCCTGCCAGCCAACGGCGTGAACGAGCGCCAATCCAATGAACGGCACGGCCACCGTCCCCACGTTGCCGCCGCTGATGTGGGCGCTGATGGCGAATCCTCGGCGCTCGGGCGGAAAGATGTCCGAGAGCAGCGCGTTCCCGACCGGATGCTGCGGACTGCTGCCGATTCGCGCCGCGCTCACGCCGGCGAGCAGCTGCCAAAAGTTCTGGGCAAGGCCTGCCAGCATCAGGCACGCTCCGAAGATCATGTGCCCGATCCCGAGCAGGAGACCACGGGGGACATACCTGGTTAGCAGGCCGTACGAGATCTGCATCGCACCGCCGACGGCGGTGGTGATGGCGATGAACAGGCCGATGTCGCCTGGCGTGAGTGCGAACTGGACGATGACGTACGGATAGATCAGCGGGAGCAGCGCGGATTGCGCGTGGACGATGGCGTGTGAAGCGGGCAGCAGACCGAGCGCCATCCCCGGCCGGGTGATGGCAGGCCGCATGGTGCTACGATCGGGCCCGATGCCCCTGTCCACGCACTCTCCTCGACGCTCGACGGCGCCGGACGCGCTCGAAGGTCTCGAGGCGTCGCTGGTGGCGACCATTCCGCCCGTCATGCGTCATCTGCTGGCCCATGCGCGCCGTCGCCCGGCGTGGGCCGAGTTGACCTACTCGCAGTACAACGTGCTCCGCATCATCGACCGTGACGGGCCGACGGCGCAGGCTGAGATCGCGCGCGGTCTGATGGTCAGCGCCCCGGTGGTGACCCGCATCGCATCCGCGCTGGCCGACGCCGGGCTCGTCGAGCGTCGCGGCGACCCGCGCGACCGAAGGACCGTGCGGTTGGCGCTCACCCCGCGCGGACGCCGCCGCGTGCGATCCATGCGCCAGGAGCTGCTCGACGCCGCTGGGGAGCTGCTGGCGCCATTGCCCGAAGCGCGCCGGGCGGCGCTGGCCAAGGCCCTCGCGGAGCTCCAGGTGCTCTTCCCTGGACGGGGTTCGAATGCCTCGGGCCACCGCGAACCTGGCCAGCGGGAGCCTGGCCAACGGGAAGCGGGCTCGTCGACCGCCGGTCCTCGCGTCGCGAGTCCGCGGGTGGCGGGAGCTCAGGCTTAGGCGGCCATCCGCATCGGGACGCCGGCCTTGTCGCGGCCGCGAACGAGCAGCTGCCAGGCGACCAGCAGGATGATCGCGGCGGAGACGACGGAGCCCGCCAGAAACCCAGCAGGCGCGCCCCACACCTGAGCGACACCGCCGGCGAAGAGGCCACCGATCGGGCTCGACCCGGCGAACACCGTCACGTAGAGCGCCATCACGCGGCCTCGCAGCTCGTGCGGGACTCCGTACTGGACCGTCACGTTGACGGTGTTGACGAACAGCATCGACGCGAAGCCGACGATCAGGATCAGGCCGTAGGCGGGCAATGCAGAACGCGTAAGGCCGAGCAGGAACTCGAAGACGACAAAGGCCGCACTCCCGCCCAGGATCATGGGCAGCAGTGGACGCTGCCTGCCGGCGAATGCGAGCGACATGGAGCCCGCCAGGCTCCCAACGCCCATCGCCGCGAAAAGGGCACCATAGCAGTTGGCCCCCAATTGCAACGTCTGCTTCGCGAACAGCGGGACGAGGGTCTGGAAGTTGAAGCCAAAGGTGCTCACGCCGCCCAGCAGCACGAGCGGCCAAAGCACCGTCGGCGTGCGCCACGCGTAGCGAATCCCCTCAGCCAGGGACTCGAGGACTGGCGTCCGCGCCGCCCGCGCCATGCGGTACAGACCCGATGGGGTCATCAGGTAGAGGCCGAGGAGAACGGCCAGGTAGCTCACCGCATTCAACCCGAAGTTGAAGGCCGCTCCGAACAGCGCCAGCGTCACGCCCGCGACGGCCGGACCAATGACGCGGGCCAGGTTGAAGCTCGCCGAATTCAGGGCGATCGCGTTCACCAGGTCGTCACGCGGAACGAGCTCCGCGGCGAACGATTGGCGGACCGGCATATCCACCGCGTTCACCAGGCCGAGGACGGTGGCGAGCACGAAGATGTGCCAGATCTGCACCACGCCGGTGAACGTCAGCACGAACAGCACCGACGCCTGGACGAGCGCCGTCGACTGCGTCGCCATCAGCGTCTTGCGCTTGTCGATGCGGTCCGCGAGGACGCCACCGAAGGGTGCGAGGAACATCGACGGCAGGAACTGCAGGGCGAGGACGAGGCCCAGCTGGAGGGGCGTGCCGCCCAGCTCGAGGACGAGCCACGGCTGGCTGACCGACTGCATCCAGGTCCCAACCAGGCTGACGATCTGGCCGAACCAATATAGGCGGTAGTTTCGGTAGTGCAGCGCGGCAAAGGCGCGGCGCAGCGAACTCGGCTCGCCATCTACCGGCGGAGGTGGCGGCGTATCGCGAGTCGCGTCGGGGATCGGTTCAGTGATGGTGTCCGGGGGAGCCGGGCGCACACGCGAAGGCAGCGCCCCGGCCAGCAGCCGGGCAAAGTCGGCCGGGCTCATTCGTTAACTATGCTAACAAATATCGAGCGACGGGGCCAGCATGCTGGAGAGACCTGAGCCTGATCAGCCGGCCAGGATGTCGCGCAGGATGGGTGGCGGTGGGCTGCCGTGGGAGATCAGCGATTCGAGGAACGGGCGCCAGGACAGCTCGCCGCCGCTGGCGGCCGCGCGTCGCCGGGCGTGGTGTTCCATATCGGTCAGTTGAACGGCACCCAGGAAGTATTCGCAGAGCTGGGTGCTCGATAGCCGCGCGCGGTCCCATTTGTTCGCCGCCTCGCCGTACTCCTGGAAACCGCCGTCGACCATGAGGCTCATGGCCTCGTCCTCGTCCATCGTCCCGGCATGGATCCGGATGTCCATGAGCGTGTTCGTGATGCTGCGCAGGTAGAACTTCCAGTGGACGAGCATGAGCGCGGGATCCTCGGCCCCGTAGCCGACGTCCATCATGACCTGGGTCACGTAGACCGCCCATCCCTCGGCGAAGACGCCCGAGCCGAAGATGGCGCGCAGCAGCGACGGGCATCGGTTCGACCAGGCCAGCTGCAAGTAGTGGCCGGGGACGGCCTCGTGGATGGTGAGCAGCCGCAGCATCCGTGCGTTGTCCTCCCGCAGGTACGACTCTCTGCGCTCGTCACTCCAGTCGTCAGGCATCGGCGTGATGGCAAAGAAGCTGTCGAGTCCGCGGTCGAGCGGGCCGGGCGGGATGAGCATGGCGCCGCCAAAGGCGCGCAGGAACGGTGGCGTCCAGACGATCTTGAGCGGTTCGTCCGCGGGCCCGATGAGATCGCGCTCCCGGATGAACGCCTCGATGCGTCCGTTCTCGTCGCGGCACCAGTCAAGCAGCTCCTCCGCGCGCGGATGGTCGCCGGCGATGGCATCCAGGACACCGCGCACGAGGGAGGCTTCGTCCTCCGGGACCGGTTCCGTCCCCACCCAGGAGGACCACAGGTCGCGGGCCAGGCGGACCATCTCGGCGCGCACCCGGTCGTAATCGGCCGCGGCGCGCGCCTCCAGCTGGTCCGGCGTGAGCTCGGTCCGCAGCGCATGGCGAAACTTGCGCTCGTAAAGGTCGGCGCCGAGCCTGAAGTCGCCGGTTGCTCGCGGCACGAGCTCGTCCCGCAGCCAGCCGATGTAGCCCTCAATGGCCTCGACCGCCTGGCCCGCCGCAGCCTGCACCTCGTCGCGCAGCGCGGCGTCCTTCGCCTCCAGACGGTCCGCCTCGGACGATGCCGTTCGGGCCAGCTCGGCGACGCCGGCCATGGTGGTTACCGCCCGCTCGGCATGCAGCTGGCTCACTTCCCGGGCCCTCCCGGTCCCCGCTCGTCGATCACGTGGATCGGTGAGGTTCGCCCGCGCCTGCTCGAGGGCCGCGGGCAAGGCACGCAGGCGAGCGGCCGCGCTCGTCAGCCGTTCCGGCAACGGGGCGAATTCGCGAGCGAGGAGCGCGAAGATGCCGTTGCCGAAGAGATACACGTACGCCATGGCGTCCCAGTGGCCTTCGTCGAGGTCGTCCTCTGCAAAGCGGATCGCCGCCAGGCTCTCCTGCAGAATCCGCCGGTCGATGCGGTCGTCCTTCGAGAGGTCCTTTGGATCGACAGTGGCGACACGATCGGCCGCGGTTGTCAGGAACGCGATCCGTTCGACGCGCCCAGCGTCACTCAGATCGGGCCAGGTGGCGTCGTGCGCGTGCATTCCCAGCTCGGTCGCCGTGGCGGGGAAGAGGCGGTAGTAGTCGGCGAGCACCTCGTCGACGAGGGCGCGGAACTCCATTCGGCATCACTCTGTTGCGGGTAGGGTCTTTGGTGTCGTCGCGGGTAGGGTGGCGGGTCGCGCCATCCTATCGCCTGCCGGGTTGGTTGGGCTGTACCCCGCACAGCCGAAGCCGAAATGTTCGCTGCGGATATCTAACGGCGAACCGCAGGCGGGGGCGGCGCCCAATTATTCACTGTGGATATCTAACGGCGAAGACGAAGCCTATGCCGACTGATTTCGGCATGCTCGTTGGTCGCGTTATGCGGTGGTGGCATATTCCGGCCACAAATCCAGCCGATGGCGGTCCGTGCTGGTGTTCCGTTCGCCGTTACATACCTGAGGCGAATATTTAGGGCGAGTGGGGGCCGCACGGCATAGGATCGCGCCATGACCGAGAACATTGCGGCCACCGACGCCTACGCACGCGAATGCGTCGCAACGGTGACCGCCAGCGACGCCGACACGGCAAGCGTCCTCCTGGACACGACCGTCTTCTACCCCGGAGGCGGCGGCCAGCCATCGGATATGGGCTGGCTGCGGACCGATGACGGGAGCGCCACCTGGCGCGTCGCATCCGCCAGAAAGAGTGGCGACGAGGTGTGGCATGCCCTGGGGCTCGAGCCAGGGCAGGCGCTGCCAGCAGTCGGGACGTCCGTCACCGCCGAGGTCGATTGGGAGCGGCGCCATCGGCTCATGCGGACGCACAGCGCCCTCCACGTGCTGTGCGGCGTCATTTGGCGCGACTACGGGGCGTCCGTCACAGGCGGAAACATGGAGCCGCTCAGCGGGAGGATGGATTTCGAGTTCGAGACGATGCACGGGGAGCTCGTCGCCGAGATCGAGCGCAAGGTCAATGTGGAGGTCGAAGCGGATCGAGAGATCCGGGTGGGATTCCTGCCACGCGAACAGGCGTTCGCCATCCCTGATCTGATCCGCACCAAGATCAACCTGTTGCCGCCCGGCATCGAGGTGGTGCGCACCGTCGAGATCGTGGGTCTCGACCTTCAGGCCGATGGCGGGACACACGTCGCTCACACCGCCGAGATCGGTCGAGTTCGGGTGGCCGGCTACGAATCAAAGGGGCGCATCAATAAGCGGATCCGGATCGAGGTCCTGGACCGATAGCGGAGGTGGCGATCCCGACCATGGAGACCTGGCAGGCGATCAATACGGTGCGCGTCGTGCGCAAGTTCGAGGACCGGCCCCTTGACGCGGCTCACCTTGATCGCATCCTGAGCGCCGGGCGGCGCGCCGGCAGCTCGAAGAACGAGCAGCGCTGGGCCTTCATCGTCATACGGGAGCGTGAGCACCTGCGCGAGCTCGCAAGCGTGGGCCGATACGCCGACCATCTCGGCGGCGCGGCGGCGGCGATCGCTCTTGTTGTTCCGGCCGCGAGCGACCCCTTGCGGGGCATCTCGGTGATGTGGGACCTGGGCCGCGCCGCACAGAACATGGTGCTCGCCGCCTGGGAGCTGGGGATCGGGAGCGTCCCAGCCACCGTCTACGACCAGGACCTCGTCAGGCCGATGCTCGGGTTGCCGGATGACCAGCGCTGCGACTTCCTCCTCTCGTTCGGCTATCCGGCGAACCCTGCGAAGCTGACCGCACCGAACCGCCCCGGCGGCCGTCTGCCACTCGAGGCGGTGGTGCACGAGGAACGTTGGTAAGGGTCAGAAGTCGCAGAAGGGCCCCGGGGCCGCAAGCTCGGCCCGGAATGGCGCACCCACCGGCGCCATGATCACGCTGATGTCGGAGGCCGGCTGAGCAGTCTCGTTCCGCCGCCAATGTGGCCGCGGCCCGAGTCGACGTATCCCTCACCCGCCGAGACCACGGTTGGCGTGCAGCTCGGGTCGTCGTAGTCGTAGAACGTGACCTGTCCCGAGATGACGTGACGAACACCGGGTAGGGGTGTGAATGCCACCCCGTGGAGCCGCCGGCCGCGTAGTCGTGCCGTCGCACCACCACGTCGATGGGTTGCTTCGCCTCGGCCTTGAACATTCCGGGCCCTTGCTGCGACATCACCTTGAAGCTGTCGTACGTCCCCTCGCCAGGAGGGTAGGCGTCACGCCGGATGGCGGGGAGGCCATCGTGATGGTGACTGCGACAGCGAGCAGCGCGGTCGCCGCGATCGCGGCGGCTGCCAGGGATCTCTTGGTTCGCATCGGATTGTCTCCTTGAGTCTTCATTACAAATACGGGGTTGGAAAACCGAGATGACCTGAACGCATCCCGTTGCGGTTGCGCCGCCGGCGTCAGACAGCAGTGCCGGTGGCCACGATTCGAAGCGGATCGAAGCGATGACCTGCTCGAGTTGCTGCGCGACGCCGGCTAAGGAATGTGCCCGGCTGGTGTCGCCGTTTGACAGGTAAGGGACTCAGAGTCGGTCGAGCTGAATGGAGTTCACGATCGCCTGACGCTCGGCGCGATCGGCCTCCGACGTCCCAGGCATGTAAAACGTGTCGATCACGAGACGTTGGCCGCCGACGTCGAGGATGTAGAGCTGGTCGACTTGACCCGGGCCTTGCTGATAGCGCCCGTCCCAACTCATGAACTCGCCAGCATCACAATCGGCAAAGTTGATGTCGCTTGGAACGCTGAGCTCGATCATCTTGCCGCGGTATCCGTCGATCGAGACGTCGATCGGATGTGAATCACCACGTTGGGGCTGGTTCGCCAGCGCGGTCGCGAGGTCGTCAACCGTGGCTCCAACCGGTGGATCGACGTAGCCGGCCTGCCAGTGACAGGGATCCGCAAAGACGCGTTCGAAATCGGAGTCGCTGGGCCAGAAAATCACCGCGGTGAGGGAAGGATCCAGCGCGTGGTTGTTCACGGATGCTGAGTCATAAGCGAACCATCCCTCGGGGACGGTGATCGTAGCGTTCGCCACGCCCCACACGGTCAGGCTGTACCTCCCGTCCAGCTGCTCTCCGGCTCTCAACTGAGATGGCGTCGGGCTGGGCCTCGCGGTTTGGGCAGGGCCTCCCGTGTTGTTATTTCCGGGCATTAAGAACCGGATACCGACCAATGCGAGTACCAGGACGGCGACTGCCGCCAGCGCGATACGGGTCGCGGTGTTCAAGGGCGGGAACCTCCGCGCCGGCCACATGGGTCGACGCTGTGGGATCGTGTCGAGTTGATCGAGCACGGCGTCCAGGACACGGGTCGCATCCTCGTACACCAGATCGGTATCCATGCCTCTTCCGCAATGCGCATCGATTCAGACCGATGCTTCATACGGTAAGGGGCTGCCTATCGATCTGAGTTTCAATCTTTGGGATCGATGAGAAAGCGCTGGCGGAAGGTGGAGCTCTCGCCGGCGTTCGCGCGCCGACGCCGGTCGTTCAGGAGCCAACCCGGTCGAGGGAGATCGGCCAGCCGCCGCTCTCGTCGGGCCCCGGATCCGGCCAGAGGCGGACGATCCCGTCGCCGCTGGGCGTGGTGTCGCACGTCCCGGCATCGAATGCGGCGTCGAGCGTGAACGTGACCTTCGTGGCCGCGAGGCCACCGATCGTCACGATCGGACGATGCGCGTGGTGAAGGCGTGAGTGAGCCGTCCCAACCGGGATGTCGAGGGTCTCGGCGATCCCGTCGAGCGGCATGTCGAGGTAGTGGTAAAGCACCACCTCCGCGCGATGATCTAGGGACAGGCGGCGAAAGCCCCGTTCGAGCTGATCGCGATCGACGACCGAGCTCTGGTCGCCTTCAACGCTCGGCTCGTCCGCGGGCATGAGCCGCAGGTTCGGTGCCCAGCGCCGCTCCTTCCGACCCTCGGCATAGCAGGCGTGCACGAGGAGCCGGTACGACCAGGCATCGAAGCGTGCCGGGTCGCGACGCTGCGGAAGTCGTTGCCAGATAGCGAGCAGCGTCGAAGGACCTCGCGGCTTGTCATTCCCCACGAGATGCAACGAGAAACGCCGGCGGAGTGGTCGCTCTCGCCGGCGGAGCGAGGCTCCGCCGGCATGCTTGACGTAGCGGGCGGCGCCCGACTGGACGCCGCGCGAATGGCTATCGGGGTCCAGGATCAGGGCTCGATCCGGATCGAGTCGACGATCGCCTGGAGCTCGGCCCGCCGCTCGGCGGACGTGCTCGCGTAGTCCATTGACTGGACGACGATGCGAATGCCGTCGACGTCGAGAATCCACAGGTGCGAGCGCTGGCTCGGCCCCTGGGCGTAGATCCCAGGTTCCCACGGGAAGTATGGGTGGCACGCAGAGATGTCCGCCGGGAGCTGGAGGTCGATGTACTTTCCGGAATACCCGGCAAGGGTGACATCAACCGGAGTCGTCGCGTCAAGAGTCGGATGATCCGCGATCGCGCTCGCGAAATCGTCGACCGTCGGCCCGACCGGGATGTCCGGCGCACCTTCGTTTTCCGCTGTCAAGCACGGATCGCTGTGCAGCCAGGCGCCACGGCCGAAGACGAGCGCAGCCCCACTTGGCGCTGTGCTCCCTTGGCCCGCGAGCCAGATGGCCGTTGGGTCGATGCCGGCCCAGCCGTCCGGTACCGCGAGGGTGATCCGAGTGGAGTCATCCGATCTTGGATCGCTGCACCCGGAAGCAGCGGGGTTGGCACTGGGCGATGGGTTGCCGGCGCACCTATCGCTCCCGAGCCGAAGGCCGAACGGCGTGACGAGGTAAGCCCCCGGGGTCAGCGTTCCGCTATGGAGGGTCATAGGTGATGCCGCAGGGCTCGGAGTTGGTTCGGGCGTCGCACGGCTGCCGAAGAGACCGGTGGCCGGCAGCAGGTTGTAGCCGATGACCGCGAGCGTCACGACGGCCGCAGCGACGACGGCGAATCTGGCGAATCTGTTCATGGGCGGGAACCTCCGCGCCGGCCACCAAGCTCGGCGCTGGGGGGTCGTGGGGACCTGGTCGAGCACTGCGTCCAGGACGCGGTCCGGGAGCGCCGTGACGCCCTCATCCAGCCACGACCGGACGATGCGCGTGGTGTCGCGATCGGTGCTCATTGCGCAGCCTCCCGCGCGGTTGGCCGCGCGTCGGCATCGAGCGCCGCGCGCAGCCCGCGCATCGCGTGATGAAGTCGAGATCGAACCGTCCCCTCGGGGACACCGAGCGCTTCGGCGACTTCAGGGAGCGGCAGGTCGAGGTAGTGGTGCAGGACCACTACGGCACGATGGTCGATTGACAGGCGCCGGAAGCCACGCTCGAGCTGGTCGCGATCGACGACCGCCCCGAGGCTGTCCGACGCCATCGGTTCATCTGTCGGAAGGAGTCGGAGGTTGGGTGCCCAGCGATGAGTCCGGCGGGCCTCGGCGTAGCAGGCGCGCACGAGGAGCCGATACGACCAGGCGTCAAAGCGCGCCGGGTCGCGGAGTTGCGGGAGGTCCCGCCAGACGCTCAGCAGCGCCTGCTGCGTCGCGTCCTCGGCGAGGTCGGTGTCGCGCAGGATCCTGTGCGCCACCGCATGGAGTCGGTCGCCGACGGCCATCGCCAGGCTCGCGAAGGCCTGCTGATCGCCGCTCTGCGCCCGTACCACGAGTTGGGTATCCATACTCTTCCGCTCAGGTGCGCCGGCTCACACCGGCACTTCATACGGTATGGGCGCGCAACGGTCCATGGCGACTCATTTTTTGACCCGCTCGCCTCTAGGCAACGCCAGGATCACCGCGCAGCGGGCCGCCGACGGGGTTGCCTGCGGCGGATCAGCCGGGAGCGGAGGCCGTTGGCGCAGCCGAAGACCTGGGTGTCGCCGATGGCTTGGGCGGCGGTGGACCCGACATTGCCTCGAGGTACGCGGTGCCGCCCTTGGCTCCCGCGATGAAGCCGGTCAGATGCTGGTCCGAGCCCGTCTGGATCGTCTCGATGTCGTACCAGTGAATGCCGCCGGACACGCCGGCGTCGGCGCGGATACGCACGACGTCATTGACGAAGAGAGCTCCGACGGCAGTCGCGTCGGCCTTGGCTTTCAACCTGATGCGCAGGCCGTCGACCAGAACCTTGGCATAGGTGCCGGGCCCCAAGGTACCGGGACTCGCGACCGTCGATGCCGAGGCGCGTGCGCTCGACGAGGCGCGCGGCGTCGTTGTCGCTATCGAGGAACTCGCGGAGGTGGTGGCCGTCGGCGCCGGGGATCCAAGGAGGCACCCGCTCGCCACCACCAGCAGCGACAGCAAGCCAGTCGCCGGCCTCGCAGCCCGGTGCGGCGAGGCGATGGACAGGGCCGCCGCCATCGGTTTAGGCCGCAGCCATCGGTCTAGGCCTTGGCCATGACCGCCCGCTCGGCCAGGGCTATCGGGAGTGTCCCGGACGAGGTGAGGGCGTCGTGGAAGTCGCGCAGGGCGGGGGTGTCAGCGAGCGACGCTCCGCGCTTGCCGAGGAACGCATCTCGAATGCGCACGATCTCCAGGCAACCCGTCAGGTAGGAGCTCGCCTGGGTCGGCCAGCTGCAGTAGCGCGTCACCTCAGCCTCTGCCGTCGGTTCGGTCAGGCTCGAATTGGCAAGCATGTAATCGACCGCCTCGGCGTGGGTCATCTCGCCCATGTGCAGGCTGGTGTCCGCCACGATGCGTGCTGCGCGGAAGAGGGTCGCCTCGTACTGGTACATCTTGTGGCGCACGTCGGTGAAGAAGCCCAGTTCCCGCATCATCCGCTCGGCATACAGGGCCCAGCCCTCCGCGAAGTAGCTCGTCTGGAGGACCTGCCGCACCGGGCTCGGGTTGAGCTTCGCCATCACAAGGTGCCAGTGGTGACCGGGGTATGCCTCGTGGACGGCGGTGCTGGGCATCGCCGGGTACGCATTCGACTCGAGCCGCTTGCCGATCTCTTCCTCGCTTGCCCCGTCCGGCGGGTATGGGACGAAGAAGTGGCCGTGCATCGTCTCGGCGAACGAGGGTGGCGCGATGTAGCTCGCCACGGCGATCACCGGCCGCTGGAACGGGGGCGACGGCTCGACCGTGCAGCTCTCTCCTGGTGGGAAGCTGACGAGGCCGCGCTCCACGAGGTAGTCCCGAGCGCGTGCCGTGGCTTCCTCGTACCCGACCCGCATCGCCTCCGGGGTGGCCGGGCGATCATGGTTCAGCTCGGCCAGGACCTCGTGCCAGTCGTCACTGCCGCGCAGGTCCAGAGAGCATGTGCGCAGCTCGGCTGTGAGCTCCTCGACCTGCTGGCGGCCTCGCTCGCGGAGGGCACGCGCGTCGACGGTGAGCAGCTCCGCGTCGCGCAGGAGCGCGGTGTAGCGCTCCTCACCAAACGCCCAATCACCGCTGGCCTGCGGGCGCATCTCCTCCAGGAAGTTGGCGTACTCATCGAAGGCGTCGGCAGCGTCGGCGCCGGCAGCGGTGAGCTCGGCTCGCAGGCGCTCATCGGCGACCTCGACCGGCAGCAGCTCGCGCGCATAGCGTGACGAGGCGCGCGCCTGGCGAATGGCGCGGTCGAGCAGGATCGGCGGCACGAGCTCCGGCTCGAGGTTGCGCCGTCCGTCCACGAGATTTCCGGAGACTCCGCGCAAGCGCGCTACGGCAGCGGCCACGAGCTCCTGCTCCGGTCGCAGGCGATGGAGGAAGAGGGTGAAGACCCCGTGCAGGCCCGGCGCGAGGTACGTGTCTGGATGGCGTCGCCATGGCTGCCACTCGTCGAAGATCGCGCGGCCGCGCAGGCTCGCGAGCACGAGGTCCCGGTCGATCAGCTCGTCGAACGAGAGCGATTCAGCTTCCACACCCTGGAATTTGGCCATCCATTCGGCCGTTGCCCGTTCGCGGCGCGCGAACGCGGCTGCAGACAGGTCGTCGAGCTGCTCGTCGAACTGAGTCAATCCCAGTGTGCTGGCGAGCACCGGCGATTCGGCGTACTGCTCGGCGAGAAAGTCCCGGGTCAACTCGTTAAGGGTGGGCACTGGCAAAACTCCCCGTTGGTGCGAGCGGGCAGGCAAGTACTGCGAAGGATATGCCGATGGTACCGCCCCGCGTCCTCGGAGCCGGCGAGTCAGCGCGGAGGCGGCACCAGCCTGCCGAAGCGTCCCGGGTCGGACGCGGCCGCCACGTGAATCGCGTTGAGTGCGGCGCCCTTGCGCAGGTTGTCGCTCGTCAGGAAGCAGGCGAAGCCCCGGTCACGTCCCGGCACGGCGCGCAGTCGACCGACGATGACCGGGTCGCGTCCCTCCACCTCGAGCGGCATCGGGTGGCGCAGGCTGCCATCCGCCGGACGATACTCGAGCCCTGGCGCGGCGCGAAGGACCTCTTCGACTTGGGAGACGCTCGCCACCCGCGAGGTCCGGAAGTGCAGCGCTACGGAGTGCCCCGTGTGGACCGGCACGCGAACGGCGCTCGCGGCGATATCGAGGTCTGGGAGGCCCAGGATCTTCCGCAGCTCGGCGTGGATCTTCCGCTCCTCACCCGTCCAGCCATCGTCGTCCATCACATCGATCTGTGGGACGACGCTGTCAGCGATCCGGCCATGGAACGGTGAGCCGGACGCCTGGGCGCGATCGTCGCTCCCCCGCTCCGTCAGAAAGGCGTCGAGACCCGCCCGGCCGGCCCCGCTCACCGCCTGGTAGCTCGCCAGGTCGACCGAATCGAGGCCGAAGGCATCTCGGATCGGCGCGAGCACCACGACGACGGCCGCCGTGGTGCAGTTGGGATTCGCGACGAGGTTGCCGTGGTAATCGCGCAGGGTCGAAGCGTTCGCCTCGGGCACGACCAGCGGGACGGCCGGATCGAGGCGGTAGGCGCTCGAGTTGTCGACGATCAGCTCGACCCGCCGGCCCGGCCCCTCGACGATCTGGCGGCTGACGGCGCCATCGGTCGCCAGGAAAAGCACGTCGAGCTCCGCCGCGGCCTCGTCGCCCAGCACCTGCACCGAGACCTCGCTGGGCCCGAACGCCACGCGCCCGGGCTCGGTACCGAAAGCCCGCAGGCAGTCGGCGGGAAGGCCCGCATCGGAAAGAATCGAGAGGAAGACACCGCCAACTACGCCGCGCGCGCCGGCCACCCCGACGACCGGCCAGCCGTTCATGCCAGGCTCCCGAACAGAATCGGCCGGTCCCCCGCCACGAGGCGCGCCAGGTCAGCGTAGACGGCACCGGCCGTCACGCGGCCACCCGCCCCGGGTCCCGAGACGCGGAAGGTGCCAGCGGCTCGAACCTCAATCTCCAGGACGTTCTCGACTCCGGTTGTGCGTGACAGGGCGTCATCGGGCTCCAGATCCGCCGGCCCGATGGACAGCCGCTCTTCTGTGGCTTCGGCCACGAGGCGGACGACGCGTCCCTCTGCCACCTGCAGGCCTCGAATGCCGTGGCTCGAGACGTCGTCCTCGCCGCGCCACGAGTTCCAGGCCAGAGACGCCAGGATCGAGAGCTTCTGCGCGGCATCCTGCCCGTCGACGTCGAACGCAGGATCGGCCTCCGCGTATCCCGCCTGCTGCGCTTCGCGCAACGCCTCGCCGTAGGTCCGCCCGTCGCCCATGGCGGTCAGGATGTACGTGGTCGTGGCATTGAGGACGCCGCGCAGACGGGCGATCCCGCCGGTTGCCGCCAGGTGGGTCACGGTCTCGATCATCGGCACGCCGCCTCCCACGCTTGCGGACGCCAGCAGCGCGGTCCCGTGCTCGCGGGCGATTCGGGCCAGCTCTATGCCGTGATTGGCGAGGAGCGCTTTGTTCGCGGTCACGAGCGCGACGCCGCGCCGCAGGACGGTGTTGGCCCAGACGAGCGGCTCGCCAAGCCCGCCGGCCAACTCGACCACGGCGTCGAGGTCGGCAGTCGCGACTTCCTGGGGTGCCACGAAGGGGACGCCGTCGGGGAGCGAGACGCTGCGTTCGCGTCGCGGATCGCGCACCGCCAGGCAGGCAAGATCGACGGGCAGGGGTCCCGCGACGACCAGGCGACCGAGCGCGGAGCCGACGGTTCCCCATCCAATGAGGCCGATGCGCAGGCGAGCCATAGGCCGATGAGTCTAGCGCTGGGGTATCCTCGCGCCATGGGCGCAACCGAGACGGTCGACCTGTTCATGGAGCTGATCAATGACGATCGGCGGGAGAAGGCGATCGAGCTCTTCGCCGAGAACGCGGTCCTGGGGGTATCAACGCCAGGATCGGATGAGCGGACGAACCTTCGCGGGCGGGACCGGGTGGGTGGCTGGTTCGTCCGCGCGGGCGACGGGTTTCGGATGTACGCCAATGATGGTCGCTCGATGGGATCCAGCTACATCGCGGACATGACGGTCATGCGCCCCGGAGCGCCGTCCATGCACGTCGAGGCCAACTTCCGAGTCGAGAACGGCGAGATCGTCGCGCTCTTCCTGCAGCCAATGGCGGGGTAACGTCCGCTAGCCGCTGGCTCACAGCCCCGGCCTCCTGACGCTGTCAGCCGCCGCGACCCTTGCCCTTCCCCTTGCCGGGCTGGCACGCGTCCACCTGGTCTTGGACGGACTGTGTTGCTTCTTCCTGGCCCATGGCCAGCAGGTCGGCCGCAGTCGGGACGCCGCTGGCCCCGCACGCGGCCCGGTATTCGTCGATCAGTGCGCTGACCCACCCCGGGGGCGGCGCCGTCGGGGTGGCGACGACTGAAGGCAGGTTGGCGCCGCCCAGCGCCGGCGTCTGGAGCTGGCCGACGGCAAGGAGAGCCAGGACGAGAATTGCGGTGACCGCCGCAATTCCCACGACGAGCCGCCGAGGGTCAAGCCGGATTCTGGATGGCGCCGCCTTCGGTCCCGGCGTTGACATTCGTACCCCTGTGGAGTCCCGAGTCGGAGCGTGCGCGACCGGTGTGGCCGGGCCGCGAGCGTCGAACGCGATCGGCGCCGGCGGTGCCGGCGGCGCTGCCGGCGGCGCTGCCGCCGTGACTGGCGGGCGCGGCGCGATCGGCGCCAGGGCGGTGTCCTCGAAGCTGGCCGCCGGCGCCATGGCCAGGGCGGGCTCAGCGTCTCCGGTCATCCAGGCTCGCAGGGCATCGGCCACCGCACCGGCATGGAGAGGCCGGTCGGCGGGATCTGCCCGCAGGCACGCAGTCGCGACGGCCCGCAGTGCCGGATCGACACCCGGCATCGCCGGAGGACCAGAGGCCTGCGCCTCCAGCAGTGCCACCGGCGTCGAGGCCGGGTACGGGGGATGGCCGGTCAGGATTTCGCATAGGACGGCGCCGAGTCCATATAGGTCGGTCCTCGGTCCCACTTCGTCACCACGCAGCTGTTCGGGGGCCATGTAGCGCAGCGTCCCGACGACCATCCCGACCTGGGTCATCCGCTCCTTCGCCTCGCCGAGGAGGCGCGCAATGCCGAAGTCGACCAGCCGCGCGCGGTCGCCGCCGTTGAGCAGGATGTTGGCCGGCTTCACATCACGGTGCACGACACCGCGCGTGTGGGCGTGGTATAGGGCCTCGGCAATCTCGGCACCGACGCGCGCCGCCTCGCGCGGCGCCATCGGTCCATTGCGCTCGATCCGCGCTGCGAGCGTCTCGCCTTCGACGAACTCGAGCACGATGGCCGGCCGGGGTCCCGTCCGCACGTCGAGTACTTTGACGATGCCGGGGTGCGACAGCGCCGCCACGGCACGTACCTCCGCCTCGAGGCGGGCGCGCGACGTGGCATCCGGCACAAGGTGGGGGTGTGGCAGCTTGACCGCGACGACGCGATCGAGCTCGCCGTCCCGGGCGCGCCAGACCTCCGCTGTGCCGCCCGCCGCGAGGCGTTCCTCGAGCCGGTAGCGGCCCAGGACGGTTCTCACGCCACGGCGGGAGCGTGTCTGGCGCTCGGTCGTAGTCATCGTCCGAGGGTAGTGCAGGTCATGTGCCAGCGTTACCCCCCGGTGGTGCGTACCCGCTACGGGAATAGGTCCTGTTCCCGCGGCATGACCAGGGCCTGCGCACCTCGGTCATCGGTTCCCGAAGGCGTGTACGCGTACCCGCGCACCAGCACCACCGGACGCTGCGCGACCTTGCCCCCCGCCAGGTCGGCTGCGGATGCGAGCTCGTCGGCGAGGGCGATCACCGTCGAGCGCATCTCGCGACCCTGCGCATCGGGTCGTCCGCGCAGGTCGGCGAGCGCCTGGATCCCCGCGGTCCCGATCGCCACGTTCACGATCCCGTTGCGCCACGGCCGCCCGAAGGAATCGCTGATGACGATGGCCGGCCGCGCGCCGCTTCGCTCGCCGAGCGCCTCCCGCAACGCCCCCGCGGACGCGTCAGGGTCGTCGGGAAGGAGCGTCGCGACTTCCCCGCCCCCGACGTTCGACAGGTCCACGCCTGCATTGGCGCAGACGAAGCCATGACGCGTGCGCGCGATGATCAGGCCCGACTCCATTCGCACGACCTCGACGCTCTCGCGCAGCACGAGCTCCACCTGGCGCGGATCCTTTCCCCAGCGAGTGGCGAACTCGAGCGCCTCGGCCGATGGTTGGACCGATGCCAGCGCCACCACCCGCCCTTCGGCCTTGCTGACGACCTTCTGCGTGACGACCAGCACATCCTCGTCCCGAAGGCCGATGCCGCCACGCTCGAGCGCCGCAGCGATCAACGACGCTAAGTCGTCCCCGGGGGTCACTTCCGGGATGCCATCGAGCGCGATGAGCTCGATGGCGGCGTGACGCGGTACCGCCCTCATGCGGCGTCGCCGCGGGCCAGCCATTGCGCGAGGTCCTCCGGAGTGTCCAGATCGAAGGCGAGGCCTGGGCGGTCGACGATGGCCAGCCGAATTCCGGCGCGGGCCGCCTCCTCGCGGTGCGCAACGCCGCTCCCGGCGCCGAAGCGGAATGGGATCGCATCGGCCGGGCGCATGGCCAGGCCGTTCGTCCCGGTGCCGGCGGCGTCGGGTGCGATGGCCACGCCGCGGGGCTGCGGGACGGCGCGGAGGAGTGCCCGGACGTCGGCGACGCGCAGGTCGGGCAGGTCCCCGTGAAGCACGGCAAGCGCTCCGATCCGGTCCGCGAGCGCCTCGGTTCGTGCCTGGTCGAGACCGGCATTGAGGCCCATTCCACGTTGCACCACGAGGCGCGCACCGAGTGGTTCGACCAGGTCGGCGAGCGCGGGCGACGGGGAGATGACAACCACGTCGGTCACCGCCTCGCGGACCGTGCGCAGCACGCGCCGAAGCAGGTCGGCGGCGAGCTCCCCGCGCTCCGCTGGGGAGAGGACCGAGGCAAGTCGCGTCTTCGCCGCTTCGAGACCTCGGTGCGGGACGATTACCCGGGTGCTCACCGGGACGAGGATACGGCTCCGCCCACGAGGTCCAGGATGGCAGTCGCCAGGTGGGCTCGTTCCTGGTCGTCGTGCATCACCGTTTGGCGGACGACCGCGCGCATCCCCAGGGCCTCGACGTCATGAACCAATGCGGCGTCCGCCTCGTCAATCACGAACCAATCGAGGATGCCGGCGTAGATCCGCGCGACACCCAGCGCGCTTGATTCGTGGCCTAGCGAGGCGAGCATGCGATCCGCCGGGCCCTTGAGCGCCCGACCGGCGATGATGGGGCTTACCGCGACGCGGGGCGTGCCTGCCTCACCCGCAACGATGATCGCCTCGCGGATGTCACGCATGGCGAGCGTTGGGCCGATGCTGACGATCGGATTCGACGGTGCGATGACCAGCAGGTCGGCCTCGTGGATCGCGGCGAGGACCTGCTGCGTCGGCCGGGCCGCCTCGACACCATCAAAGCCCACGGCGCGCACCTCCGGCTCTTGACCGCGCCGCACGAAGTAGTCTTGAAAGGCGAGCTCGCCCTCATCCGTGGCGAGAATGGTCCGCAGACGATCGTTGCTGGCCGGCAGGATTCGGCTGGGAACCCCGAGCGCGGTCGCCATCTGGGCGGTGGCATCGGTCAGGGATGCGCCGTCGCGCAGAATGTGGCTGCGTCGGACGTGCGTCGCCAGGTCCGCGTCGCCGACGCGGAACCAGGTTTCCTCGTGGTATCGGGCCAGCATGGCGAGCGCGGTCCATGTGTCGCCCGCGACGCCCCAACCGGTCTCGGCGTTCGCCGCACCGGCGAGGGTGTAGAGCACCGTGTCGATGTCCGGACTGACCGCCAGGCCGTACAGCTCGGTGTCGTCGCCGACGTTGACGATGACGGAGAGCTCCCCAGGGTCGAGCACCTGCTGGAAGCCGTGGGCCAGCTTCGCGCCACCCACCCCCCCGGCCAGGAGCGTGACCTTCACCCGGTCTCCACCAGCATCGGCCGCACCTCGCCGATCAGCCGCTCCATCGTCTCGGTGTCGTACGGGGCTGGGAAGCCCACGATGAAGTGCCTGAATCCGATGCCGAGGTAGGGCTGCAGCTTGGCTGCCACGTGCTCCGGGGTGCCAAACGGCTGGTCCTGCCAGACGCGTCCCCCGCCGTTGTGATCGAAGATCCGCGCGGCGACGCGCGCCGCCTCGGCCGGGTCGTCACGGATGACACAGACCCCGATCCCCACCGTCCGCTCGATCTCGGCTTCGTTGCGTCCGATCTCGGCGCAGTGCCGCCGGAGCACCTCGTCCTTGCGCTTCACGTTCTCGAAGCCGCCGCCCACGTTGCATGCGTCGGCGTAGCGCGCCACGATCCGGAGCGTCCGCCGCTCCCCGCCGCCGCCAACCAGGAGTTGCATCCGTTCCTGGACGGGCGGCGGATCGTTGCGCACCGAGCGCGCCTGGTAGTAGTGCGTTCCGGACGGCTCGTCCCCGTCGAGCATGCCGCGCATGATGGCCGCTGCCTCCTCCAACCAGCGCAGCCGTTCCCCCGGCGAGGAGCCGAATGGGACGCCGAAGGCGGTGTGCTCCATCTCGAACCAGGCGCCGCCGATCCCGAGGATCGCGCGACCGCCAGAGACGTGGTCAAGGGTCGTCGCCATCTTCGCCACCAACGCGGGGTTGCGGAATGTGTTCGCGCCGACCATGAGCCCCAGGCGGGCGCGCTTGGTGGCATCCGCCCAGGCGGCGAGCGTCATCCAGCCTTCGAACATCGGCCCAACGGGCGAGCCAACGATCGGGTAGAGATGATCCCAGGTCCACAGGTCGTCATAGCCGAGCTGATCCGCCTGAATCGCGGCGGCGCGGAAGCTCGGCCAGTCGGTGTACTGATTCCAGGCCAGCATGCCGAGCTTGATGGGCGCGGCCTCACTCATGCCGCACCACCTTCTCGACCCGCAACCGGATAGTCACCCGCCGCTGGCCGTTGAAGTCGTCCGGGTCATCCCCGTATCGTTCGGCGAGGGATCGGATGTCGCGCAGAGCGCGCTCGGGGTCATCGTCGAGGTCAACACGGCCCCGCAACGCGATCCAGTGCAACTCCTCCTCGAAGCAGAGGCTGACCCTCGGGTCCCGGCGCAGGTACCGTTCCTTGGCGCGCCCCACCTTGGTGTTCATCAGGATCGTGTCGGACTGCTCCGGGTCGAGCGCGAACCACATCACCGACTGGCTCGGGCCACCCTGGTCGGTGATCACCGCCAGCACGGGATATCGCAGCCGTGCCGTCAGCCAGTCGCGCAGCTCGTCGGTGAGAGTCGGCTCGATGGTAAGTGCGGGATCGGTCACGGGTGAGCTCCTTGGGCAGAGGGCTGCGGGTGGCACGCCCGCTTTGAATAGTAGACCGATGTGACGGGCACGCCACCATTGCATCCTCGGCGGCTGGACGGGAACTGTGTCCTAGACTCCCTGCCATGAAGATCGGATTCAAGACGTCACAGACCAGCGTCGACTGGCCGACCCTCTTGGCGACCTGGGAAGCGGGCGATCAGATGCCCGTCTTCGATTCGGCCTGGATCTTCGACCACTTCGTCGCGCTCGGAGCCGACGGCGGAGGCAGCCATGAGGCGTTCGTCACGCTCGCCGCCCTGGCGGCCCGCGCGAATCGCCTTCAACTCGGCCACCTGGTCCTCGGCAACACCTACCGCCACCCGGCCCTCGTCGCCAACTCGGGCGTCACGATGGACCACGTCAGCAACGGCCGGTTCGTCCTCGGCCTCGGGGCCGGGTGGCACGAGGAGGAGCACGCGATGTACGGCATGACGCTGCCGCCCATCGGCGAGCGGATCACCATGCTCGAATCGGCGACGCGCGTCATCCACGCACTCTGGAGTTCGCCCAACGGCGTTTCACTCGATGCGCCGCCGTATGAGCTTGTCAACGCGGTCTGCGACCCCCCGCCTCTGACGCCTGGCGGCCCACCAATCTGGCTGGGAACGCAGGGGATGCGACGTGGGCTGCGGATCGTCGCCGAGCTCGCCGACGGCTGGAATCACACGGGCGACCCGGCGAGCTTCGTCGAGAAGCGCGATGCGCTGCTCCACCATTGCGAGACCGTGGGACGCAATCCCGCGGAGATCGAGATCAGCGCGCAGGCCTTCCTCCGCGAGGGTCACGCAAGGCTGCTCGAGGTCGCGAGCCAGTTCGCCCAGGACGGGGCACAGCACGTGATCCTCGTGATGCCCGCAGCCGATGGGCCGGATGGGTTGGCGCAGCTGGCTCGGGAAGTGGCGGAACCCCTGCGCGAGCGATTCGGCTGAGGCCCGTGCCCCAGACTCCTCGCGGCCCCGGCGGGGTCGGCGCTCTCGGCGCGCCGACGGCCATGCTGCTGAGCATCGGCAGCGAGCTGTTGCGTGGTGAGATCGTCGACACGAATGCCGCCGAGCTTGCCTCCGAACTGGCGGACCTTGGCCTCGAGCTGCGCTCGATCCGTCAGGTGCCAGACGAGATCGCGTTCATAGCCAGCGCCTTCGCCGAGGCGCGGGGCAGTGTTGACGTGGTTGTCGCCAGTGGCGGACTGGGGCCGACCCACGACGACCTGACGCGCGACGGCCTGGCTGAGGCCGTTGGCGAACCGCTCACCACCAACCCGGCAATCGTGGAGCAGCTGACCCGACGCTTCGGCGGCGCCGACCGCATGCCACCGAGCAACCTGCGCCAGGCAATGGTGATCTCGTCGGCGAGCATCCTGGAGAACCCCATCGGCTCGGCGCCCGGCTGGTGGGTCGACCGCGACGGCGTGGTCGCGGTGCTCATGCCTGGCGTCCCATCCGAGATGCGGCGGATGTGGAGGGAGCAGGTCGTACCGCGGCTGCGCGAGCGCTTCGCCCTGCACTCCCTGCGCGTCGCGACGGTGAAGGTCTTTGGGGTAGGCGAGTCCGTCGTAGCGGCGACGGTCCGCGACCTGCTCGAGCGGCCTGGCGATGGCATCCAGGCCGGAATCTACGCCAAGGACGACGGCGTTCATCTGCGCTTCAGTACGCGGGGCGACCCGGCAGCACTGGAGGCCCTGGTCAGCCAGGCACGTAAGCTGCTGGGCGCCGATGCCTACGGGACCGATGACGTCACCCTGCCCGCCCTCGCGCTAGCGGCGCTCGGCGGCGCTGGCGTGGCGACCCTCGCAACCGTCGAATCTGGAACCGATGGCGCGCTCCTCTCGATCCTCGCCAACCGTGGCTCCGGCCCAATAGAGGGCGAGGCACGCTGGTTGGGCGGGGCATTTCAGCCGTCGGACGGACCCGCTCCATCCGCGCTGGCCGCGCAGGCCGTGCTGACCGTGCGGCTCCGTGCATCAGAGGGGAGCGGGCGGAGTCGGGTCGACGTGCGAGTCGATGGAGTGTCAGCGTCCATGACCGAGCGGCAGCTGCGCATCCACGGCAGCGGCGCGCAGCGCGCCCGGCGCGCCGCCTATGCAGCCCTGGACGCGGTGCGTCGGGCGGCGTTCACCACCGACCAATGAGCCGAGCGGCTGCCGGCGCGACCTCGAGCCGCCATTCAGCACGCTCCCCGATGAGATCGCCATCCGCCTGCACCGGGATGCCGCGCGCGTCCAGGGCCGTGATGACCGCGGACGTGGCGTGTACCGGAGCGGCGTTCGGGGTGGCGGCCGCGGCCCAGCGGACCGCTTCGGCGGCGAGCCGATGAATGGGACCGGTGTAGACGCGCATCGTGATCCGTCCGCGATCTGGTCGGGCACCGGGATTCACGCGCAGGCCTCGCCCATAGAACGGCGTGGTGCTTGCGACCAGCAGCTCCATCGGCCCTTCGTGGACCAGCGCCCCATCGGCTTCGACGCGAACCGCGCGACGCCGCATCAGTTCGCCAATCGAACCCGCAACCGCGGACGCCCAGCCCCGCAGCCGCTTCGCGCCCGCCGACGCGTAGCGGCCGGCAACCACCGCATCCCAGCCGGCGCCGGCGAAGAGCGCCAGCCGTCCATCCACGCGAACGAGGTCGACCGACCGCGCGGTGCCATTGGCCAGGACGTCCGCGAGCGCTTCGGGCTGGCGCGGCAGCTGGAGGAGGTGGGCTGTCGCGTTGCCGAAGCCGGCCGGGATGTAACCGATGGAAGCGTCGCGTCCGTAGAGCACGTTGAAGGCGATCCCCAGCGAGCCGTCGCCGCCCGCGATGATCACGGTGCGATACGGCGCCACCCGCTCCTCGAGCCATCCCCGTAGCTCGTCGGGAGAGCGGGTGTCGGTCACATGCAGGTCGGCATCGAGCGCCACGCGCGCGAGCTCAACCGTTCGCCGGACGTGCCCGCTCCGAGCGCTCCCCGCGCCCTCGTTGACGAAGATCGCCGCCGGCCGGTCCCTCGTCATAGCGGCCCGCATCAGCCTCGCTAGGGCAGGCCGCTGAGCACCTCGGTTGCCTGCGCATCGGTCGAGGTGCTGACGAAGAAGAGGTCGTCGTTCGTGGCATACAGGTAAATCTTCGACGTGGCGCTCGCGGGGTTGGTGCCGATCTGGACGGATTTGCCACCCACGCTGCCTGCCTGCCACGTGTAGGTGGTGCTTCCCTCGTCGGCTGCCTTCTTGAAGACGGTCACCAGCTTGTCCGACCCTGCTCCCGGCGCGTGAAAGACAAAGACCGCCACCGCGCTCTGCGAGCTGGGGTCGACCCCGTAGCCGAAGGCGACTGCCACGTCCGCGGGCGAGACGCCCAGTGCGTCGAGGAAGGCTTTCGTTTCGGCGCTCGAGCTCGCCGAGGCGATGAACTCGTTGCCCTTCATGCTGAACTTCTGGAGCGACACGCCGCCGACGCTGTCCGGGATGAGATTCTCGAGCTCCTGGTCGCTGTTCCCGAGCGAAGGGATCACGAGCCCGCTCGAGCTCGCGGTGGCGGTTGGCGTGGGCGTGGGCGACGGTGTTGTGCTCGTGCTCGCGCCGTTCGAGCAGGCGGCGACGATCAGCATGAGCGGGCCGGCAGTAACGGCCATCTTCCAACGATTCATTCGGGCGATCTCCGCGGCGTGTACTGGTCAACGGCCATGGGAAGCGCCCGAAGCATAGCGGAGCCCAGCGAGAGCCAGGCATACGGAGGACTCCGGTCCCGGGCCGCGAAGTTAGGCCCCCGGCAGCGCTAGTGCAGGAAGGGACTCCGTTGGCGCTTCACGAAGCGACCGTCGCCCGGCTTCCCAAGCCACTCCTCGCCGTCGACGACGATGCGTCCCCGCGAGAGCACGACATCGGCTCCGCCGGTGACCTCGCGTCCTTCATAGCACGAGTAGTCGACCGCCATGTGATGGGTCGTGGCGCTGATCGTGTGCTTGCGCTTGGGGTCGTAGATCACCAGATCCGCGTCGTGCCCGACGGCAACCGCGCCCTTCTGGGCCAGGCCAAACAGCTTTGCCGGCGCCGTCGAGATCAGCTCGACCCAGCGGCCCGGGGTGATGCGGCCCGAGGCTACGCCGCCGTCGTGCAGCAGGTCGACGCGGTTCTCGACGCCCGGCAGGCCGTTGGGGATCTTTCGGAAGTCGCCCCGACCCAGCTCCTTCTGGCCGTGGAAGTCGAACGGACAGTGATCGGTCGAAACGACCTGCAGGTCGTCATGGATGAGGCCCTGCCAGAGGTCCTCCTGATGATCTGCTGGGCGAAGCGGAGGCGAGCAGACGAATTTGCTGCCCTCGAAGCCATTCCCGAGGTCGTCGAGAGAGAGGAACAGATACTGGGGGCAGGTCTCGGCGAAGGCGGGCAGTCCCTCGTCGCGCGCGCGCCGGACCTCGTTGAGCGCGTGGCGCGCCGAGAGGTGGACGATGTAGACCGGCGCGCCGGCCGCCTGCGCCAGGCGTATTACGCGGTTCGTGGCCTCGCCTTCGAAGACCGGGTAGCGGCTGGTGCCGTGGAAATATGGATCCGTGTTCCCGGCAGCGACGTTCTGTCCGGCCACCACGTCAATCGCCGGCCCGTTTTCCGCGTGCATCATGATCAGCCCCCCGTTGCGGGCGGTCTGCTGCATCGCCTTGAAGATCGCCGCGTCGTCGCTGAAGAAGACGCCCGGGTAGGCGGTGAAGAGCTTGAAGCTGGTGATCCCCTCGTCGACCAGCTGATCCATCTCCGCCAGCAGCTCGTCGCGAAAGTCGGAGACGATCAGGTGGAATGCGTAGTCGATGCTGCATTTGCCGTCGGCCTTTTCGTGCCACGCATCCAGCCCCTGCCGCAGTGAGCCGCCCCTCGGCTGAACGGCGAAGTCGATGATCGTGGTGGTCCCGCCAAAGGCGGCCGCGCGGGTGCCGGTTTCGAAGGTGTCCTTGGCAAAGGTCCCGCCGAATGGCAGCTCCATGTGGGTATGGACATCGATAGCGCCGGGAATGACCCACTTCTCGGAGGCGTCGATGGTGCGGTCCGCCGCGACATCGACGTTCTCGCCGATCAGCGTAATCCGCTCCCCGTCGACGAGCACGTCGCCCTGCGTGGTCGCGTCGGCGTTGACGATGGTGCCGTTCTTGATCAGCGTGCGCATCGGTTTCTCCAGGCGGCGAAGGCAGGCTCTGGGATGGTAGCGCGGCAGTACCATCTGCATCGCGGTACCGACGTTCGGTGACTCCGCCCAGCAAAAAATGATCTCCGCCTCGAGGAACCGATGAAAGTGTGCTCGAGTCGCTGAAAATCGACACGGGCAGTTAGAGAAACCCGCGAGCTCCGAACTCTGTAGAGGCAAGTCCCCGTTCACAACTGGTTTGCATATCAGCCAAGAAGCGGCCCCTGCCTGGCCGGCGTGCACACCCAGATGGTGCCAGCGGGCCAGGAGCTCGCGCTTTCAGCCTTAGGTCGGCCGATGCGCAAACCAGTTGTGCACCCTGCCCAAGACGGTCATGGCCAGCACCGCGTGCACGTCCACCCGCGTCTCCCCGCGAAAGCCACTTCAGCGCGGCGCGCGGGACCGCTCGCGAGCGAGCCAGACCCGCAGGAGGACCATTACCCACATGCGGAACGGCCGCCAAGCCTCCGCAATGGCCGAGAACCGCTCGTCCCCCGGCGATTCCTCAAGACCATACGCAACTCGCACGGCCTCTCGGCTCAGGCGGTCCTCGGTTGGGAGCTCGTCGGCCAGGCCGGCACCACGCAGCAGCACATGTTGGGCGGACCAGGCGCCGATGCCGCGAATCGTGCGCAGCTCGGCGAGCGCCTCGGCTGGTGGCAGCCCTCTCAGGTGATCCGCCGACAGGCGGCCGTCGAGGGCGGCGGCCGCGACCGCGTGCAGGCGCTCGACCTTCTCCGCCGATAGGCCTGGGACGGAATCGAGCGACGCAAGGACTGCCGGCGTCGGAAAGGCGGCGAGCTCGACCCCGCCGATCGTAAGAAGGACACCATGCTCCCGCCCGAGCCGGGCCCGGATCGCGGCGGCCTGGCGCTGACTGATCCTCTGGCCGACGACGGCACCGACCGCTGCCTCGTACGGAGAGTAGAAACAGACCGGCCGAAGGAACGCGAACCGCTCCTGGATTTCGCCGATGATCGGATCGCGGACCCCGACCTCCGGGAAGCCGCTACCGTCGTAGTCGAGCGAGAAGACCCGCGCCACCTGGCGGGTCACGACCTGCGGGTCGGCGGCACCGTGGATTTCGAGGTCAAGATGACCGTCAGCCAGCTGCCGGAGGGCGACCGCCGCCGAGGCGTCACTGCCATCGACCGGAAAGGCGAGGAGCAGCGAATCCTCGGTCTGGCCGAAGGTGCCCCGGCCCGGGGTGAAGCCGCCCAGGAAGTCGCGAGCCGCAGCGAGACGGAACGTCCCGCGAGGGGCGATCCGCGTCCTGACGACTGGGTCAGCATCGGCCGACGCCTTAGTCACCGGCTGCGGCTTCAGCTGCCCTGTGCATCCACGGCGTGTAGACCAACCCAACCAGGATTCCCTCAGGACTGAGCAGCCGAGCGACGGTCTGGCCCCACGGCTCGACGACGGCCTCCTTCAGGATCCGATGGCCGCGCTCCACCATCTCCGCCGCGGCCGGCGCAACGGCATCGGGGCTCTCCAGGTCGAACTCCATCCAGGCGGCAGGTGCCGGGATCTCCTCCGGCCAGGTATCGGTCCCAAAGCATGATTCGGAGGCCTGGGAGAGCGGCCACAGGGCGAACGCCTTCACACCCCCGAGGCCGTCATTGGTGAAGTACTGAGGCGCGGCTTCTTCCAACGGGATGCCGAGATGATCACCCCAGAAGGCACGGCTCTCGGCAACGTCGCGCACGATCGGGCCGAAGCCCGCAACGAATTGAATCTGCATCTGGCTAGGCTACCGCGACTCGCATGCAGCGCCGCGGCCTGAACGATTCCGAGTGATGACTACTCGCGCTCCCGCAGATAGTTGTAGCCGGTGTAGATCACCCCGAGCGCAACGATCGCGAACACCACCAGGAAGAATGGATCGCCACTGATCGCGAAGAGAGACACCAGGGTGACCAGGAAGAAGCCGCGAACGGCGAGGGTCGTCGGGTAGAGCACTTCCAGCCGGTACCGGATGATCTGGACCACGATGGTTGCCAGGCCGAGCAGCAGCATGCCAGCCAGACGAGGGAATACGTCGCCGTAATGACCGTTCGAGAGGAGCAGCTGCAGCGCGAACGTCGGAACGAACAGCAAGGCGAGCCCGGCCACGATGAGGTAGCCGGCCAGGTAGTAGAGGCTGAGGCGTGTCCGGTTCATCGGGCGGCTCTCGCCCCGGCCATGGCCGGGATGATGCGTCGACCGTAGATCTCGACCTGCTCCTCCTCGTCGCCGTTCATCAGGTAGATGTTGAACTGGTCGACGCCGGCATCGGCGAGGTCGTGAAGCTTGGCAAGGTGTTCGGCCGCATCCCCCAGGACGCAGAATCGATCGGTCACGTCGTCGCCGACAAAGGCGGCATTCGCCGAGCCGACCTCGGCGTGATGGTGATAGTCATAACCCTCCCGATCGGTGACGTAGCCGATGAGCGACTCGGGCAGCTGCTCGCGCGGATATTTGCTCACCAGGTCCACGACATGGTTGCTGACGAGAGCCGGGAACCATCGGGTGCGGTCGCGTCCCAGCTCCCGCGGGCCAATGTGCGCGGGCGCAGCCGCCTGCACCCGCACACTGCCCGGAGCCCGGCCGGAGGCTGCCTCCGCCTCGCGCAGCTGAGAGACGAACCATCGGATCAGGTCGGGGTCGGCGAGCTGGAGGATCAGGCCGTCGGCGACTCGACCGGTCATCGCCAGGGCCATCGGTCCGTATCCGGCGACCCACACAGGGAGCTTCCACTTCCCGGTCCAGGGGAAGACCAGCTCGGTTCCCTCGAAGGTGGTGGTGCGCCCCTCAACGAGGTCGCGAATGACGACGATCGCCTCTTCCAGCGTCTTCATGGTGGCCGGCGGCTTGCCCAGGACGCGCCGGGCACTATCGCCGCGGCCGATCCCCAGGTCCATCCGCCCGCCTGACAGCTCGTTGAGCACGGCCAGTGCCGAGGCGGTGACGCTCGGCTCGCGGGTGGCTGGGTTGGTGACGCAGGTCCCCAGGCGCAGCGACTCGCTGGCCTCGGCCATCAGGGTGAGCAGCACATATGCCTCCCGCCACAGGACATGGCTGTCAAACAGCCACCCGTAGCTGAAGCCATTCGCCTCGGCCCGTCGCGTCAGGTCGCGGGTCCGGGCGATGTCGTTCTCAGGCTTGAGGGTGAAGCCGAACTCCATGCCCCTACCTCACCTCTGCCTCGCTGATGAACCGATGCCTCCTGCGGCTGCGGGCGCGGGCTGAGATGCCCTCGGCCGCGACGAGGGGCGGACTGTACACCCCAGTTGCCGCACGAGACGACCCGCTCATGGCTGCCAGCCCGTGCGTCGAGCCCATCGCTCCGCCACCGCAAGCGTTGCCTCAATGAAAGGGACCTTCGACCTCGTGTATGCGGGACGGTCATTCCCGAACGAAGCCGCCAGCTGCCTCTTGAGGGCGGCATACTCGGCGGCCCGCCCCGGATGAGTTCGAAGGTAGTCACGGAAGAGGAGGTGATCACGTTCCCACGAGCCGCCGGCTTCACATACATGGATATGGACCGTTCGCGCCTCGCCGGCGGGCGGTCGAAAGAACCGATGCGCGAGCTCTCTGGCACGAAGTGGCCAGCCGAGCGCTTCTATCTGAGGCTGGTAGCGGTCCTCCGCTTCCAGCTGATTGACGCTGACCTGGACGTCGATGATTGGCTTTGCCGGGATACTCGGAACGGCTGTTGAACCGATGTGATCGATGCGCACAGCCGCCGGGCCGAGCGCCTTGGCGAGCTGGCGACGGATCGCCTCGAATCGCCGGGACCACATTGCATCGGGCTCCGCGAGCTCGACCGGCTCGTCCCCGACGTCGGCGAACCACTCGGTGGCCGACGACCCTGCGTCATGAGGGGTCAACGCGCCCACGCCTGGCTTCAATGGCCACGCCTGCCGATTCGCCCTACGGCCGCACCAGGTCCTGGTACGCGTCTGGGCGGCGGTCACGGAAGAACTGCCAGGTCTGGCGGACCTCCTCGATCTTGTCCAGGTCGAGATCGCGGACGATCAGCTCCTCGTCGTGGGCATCGCCGACGTCGCCGACAAACTGTCCGCGCGGATCGACGAAATACGACTGGCCATAGAAGTCATCGTCGCCGAGTGGCTCAATGCCCACCCGATTGATGGTCCCCACGAAGTAGCCGTTGGCCAGGGCGTGGCTCACCTGCTCGACCCGCCACAGATATTCGGAGAGGCCTCGAGACGTGGCCGATGGAATGAAGACCAGCTCGGCGCCATTCAGTCCCAGGGCGCGGGCGCCCTCGGGAAAGTGTCGGTCGTAGCAGATGTAGACGCCTACCTTGCCGACGGCGGTATCGAAGACCGGGTAACCAAGGTTCCCCGGACGGAAATAGAACTTCTCCCAGAAGCCCTTGACGTGTGGGATATGCGTCTTGCGGTACTTGCCCAGGTAGCTGCCGTCGGCATCGATCACCGCCGCGGTGTTGTAGTAGATCCCCGAGGTGTGCTCGTCCTCCTCGTACATCGGTACCACGAGCACCATCCCCGTCTCCTTGGCGAGCTCCTGCATGCGCTTGGTCGTAGGCCCGCCGGGAATCTTCTCCGTGTAGCTGTAGTACTGCGGGTCCTGGACCTGGCAGAAGTAGGGCCCGTAGAAGAGCTCCTGGAAGCACATCACCTTGGCACCCTGCTTGGCCGCCTCGCGGGCGTGGCGGATGTGCTTCTCGATCATGGATTCCTTGTCCCCGGTCCATTCCGCCTGGAGCAGGGCTGCACGAACAATGCGGGCCATTGCTGGCGTCTCCTCCTGCCGTGTTCCGGCGCGTCTCTGATCGTGATCAGCGGGGCGCGCTCCGGAGGCGGATACCCTACACCTTCGTCCTCCGGCGACCCCTCCGGAACGTGGTCGGCGGCATGGGACAATCCACCCCGATGCGACCTGTCGGGGCACGCCTGTCGGGCATGTTCAACGTCCCGTTCCTGCGACGGGTCGCGTTTCACCTGCGCCGGATCAGCGGCCAGATCGACCCGCATTTCTTCTCTTCGCTCGTCGGCGGCTTGATTGCCTTCGTGCTGATCGCCGCTGCGGCGGTGACGTTGGTCGAAGGACCGGCCACACTCGAGAAGTTCGGCCGGTCGCTGTACTGGGCGCTGACCACCGCGCTCGGCTCGGGTGACAGCTCGTACGTCGCCACGGCCGGCGGCTTCCTCGTGAGCTGGCTGCTCGTCCTGTTCGGCGTGGCCATCGTCGCCGCTATAACCGGTTCGATCGTCGGCTTCGTTATCGACTTTCTGCTCAAGGAGGGTCAGGGAATGGGTGCTGCGGGGTTCCGGGACCATATCGTCGTCTGCGGCTGGAACTCAACGGCCCGCGACCTGATCTCCGAGTTGAAGACCGATGAGTACCACTCCAAGGTTGTTCTCCTCCACGACGCCGAGCGCAACCCCGCCGGAGGAGGAATCTATTTTGTCCGCGGCGACCCAACGAACCGCGACGATCTCCAACGCGCGGGCATCGCCGAAGCGGCAGCGGCCATCGTGGTCCCGACCGAGACGACCAACGAGGCGGACATGCGCTCGATCCTGACCGTGATGGCGATCGAGGCGATGGCTCCCGCGGTGCGGACGGTGGTCGAGGTCAACAACCCGGCGCACGCCGAGCACATGCGCGACGCGCACGCCGACGAGGTGCTCGTCACCTCGCGGCTTGCATCTCATCTCCTGGCCCGATCCGCGCTGTACCCAGGCCTCAGCGAGCTGGTGACCGACATCGTGTCGGGCGGCGAGGGGTCAGAGCTGTACCGCGTCGCCCTGCCCGACGACTATTGCGGCCTCTCCGTCGACGAGCTGTCCGCCAAGATGCGCTCGGATCACCGCGCAACCCTCCTCGCGGTCAGCCGCTCCGGCATTGCGCATGTGAACCCACCATCTGACTTCCGCCTTTCGCCCGGCGACGACGCGGTGGTGGTCGCCGATTCACTGGGAACGCTCGCGCCGCTGCGTCTCGAGCACGATTGACGAGGTTGGCTCTGCTTGCGGGCCGCGTCCGCGGCAGCGTTTTCATCGTGTATTAAGGAAATCAAGCCACGCGTTCGCCGTAGCGGCGTTGCGTTCGCGGTGCGCCAGGCGTGGAATCGCCATGACGGCCATGCCAGGCGCACGAGGTAGCGACGATTCGACCTCACTCCCCGTCGGAGGGCGGGTGCCCGACGTCGCTGCGGCCCGCCGACTTGCGCGGGGGATGGCCGTCGCCGGCGCGGTTACCCTGGCGACGCTTGCCGTCATTCACCTCGCCGGCTGGAGCCGCGCGGTGGTTCCCGCACTCGTCGAGATGGGGTTCGATCCGGATCGAGCAATCCTGATCTCCGCGATCCTGGCCGCAGCAACGACGTCCACCGCAGTCACGCTGGTCACCGGCCATGCGAAGAGGGTCGTCGCCCTTTCGCCGGCCATCCTGGCGGCCACGTTTGGCCGCACCTTCCTCCGCGAAACGACCCACGCCGTAGCGGGAGGAGCGGCGGGCGGGTTCTCGGTCGGCGGTTGGCTTCTCACGATTTTCGTCCTCCTCGTCACCGCGGTCGTCGTGGGAGCCGCAGGCGCCGGTGCGGGCTCATGGATGCGCGCTCAGGTTGTCGCGGCCGGTCGCGGCGTGGTGCGGGCGTTCCGCGGAGGGCGCCTTCGCGGGACGGGAGCGTGGCGAGCGCCGGTCGCGGTGATGATGGTGGTCGCGGTGGTCGTATGCCTACGGGTGCTCGGGGACATGTTGAACTACGAGCCCGACGCGTTGATGCGAGGCGGCGTCGTGAGCCTCGCCTCGACTCCGCCCAGTGCCGGGGACCTCTCAGCTGACAGCACAGCGGCGGGTCCCACAGTCCGGCCGTGGCTCCAAC
>Ga0070708_100000274_pt1 | contig 38511 bp, 40 predicted proteins | sample KBSK5503metaG_FD_65469 | JGI IMG/M metagenome (GOLD analysis project Ga0070708, IMG submission 65469) | Corn, switchgrass and miscanthus rhizosphere microbial communities from Kellogg Biological Station, Michigan, USA - KBS K5-50-3 metaG | ecosystem: Host-associated > Plants > Roots >... | reverse complement strand
AGACTGTGCTCGAGGCGCTCCGAGACCTGGGCGACGTGCCAATCCTCATCACCTCGGCCAAGCGTACGGATGCAGAACGCATTGCTGGCCTGCGCATGGGAGCCGATGACTACCTCGCCAAGCCCTTCAACCCCCATGAGGTCACCGCGCGCGTGGCAGCCATACTCCGCCGCAGCTCGCGCACGGCGGAGGTCCGCGAAGAGGCGATCTCGCTCGGCGGAGGCCGGTTCGTGCTGGACCCGGTGAGCCGGCGCTACACGCTCGACGGAGCCGATGGGCGCCTTACCCCCGGCGAAGCGCGCTTGATGCAGGCGCTGGCTCGCCGCCCGGGCACGGTTCTGACCCGCGATAACCTGCTCGAGGCGGTCGCACGCCGTCCTGAGGAGGTCTTCGAGCGACTGGTCGACGTCCACGTCGCGAACCTGCGCCGCAAGCTCGGCGACGATGCGGGGAGTCCGTGGCTCATCGAGACGATTCCGCTCGTCGGCTACCGGCTCGTTGCGGCGAGGGATCCGTCGTGAGCGGGCGGAGCTCGCTGGCGTGGCGCATCGGTCTGACGCTGGGGGGAGTGGTCCTGGTGGTGCTGCTGGTGACCGGGATCGTTGTGAACCGGGTCGTGAGCTCAGGGTTCGACGCGGTCCTGGCCGCCCAACAGCATGAAAGGCTGGCGACCGCGGCGGACACGTTTGCGGCCGATCTCCAGCGGACGGCCGGCGCCCCCCTACGCGTACTGGCGCTGGCAAGGCGTCTCGCCAACTCGACCGGCGGCGCCATCACGTTGCGTCGCGCCAATGGGAACGCGGCGGTCTCATTCGGGACCCGCCCCGCCAACAGCACTCATTACGAACAGCCAATCCTCGCGGACAACGGCCAGGCGCTCGGCACGCTGGTCGCGGATCTGCCCGCACGGGCGCCGGACCAGGGCTTCCTGCGCTTGTTCAATCTGACACTGATCGCAGCAGGTTCGATTGCCCTGGTCGCGATCGCGGCGCTTGCAGCGTATTTCTCGGGGCGGCTGACGCGGCCGCTGCGCGCGGTGGCTGATGCTGCACACCAGCTCGGGGGCGGCGATCTCACCGCGCGGGCAGAGGGCGGGACCGATCGCGAGTCCGCGGAGCTGGCGCTGGCCTTCAACTCCATGGCTGACCGATTGCAGCGGTCCGAGATGCTGCGCCGGCGCGCGGCGTCGGACATGGCGCACGACCTCGCGACGCCGGCAACCGTCCTAGAGTCGCAGCTGCAAGCGATGATCGATGGCGTGGTGCCCGCCGACCGGGATCAGCTGGAGGCGGCGCGGTCAGCCGCCTCGGCGCTCGGGAGAGTGGTAGCCCAGATGGGGGAGCTGGCGAGCGCGGAGTCGGCCCCGCTGCTGCGTCGGGCGCAAGCGGTGGACGTCGCGGCTGCGGTGGCGGATTCGGGGCGGGGGCTGGAGGGGCTCTACCGCGAGCGGAGCGTCACATTGCAACTTGATCCCGCACCGGCAGCCCCGCTGGTTGCGCGCATCGACCCTGACCACCTCGGACGCGCATTGCGAAACGTGTTGACCAACGCGGCCCAGCACTCACCCGCTGGCTCAACCGTTCGCGTCACCCTTGCCAGCACGCCGTCAGAAGTGCAGATCCGGGTCATTGACCATGGGCCCGGGATCTCCCCCGAGGATCTGCCGCATGTGTTTGAGCGGTTCTATCGTGCAGACCAATCTCGCTCTGTTGACCCTGGCACTGACCGCCGCAGTGGAAGCGGGATCGGCCTGACAATCGCGAGAGAACTCCTGGTGGCCAACGGCGGACGGATCGGGGTGGAACAGTCAGACCGCGTAGGAACCACGTTCCTTATCGGGTTGGCGAGCCAGCGAAGGGGGGCCACGTAACGGGTGTGGGTGGACAAGGCGTGGAGCGGCCGCTACGTGAGGATCGCAGCCCATCGAAACATGCGGGCGACCGGCGAGGCAATGGTTGGCGATCACGGCCATCAGGTCCCGGTTCAGGCCGTCGAGCTCTCGCCCGACGAGGGGGAGCCATCCTTCGGCGTGTTCTCCAGCCGTACGGGCGCTCGGCGCTGCTTCGGGCGCTCCTCGGGCCGCGCTGGAGGCCCCCCATCGGCGTCCTCTGGCAACTCCGGATCCGCGTCGACGACACGCTCGAGGAGTACGTCGCGGAGGCTCGTCGCCATCCGGTCTTTGAGCTCCGACCGATAACGAAGACGGCCGGAGAGCAGTCTGGCTCAGCAAACTGGTGATCCTCCCCAAGATCCGGGATCCGCGCTTCATCACCGTGCGTCGCGGCGGATCCCTCCAAGACGACGATCATCGTCTTCTCGCGATCTGGGCGGCTGACTGCGCGGAGCACGTGCTGCACCACTTCGAGCAGGCACGGCCGAAGGACGACCGTCCACGACGGGCGATCGACCTCGGGCGTGCCTGGGCGCGGGGTGAGATCACGATGACCCAGGCTCGCACGGCGGCCGGCCATGCAAACGCCGCGGCGAGAGACCTGCGCGGGGCAGCACGGCATGCCGCGTACGCAGCCGGCCAGGCCGCGGCGGTGGGCCATGTGGCGGCCCACGAACTCGGAGCCGCGGCGTACGCGATTAGGGCGGCACGGGCGGCAGCGCCTGAAGACGAGCGCGAGGAAGCTGGCCGCTTGGAGTGCCAGTGGCAGCGCGCCCAACTCCCCCACGAGATCCGAGACCTCGTGCTCGACGATCAGCGGTTGCGCAACGCGCTGTGCTGGTTCGCGTTCGACTGCTGATACGGCTCGCTCCCGCCGGCCGCCACACCGTAACCGTCGAGGTGGGGTACCCCTAGCTGACGTTGGTTGCCAGGTCCTGATAGGCAGGGAGGAGTTCCTTCCAGCGCGCCTGAGCGTCCACGCGCCCACGCCCAGCCAGGTGGGCGCCGAGATCCTCGACATGAACCTGGATCCCGGCCCCGTAGGCGGCGATCAGGTCAAGGGGCATGCCCCGTTCCTCCCAGACCACGATCGTCTGGTTGCCGTCGGCGGCCAGTGTGACCTCGATGACCCCATCTCCGGCTTCACCTGGTTCTTTGGTCGACACCAGCAGCCGATGCGGGGGCTCGCACATTTCCACGCGGCCGGTGCCCTCCCAGCCGCTGGCAAACAGGCGTGCGCGGTACTCACCGCCCACTCGCAGGTCGCCCTCTACCTCGCCGTACCAGCGGGCCAGCCGGCGGGGATCGGTCAGCGCCGACCACACGTCGTCGATATCGGTGTCAAAGCGGTCCTCCATGCGCACGACGGCCTTGCCATCGGCTGACCGCAGGCTGCCCACGATGCGGTTGCCCGGACGCGCGTTGCTGGTCATCTGATGCTCCTTTCGGCTAGCCGACGTCGGCCGCCAGGGCCTGGTAGGCAGGGACGAGCTCGTCCCACCGCGCCTCGGTGTCGCCGCGCTCACGCCCCGCGATGTGGAGGGCGAGGTTTTCGGCGTGGATCTGCCACCCGGCCCCGTAGAACGCGATCTTGTCCAGCGGCATGCCCCGAACGTCGATGACCAGGATGGTCTCGTCGCCGTCGGCGGTCAGCGTGATCTCGTTGACCGCGTCGAACGGCGGCACGCCTTGCCCCTTCCGATAGGACTCGTCCGTTTCCCTGGTCGTCACCCGGAGTCGTCGGGGCGGCTCGCACGCTTCCACGCGCCCGGTGCTCTCGATGTCACTGGCTTCGACGTAGAGGCGGAACTCTCCGCCGGGGCGGAGGTCGCCTTCGACCTCGCCGTACCAGCGGACGATACGGCTTGGATCGGTGACTGCTGACCAGAGGTCGTCGATATCGGTCTTGTAGCGGTCTTCGATGCGCACGACGCCCACGCCGTCTGCTGATCGCAGGCTGCCCAGGATGCGGTCGCTTCCACGTAGGTTGCTGGTCATCGAGTGCTCCTTCGTTCGCGCTTTCCGCGGGCGACCTCGGTATGGAGGGCGTCCAACCGCTGCTCCCACAGGGTCCGATACGGGCCCAGCCATTCATCGACCTCGGCGAGCGGCCCGGCGCGAAGGCTGTAGACCCGGCGCTGCGCGTCCTGGCGGACCTCGACAAGGCCCGCCTCCCGCAGCACCCGCAGGTGCCGCGATACCCCCGGGCGAGCAATCGGCAGCAGGGCCGCCAGCTCACCGGCGGTCGCCGGACCACTGGTCAAGGTCTTGAGGATCGTCCGCCTGCCATCGTCTGCAACGGCCCGCAGAACAGCTTCCATGGCATTAATGTACCAACATGGTTACGTACCTGTCAAGGTACATAAGCGAGCGAGACCCGGACACTCCCACGCGGCGGGAACAGCGAAAGGGTTCGGCTCGAGGAGTACCGATTAGCGCTCCCAGCCGCGTGGCCGCTCCTGCGCTTCCCACTCGCTCCGAAGGATCGCCATCAGGTGCGTGTTTCCGTAGGTGCCGCGATGCCATCGGTCATGGCGGAGCAGGGCCTCCTTGACGAAGCCGGCCTTCTCGTACGAGCGCACGGCACGCTTGTTGTAGTCGAAGACCCGCAGCCAGATCCGCTCCAGGCGGAGCTCGCCAAAGGCGAAGTCGAGCAGCACGAGCATGGCGTCCGTGCCGTATCCCTTGCCCCACTTAGCGGGGTCGTAGATGAAGACCGTGACCTCCGCCGAGCCATTAAGCCGGTCGACATCGCGCAGCCCAATCCCGCCGAATCCGCGCTCCTCGCCCAGCTCGCAGATCACGAAGTTCTGCTCCGCCTCGGACGACACCAGGTGTTTCGCGAACCGCTCCCTCTCGGCACGGCTGAAGGGGCGGCGGAATCCCACGTAGTGGCCGAGGTCCAGGTCGTCGACGGGTGATTCGAGGACGTCCGAGGTCTCCATCGGGCGCAGCCAGATGCGCTCGCCGCGCATCATCGGATGATCTGGGACCCGGCTCACGACGGCATGGTACCCATCGCCGCGCGGCCGGTTGCACGCAGCCACTCGCACGCGTACCGTGCGCGCACGATGACCGGCTCCCTGGCGGCGTGGTACTCCCGATTTCCCGAGGGCTGGTGGGGCTACCACTGGGCTCCACCGGAGCCGATGAGCGCCGTCGAGATCGTCGGCAGCGGCAGCCTGGACGCGCGCCTGATGGCGACCCTGTGGGCGGTGGTCAGCCGTCGAAAGTCGGTGATGCTCGCCAGTGAGGCACCACAGGCGGGCAAGACCACGACCCTGTCCGCCCTGGTCGACTTCCTGCCAAACGGCACCGTGGGTGTCTTCCTGCGAGGCTGGCGTGGCGACTTTGGATGGACCGATGAGGTGGCGACCGACCGCGGTTTCATGCTCATCAACGAATTGAGCGATCATCTGCCGATCTACGTCTGGGGCCGCAACGCGCGGGGAGCGTTGCAGCTTGCCGGACGTGGTTACGGCCTGGGCGGAACGATGCATGCCGACAGCCTCGACGAGGCCCTCACCTGCCTCCGCGACGAGCTTGGAGTTACCGATGCGGACCTCGCCGGCCTCACCATCTACCTTCAATTCTCCGCATACCGAACCCCGGCCGGGATGTATCGGCGCTGCGAGGAGGCCTGGCATCTGCGCCTGACCGATGACGGCGTCCTCGTCCCCGCTCGCCTGGCGGCGATCGAGGGCGGCCGCTCACCCAGCCTCACGGGAGCGCAGCGCTACCCGGTCCCACCGCTTCTGCCCGCCGACGGCGGGCGATCGAAGCGCCCGCTCGTTCACGACGCCGATGCGTACGCGGTGCTCGCGACCAGCCTTGGGCTGAGCGCACAGGCGCTCGAGGCGGAGCTGGCGGATCGGTCTGCATATCTGACCGCGTTGGGGGAGCGCGGTGTCTGCGATCCGCCATCCGTGGCCGTCGCGCTTGCGTCGTATCCCGAGCCGGCTGAATCCGGAGGAGCTCCCGCATGACCCATCCCAGCGCCGCGACCCTTGGCGAGCTCCGCGACTCCGGCTGGCGCAGCCGGTCGGTCAAGGACGAGATGCGCGTCAATCTGCTCGACCGCATCCGGCGCGGCAAGCCATTGGTGCCCGGCATCCTGGGCTATGACGAGACCGTCCTGCCCCAGATGGAGAACGCCATCCTGGCCGGGCAGGACATGATCCTGTTGGGAGAGCGGGGCCAGGCCAAGAGCCGCATCGCCCGAGCGCTCGTCGGCCTCCTCGACGAGTGGCTGCCTGCGGTCGCAGGGGCTGAGCTGCACGACAACCCGTTCCGCCCAATCTCGCCGTTCGCCGCCGCGATGGTCGCCGAGCGAGGCGACGAGACGCCCGTCATATGGATCGCGCGCGAGGACCGTTTCGCGGAGAAGCTGGCGACGCCGGACATCAGCATCGCCGACCTGATCGGCGAAGTCGATCCGGTCAAGGTGGCGGAGGGGCGCTACCTGTCCGACGAGCTGACGATTCACTACGGGCTCCTGCCTCGCACCCACCGCGGGATCTTCGCCATCAACGAGCTGCCGGATCTCGCGGAGCGGATTCAGGTCGGGCTGCTCAACGTGATGGAGGAGCGCGACGTCCAAATCCGTGGATATCGGATCCGGCTCAACCTGGACCTTTTCGTGATCGCCTCCGCGAACCCGGAGGATTACACCTCGCGTGGCCGGATCATCACCCCGTTGAAGGACCGATTCGGCGCGCAGATCCGGACCCACTACCCGGAGGAGGCGTCGACCGAGATCGCGATCATGGAGCAGGAGTCAACGAGCTTCTTTGGCGACTCCGGGGAGGCAGTTGCGGCGGGCGCGGTGTCTATGCACGTCCCGGGATTCATGAAGGAGATCGTTGCGGAGCTCTCGCAGCTGGCGCGGCGGTCCTCGGAGGTGAGCCAACGGTCCGGGGTTTCGGTTCGCGTGACGATTGCCAACCACGAGACCCTCGCCGCCACGGCCTTGAAGCGCGCCGTGCGTCTGGGCGAACCGACTGCGGCACCGCGGGTCAGCGACCTGCCGGCGGTCGTGGCCTCGACCGCGGGGAAGATCGAGCTCGAGACGCTGGGAGACGAGGCGCGCGAGGACCGAGTGGTCGAGAAGCTTCTCCAGCGCTCAGTGGTGAATGTCTTCAACCGGCATTTCGCATTGTCCGAGCTGGCGTCGCTGGTCGAACGCTTCGAGACAGGCGCGACCGCCGATGTGGGCGAATACGTCACCAGCCTGGCTCACGAGAAGTTGGTCGGGGAGCTGCCGGAGCTGCGTCGGGCGGTCGGCCGGCTGGAGGTCGGGGAGTCGCCGGCTTCGGTTGCTAGCGGCGTGGAGTTCATCCTCGAGGGACTGCACCTCAATCGCCGGCTGAATAAGGAACGCCGCGCCGGCGGGGTGCGCTATGGGAGGTAGGTCTCTCGCCTCGGGGCCAGTCGTGCAGCACAGCCGCACGATTGCACAGCCGCACGAAAGGGTCTGACATGAGGCTCGGCGGCGGAGCACGGCAGGGCGCGGCAGTGATAGCCGCCCCGTCACGACCATTTGTGCAGCACAGCCGCACGACTGCACAGCCGCACGACTGCACAGCCGCACAGCCGCACAGCCGCACAATTGGGTCTGAGGTGATGACCAGCGCCTACCCCCAAGGCGAAGTCAGATGACCCTGCGCTACTCCCGATGGGACGGCTCCCAGGACCTGCCGCCTTTCGACGCGGACGACGTGCTGAGGGCCATCGGTGACGACGTGCTGGCGGAGGGCGATCTGCGCCGCGCCCTCCAACGGCTCATGCAGCGCGGCATGCCAGGCACGAGGGGCGGCGACATTCCCGGACTTCGACGGATCCTGGAGCGGCTTCGCCACCAGCGCCAGGAGGAGCTCGAGCGCTCGAACCTCGACGGAGTCCTGCGCGACATCGAGGAGCGGCTCGATGCGATCGTCGCCCAGGAGCGCGCAGGAATCGAACAAAGGCTTCACGACGCGGAGCAGCAGTCCCTCGATGCACCGCCCGGTGAGCGCCAGGACCAGGCGCGCATGGGCGAGCAGGTACTGCGCCGGGCCGCTCAGCAGCGCAGGGATCGGCTCGACAGTCTGCCGCCCTCCATGGCAGGCCGACTCAACGGCCTGCGCGATTACGAGTTCATGGATCCGGAGGCGCGGGACGCCTTCAACGCCCTGACCAATGAGCTGCGCCAGCAGATGCTGCGGACCTACTTCCAGGGCCTGAAGGAGGGGGTCCAGGGCCTCACGCCGGAGGACCTGGGCGGCGTCCGCGAGATGGTGCGCGACCTCAACGACCTCCTCGAAAAGCATGCCAGCGGGACCGATACCCCCACCGACTTCAGCGACTTCATGGCCAAGCACGGCGCCTTCTTCCCGCCGGGCATCGAGAACGTCGACCAGCTGATTGACCATCTCCACCGGCAGGCCTCACAGATGGCCTCGCTTCTGGCGTCGATGTCGCCGGAGATGCGTAGCGAGCTCCAGTCGCTGATGGATGACCTGCTGCGCGATGATCGGCTGCGCTGGGACATGGCGCGCCTGGCGGGCAACCTCCAGTCGATGCGTCCGGACCTGCCCTTCGGCGAGCCATACCCCTTCGATGGAAGCGAACCGATGGGCCTCCCGGAGGCGCTCGCCGCCATCGATCGGCAACAGCGCTACGACGCGCTCGAGGAGCAGCTGGTCGGAGCTCGGGACCCGGACGCTTTGAACGGGATCGACCCGGACCTGCTCCGCGAGCTGGCCGGCGACGAGGCAACCGATGACCTCTCCCAGCTGCGGGAGCTGACGCGATCGCTGGAGGAGGCGGGCTATCTGGAGCGCGACGGCGGCCGCTTGGAGCTGACGCCCCGGGCGGCTCGCAAGCTGGGGACCCAGGCGCTCGCCGACATCTTCAGCCGTCTGCGGCGTGAGTCGCTCGGAGGCCACGCCCTACCCCGGCCCGGCGCCGGCGGCGAGCGGACCGATGACACCAAGCCCTACGAGTTCGGCGACCCATTCGCTGTCGACATCAACCGGACGCTCTTCAACGCGATGGCGCGCTCCGGTCCGGGCGTGCCGGTTGGAATCGGTCCTGGGGACTTCGAGGTCCATCGGTCTGAAGAGACGACGGTCACCAGCACGGTCCTTCTCCTCGATATGAGCCGATCCATGCTCCTGCGCGGCTGCTCGACCGCTGCCAAGCGCGTGGCGATGGCGCTGCACACGCTGATCGCCACCAAGTACCCGCGCGATCGGCTATACGTGGTCGGCTTCGCGTACTACGCGCGCCAGATCGCGCCGGAGGCGATCGCCACCCTGTCGCCGTACGAGTTCGAGTACGGGACGAACCTCCAACATGCCCTGATCATTGCCCGCGGCCTGTTAGGGCGGCGCGGGGGCAACAAGGAGATCGTGGTCATCACCGACGGCGAGCCGACGGCCCACATCGCCAACGGCCAGGTCGAGTTCGCTTATCCGCCGACGATCCGCACCATGCAGTCGACGTTGCGCGAGGTCGGCCGGTGCACGCGCGAGGGAATTGTCATCAACACCTTCATGCTCGAGCGCTCGCGATACCTGTCCGAGTTCGTCGATCTGATGAGCCGCATCAACCGCGGCCGAGCCTTCTACGTTGAGCCGGAGCACCTCGGCGAGTACGTGCTCGTCGACTACGTGAGCAACAAGACCAAGCGGGTCGCGTAATCCGGCACCTGAAGGACCGAATAGAACGGCCAGTGCTGGCACAATCCGCCGCATGGCCGCCGACTCGCCCGTCCTCGAAACCCGCGCGCTCGTCAAGCGCTACGGGCGCACGACGGCGCTTGACGGGCTCGACCTGCGCGTCGATCGCGGCGAGGTCTTCGCCCTTCTCGGCGCAAACGGAGCTGGCAAGACCACCGCGGTCAAGGTGCTCCTGGGACTCACCCGCCCAACGTCGGGCAATGGAGAGCTGCTCGGCCTGCCATTCGGCGATCCGGAGGCCCGCCGTCGCGTCGGCTACCTGCCGGAACTGTTCCGATACCAGGGCTGGCTGACGGGCGGCGAGGTTCTGCGGCTGCATGCCGAGCTCGCCGGGCTCGCGCCTCAGCGATGGGCGGATGAGATCGATACCGTCCTGGCGACCGCCGATCTGCGCGCACGTGCCGATGACCGTGTCTCCACGTACTCCAAGGGGATGCAGCAGCGCCTTGGACTGGCGGTCGCGATGCTTGGGCGGCCGGAAGTGGTGGTCCTCGACGAGCCTTCGACGGCGCTTGATCCGCTCGGCCGGCACGAGTTGAGGGGCACGATCCGCGGACTGCGCGAGCTGGGAACGACGGTCATCCTCAACTCCCACCAGCTGACCGAGGTGGAGCAGGTCTGCGACCGTGTCGCGATCATCCATCTGGGTCGGCTTCTTGCCGTCGGGCCGCTCACCGAACTGCTGAGCGCCGGCGGGATCAGGCTGCGGGCGAGCGGCCTCGGCCCGGACGCCGAAGCGGAGCTGGCAGGAGCCGGCGACGGGGAGCTGGAGCGCGATGGCCCTTGGTTTGTGATCCCCGGAGCCACAGAGGAACAGATTCCTGGGCTGGTCGAGATGATCGTGCGAAGCGGCGGACGGGTCTACGGCGTCGAGCTGATGCACCCGACGCTCGAGGAGCGGTTCCAGCAGCTGTTGGAGAGCGCGTGATGGGGAAGGCCGGAGCCATGGCGTGTTTATGGACGATCGCGCGCCTCACCCTCCGCGAGGGGATGCGCCGGCGGCTGCTTCTGGCGCTCGGTGGCCTCTCCTTGGTTGGCGTCCTGTTCACGGCGTGGGGCTACGCGGAGCTGCCGAACCTGCCCGGCGCCCGCGGGGAAACGCGGCTCGCGACGGATCAGATGCGGCTGATCGCTTCGCAGCTGCTGATCCTCGTGATGTTCATGTTCAGCTTCGTCCTGGCGCTGGCCGCCGTCTTCGCCGCTGCGCCATCGGTGGCGGGGGAGCTGGAGAGCGGCGAGATGCTCGCCGTCCTCGCGCGGCCCATCCCGCGGCTCTCCATCCTGCTCGGGAAGTGGCTCGCCCTGGCGATCGTTGTCGTGGTGTACGCCGTGGCCGCGACCGCCCTCGAATTCGGAGCTGCGCTGCTCACGACCGGTTATCACCCGCCGCACCCCATCGAGGCATCGCTCTACGTTGCCGGGGAGGGACTGGTGACCCTGGCGCTGGCGATGGCCCTCAGCACGCGCGTCCCGCCGGTGACGGCCGGGATCGTGGCTATGCTGCTCTTCGGGATCGCGTGGGTTGGCGGAGTGGTGGGTGGCATCGGCTCGGCATTCAGCGATCCACTCGTCGGCCAGCTGGGGACAGTCACCCGCATCCTCCTCCCGACCGATGGGCTCTGGCGCGGCGCCATCTTCAGCCTCGAGCCGGCGCAGATGGTGTTGGCTGGAGCGGCGGCCGGGCCGCAGATCGCTGCCTTTCCCTTTTACGCCTCGGCGCCACCGCCGTTCGTCTATGTGGCGTGGAGCGTGATCTGGGTGGTTGGCATGCTGGCTATCGCGGTCGTCAGCTTCGAACGGCGTGATCTGTAGCGCCGTACCATCGCTCTATGCCGCGACCGCTGAAGGTGGGGATCCAGCTTCCCGAGGTTGAGCGCGTCGTCCCGTGGCCTGAGCTGCGCGATATGGCGCGCACGGCTGAAGAGATCGGCCTTGACTCGCTGTGGGTCGGCGATCACCTGTTGTACCGATACTCGGAGACTGATCACCGTGGTCCGTGGGAGGCATGGTCGACGCTTGCGGCGCTGGCTGCCGTCACGGAGCGGGTCGAGATCGGTCCGCTGGTCGCCTGTCTTGGCTTCCACAACCCAGCGGTCCTGGCCAAGATGGTGGCTGCCATTGACGAGATCTCCGGCGGCCGCCTGATCCTCGGCGTTGGCGCCGGCTGGAATGAGCCGGACTTCACGGCCTTTGGCCTCCCGTACGACCACCGCGTCTCGCGCTTCGAGGAAGGGTTCACCATCCTTCGCGGCCTCCTGCGGGACGGGCGCGTCGATTTTCGTGGGACCTACCATGCTGCCCCGGATTGCGAGCTCCATCCACGGCCGTCGCGTGCGGGCGGGCCGCCGTTCATGGTCGGCTCCATGGGCGAGCGCATGCTCAGGATCACGCTTCCGCACGCGCAGTCCTGGAACGCGTGGTACAGCTGGTTCGGCAACTCCCCGGAGGGCTACAGACCGATGCGCACGGCCGTCGACGAGGCGTGCCGCGCCGCCGGCCGCGAGCCGTCGGAGATTGAGCGCACGGTCGCGCTGCTGGTCGCCTTTCCGGACGCCGAACCACGACTCACCGCCTACGCCAGGGAGCCCGAGCCAGACCCGATCGACGGCGATCCCCGGACCTTGGCGCCTGCACTCCGAGCCTTTGCGGAGGAAGGGATCTCGCATGTCCAGTTGGTCCTCGAACCCATCACCGTCGAGAGCATCCGGGCCCTGGCGCCGGCACTCGAACGCCTCGACGCGGACGACTAGGTTGCTCGGGCTGCCTGCTATGCTGCCGGCCGTGGACGCCGAGCTCGCGACGTTGCCGATCGGCCGCTCTGGCCGCCTGGAGGCGATCCCGCTTACGAACGCGACCGGCACCCATGCGCTGCTTGTTCGCGAATCCGACACGCCGCGAGCCCTCTTCACTGCGGAGCCAGGCGAGGGGAGCCGGGAGCGGTTGATCCTCGTTCCGCTCGACGATGACGTCGAGGTTCGAGTGGACGGCGATGCGCTTGCCATCTGGCTCGCGCAAGGCTCCGTCGGGAGGTCATCCGGCCGGCTCCCGATCTGGGCAAGCGCCTTCGGATACGTTCTCGTCTTCGTGTTCATCGGTCTGTTGCTGCTCGGCAGCCTCACGTTCTTTGCGTGGCTGACCTCGAGGTGACCGTCCGAGCCTGATGAGCGACGAGGCGCACCGCTCCTTCCTGCCGCCAGAGACCGGGCTGATCGCCAGCCGCGTTCGGCTCGAATATGGATCGGCCGATGGGTTCGCAAGCACGGTGGAAGGCGCCCTGGTTCGCGGTGGGGAGCGTGGGGCAACGATCATCGCGTACCTCGACCGCGGCGACCTGGCGATCCGCATTCCGAGCGAGGACGGACCGACCTGGAATGCGGTGCCCCTCGTCCACCTCCGCCCCGGCGTGCGGCCCGACGCGAGCGCCTGGGCCGTGGCGAACGGCGTGCTGGAGAAGCTCGAGCGGTATCGGTAGCGCCGTGCCGACCCGGATCGACCGCGGACGGGGTGCGGTCACCGCCGACATCACCGACGAGGAGCGAGGCCACCTCCGCGCCATGATGGGACGCTTCGCGACGGGGGTCAGCGTGGTCGCCGCGCGGACCGGGCCATTCCTGGCGGGGATGACCGCCAACGCCATTGCATCGGTCAGCATCGAGCCGCCACTCATGTTGGCGAGCGTCACACACAAGAGCGAGACGCACCGGGCCATCATCGAAAGCCACGCGTTCGCGGTGAGCGTCCTGGCCGCCGACCAGCGTGATGTTGCGGAGTGCTTCGCTCAGCCGATCACTGCGGCCAAGCTCCGCCGCTTCTGCGACGCGCCGTGGCATGAGGCGGAGACGGGCTCACCGATCCTGGATGGGGCGATCGCCTTCTTCGATTGTCGGTTGGTGGATCGCCACGCGGGCGGCGACCACACCATCTTCGTGGGCGAGATCGTCTCGGCCGCGTACGAGGAGAATGCTGATCCGCTCGTCTATTACGGATCTCGCTATCGTCGGTTGGCGCCCGAAGGGGACGTGGGATGAACTCGCGAATGGCCTGGGACCGCCTCACGCCGCCCGAACGCGGCGGAGATGTCAGCCAACGCGTGCCGCTGAGAGTGGCGACCCTCCGCCGCCTGTCGGTCGACGAGTTGGTGGTCGAGGACGACGACCTGCCGCAGGCCGATGGCGCCACCCTCTTCTGGCTCGAACGGCGCAACCCGGGCTGGGAGGCATGGGCGGCGCGCATCGTGGGAGCCGACGCGACCCCCTGGCTGGTGGCTGCGCAACGTCTGCACCTTGTTCGGCCCGATCCCGCTCTGCTATCGCTCATCGGTCTCGATGCCGGCCCCCGAAACGCGACCATCACGACGTGCGGATCGCCGCGCGCTGTCGAGCCAGTGCCCCGGCAGCTCGCCTGCATCTGCCGCGAGCGGTCGCTGGACGCGGTCTACCGCGCGGCCGAGGAGGGCTGGCGTACGGTCGACGCGGTGAAGCGCCGCACGGGCGCAATCTTCGGTGAGTGCCAGGGGCGCCGCTGCCGCGCCCGAATTGCGGAGCGCCTCGACCTCGACCCCAGCGATCCGCGTGCCCAGATTACGCCGCGACCGCCGCTCGTCCCGGTGCCCGCTTCCGTCCTGGCGGCCTTCGCCGGGGTCTGACCGGGCTACGCCGTTCGCTCCACCGTCTCGAGCGCTTCGCCCAGGATCCGCACCGCGCTGTCGATCTCCTCGTCGGTGGTTACCAGCGGCGGGATGACGCGTACCGCCTGGCCGCGGGTCCCGCAGGTGAGCAGCAGCAGCTTGCGGTCGAACGCCTCATGCAGGACCGCCTTGGCAAGGTCCGCCCGAGGCGCCAACGTCTCGGGATCGGCGAACTCCAGGGCGGCCATCAGGCCGCGCCCGCGCACCTCGGCGACGTGGGCGTGCCCACGCGCAATCTCGCGGAGGCCGGCGAGCAGCCGCTCGCCCTCTCGCTCCGCGTTCTCCACCAGGCGCTCGTCGTCGATCACGTCGAGCGTGGCGATGGCCGCGGCGCAGGCGACTGCGTTACCGCCGTACGTCCCGCCGTGCGCGCCCGGCTCGAAACGCTCGAGCAGGTCACCGCGGGCCAGGATTCCGGAGAGCGGCAGGCCAGATGCGATGCCCTTGGCCATGACCACCACGTCGGGTGTGATGCCTGTCCACTCGGTCGCGAAGAACCGGCCAGTCCGGCCGTAGCCGGACTGCACCTCGTCCGCAACGAGCAGGATGCCGTGCTGGTCGGCCAGCGCGCGCAGAGCGCGGAGGAAGCTGTCCGGCGGGACCACGTAGCCGCCCTCACCGAGAATCGGCTCCACGACGAACGCGGCCACGTCATCGGGGTAGACCATCGTGACGAAGAGCTCATCGAGGGCCGCCATCGTGAAGGCGACCGCCGCTTCATCGCCGGGTCCAGTCGGATTGCGCAGCGGGTATGGGTATGGCACGTGGTAGACGGAGCCGAGAAGCGGCTCGAAGTGACCGCGCATGCGGACCCCGGAGCTGGTGAGCGCCATCGTGCCGTGCGTCCGCCCATGGAAGCCGCCGCGGAAGGCAACGATCGCCGGGCGTTGCGTGGCCTGCTTGGCAAGCTTGATGGCGGCCTCGACCGCCTCAGCACCCGAATTCGAGAGGAAGAGACGGGCGTGCTCGCCAGGTGCCAGGCCCGGGAAGCGGCCCGGCAGGCGCTCGTGGAGGAGGAGGCCGGGCTGGTGGTAGAGGATGTTCTGCTGGGCGTGAATGATCCGCTGCGCCTGGTCCGCGATCGCGGCCGCCACTCGCGGATGGGCATGACCGGTGCTGGTTACGCCGATACCCGAGGTGTAATCGAGGAAGCGATCGCCGTCGACCGTCTCGATCCACGATCCGGAGCCGCGCGCCACAACGAGGTCGGTATATCGGCTCCAGACCGATGCCACGCCGTCGCGCAGCGCGAGCCAGCGGTCTCGCTCAGAGGCCGGCCCCGCGCTGGAGGAGTTAGAGTCCGGTGAGCCGGCGGGTCGATCGGTCAGAAGGTGGGCGGCGTGTTGATCCACAGCAGGCGTGTCTCCAGGCTGGCGTCGTTCCGCCAGCGATGCGAAAGGGTGGACGGAAAGCTGAGGGCATCGCCCTCAGTGAGCGAATAGCGTTCGTCGTCGCCGACCCACACGGTGAGAGCACCGTCCAGGACGAAGAGGAACTCCTCCCCCTCGTGGGCATAGGCACCGTCCGACGTTGCACCGGGCGCGAGCACGAAGAGCTGGGGCTCCAGCTGGGTCGATCCGACCGCCAGCTGCTCGATCCGGACCTCCGGTCCTCCCAGCTCGAGGACCGCCCGCTGTGCGGGGCGAACGAGCCGCCCGAGGGGGCCTAGCGGACGGAAGAGCTCGAGCAGGGTTGCACCGTACGCGCTGGTCAGGCGCTGAAGCGTGGAGACGCTGGCGCCCGTCGCATTGCGCTCGAGCGCGCTGATGAAGCTGACCGAGAGGCCAGTCCGAGTCGCTGCCTCGCGCAAGGAGAGGCCGTGCCCTGCGCGGAGTGCACGCAGCCGATCGCCATCGACGCGCCGCTCGGTGGCCGCATCGGATACCGGCCGGGCCAGGAGCCGCTTGATGCCCGGGGCATTGACGCGTTCCTCGCGCATGCGCTGAACCTGGCGGAGCTGCTCGATGTCGCGATCGCTGTATAGCCGGTAGCGGCTCACGCTGCGCGTCGGCCTTACAAGGCCCTGCCGCTCCCAGAGGCGCAGAGCCGAGGCTGAGACCCCGACACGAGTCGCCGCCTCACCGATCCGATGTCGAGGCTCGTCGCGTTGGCCGCCATCACCAGGAGCGAGCGGCGCCGGAGCGTGCGGGTGGCGCCGCGCAGGACGGATTGTGTGGCGTGCGTTGGGGCGAGCTGCGCCGCGGGAGAGGCGGCTCATGGGGCGCTCCTCGGCACTGCCAGCAGGCGCACGCGGCGACGCTGCCAGCCGACCTGGATAGCGATGAATGTGAAGGCGACGACGAAGATGAGCGTCCCCAACACGTTCACCTCCGGCGGCACGCCGATGCGGCTCACGCCGTAGACCCACAGCGGGAAGGTGATCGTCTGGCCTGCGACGAACGAGGTGATCACGTAGTCGTCGATCGAAAGGGCGAACGCGAGCAGGGCGGCGGCCAGGATGCCCGGGAAGATGAGCGGGAAGGTGACCTTGCGGAAGGTCGTCCATTCGTCCGCGCCGAGGTCCATGGCGGCCTCCTCGAGCGCGCGGTCGAATCCCTGCAGGCGGGCCCGCACCGTGACCACCACGTAGCTGATGTTGAACATCACATGGGCCACGATGATGGTCACGAGGCTGCGTGCGACCCCAAGCGTGACCCACATGGACAGGAGCGAGGCGCCCAGGATGATCTCCGGCGAGGCCATCGGCAGGAAGATCAGGATGTTGGTCGTATCTCGCCCGCGGAACGTGTAGCGCGTCAGCGCCAGCCCTATCAGCGTGCCGAGGATCGTGGCCATGATCGTGGAGACGATCGCGACCTCGAGGCTGCGGATCATCGGCCCAGTGATGTCCGGTCGGCTCCAGATGTCGAGGTAGTTCTGCAGGGTGAAGCCCTGCCAGGTGATGTTCTGGCGGCCGCGCGGGTTGTTGAAGCTGAAGCCAATCATCACTGCGATCGGCAGGAACAGGTAGACGACGGTGAGCGCGGTGTAGACAGGCAGCACGAGGCTCGCCAGCCGGGCGCGGAACGGCGGGCGGTAGGCCGGTGCCTGCCGCGCTTCGATGCGCGGGAGTGGGATCGCAGGCGCGCTCATCCGCTCGTGAGCTCCTCTGCGCCAATGAGTCGTGCGTACAGGGCGACCATGAGCAGAATCGCGGCCATCAATACGAAGCCGAGCGCCGCCGCGCGCGGGAAGTCATTGAAGTTCAGGAAGAGGTCCTGGATGACGTTACCGATCATTCGCGTGCTTCGGCTGCCCAGGATCAGCGCGTTCACGTAATCGCCGACCGCCGGGATGAATGTGAGCAGCGAACCGGCGAAGACGCCGGGCATGGAGAGCGGCAGTGTCACCCGCAGGAAGGCCTGCATGCGCGAGGCGTAAAGATCGGTCGCCGCCTCAACGAGACGATGGTCAACCTTCTCGATGGCCACGTACAGCGGCAGCACCATGAATGGCAGGAAGTTGTAGACGAGTCCGGAGATCACGGAGATCGGGGTGGCGATCAGGCCAAAGCCCTCGGGCAGCAGATGCCAGCTCTTCAGCGTGCCAAGCACGAAGCCTTCGTCGGCAAGGATCAGCTTCCAGGCCAGGGTGCGGATGATGAAGCTCGTGAAGAAGGGCAGGATCACGAGCAGGAGCAGGATGTTCTTGGCGCGCCCGCCACGGAACGCGATGGTGTAGGCCATCGGGTAGCCGATCAGCAGCGTCAGGATCGTGACGATGAACCCGTACTCGAAGCTCCGCAGGAACTGCGTGGAGAACTGGTTGATCGCCGCGGGGTAGACCCCGAAATTCCAGGTCATCTGGTAGCCGGTGCCCAGGGACCCGGTCTGCAGGCTGACGGAGGCCATGATCACCATGGGGACCACGAAGAAAGCGAGCAGCCAGAGGCCGCCTGGGATCAGGAACAGGTACGGGACGACCCAGCGAAATCGGCGTAGCACGTGCAGCTCCTTGGGCGGGCACCGCGGGCCGGGCAGGCCCGTGGTCGTGAGCTCAGTGCGTGCTCAGCCGGTTGTGACCGTTTGGAAGATCTCGTTCCACTGCTTCTCTTCATCCTCGGAGAGGATCTTGTAGTCGTAGGCGTGCTTCAGCTGTTCGCCGCTCGGGTTGACCGTTGCGGCGACCACACGCATCTGGTCAGCCGTCGCCTTGTCGCCGCTGGCCTCCACCTTGTCCGCGTCCTTGGAGATCAGGTCGGAGATGTTTTTCACCGGGCTGTAGTAGCCGATGTACTCGCTGAGCGGGAGCGCGTTCGCGGGGTCGTACCAGAAGTTCATGAGCATGTGCGCGTCAGTCGGATGGGCGGCCAGGTTAGGGATCGTCATGTTGTCGACCCAGTGCATGCCACCGGTGTCGGGGATCACGAACTTCACGTCGGCGTTGTCGTAGAGCTGCATCTGGGTCACGTCGCCGGACCAGGCGATCGTGATCCACAGGTTCTTGTTGGCCAGCTCGTCGTAATAGTCGTTCCCGTAGAAGTTGCGGAACTGACCGGCCTTGGCGGGCCCCAGCAGCTTGTCGCCGGCCTTCTGAACGTCCGCGATCTTGGCTTCGGCGGGCTTGATGCCCATCGAGAGCAGCGTAAGGCACATCGTGTCGCGCATCTCGCTGAACATCCCGACGTGGCCCTTGAAGGCTGGGTCGAGCAGGTCATCGAACTTGGTGATCTCGCGCTTGGTCAGCTTGGGGTTGTAGCCGATGCCTGTGATCCCCGACTGCCAGGCCAGGCTATGGACGTTGTTCGGGTCGTACCACGGGTTCGTGTACGACGGATCCGCGTTTGCGGCGAAGTTCGGCAGCTGATCATGGTCGAGCTTCTCGAGGTAGCCGAGCCTGATCATCTTTTCGATCAACCAGTCGGTCAGCACGATAAGGTCGTAGCCGGTCGGGTTGCCCTTGGCCAGATCAGGTTGGATCTTGCCGAAGAAGTCCTCGTTGTCGTTGACGTCCTCGGTGTAGGTGACCTTGATCCCGGTCTCCTTGGTGAACTTCTCGATGGTCGGGTACTTGCCCTTGTCGTCGATGTCGATGTAGGCGGGCCAGTTGGCCCACTGGACCTGCCCCGCCTGGGTGGGCATCGGTGTCGGGCTGGCGTTGCTGCTGGCCGACGCCGCTGAGGCGCTGGCGCTCGACTGGGGCTTGATCCCACACGCGGCAAGGATGGCCGGCAGCGAGAGGGCGCCACCCAGCCAGAGCCCACCCTGTCCTGCGCGACGCAGGAAAGAGCGGCGGCTCACTCGCCCTTCGGCGATCGCCCGCTCGATGGCGCGCTCGATCTCGGTCTGTTGATCAGCCATCCGACTCTGCTCCTTCCACGCTGTGCGGGTCGGCCGGCACGTGCTCGGCAGCACCCGCGATGACGAAGGTGTGCTGCGGCTTCCACGTGAGCACGACTCGTTGCCCGTCGGCGAGCCCCTCGCGTGAGCCACTGGTCTCCAGATTCTGGGCGTAGACGGTGATGTTGTGCCCGGCTGCCGTCTCGACCAGGTACTGCGTGCTGACGCCGATATAACTGGCGTCCAGGATCGTTCCGGAGATGGCATTCACGTCGGTTTCGCTCTGGATGGCGACGTGGTCATCGGTGGCGACCACGCGCAGCTTTTCCGGCCGCACCCCGATCCGGACGGCCTGCGCGCCGTTGAGCCCATCGGCCAGTGCCTGGAGCACCGTTCCGTCGCGAAGACGGACCGACGCATAGGCGCCATCCCGCCCGGCAACTTCGCCCTCCAGGAGGTTGCTGACCCCCAGGAAGCCGGCGACGAATGCCGTGCGTGGACGCTCGTAGAGATCCTCCGGGGCCCCCAGCTGTTCGATGTGACCGGCGCGCATCACCGCGATGCGATTGCTCATCGTCATGGCCTCGTCCTGGTCGTGCGTGACGTAGATGAAGGTGATGCCGACCTCGGTCTGGATCCGCTTCAGCTCGATCTGCATCTGCTTGCGGAGCTTCAGGTCAAGCGCCCCGAGGGGTTCGTCGAGAAGCAGAACCTTGGGATGGTTGATGAGTGCCCGCGCCAGCGCTACACGCTGCTGCTGCCCACCGGAGAGCTGGCTGGGCCGGCGACGCTCATAGCCGGGCAGCTCTACGAGCTCGAGCATCTCCGCCACGCGGCGGCGAATCTCGTCCGGTGCAACCCGGCGGCGGCGCAGGCCAAAGGCCACGTTGTCGAAGACCGACAGATGCGGAAAGAGGGCGTAGTTCTGGAAGACGGTGTTGACGTCACGCCGATACGGCGGCAGCGCGGTCACGTCCGCGTCGCCCAGGTAGATCACCCCCGATGTCGGCAGCTCGAAGCCGCCGATCATGCGCAGCGTGGTGGTTTTCCCGCACCCGGACGGCCCGAGCATCGAGAAGAACTCGCCGCGGGTGATGTCGAGGGAGAGGTCGTCGACCGCCGTGACGTCGTGGAACCGCTTGGTCACACGCTCAAGCCGGACGTCAACCTGGGGCACTCGAGAACCTCCGGCGGGGGGGGGCAGGGCCGGTGTGGATAACCTTGTCGTGTTGCAGCAGCCTTGGGGTAGGGCGGCAGTATACGCGCCCCGTGCGGAGCCCTGTCAACACTCGTCTGACGCATCGCTGACGTTGATTTCACGCCGTGTTCATCGCCGCGTGGCGTACTTCGCATCGTCACTGCAACTCGAGGCCATCCTGAAACGTCAGATAGACCGATGCCAAAGCCAAACCACACCAGGCGATCGCGACCTCGCCCGCTGCCGCTCCGTCAGCGCCGCGCGAATCAGATCCGTGCCGCCGACCGGCGTACCCGTCGCGATATCGAGCGCTGGCGCCGAGCCTCGTAGGGCATTCCTTCTCGTCCAATCGTCGCCGAGCCCAGGCGCTAGACTCAGGGCCTCCTAGCCCCCGCCAGCGAGGCCTGCCTGCGCTCCATGGACTTCACCCTCTCGCCTCAGCATGTGGAGATTCGGCGCTCCGTCCGGGAATTTGCCGAGCGCCGGATCGCCCCGGTCGCCGATGATTTCGAGCGTCGCGCCGAGTATCCCCACGACATCATCCGCGAGGCGGCGAGCCTCGGTCTACTGGGCGTTCCCTATCCGGAGGAGGACGGCGGCACCGGCCTCGACTCCCTTGCCTACGCGATCACCATCGAGGAGTTGGCCCGCGTCTCGGGCAGCGTGGCGCTCATCGTCAGCGCCCATACCAGCCTGGGTTGCTACCCGATCTTCATCGCGGGCACGGCCGAGCAGAAGGAGCGCTTCCTCCGCCCGCTGGCGAGCGGCGAAAAGCTGGGTGCATACGGCCTGACCGAACCCGGCGCCGGGAGCGATTCGCGAGGAACGCGGACCCGTGCCCATCGCGATGGCGAGAGCTGGATTCTCAACGGGGGCAAGCGCTTCATCACCAACGCCGGCGTGGCGGACACGTACATCGTCACGGCGGTCACCGATCGCTCGGCGGAGAGCGGCAAGATCAGCGCCTTCATCGTCGAGGCCGGCACACCCGGCTTCACCATCGGCCGGCTGGAAGAAAAGATGGGACTCCATGCCAGCCAGACCGGTGAGCTGCTGTTCGGCGATTGCCGGATCCCCGCGTCTAACCTGCTCGGCGAGGAGGGCGAAGGCGACAAGCTCTTCCTGAAGACGCTCGACGGGGGACGGATCGGCATCGGTGCAATGGCGCTTGGACTGGCGCAGGCCGCCTTTGAGGCGGCATCTTCTTACGCACAGGAGCGAGAGCAATTCGGGCGGGCGATTGCCAAGTTCCAGGGCGTGGCCTTCAAGATTGCCGACATGGCGACTCGGATCGACGCCGCCAGGCTGCTCGTGTACCGCGCGGCGTGGCTGAAGGATGAGGGGCGGCCGTTCACGACCGAGGCGGCGATGGCCAAGCTCTTCGCCAGCGAGGTCGCCCGCGACGTCACGAATGACGCGGTCCAGGTGCATGGCGGCTATGGCTACATCGCGGAGTACAAGGTCGAGCGCTACCTGCGCGACGCGAAGCTCACCGAGATTGGGGAGGGGACGAGCGAGATCCAGCGCCTCGTCATCGCGCGGAACGTCCTCGGCGTGCGCGCGATGTAGTGACGCTACCCCGGCTTGTGGTGCGTCCCCTCTCGCGCATAGGCCACAAACGCGTCCAGGGATGCCGGATCGGTGAGTGACCCGCGAGACGCGGCGGCTTCAGGAGGCGTCCCGGACAGGATGCGCTTGACGGGGACCTCGAGCTTCTTCCCGGAGAGCGTCCGCGGAATGGCCGGCACGGCGTGAATCTCGTCGGGCACATGTCTCGGTGAGAGCGACGTGCGCAGTTCCGAGGCGATCCTGGCGCGCAGCTCGTCGGTGAGCCCGGAGCCCTCTCGTAATGCAAGAAACAGGAGCAGGCGGTCGGTTTCATCCAGGTGGACGACGAGTGAGTCGGCGACTTCAGGAATGGCCTCGACCACCGCGTAGAACTCTGCCGTCCCGATCCGGATTCCGCCGCGGTTGAGGGTCGCGTCCGAGCGGCCGCTGATGACGCAGCTGCCCCGCTCCGTGATGGTGATCCAGTCACCGTGCCGCCAGACGCCGGGGTAGACGTTGAAGTACGCGTCGCGGTATCGGCTGCCGTCGGGATCGTTCCAGAAGCCAACCGGCATCGAGGGCATCGGGGCGGTGATCACCAGCTCGCCTTCCTCGCCCACGATCGACCTGCCGTCGGGCGAAAACGCCTCGACCCGGCAGCCCAGGTGGCGACAGCTGATCTCCCCCTCCCACACCGGGACCAGCGGGCTGCCACCAACGAACGCGGTGCAGACATCCGTCCCGCCGCTGACGCTGGCGAGGAGGAGATCCGAGCCGATGGCCTCATACACGTACCGGAACCCCTCGGCGGGCAGCGGCGCGCCCGTCGATCCGATGCTGCGGATCGTCGACAGGTCCAGCGTCCGTCCCGGCTCCAGGTGGCGCTTCCGACAGGCCATCAGGTACGGCGCACTCGTGCCGAAGCAGGTAATCCCGACCTCGGCCGCCATGCGCCACAAGTGGAGCAGATCGGGCTCTGCCGGACTGCCGTCATAGAGGACGATGCTGCTGCCCACGAGTAACCCGGAGACCAGGTAATTCCACATCATCCATCCGGTGGTCGTGAACCAGAAGAATCGGTCCGCGGGTCCAAGGTCGTGATGGAGGGCGTGGATCTTCAGGTGCTCGAGCAGGATCCCGCCATGGCCGTGCACGATCGGCTTGGGGAGGCCGGTCGTTCCGGAGCTGTACAGGATGTAGAGCGGGTGGTCGAAGGGGACGGCCGCAAAGTCCAGCGCTCCTGCCTCGGCAGTCAGCTCTTCCCAGGTCAGGGCGTCGGGAATGCGTCGCTCGTCAGGATGCAGATAGGGCAGCGCCACCGTGGCGCGCACCGAGGGGAGCGCGGCACGAATGGCCGCCACCTCATCGGTCCTTTCGATATCGCGCGAGCCATACCGATAGCCGTCGACCGTCAGTAGCACCGCCGGCTCGATCTGGCTGAAGCGGTCGATGACGCTGCGGGTGCCGAACTCGGGGGCGCACGAGGACCAGATGGCGCCGATGCTCGCGACCGCCAGTAGCGCGATCGCCGCCTCGGGCACGTTTGGGAGGTAGGCGGCTACCCGGTCGCCGCGGCCCACGCCAAGGCGGAGGAGGCCGGCCCGTGCGCGAGCGGCCGCGTCGCGGAGCTCGGCTGCGGTGAGCATCGTCTCCTCGCGCGTTTGGGAGCGGGCGATCACCACGACGTCGCTCGGCAGCCGTCCCGAAAGGCGGAGCGCATGTTCAGCGTAGTTCAGCGTCGCGCCGAGGAACCACCGCGCGCCCGGCATGCGAGTGTCGGCGAGCGTCTGCCCTGCGGGCGCGTGCGCAATGACCTCGAAGTGGTCCCAGATCGACGCCCAGAAGGCGGCCGGGTCATCGACCGACCAGCGCCACAGCGCGTCGTAGTCGGCGAAGGCGAGGCCGCGTCGCCCCTCGAGCCAGTCCAGGTAATGACCGATGCGCGTCCGCTGCCGGGCATCTCGCGGCGGATGCCAGAGGACGGTCGGGGTGGCCATGCGCCGATGATCATATGGGCTTGGCGAGCGGCGGCCGATGCTATAGTCGGCGCGCTTTCCTGCCCCGGTGACGGACTCGCTGCCCATGGATGATCTCGACCGGCACCTGGAGCGCCAACTGCGCGCCCAGGAGCGCCAGCTGGTGGCGGTCCGATTCGTGCTCACCGCGTTCGCCGCCGCCTTGCTTTTCGCCTTCGGCTCGGGAGTTGAGCTCCGCCCGCTGCTCTATGCGCTGCTGGCCGCGGTCTTCGTCTACAACCTTGCGATCTTCGCCCTCATCTCCCGCTTCCCGGCCCGCGAGGTGGGGATCGTCGCCACCGCGCTCGACATGGTAGTGGTCACCATCGCGGTCTACGGGGTGCGGGAAGCGAGCGACACATACCTCTTGTACGGTCTCGTCATCCTGACGGCGGCGTTTCGCTTTGGCCTCGGCGCATCGCTGTGGGCCGCGTTCGTCTGCTCGGGGCTGTACGCCACGGTCATCCTCGTCGTTGCTCCCGCGCCGCGCGAGGTGCAGGAGCTCTTCCCCGTGCGCATCGCCTACCTGCTCGGCATTGGCCTGGCCGCCGGCCTCTTTGCGCGATTCGTGATCGGCCGCGCCGTCGAAGTCGCGGGACTCGAAGCCCAGATCGCCGAGGAGGATCGAGAGCGCGCCACCGCGCGGGAGGACGCCCTCCTCTCGCAGCTGGCCCGCGAGTTCGGCTCCACCCTGGATCGTCCGGCGACGGTCGCGGCCGTTGTACGGGCGGCTGGTGAGGTGATTGGTGACCTCGCGGCCCTGTGGCTGGTCGATGAAACGGGAGAGCGGCTCGAGCTTGCGGACGCGGTGGCACGTGACCCCGCGCTCGCCGAGCGGCTGCGCGAGCTGGCAGCGGCACGGGCCCTGCGCATGGGCGAGGGGGTCGTGGGTCGCGCGGCCGCAACGGCGACCACCGTGCTGAGCGGCCCCATCCCTGCGCGGGCACCGGACGCGGAGTCAGGCGGGATTGGGCTTCTTGGCCTCCGCTCGATCCTGGCCACGCCGATCCTGGGCCGTGGCCGCGTTCGGGGCGTGCTCGTCTGCGCCAGCGTTGGCGCCGCGCCTGTTGGCGAGGCAGAGCGACGCTTGGCCGAGAAGATCGCGCAGCGCGCCGGCCCTGCGCTGGAGAACGCGGTGCTGTGGGCCGATCTCCAGGAGCAGGTGCAGCGCGAGCGCGCGGCCCAGAGGGTCAAGGACAACTTCCTGTCGATCGTGAGCCACGAGCTGCGCACGCCGCTCACCTCCATCAGCGGATATGCACAGCTCCTGGAGCGACGCGTGCGGGACCGTGGCGAGGGCAGCAAAGAGCTCGAGCAGGTGCGGGTGATCCGCACGCAATCGGGCCGCATGCGCCGCCTGGTGGAGGACCTCCTCGACGTGAGCCGCATCGACCGAAGGGGTGGAGGAGTGAGCGTGGAACCAGAGCCGATCGATCTTGCGGAGGAGCTACGCGGCGTCGTGACTCGCACCGCCCGCGAGCACGCGGATCGCGAGATCGTTCTGGACGTGCCTCAGACGCTGCCCATCGAAGCGGACCGGGATCGCATCGGCCAGGTCCTTACCAATCTCGTGGACAATGCGGTCAAATATTCGCCTGAAGGCGGCCCCGTGCGTGTGTCGGCGTCGCTGGATGGCGACAGGGTGGTCGTCGAGGTTTGCGACGAGGGGGTCGGGATCCCTGACGACCTCCGCGGCCGTGTCTTCGATATCTTCTTCCAGGCTGAGACCGAAGCACAGCGGAGGTTTGGAGGCCTTGGCCTGGGCCTCTACATCTCGCGCGCCATCGTGGAGGCGCACGGAGGCCGCATCTGGGCCGAGCGGAATGCCGTCGCAGGGCACGGGACGATCATGCGCGTGCGCCTCCCGGCGCGCCCCGCAGCGCACTCGCTCACGCCGGAGCTCGCCCCCGGAGAACCTCCCCCGTTTGTGATGCGGCGCCCACCCACAGGCAGCTGACCGGTTGGACCCCGCAGGCGGGCAGGCGCCCTGAGCGTCTCAGCGGCCGCCCAGCGGTCCCGCGCTACACTCCGCGCATGCCCCTGGTGCGCCCCTTCCGTGGGCTCGGCTACGCCCTCGATCGCTTCGGCACAGCCACCATCCCGGACCGGGTGCGACTACCCGAGGAGCCAGACCAGCATCCCGGACGGCTCGCCGACCTGACCGACGTCGCTAGCCCACCGTACGACGTCATCGACGACGAGCAGCGCGAACGGCTGCTCGCGCGCAGCCCATACAACGCGGTCCGGCTGGAGCTCTCATCGGCCGACGAGCCGCACGCGGAGGCCGCAGCCGCCCTGCGCTCCTGGCTCGCCGAGGGGATCCTCGAGCGGCGGCGCGAGCCATCGGTTTACTACTACAGCCACGCAACCCCCGACTCGCCCACCGATCCGACGGTGCACGGTGTCCTCGCCAGAGTGGCGTTGGAACCGTACGGAGCCGAGATGCGTGCCCACGAGCTCACGATGGCTGCTCCCAAGGCGGATCGCCTGGGTCTGCTGCGCACGACGCAGACGCAGCTGAGCCCGATCCTGGCGATCTACTTCGACAAGTCCGAGCGATATCGCCATGTCATGGCCCGCTCCTGGACCGAGGAGTGGCGAGCGCGAGACGATGACGGGCTGCTCCACACCTTGGCCGCCGTGGAGCCGGATGACCGACTGATCGGATATCTGTCGCGGCAGGCACTCTTCATGGCGGACGGGCACCATCGGTACGAAACCGCGCTCGCGTACCAGGCCGAAGTGCGCGGCCGTCCCGAGCACCGCGATGCGGCCCCTCGAAGCCTGGGCGCCGACTGGATCATGGTGGTTCTGGTAAACGCCGAGATCGAGGAGCTGCAGATCCGCGCCACCCACCGGCTGCTCCGGAATGTGAATCCGGCCGCGCTCAGTTCCCTCATCCATGACCCGGGGCCGCTGTTCAAGGCGCGTCCGGTAGCCGTGAACGAGCTGTCGGCTCGTCTCGAGGAGTCGGGCGACCTCCGGGACGTCGTGTTCGGGCTGGTTGCGAATCGCGATGATGCCTGGCTGTTTGTCGGCGACGGGCCCGCCATAGCAACCCGGATGCGCGATGAACAGCTGAGCAGCGCCGTCCAACGCCTTGACCTCGCGGTCCTGCACGCAGCGGTCCTCGGTGACCGGTTAGGGCTTCAGGGGCCGGCAGGGGCCCCGGCGGATGCCATCCTCTACACTAAGGACCCCACCGACGCCATCGCCAGGGTGCGCTCCGGCTCGGCTCAGGCCGCCGTACTGGTCCGACCGACCCGCCTGGAACAGCTTGCTGCGGTGGCGACGGCCGGCGACGTGATGCCGCAGAAGTCAACCTATTTCTATCCCAAGCTCCTGACTGGCCTGGCCTTCTATTCATTGGACGAGGAGTGACCGCGTGGTCCAGGCGATCAAGCGCGACGAGGTCTACATCGAGCCGGAGGGGATCTACGTCGAGACGCACCAGCCCGAGCGCCGGTCGCGCAAGCCCCCGTTGTTGTTGGTCCACGGTGCGCTGACCGGGTCCTGGCTGTGGTCCGCTTTCGCCGCCTATTTCGCGGAGCGTGGCTGGGAAGCGCATGCCATGAATCTGCGCGGCCACTACACCTCGGATCTCGCGGACCTCGAGACGACGAGCATGCATGACTACGCCGAGGACATCGGCATTGCTGTCCGGCAGCTCGGACGGCCGCCGGTGGTGATCGGGTGGGGGATCGGCGCGCTTGCCGCACTTCTCTACGCCGAGCACCATCCAGTCCTCGGCCTCGTCCTGCTGGCCCCGTCGCCACCCGCCGGCGCGCTCCCGCGCCGTCCCCTCGCCCACGAGCTGCGGCTGGTGCCCGACGTCTATGACGCGCGCTGGTGGGGCTGGATTGCTCCGATGGAGCGGTTGCGGAACTGGATGCCGGACATGAGCGAGGACGACCTGTCGAAGATGCAGGAGCTGCTTGAGGGGGCGCGCGAGTCGGGGAGCGCGCGGCGCGAACGGATGCTTGGGGTCGAGGTCGACGCGACACGCATCACCGCACCGACGCTGGTGATAGGCGCAGGGCTGGACGACGTCGTCCATCCCACGGAGGCGCGGCGCACCGCAGACCTGCTGGGGGCGACCTACGAGTACTTCCCGGCGGCGAGCCACTTTGGCCTGGTGATGGGCCTGGAGTCGTGGCCCGAGGTCGCGGGTAGCGTGCTCGGTTGGCTCGAGGAGCGGCGCCACGGGATGACCGCCGCACTCGCCGGAGCGATCTCGGTTGCCAGCGGGTGATGCAGCAATGAGGTCACAACGTTTCGCGCCGCATTCACAGTCTGCGCATATGGGGACGGCACAGTGACCCCCATGAACGACACCGTGATCGAAGTTGCTGGCCTCACCAAGACCTTCGGCCCGGTGGAGGCCGTGCGCGGGATCGACCTGCAGGTGCGGGCTGGAGAGATCTTCGGCTTCCTCGGGCCGAACGGCGCGGGAAAGACAACGACCATCAATATCCTGTGCACCCTGGTGCGCGCCACCAGCGGCGCGGCCAGGGTTGCCGGCATTGACGTCGAACGCGACCCGGCCGGCGTCCGCTCGCGGATCGGCCTCGTCTTCCAGGATCCGTCACTCGATGCGCAGCTGACCGCGCGCGAGAACCTCGAGTTCCACGCCTTCATCTACGACGTTCCGGCCGCGATCCGCAAACAGCGGATCGCCGAGGTCCTCGAGATGGTCGACCTGACCGATCGCTCCGACTCGGTGGTCCTGACCTTTTCCGGGGGCATGAAGCGCCGGCTCGAGATCGCACGGGGCATCCTGCACACACCAAACGTCCTGTTCCTGGACGAGCCGACGATCGGTCTCGACCCGCAGACCCGACGCCACATCTGGGGATATCTGGCCAACCTTCCCAAGGAGCAGGGCGTAACGATCTTCATGACGACCCATTACATGGACGAAGCGGAGTACTGCGATCGGATCGCGATCATCGATCAGGGCAAGATCCAGGCGGTCGGCACGCCCGACGAGCTCAAGGCGATGGTGGGTGGCGACGTGGTGACGATCACGACCGTGGACAACGCGGAGGCTGCGCCGCAGATCGCGGCGATGGCCGGCGCGGAGCCGGTTCGTGATAACGGGACCCTCCGCGTCGAGGTTGCCGATGGTGCCGCCTTCGTCCCGCGCCTCGTCCGCGAGTCGAGCGTCGAGGTGACGTCGGTCACATTCCGACGGCCGAGCCTGGACGACGTGTTCCTGAAGCTGACCGGCCGCGCCATCCGTGAGGAGGAGGCCGGCTCGACCGACATGATGCGGATGATGGGCCGCGCCTGGATGGGGAGAGGACGATGAGCACCACGACTGACCGAGCCCTCGACGGCATGCCCGAGGTCGCGGAGCGGCGCAAGCCGCGCGGAACGCTGTGGCCGACCCTGCGGGCCATCTACATCATCTGGTGGCGCGACGTTCTGCGGTACTGGCGCGACCGGACCCGGCTGGTGGCGTCGCTGGCACAGCCGCTCCTCTTCCTGATCGTGTTCGGGACGGGTCTGAGTTCGGCGCTCTCCGGAGCTGGCGGCGGATTCGCGGGTCCGGCGGCAGCTTCGGCCGGGCTCACCTACACCCAGTTCATCTTCCCGGGGATCATCGGCATGTCGGTCCTCTTCTCGGCGATCTTCGGGGCGATGAGCATCGTCTGGGACCGCGAGTTCGGGTTCCTGAAAGAAGTGCTCGTCGCTCCCATCGACCGCTCGGCGGTCGCCATCGGTAAGTCGCTGGGAGGCGCGACCCAGGCTATGGTGCAGGGACTGATCCTGCTGGTGCTGGCGCCGGTGATCGGCGTGAAGCTGACCATCGGCTCCGTGGCGGCACTCATCCCGCTCGTTTTCGTGTTGGCTTTCGCGCTCTCCTCAATGGGCGTGGCGATCGCCTCGCGGATGCGTTCGATGCAGGGTTTCCAGGTGGTGATGAACTTCCTGATGATGCCGATGTTCTTTCTGTCCGGTGCTCTCTTCCCGCTTGGAGGGCTCCCGGCCTGGATGACGGTGCTCACGCGCATCGACCCGGCCGCCTATGGCATGGATCCGCTGCGGCGCGTGGTCCTCGGTGGTGCGGGCCTTCCGTCGGCTGCGCTCGATCGGATAGGGCTTACCATCTTCGACAACGTCCTGCCGATCGTCGTCGAGGCGGCGATCCTCCTGGGCTTCGGGGTGGTCATGTTGCTCATCGCCGTGCGCAACTTCCGCGTGCGCGATTGACCGATGCCTCCGCCCGCCGCGGCTGAAACGACCGTCGACGCAGTCCGCGAGCAGCTGATCGAGCTGCTGGACGGCGTTGGTGCGCACATGACCTTCGAGGAGGCGGTTGCCGACTTCCCCGATGACGCGATCAACCGCCGCCCACCGAGCGTCTCGTATACGCCGTGGCACATCCTCGAGCATCTGCGGCTGACGCAGTTCGACATCCTCGAGTACGTGCGCAACCCGGTATGGGTCTCGCCGCCCTGGCCTGCCGGTTACTGGCCCGCGCAAGACGCGGTCGCCACGCCCGAGGAGTTCGCGGCGACCATCGAGGCGTTCCGCGCCGATCGGGCGGCGCTCCGCGCGATGGTTGTGGATCGCACCACTGACCTGTTCGCCGTGATTCCCGGGTCGCCCGGTCACACCCTCCTCCGCGAGGTGCGTGTCGACGCGGATCACAACGCCTACCACGTTGGTGAGTTCGCGATCCTGCGCCAGGTGATGGGGACCTGGCCGCCGAATCATCGGGGGTAGCCGCGCCCGGCGGCCTGACGAAGACGCGACGGGCGACCGTCGCTGTACGCTTGTGCTGCGGGCCATCCCAAGACGAGTGTGGTCTTTTCAAGACCCGATCAGGCGCAAGCAGGAGTGGGCATGAGATCCCGGTTTTCGTCCGTGGTTGGTGTCGTCTACCTTGTCATCGGCCTCATCGTGGCGTCCGGTCACGGATACTTCGCGCATCTCACCGCAGTGACCCCGATCCTCTCGGCACTCCTTGCCGTGGTGTTGTGGCCACTCGTCCTCCTGGGCATCAGGGTGCATATCGGCTAGCCGGACGCCGAGGTCGATAGCGCCTCTCAGCGACGGTCGAGCATGACCACCGGGATGACGCGATCCGTGCGGCGCTCGTAGTCAGCGAAGCCGGGCATCAGAGCAGCCTGCTGGTCGTACAGCCGCCGCCGTTCCGCTCCTTCGGCCACGGTGGCATCAGCGTCGAAGCGCTCATCGCCGACTTCGATGGTGACGGTCGAATGCGCGCGGAGGTTGTGGTACCACGCCGGATTGGTCGGCGCGCCGCCCTTTGATGCGATCACGACGTACCGCTCGCCATCGCGGGTGTAGACCAGTGGCGTGGTGCGAGATTGGCCGCTCCTGGCGCCGACCGTGGTCAGCAGGAGCAGAGGCCGACCCACGAATGGGCCGCTGCTTGCCTTGCCCCCATGTGCTCGAAAGTCAGCGATTAGGGCGTCGTTGAATGACGTCCAGCGATTGCCGGTGCTCACAGCGGTATAGGTTAGGGGGGATCCAAGTTCCCGGCGGGGCGTCGAAAGGCGCGCTGCTGATTCAGCAGCGCGCCTCGTGGATGGCGAATGTTCCGCCTTTACGGATTGAAGCCGCTCAGCGGGGTCGGGTCCTCGTTTTCCGACTGGGGCGCCCCACCCTCGCGGGCCTGGGTCTGAGGATCCGCAGACTGTCCCTGGCCGGCGGCAATCGTTCCGCCCTCCCGGGCCTTGGCTGAGGTGTCCACCGAAGTCGCCGCGCTCGATGCGGCGACGCTGCCCTCTCGGGCCTTGGCTGAGGTGTCCACCGAAGTCGCCGCGCTCGATGCGGCGACGCTGCCCTCTCGGGCCTTGGCCGACGTATCAGCTGAATTGAGCGTTCCCGCGACGGCCCCGCCCACGCGGGCATCTGTCACTCTCCCCTTGATGGAGATGGTGATCGTGCCCTCTCGCTGCTGAGCGGACGTGTCGGTCATCGTGACCGCCGCTGCCGGAGCGGCAGTGTCCGCCTGATGGCTGGGGGCGAGCGCGATTCCCGTTCCGACGCCCATGGCGACGGTGGCCGTCAGGACACCGGCAGCCAGCAGCTCGTTGCGGAATCGACGCGCCCGATCGGCATCCGGGAAGTGGATGCTGATCGCGTGCCCTTCGACGTCATCGTCATCGAGCGACACTCGCGCGAGTACGGCGGTCGTGTCGCCGGCCGCCCAGAGGTGACCCTCGACGTCCTGCTCATCGGCTGGGCTGAGGTGAACGTGTAGGGTCTCAGTCTTGTTGAGGAGCGCGCGGACCCGTGCCTCAGCGCTCGGTGAGCCGAATCTCACACCTTGAGAATTTCCGCTGGCGTCGTCCGTTGAACGGATCCCGACGCCAGGACCGGTCCCCTTCCGCCGGTCATCTGCAGACGGCATTGCTTGGCCTCCTATTGCCCGATTGTTTGAATGTCGAGCCGGGAGCATAGGCCTCGTTGCCGATGAGGGATAGATGCCACGAGACAGCACACATGACTGACACGCGACATTGGCCCGAGTGAGGGGGTCAGAAATCAGGTCGCTGGTCGCGCGACGAACGAGCCCTCGAGCGGTAGTCCGGCGTCCTCCCAATCCAGCAGCCCGCCGGCATAGCGCCGCACGTTCCGATAGCCACGAGCGACCAGATCCCGGTACAGCGCGACCGAGGAAAGGCAATCGACCGCTGAGCAATACACGACGACCTCGTCTTCGGGCTGAATCGCGGCATAGAGCTCCGCCGGCACATCGAAATGAAGCGATCCGGGGATGTGCTTGGCCTCGTACGCCCAGCGATTGAGCGCCATGATGAGCTTGAAGTCGTCACCGCGGCCAAGCTTCGTCTTGAGCTCGTCGCGCGAGATTGTCCGAACCGGATCGGTTCCCAGGGCGGCGTATGCGTGCGGCTGCTGGTTCACGGCGCGTGCCTTCGTTCGGGGAATGGCCAGGTCATCAATCGATGATCAGCCTTGCCATTATCCGCTTGGCCGGTGAATCGGCTCAAGGATCACGCAGAGCGAACAGCTGAATTTCGGTGCACATCGTCTCTCCCAGTTGCGAGCTTGCTATCGAGGCAGGTCGGCTAGACCTCGGCTTCCTTGACCGTCAGGGCGGCGAGGGCGGCCACAAGGTTCTCGCCGGTCGCCGCAAAGTCGATGGTGCGCGACCCAACGCGTACCCGCAGCACGAGCGACACTCCAACCGAACGGTCCTCGATCGCCAGCACCTCCACGGTCCCAGCGTTTCCGAGCCTGCGCTGAAGGTCCGCCGCGGCCGTCTCCAGGAATCGGCTCGTCGCCTCATCGATCGGCACGCTCATTCCCCGAATGGTAAGGCGCCTGGGAGCGGCGAAGGTACAACTGACGTTCCGGCCGGCTCCGGGCAATTTCTCCGCGGGAAGAATGAGATTGGACCGAGCTGCCACATGCCCACCAATGTGGTGCCCTCGATCCTGGTAGCCGAAGACGATCTCGCGACGAGGGCGCTGCTGCGTGCGACGCTCGAGCCCGCGGACTATCGGGTGCGTGACGTCGACAGGGGGGCGGCTGCGCTGGCCGAGATCAAACGCTGCCCACCCGACGTGGCGCTGCTCGCGAATCGTGGCGCGATACGGGTGCAGACAAGGGCCCGGCGACATGCGATTCGGTGAGAATCACAAGATGCTGTGGTCTACGACGCGACGAACCACAACATATGGTCTCGGATTGGTACCGCATACCGGATTCTCGGTGAACTGTCTCATGCGTCTCAGCGCGGACAGGGAGTACATCCAAGAGACGCATGAGACGCATGAGACAGGACCGATAGGGGTCCAGCGGGCTCGAACTCCCAGCGCGCGGGATACCTCAGCGATCGATGACCGAGGCGAGTTCCTGTGCGATCGGCATCACGAGCTGGATGGGATCTCCGGCCGTATTGGTCATGACCGAAATCGCAAGACCCTCGCTGGGCAGAACGGCCAAAACGCTCGAGTAGCCACCCTCCTCCCACCCTCCGTTACCGACTGCTTGGACACCGAAGCCTTGAGCGAGATTCGTCTGCTCGAAGACGCCGAGGCCGTACCGATCGTAATTGGCCGCACTGCCGAAATTGGTCATCGCCTGTAACGACGGTTCGGAGACGAGGTTTCCACCGAAGAGGAGATAGCCGAACAGCGCCAAGCTCGCCGAGTCACTGGCCATGCAACCCGATCCGTTTCCCCTGCTCGTCTCCGCTGCGCTCGGAAGGTACCCGCCGCCAGCCTCCATGGCCTCAGGCCCGTCTCGTCCCCCGAACGGAAGAGCGAATGGACCTTCCGGGCGCTCCTCGGGCTGATAGACCAGTGCGGACAGACGAGGATCGGCCAGGACGTCCGACCGGAGAGCGGTAGCAACGCTGGTTCCGGTGACTTCCTCGATGACCAGGCCGAGCAGCATGTAGTTGCTGTCTTCGTACACGAAATGGGCCCCCGCCTCGGAACGCCCGTCCGGGACGGTCGCAAGGATCTCAGTGGGGTCCCAGATGTGGCCCGGGTCGGCCACCGCCTCCGACCGCGTGATCGTCGGATCGGGAATGCCGCTCTCCATGCCGAGCAGGTTCCTGATGGTGGCTCCGTTTGTATCGAAATCGAACCCCTTGGGCAGATGACGGGACACCTGGTCGTCAAGGTGGAGCAGTCCCGCCTCACTGAGACTCATCACTTCGGCGGCAATGACCGTCTTGGTGATGCTGGCGATCGCGAACTGCGAGCCCAGTTCGACTGGATGCTCTCCATCAGCCGTGCCGGCTACGCCGCTCCATACCCCGCCATCAGCGGCCATCACCGTCGCCGACATGCTCGGCAGACCACGATTGACTGCCGCGTCGAGGATGGCCTGCATGGCGTCCACCGTCTGATCGGGAAGCGAGCCGGTCGGAGGTTTGGGGAAGTGTCCCAGGGCATACCGCGGGGTGGGGCCCACGCTCACACTCGGGGAACCAGTCGAGCCGGGGGCATGTTGCACCGCTGGGGCGCAGCCAGGGACCAGCAGCCCGATGCTAACGATTAGCGATTGCGCCTTCGCCATGGGACATCCTCCACTCGAAGCTGCCAGTCACCGTTTCGACGGTGAGCGCGGTTCGCCCGCCACGCGCATGAGTAAAGGCGCCGGTTGCGGCCGCTTCCTTACACGCCAAACGGGACCGGCCCCGCTTCGAAATTGCATCGAGGCGCAAGATCGGATTCGACTCCCGCACCATTCCGGCGCAACCGAGATGGGCACGAGCGGAGCGCGGCGTAATGATTCGTGGCCGCGGCCCATCTCTTGGGTATGACCGGAGGCCTTGACCTCGACAGCAGGAGCGTATCGGTGGCCTTCCGTCTGGAGATCGCGGATTTCGCCGCCTTCTATGAGCGGACGTACGACGTTGCCTACCGCACGGCGCTGGGCATTGTCCGGGACCTTACGCTCGCCGCGGACGTGACCCAGGAGGCCTACGTCGCTGCCTACCGGCACCGCGACCGATTCAGGGGAGAGGCGCCATCGGCGGCCTGGCTGCATCGGATCGTCGTCAACCAGGCCCTCTCGACCCTACGCCGCCGCCGCCGGGCTGCGCGACCAGAGAACGACCTGGCTCCGTTCATCACACCAGACGACGCCGAAGGGACGACCAGCCGGCTCGCACTCTTCGACGCGCTCGCGGCATTGCCGCCTCGGCAGCGAGCAGCGGTGATCCTCCGCTACTACCACGACTACGACTACGCGACGATCGCGCAGATTCTCGATACCACCTCGACGAACGTCGGAGCGATGCTGACGCGCGCCCTGGATCGGCTCAGGCTCGCGCTGGACCCGGAGGCCGGCACGGTGACACGCAAGGCTGTTGGTGAACGATGAAGACTGACTACGACCTCGATCGGCAGGTCCGACGCATCGTCCGCGAGGCGCTCGATTCCGAATTTGGCCCCGATCCAACGTGGGCCGACGCTCCAGCCGCGCGGCGGATTCGCGACATTGAACGCCTAAGGCGCCGTCTCCGCTGGCCGCTTCGGACGCTCGCGGTGGCCGCACTCCTCGCGGTCGGCGGCGGAGGGCTCTTCCTCAGCGGGGCGCTCGATCGCCCCCGGCCGCCTGAGCCCTCCGGTATGGCGGACGGATGGATTGCCTATTCGATCCAAGAGGAGGCTTCGCGCGATCACGACATCTACCTCGTCGGCCTCGATCGACGTCCGTGGCGGGTCGCCGGGTCGGGTTCGGACGATCTCGATCAGATCTGCCCGGCATTCTCACCGGACGGCCACAGGCTCGCGTACGGAGAGGCAGAGGGGACTGTGAACCCGGATCCCGACCCCGAAGCGCAGGCGGGCGACTACCGCGCGGCTCGCCTGGTCATTGTGGAGCTGGACTCCGACGGGAATGTCTCGCCGGTGCAGCGGATCGACGTGGACGGTTCGTTCCCGCCACCATGCGCAACCTGGTCACCGGATGGCGACCGCTTGGCGTTCGGGGTTCCCCAGACATCACCGCTGAACCCGGACGGGACGGCGGCAGGCAGCGAGGTCTGGATCGCGAGCCTGCGTGACGCCCCGGTGACCGTGTTCCCCGATCTACTGGCGACGGACCTCGAGTGGTCACCGGACGGGACAACCCTCGCAATCGCTAGCGGAAAGGATCAGACCTCATTGGGGAACGCCCTCGCGGACGGCCGTCTCTACCTCTACGACGTGCGATCTGGCGACATCCGAGTGCTCGAGACGCCGCTCGGCGTGTACTCATTCAGCTGGTCGCCGGACAGTCACCGGATTGTCTACGACGCCGGCGGGCTGCTCAGGATCATCGACGTCGGCACCGGCGATGACTCCCTGATCACTGTCCAGTCCACCCCGGTTCAAGGCTCGGACCCCGTCTGGTCGCCGACGAGCGAAACGATCATCTATCGCCGCGCCGCCGATTCATCTCGAGAGCCCCCGGCCGAAGCCGTGCTCCTCGAACTTGGTGACGACCCGAACGCCGCGACGAGTCGGCTCTTCACTACGCCGAACGAGGCACCGATACCAGGAGTGCGAACTGGATTCGTGAGCCCCGAGCGAATGGTCTGGTCGCCGGATGGCGAGTACGTGCTGTATGTCGGATGGTGGTCCACTCGGCAGACGACGGTGGTCGTCGCGGTGCCGATCGATCCAGACGCCCCACACATCCTCCTCGCCGAAGGAGATGGCATCTCCGGCTACGACGCATATGACGCTGTGGCGCCGATCGTGAATCAGACGTGGGGCCAACGGTCAAGCCGATACGTACCTGAGCGCCGATCACGCAGGGCCTCAGCGTTCAGATAAGGGACCAGCTGCCTTCGATCGGGTGAAAACCACAGCATCTGGTGGTCAAACGAGCTGGGAACGACCAGACCTGGTGGTGAGCTGGTACCGCATACCGGATTCCCAGTGAAATGTCTCATACGTCTCAGCCGCGTTCACCCAGTACCAAGAAGAGACGCATGAGACACATGAGACATGATCGATAAGGGTCCAGATAAGGGTCCAGGCCCCGCTCTGTGGCGGCGTTGCCCAAAGCCGGACGAGTCAACCGGACCACTGGCGCGCAGCAATCGATCGACTCCGAGCACGACCCGCTCGCCGGCTCATGGGCGGCCGCGCCGCTTCGATTGAGAGTCATTCTCAGGTTCATGCGAGGCGTCTCCGGCGGGTGCCAGGGTCGTACTAACACTTGCCTTCGTGGTCTGGAAGACAACGACCACTGCGGAAGTCAGTTGGTGCCGGAAACGAGTGGCACCGAGGGCCGGTGCGAACGTGCAATCAAGCGGTTAACAGCCGCCCAGCTAGAGCTCCGATTCGTGCTCAGAATCGCCGGAATCGGACCGACTGAGAGTCATTTTGAGAGTCACGGGCGACCCGATCAGCTGATCAGAGGGCGCTCCACAGTGGGCTCGGGCGGCCGCCCGTCCGAGACCGATAGCTGCTGGAGAGCCGCGCGCTGTTCGCGCCGAGACAATGGATAGATGGCGCGATGCGCATGGGCGGATTCCTTCAGTCGTGGAGGGGCGGCGAGGGCGCATCGCGCAATCGAGTCATTGGTTATCTGCCCAGGCTGCCCGCATCCTGCTCAGCCACGATGCGAGCGAGCTCGGTGCGCGAGTTAATGCCCAACTTGGCGAAGATGTGCCGCAGGTGACTGTTGACGGTATGCGGCGAGAGAAAGAGCCGATCAGCG
>Ga0070708_100000273_pt1 | contig 38519 bp, 62 predicted proteins | sample KBSK5503metaG_FD_65469 | JGI IMG/M metagenome (GOLD analysis project Ga0070708, IMG submission 65469) | Corn, switchgrass and miscanthus rhizosphere microbial communities from Kellogg Biological Station, Michigan, USA - KBS K5-50-3 metaG | ecosystem: Host-associated > Plants > Roots >... | reverse complement strand
TCACCCTGAAGTTAGTTACATGATGGCCTCTATGGATGGAGTAAGTGAAGACGGAAAGTCAGCCGTGGAGCTGAAATGCCCCGGAGAAGCCACATATAAGCTTGCTGTTAGCGGAAAAGTGCCATCCCATTACAATGCCCAGCTTCAGCATCAAATGGCAGTAGCGGGCCTGCAAAGCATTTTCTACTTTTGTTATGACGGATCTACAGGAATTGTACTTGAAATAGAGAGAAACGATGCTTTCATTGATACCATTTATCGTATGGAAAAAGAGTTCTGGGATAGAGTTAGAAATTTTGATCCCCCTCCCCTAATGAATAAAGATATTATTGTTAAGGATTCGTTAGAATGGAATCAAACTGCATTTGAATATGCTCAAATGAAAGCTTTGAGGGAAAAATATGAACGAGAAGAAGAAGTCCTTAAACAAAGACTTATTGAGATGTCAGGGAATCAAAGTTGCAAAGGTGGCGGAGTTCAGGTTTCACGCTATATCAGAAAAGGAAACATTGATTACAATGTCATCCCAGAGTTGCAGGGACGCGATTTGGAAGAATATAGAAAAAAACCAATAGAATCGTGGAGAATAACATGTCAGCCTCAATAGAGGGTTTGATTATTGGAACTCAGTTAGCACAATTCCTTTTGCTCTGGATTATCATTATGATTCTGACTGACAATAAAAGTGTATAAAGCTGTTTTACAGAGGAAATATGGAATACTCAGGACGAAATAATTACGAGGAAATAGAATTTAAAGATCTAAAAGGTCAAATTTTAACTCAAATTGAAGTCGATCAAATTAACGATACCATAAAATTCTACACTTCCGATAAGGAATATTGGATGGGACATATACAAGACTGCTGTGAATCAGTATATATTAAAGATATTTGTGGTCCCATTCAAGAACTTATCGGTTCTCCTATTACTTTGGCTGAAGAACGTTCAAATGGAACCGAAAAAAATACTTATGATACTTGTACTTGGACATTTTACGAAATTGCCAATAAAAATGTTTCAATCACTATTACTTGGTACGGAACCTCTAATGGTTATTACTCTGAAGCAGTAGAGTTTTACAAAAAAAAGAAAGAATAATATGGCAATCCAATTAGATTTATTCCGCGAATTGTCGGAAGTTGATATATTGAGAAAAGAGCTTGAAGAGATTCGTTCAAGGAACGAGAACGTTCGCAAGGGTATTTTTGCGCGTCATAATGAATTGGCCAAACTTTATATCGAGCTTTCCGAAAAGATAGAGAAACTGAATAAATGACTAATATTTATTTTCACAATTCTTGGGCTTACAGAGTACCTGATACGGCTCATTATATTTGTGAAGATTGTATTGATAAAAAAGAAGCTTAATTAAGACCAAAAGCATCATTTTTAAAAAGTATGTGTGATGTTTGTGAGAAAAGCAAACCTAAAGTTTATTCGATTCACGACGTGGATTGGATGGAATATACAAATGACAATATAGGATATAAAAGATGGAACCGGTCCAAGGACGAATCAAAATCTTAATTTGTAATGTATGCAATACCGATAAAACCGTAAGACCTTATCGGCATAAAGATATGCAAGCTTATTTATGCGAGGATTGTTCTGATTTGACATGGAAACAGGTCTATGATGCCAAAAACAAAAACCAACTGCTAAAAAGATTAAAAGAGAAAAAATCTAACAGCGACCTTTTACCTTCTTCATCATTTTCTTGTCTTCCTTCATCGCCTCTTTAGACTCATGTACATCACCTTTTAGGTGTTTCATGATGGCTTTTCCTGCTGATTTCATTTTCTTTTTAATTTTCATTTTGTCCTACTTTTTTTGCTTACACCAGCTTCTGAGAGAGAAATTGCAAGTGCTTGTCTTGGATTTTTCACCACGGGACCTTTCTTAGAACCACTATGAAGCTTTCCGGATTTATATTCTTTCATGACCTTCTTAATCTTAGCTTTCGCTTTTGGAGATTCTTTCATTACTTACCTATTGCAGGAATTGTTAAATTTGTGCTTGGTTTTACATCATTTATGGGATCGCTGTCAACCACATCGGAAGCTTCCCCTCTCGTTTGAACATTGTTTATAGACAATGTGCAGCATGATGTGAGAAAACACAACATTAAAGTCATAAAAATTGTGTGATTTTCTAACATAGTAAACCTGCTTTTTTGAGTATTTCTTCTTTGGTATATCCTGTTAGATCAATAAGGCTTTGAAGATATTCTTCGAATCCATTATTAGGACGATTAAGGTTTTTCAAAATGCTTAATTTTTGCAGATATTCAATTTTTTCTTTAGATAATGCAATAGGTAAATTTAGCTTATCTTTAGCTTGACTAATAGGTAAATTTTCTTCAGAAGGAGCAAGTCTTACATATTTTGCATTTTCATTAAGAATGTTAAGTTTAACTTTATTGTAAGTAATTTTAGCCAAAGGTAAAATTTCACCATCACATAAAGTGAATTCAATTTTAGAAATGCACGAATCATCATAGCTATGATTGATAGGTTGTTTGTAAAATTGTTTTACATAATCTATCGTCTCTTGTAAATCCATGATTCCTCTTGTTTTTTTTCAATTGTTAAATTACAATTTTTACATGTTTTCAAAATTTCACAAAGGCATTATCAATGGTTTGATAATTAGCTTTATCATTTGGTGGTTAATTTTTAAGCTACTGTTGTGATAGCTGTCCAAGTTGTGCCGCCATTTGTGTTTATATAAGCTCTTGTTGATGTACTTGATCCATCTGTTCTAAGAAACAAAGATCCTTTAGGCGCTGACACACTTCCGTTAGGAGAACCTGACCCAGATTGAATTCGTACATTTCCGCCACCTAAATCTATCTGTCCAGTGTAAATTCTTCTAGATGTAATTGATAATCCGGGATCCAGATTGCTATTATTATTTCCTGAAGTCATTAAATCATAAATAACAGGTCCTGTTCCTGTGATTGCATATGTGGCCGTACTTTCAATTATGTTTGAACCCCATAATCTAACAGCTCCGGAACCTGTAGTATTTATACATTCTACCGCGCCACCTACCGTCAAATTACAATAATATAGAACACAAATTGAGGAAGATGTAGAAGTCAATGGAATTACACCACTTGGTGCACTAAAAAAAACATATCTAAAATTAATATTTCCTGTAGAAGAACAGTTAACACCATTTGTCAATGTAGTGAAAATAGAAAATAATTGTCCTCCAGAAATATCTTCCGTAGTTGTTCCACCACCACTATTAGTAAATGTACAATACCGTAAAGCAACTGTTCCAGCAGACATTGAAACTATTCTAATTCCTGTTGTTGCTCTATCGCCTTTACTTTTTACAATATTTAACTGAAAATTAGTGTTAGTGGAATGAATTCCGCTAAAATTTGTCATATTTAAATAACAATTTTCTAAATTTAAAATAGTTGAACTAGAACCGGTTGATTCAATAATATAATCACTATTTGTAGAAAGACAAATACCAGAAATAGATACGGTACCTGTAAATGTAGCTGTCATTTTACCAACAATATTTACATTAGGTGTAAGTGCATCACAATCGAAAGTGCATAGATTGACACCACTTTTTAGGGTAGGATTTTCTGTATAAGTTCCGGAGCGTATGAAGATTGTATCTCCTGATGAAGCTGCTGTCAAAGCGGCGGCGATGGTAGTATAATTGCCTTGACCTGTAACATTGTCAACGATAAGTTTCGCCACGCCAAAATTATTGTCTGATGTAATCGTCCCCATTTTATACCTTTACGTTATTGTATATGCCCCATTGAAACAAAGAGCTTCCCAAGTTGAAGAGGAAGAGCGGTATACTAATTCGGCAGAATCCCCTCTTTGTGTGCTAACTGCCGTTCCTGCAACTGCTGATAAATTGTTAGCCATGCGAATTCTTTGTCCTGAGTTTGCAGTTATAGTTAGGATATTCGTGGTATCAACAATATACTTAACAACGTCCCCTTGAGAAGGAGAACCCGGTAAAGTTGATGTACATGTACCTGTAATAAAATAACCGTTATTGGCAGCAGCATTGACAGTTCCAGAAGTATCAGTCCAAGGAAAGCCTGCACCTGTAGCTGTTATGGTAATGGAATTAGCTCCATTGGTAATAGAGATACCGGCACCAGCTGTTAATGTAGCGGAAGCAGGAGCACCTGATCCAGAACCAATCAACAGGGAACCATTGCTTGAAAGCTGAGTAACCCCCGGAACACCGCTAGCGTTAGTGGTTAAAACGCCATTGTTAGCGGTAGCTAATCCTGTGATAGTGTTTGTTGCTGATGAGTAAAGGATTTGATTTGCTGTGGTTGTGCTAGGGTAAACAGCTGTTGAAAATGCAGGATCGGCCGATAATCCTTGTGATTGCAAGACTTGACCTGCTGTTGATGTAGGACCGACTTTTGTAATGGTACTAGTTCCAGCTCCCACAAGTACTGCATGATTTGTTAGTCCTGTTAAAGCTGTTGTAACAGTTGCGCCTGATGCTGATGTGGCGATGCTTCCTGAACCTGCAAAAGTAATAGTATTAGCTGAGGGAGTTGCGCTTCCTGTATCTGCATTATAGGTAGTGGCTATTGTAGGAACCCCAGAAGTTGAAAAAGCAATCGTGACAGTATTTCCGGAAGCTGAAGTAGAAATAGCACCTGTTCCAAGAACATTCAGAACTCCTGCTGCTGGTGTTCCTGACCCTGAATTTGTTACAAAAGAAATCGGAACTGATCCACTGGCTGTTATTGTAGGATTTCCGGCTATTCCATCGCCATTAGTGATGGTAATTCCTGAGCCTGCTGTCAAAGTCCTACCATTGAATGTAGCTGCTCCATCAAACGAAACCATTCCAGCAGTATTAATACCTAAACTATTTTGTACGGCCATTATACCACCACCATTGTTCCGATTGAATCTATGACCCACCATTCTGTATTAGCTACAGCACAAACTAATGTGATCGAATCTCCAATCACCTGAGAGGTTAAAGAGCCCGATGCTCCTATTGTAGTGGTAGAATTTTTATATTTTATATATTGACCAGAAGCTTGAAGAATTCTCCAGAGATTACCCCCTTTATCTACGACGATAAAAGTATCTCCTACGGAACTAGTAGCAGGTAAAGTTAGATCTACTCTTGATCCTCCATTTACGAAGTATCCCATAAAGGTTACAGCCACTTGGTTGGCAGTTATTACAGACCATGAGAAGAAGCTAGAAGGAACGCTGATTGTTAAAGTACTTCCTGATCCCGAAACCGTTACTGATCCACCACCAATAATATTGACATTTCCTGATCCATCAGGGCTGATTGGTCCACCAGTATTACCTGTAAGAGTAGATATTCCACCCCCACCGCCTCCACCAGCTCCAGTGATATCTAACCTATTCGTAATCGGATTGAACTTAAATACCACTTGCTACCTCGAATTTGTGAATTGAATCACCCAGTTGACAAGATCAATAAACCAACCTACATTTGTGGTTCCTGAAACTTTTTGTATAATCCAATTTGATCCAATACTAGCTGTTGGAAAGTTAGTCGTGATTGTTCCGACTGAAGATCCATTGATATAAAATGTGCAAGTAGGCCCGGTAGAATTATAAAGAAACGCTAACTTGGTAAATGTTGAAGGATCAGCCACTACAGAAGTAACTGTTGATGTAGCTGTACCACTATTTTTGGTATTTATAATCCAATGAGTAGTATCAGTAGCATAGACATAAGAAAAATAAATTCCATCATTCAAAGATCCTGAAGCACCATTGTGAACTCCAAAATAAAGATTTAATTGATCTCCAACTGATCCAATTTGATCTCCCCTAAGAACTGTTTCCCAATACATTAATCCAGTTGGTAATTGAATGGCAAATTCATTAACTCCGCCTAATAAAGCTGAAGCAAAACCATTTGTACTCGTTCCAGATCTTACCTGATAATAACCTGCATTATTCCCACCAAGTGCGGATGGAAATGTTACATAACTAGTGCTACCGCCGTTGGCAGTAACTCCAGTCATAGATAAACCACCAAGAAAATCATCATAAATATAAGCATATCTTTCTGTAGTTTGGATTGCAGGTGCTCCATTAAACCAACCTAATATTCCGGGTATAATTGTTGGGGGAGTTGGCCATGTAGGAACACCGCTAGAATTAGTTGTAAGAACACTATTGTTGACGGTAGTTAATTTAGATAATATATTTGTTGCTGAAGCATATAACATATCTCCCGTAGCAACAGTGGCAGGATAAGTTGCAGTTGACCAAGCTGGAGTGGTCGAAGCTCCTGAAAGTAAAACTTGGTTAGCAGTTGCAGTCCCGGCTAAAATTGCTCCAGCAGAAGATGAACTATAAAAAATACCGCCATTAGATGCAGTTAAATTTGCATTTGTTCCACCATTAGCAAGTGGAAGTTGACCAGAAACACCGGTTGATAAAGCTACTTGTGCCCATGCAGGATTATTAGATGAACCTGTATTACTGAGATACCGTGTTGAATTTGTATCTTTTGCTAAAGCGCTATAGGTATTGGCAGCACTGCCATAAAGAAGATCGCCTTGAGATGCAGAAGTTAAACCTGTTCCACCTTTTGTAACGCCGATAGCCGTAGCGTTCCAGGTTCCTGTGGCAATTGTGCCTAAAGTTGTTATAGATGTCTGACCAACATATGTCGCAGCTATATCGATTACAGGAGTTGTTCCCCCTGTAGAAGTAATTCTATCAGTTGTACCGCTTACTGAAGTTACTCCCGAAGCTGCCGGAGTTTGCCAAGAAGGAAGACCGCCAGATAGAGTTAAAACCTGGCTATTAGTCCCAATCGGTAATTTAGACAAAGCAGAAGCAGAAGAAGCATAAAGTAAATCGCCAGTTGTATAAGAAGTTTGGCCAGTCCCTCCATCTGTAGCAGCTAATGCAATGGTAAGATCAATGCTATTCACTGAAAGATCACCTGCATCAGAAAGAATAGCTACACTATTTTGAATCAAAGTCCCACTTACACCATCCCATCTTACGACAGCGTTATCAGTGGAACTTCCTGGACCATTAACATCGCCACCACCGGTACCTGATCCAACTAGATCTAATTTATGGGTAAATGGATTATATTTATAAGTCATTTATCCCTTATTGGTATGTATAAGAGGTTCTGTCATCAAAAATAAACTCATAAGCATTAGATGCAAGACCCGAATCATTAAGAGGCCATTGAATCATCGTTACGTTGTTGTTACCGTCATAGGTCAGTTTAGCTATTTGCCAAAGAGGAGCACTTGTAGGAGCGCCAGGGCGAGCAAAACCTTTATAAATAAGGTTGAGACCACCTTGATAATCTCCTTGAAATGCTTCATCTAGGAAACTGTCCTGACTTGGAATACCTTGAGTGCTAATATTAGCCCTCTGCATATATCTATTTCTGTTCGGCACAATTTACCTCTGGTTTTGCATCGATTTCTTGCATTTTTTGAAGGATAAAATTACGCATAACGATTAAAGCGTCATGAATCTCCCCTAAAGGAGAATCATTAGACATTTCCAAACTGTATTCGCGTTCACCGATTTTATGTTGTAAAGCTGTTTTACATTTAATCATGTTTCGTTTCCTTTGTTTTAAGCTACTAAATAACCACAGAAATATGTTTCGAGGGCTGCTCCGCCTTTGATATCATCGGTATCACCAGCTTCACCACTTACTGTAATAGTAACTGTCGCTGTGTTTGTCGCTGACATATCGCAAACTGCACTAACATCTACTGATTCGTCTTGGCTACCAGCGGCTTTGATGAATGTTTTAGTATAAGTGCGAGCAGTTGTAACGATTGAAATTACAAAAGTTGTAGCGATTGTAGCTCCAGTAATTGTTACTTGCGCTTTTAGGTTATAAAGACCTGTAACCGGTGCAGTGAAAGTACCATTGGTATTAAAGTTAGATCCTCTATCGAATACCTCTGTAAGTGCATCTGTACCTATTGTATAGGCTGCACCATTACCAGTTTTATTTGTAGCCGTAGCATTCAAATATGCTAAGAAAGCAGGACTTGTAGTTTTTGTAACTGCACCAACCAAAACAATATTTCCAGAACCAGCGTTAATTGTGGTTGTGGATGTTGTATTAGTTGAACCGATTGTAACCGCATTAGCTCCAGCACCAGTTGCTATAGTGACTGTCTTACCACCAGTAGAATTGGCGATAGCTATAGTTTGTGCTCCTGTACCACCTGCAATGGTCATAGTGCCTGTATTGGCACCTGTACCACCAAAGTTAATTGTTCCGGAAGTAGTAGTAGGACCAAATGTATATGCTGTCGTCGCAGCACCATCTAAACTGAAGTTTCCTGTACCGGCGAGCAAGCTTAATGAAGCAGCACCTGTCACTGTACCGATTGTCACTACATTTGCAACAGCACCTGTAGCGATATTGACAACTTTTGCGTTAGTTGCCCCGCCAGCAATATTAACAGTAGTTGCACCTGTACCCGCACCGATTGCAACGATATTGGTACCAGAAGAACTTCCTAGAGTCATTGTACCAGTTTGTGCAGTACCACCAATAGTTATAGTACCTGTAGTTGTTGCTGCACCTATTGTATATGTAGAGCCGGCAGCGCCATTAAGGGCAAAGTTACCTGTTCCAACCAACATGCTGATTGATGCTGCACCACTGACTGTACCTATCGTGATAACGTTTGCAACGGCGCCTGTAGCAATGTTAACCGCTTTAGCACTTGTAGCACCACCAGCGATGTTAACAGTTGTCGCACCTTCACCAGCACCAACAGCCACAATATTAGTTCCTGAACTAGAACCCAAGGTGATAGTTCCTGTTTGAGCTGTACCGCCAATTGTCATTGTTCCTGTTGTAGTAGAGGCACCTACAGCGTAGGTAGAACCAGCGGCACCATTCAAACTAAAGTTACCGGTTCCGACTTTTAATGCTAAGCTAGCTGCTCCTGTTACCGAACCGATTGTGATAACGTTAGCAGCAGCTCCATCACCAATTTTAATTGTATTTCCTGCTGTAGCAGCACCAGAACCAATCGCAATTGTCATTGGACGAGTACCGGTACCCAAATTCACTGTCTGTGATCCTGCTGTACCATTGCCTGAAAGAATATTTATAGTTTGGTCAGCACCAGATGCACCAGCTCCGATGTTTATCGTTTGGGCAGAAGCATTGATACCGTTTCCAATACCTATAGTATTACCACCTGTGCCTTTACCGATATTAACAGTAGCTGCTCCATTACCAGCTGCAATTTCTACAGTTTCTGTAGCACTAGAAGAACCAAATGTCAATGTTCCTGTACCATCTGATTTACCGACTGTGATAGTAGTTGAAACAGCACCAGTAATAGCAATATTTCCTGTACCAGCTTGAAGAGTCAAAGCTGCTGCTCCGGATGTTGAACCGATTGTGACAAGGTGAGCTGCTGCCGAGTTGGCAATCCCTACCGTTCTTGCAGTTGTACCAACAGCCAAATTAACAGCTCCAGCATCATTATCAGAACCTAAGTTTAATGTTGTTCCTGCTGTTTTGATCGTAGCGCTTGCATCGGCAGTAAGAAGACCTCCGATAGTAGCAGCACCGCTAGTTGTTAACGTAGTAAACGAACCAGGCAAAGAAGCTGCGGCTAGGGCTGCTGCTACTTTAAGAGGAGTCATGGCTGTGTTATCGTCTGTACCCGCAACCGCTTCTGCATTGGTAGAAAGTTGGCCAATGCCCGAAACCGCTTCAGACCATGCTGGAGCTCCTGCAATAGCCAAGGCATCCGCATAGGCTTTAGTTGCCACTGGCTCTGAGTTATCTGTAAGCTTTACTGTACCGAAAGTTGTTGTTGTAGCAGGATTAGCACCACCTGCATTCCAAGTGCTTTCCCCGTCAAAAACATATTCCGCAGGAGGACTGACTGAATTATCAAACCACACCTGTCCTTGTGGACACAAGTTATCGCTTGATGTGGGAGCTCTTTCCGCAATAATTGGAACTGGAAACACATTAATAAAAGGGGCTCCCAAGCCCACTGCCTGCTGGATCTTTGTTCTGATGGACATAGGATACTCCTTAAGAGTGTAAGTTTAAAATTTAATCTAACAATAGGACGAAATGTTTCTAGTGTCAACAAAATCTTTAAACTTGCATTTATTTGCGCTTTCTTGCTACATTATGTTTATGGATTACGAAGACACAGAAACTTATTACACAGTCAAAGAATTTGCCAAATTGCTCAAAGTGAGTCCAGAAACTATTCGTAGAGGCATACGCTCTGGAAATATCATTGCTGTGCGTATTGGAGAAGGTAAAACAAGCTCATTGCGTATTCCAAGAGTCCAGTTGGATCGAATGATATATAAAAACAAGGAAGTATTATGACAGAAACATGGATACAGGTTATTGCGATTATAGGTTCCAATCTTTTGATTATGCTAACCTTTTTCGGAGTTAGCATTTCTTTACATCTTGGGATCAGAGACGAAATCCGCAGTATGCAGACTGAAATGAAAGACTTCCATGGAAGACTCTGCGCTATCGAAGAAAGGAATAAGAAATAACAGAAGGTTATATATGATCATTTTAGAAATTTTAGGCGGGGCTTTGCTTCTTCTTTGGCTTGAAAGGAATGTGTTTTAACCAATTCTTGTGCTAAATTATGCAAAAGTCACAATAAAGTTCCAATAGACTTATTTTAAAAACAAGGAGGATATATGACTAGTTTTTTTACAAAACATGCTGATTCGTGCGCTGTGATTGTAACGATAATCATTACAGTTTTCACTTCAATGATGTGGATGAACGGTAAGTTCAATGAACTTGAAAAGGAGCTGGCTATTGTTAAGACAGTGCTAATCATGAAGAATATTATGCCGGCTGAACTAGCTGCAAAGGAATAACAATGTATTTATCACTCCCATTAATAATATTTCTTTTTCTTTATGCCTCTTCTTCAAAAGAAGAATATCAGATTGAAGATGAATATGGGTATTTTTAAAATGATTTATTACAAAATTAAAAATAAAAATTGGAAACACATTTAAATGTTTTTTTTAGTAATATGGTTATGTTTATATATCATTACATATCAAGGATATGAAAACCCTGATATTTATTGATTTTTTCTTTATTTCGATCTTTTGTAGATGTTAAAAAAAATAACAAGGAGGTTATATGTTATATTTTTTACTAGTTACTTGGCCAATTTTTTTCTGCGGATATGCTGTCTATAGAGCTGCTACTGATGATGTTTAGTTTAATTCTAGCGATTTAACGCCATCGTTAAGTTTTTTTAAGCTTTGATTCATTGCGGGTATATTTTCTTCTAATGCAAATTTTATTGAATCGGAATAAAACTTTCTAAGTTCCGGGCTTTTCGAAATTCTATAAATTATTTCTCCTGATTTTACCCCTGCAACACCAACACCCAAAGCCCCGGCAGTTGGTAAAACCGCTTCAGGAAAAGCAACCGCTTCGCCAATTAAACTTAAATATCCTTTATTGGCATGTTTTTTTATAAAATTCATTGCATTTCGACTTTGTGCTACTGTCGAATAGACTTCATTTGCTTTTGACCATGAATTATAGAATTTTGGGTTAACTTTACCATATTCTTTAAGCGTATTTCTAATATCATTGCGAATCAAATCATAACGTTGTCGTAAAAGTTTTTGCTCTAACTTGCTCATTCCTCCAAATTGATCAAATAGGTTTTTGGAAGATAGAGTTTCATTAATATCTTTATAAAAGTCAGTCAATTCTGTAGGTGAAATTTTACCTTTGGATGCTTTTGTTTTAAGATTTTCTAAAGAATCTAAGACCTTTTTTTTGGTTGCAGTAGTTTCTCCTTTCAATAGCTCTGATTCCGTCTTGGCTAAATCTTGCAACAACTTTCCTGTTTTAATAGTTGCTCCTTTTGGCACTTGAGCTTGTGCATCTTTGTATAAAGTTGCTGCATATTTATTAGCAGCACCTGGTTTGACTAAACTAGTAAGAAGAAGAGTTCCCATTTCTGCGGCCGATTGCTGCCCTGGAGTAGCTCCAAATCCTTTGGCAGTTTCTTTTGCACCTATAGCAGCTCCGGATTTACCCAATGCTTTTCCTAGACCCGTAACTAAAGATTTGAATTTAGATGGATCTTTTCCTGGAGTAAATATTGCAGATGCTAATTGAGTTACTTCATCTCCAAGTTCTTCACTTTCTGTTTTAGGTTCTGTATAACCACCAGATAATTTTGCGGTCTTTTCACGTAAACTAGAACTAGTTGGAAGCAATTTAAAAGGTGCAGTCTCTTTTAATGTTGATTTAAATTCTTCAGAAATAGGTTGACCACCAATTTTTTCAGCACCATACATAACCGCTTTGGTTGTCAAATCTAATAAATCACCTGGAAGTCCTGCAATAGTCTCGGCTGCACGAGCACCTGATCTAGCAACATTCCTTTTTAAATTTTCACCGAAAGATTCTTTTTTCTGGTTTGATTTTTGATAAATTTCTTCTGGAATAAAATCAAATTCATTATTATCTTCAGGTTCAAAACCAAAATCATTCGATTCGTTCATATCCAGCCTTTAACGCTTTTTCAGCATTTTCTAAAGGAATATATCCTACTTTTCCATCTGGAGATTTTACTTTTATTCTTTGCCCATTTTCTGGATTTTCCATTTTATTCAATTTTCCATCTAAAGTCTTATATCTTTCCAGAAGTTCTTCTTTTTTTTGACTCATTCTTTGATCAGCAATTTTTCTAGCTTCTTGTGAATTAATACGGCCTACACCATAATGATCAAAAGTTTCTTTTAAACCTTTATCGTGTAAAAGATTAAGTTCATTTATGATTTTCATTTGTTGTAAAATGAGATCACGACCCTCTTTACTATTAGCTAAAGTTGGAAGTCTTTTCATAAATTGAGATAAGTCAAAATTAGTTACGCGCGATCCATATGAATCTTTTGCTTTTGTAGTAAAATCATTCAATGTTTTTGCATAAAGTTGAGTTTCAGCATTAGCTCCAGCAGGTATTCTCAATTCACCTGTTTTAAAATCAATATTTGCTTTTCCTAGAAAACCTTCAGGCATTTTTGGAGATAATTGCTGTAATCGGTCTATGCTCATACCTTCTTGTTCTAAAGAATAAACTTTTTTGTTATTTTCATTATAAATTGGAATATTCGTATCTTCACGCTTCGATGATCTTTTGAATTCTTCTCCAGGAGTAGGTTTATAAGGTTCTTCGATAGGTGGCCATTCATTTTCTTGTGATCTCTGCGGTTGAAAATTATTCGATTGAGATGGTGAATGTCCTTGACGACTGATAAAATCAGCTATAGGTTTCATAAGTTCAGTTTGTCCACCTAAAGTACCTTGAACATAAAGATCACTTAATGCTTCAGCTCTATTTTCATCCATTCCGGCATTTACCAACGCATCTTTAATCAAAGGTTTTTGCTTTTGAATCATTTTCATTTTTCGAACTTGTTCAAAATCTTTTGGATCTAAAAACCTTTCTTCACCTTTTGAAAGAGGTTGATCATTATAAATCTTATTCAATATTTGAGATCTACGTTCTTGCTGAGCTTGCTGCTCTATTTGCAATCTTTGGTTAAAAATCTTTTCACCAAGTTTACCATGCTTTCGTGCAACTTGTTGAGCAGCTTGTAATCTTTCAGAATATGGTTTATTTGATAGTTTAGGATTATTTTCCAACTCTTCGAAGTCTTTATTTGCTCTGTAATTATTATAAAATGCTCCTAACCCCTCTCCAAGGCTATTTAGACCTTGACCTAGAATTTGAGCTTGCAAAGCCCCCCTAGAAGGGCCCATGTCAAATATTTGAACCATATTAACCTCCAAAAGAAGCGCCAGCGGCTCTTCCTAATCCATTGGCAAAGTTTCCCACACCTGTTGCTATCATTCCAGGGCTAGCCTGACGAACACCAAAGGCATAAGGTTGGGCACCTAAAGCTTGACCTGCAAGACCAGCCATTTGGCCAGCAGCATTTTGACGTAAGCTTGCAAAGAGTTGAGCTAGTTGGGCGTTAAAATTGCTTCCAGCACTGCTTAAAGACTGTCCAAAGCCAGAACTAGACAAAGCCCCACCCATACCACCACCTGCTCCTGCAAATCGCTCTGCTAGCATAGGGATTGTCTCATTTTCAAATTGCTGTCTATAGGGTGCTGCAAAGTTCTCGAAATCACCTTGTCCGCCTTCTCCACCTAATAAATTGGCGAAGTAATCAAGAAATCCTCCTCCGCCTCCACCACCCTGGCCACTTAATCCACCAAGAAGCATATTGAAGAAATTCATTTGCTCATCAGTATAAGCTTGTTTTTTCATCAATTTAGGTTTATCGCCTGTCCAGAATCCCATAATGACCTCTAATTTTTTGTATATTCAGCCACAAACATGGCTTGAGTTATATTGCTAGCTGAAATATTTGTTACTACAGCATTCGTAGCATCTATATAAGCATCAGGATAAACTAAAGTAAATAATTGACCACCAGAATTTTTACAAGAGCAGTATATTAGCACTGAATCTGATAGATTGCTAATCCCGTGAGCAACAGTTGCTGTTGCTGCTGGTGCAATCACTCCTCCATTTAAAGAAATGATATCAAGTGTTTTCCTGTAGCTATTTCGATTTTTTTGAGGATTATTTAATGTAAATATTTGTTTAAAGTTTGCAAGTTCTCTAAGTAAATAATATGCTCCTTCTTTGCTATTAACCGAATCCACTATCCTTCGATATTGAATATTCAGAATGTCATTAAATTCCTCTTTCTTCACATCGAAAATAACATCTGAAGCTAATTGATTTGACTGAAGTGGAATATCGCTAGAAAAACTCATTTAACGTGTTTCCATGTTATATTTTTACAAATAGCACACTTTGAGTATATTATACCAAGGTTTATCCCTAGTCTCAACTAAAAAATGTTTCGAGATCCAGGTCTTACAAAAAGACTGACAGCATTTAAAGTTAAGTTGTTATATTGAGTTTGTAAGCTATTCATTTGATCATTGTTATAGGTAATCTGATAGGTAATAAATTGACCTGTAGTGGTAGCAAAGAATCGATGCCATGCATAATTACTTGCATAAGGAAAAAGATCATTTTTATTGCAAAGCCAGTCACCACCGCCAAGATAAGCTGTAAAAGCACTTTGATCAGCGTCTATAGAAAAGTTATTCGCATCAATATATGTGATTGTATAAGTGTTCCCATTGATTTGTGTTGTTCCTGTGACACTATCTATATAGACTTGTTGACCTGTTCTAAGGCCATGATTTAGACTTTTAACAATACAAGGATTCGTATTTGTAATATCTATTGTCAAATCAACAATCATGCCAAAAAGTTCATACCATTCCTCAACATTCTTATTTCCTGTTATTATGTTTGCAGAATTACCTAAATCAGTATTGATATATAAATTAACGGAAAATTGACCCGACGGTTGCGCATCAACAAGAAAATCTATATAAGAAATTTTTACTTGATAACCATTTTCTTGATAGGGATTAAAATCCTTACTTATGATACTCATCAATGGATAAAAAGAAATCTGGCCAAGTCCACGATAAATTGCTGAACTAGAAGTAAAATCCATGTCTACGAAACTTTGACTTACGATATTCCATTGACGAAGAGCAATTGTATTGCTATCTATAAATACTACATTATATATATAACCATTTAATCCTGGATCTGAAATATTGAATAAAGCATTAGTAATGCGAATCCAATCTCCTGTAGCAAGATTATGATTAGGCACTGTTAGTTGCGTCGGGATAACTGAAAAATCAACAGCATGTATAGATAAAGTAGGCTCATCAATCGAATTTTCATCATATAAAGCTTTTGTAAAATAGCTAATATAACCTTGTTGATTACCTGAAACTATTGATGGAAATTCTGGATTGTCTGTATTAGTCCAAAAAATGTTTCTATCAGACCAAAATGTTGTTGTACTGCTCCATGAAACACCTAAAGGACTTTGATAAATTCCAAATGCCGTTACATTATTTCTCCAAATTGCAAAAGAATTATTTCTATAATTAAATACTAAACTTGAATTTGGAAACTTATATGAATCTCTTGGTAAAGCAGAATTTACATAATTCCAATATACTAGTTCATTCTGAAAATCTCGTATTCCCCAAACTCTTCCTTTTCCAAATTCATCATTTTTAAATGAAAAAACAATATCAGGTATTTGTTCATCAATACGTTGTAAATTGGTTGCAGAAGCAGATACTATAGCTCTATCACCTACTTGCAAGACTCCTTCATCGAATAAAACAGGGCTAAAAGTAGACTCGCACCCAAAATCGCTAGATATGCGTTCCCAGATAAATGGAAGTCCATATTCTCCTACATAACGTAGTTGCCATGTTGAACGTTCAAAACCAACTATAAGAGTATTTTTATAAAATATTGCAGAAATTATAGATTCGGCTGTTGGCGCATCTATGAAACCACCTTTTCCAAATTGATCAGATCTCCATGCATCAGCTTGAACTGGAGAACCAATCTGTGAAAATCTACAACGGTTGAAATAGTTTTGAGAAGCTCCAATTGCATTTCCTTCGAATGTATTTAAAGCTAATAATCTCCCATAATAAGGAATAAGAATCTTTGCTTGAAATATAAAATTTGTTGGATCGACGGCAGGGGCGAAAGTTGTCCATGTGATACCATCGGTATACCTCATAGGGCTCCCAGCAGTATTATGGAAGTTGGTTACAAAAAACAGACGATTATATTCATTAGCACCTCTATAATTGGTTGCTAAGAAAAAGTCTGAATCAGAACCGTCCCATGTTGTACCAGGAATCCATTCTTCAAAACCATCTACATTTCCTGAAGCATTGACATAGGCATATGTAGTATCAAAAAAAACTGTAGTTTCATTATTTACATTGGAAGTTTCTGCTTGCCAAATTCCCATTACAGGTAAACCAGGATAATATTTCATAGTTACAATGACAGCAGTAGCCCCTAAAGCTCCCGTGGTTATTGTCAAAACCCCAGTAGCATAATTTAAAGTAGCTGCACTTATCGGACCTGCTCCTGTTACTATTAATATTGAGTTACCACTAGTATCAGTTAATGTCTGAGCACCGATTGTAATTGTCAAAGGAGATGCTAATGATCCAGGAGATATTTCTGCATTAGTTTCAAGGGTTAATCCTGTTATCAGATTCAATGTAGGAGTCCCAGAACTTATATTTCCAGCATTTTGAGCTGTTAAAGTTCTTCTTAATCTTCCTAGTAAAGTTAAACCGGGTCTTTCTACAACTCTATCACGAAAAACTAATGCATTTTCTAATGTTTGAAATCCATCATTAGGAGTCAAAAAAGGTTTTTGATAATTTATATAACCAGATTTAGAACCTGCTATGTAAAACTGTTGTAATGGTTGCATTAAGCTAATCCTATAGCTACCCAATAAATTGGATTTAAGTTAGCACTTATTGTTCCTTCAAAAGAAAATCCAGTATTTGTTACCGTTCCCTGAGAAATATTTACTCGAAAAGTGCTGTTATTACCGGCTACACCAGTCAATTGTAAAGAGAAAGGAGCAACTGAAAAATTTACAGGAAAAGTAACTGCCGTTATAACATTAGGATTAAATGAACCATATTGCAAAAGCATATTCCCAGGTAAAAATGTCCATCCTCCGTTTAAATCAGTTGCATAGGCTGTATTTGTAGAAAAAGTAGCCGCAGTCACATCACCAGCTGTCAATTGTATAGCATTTGCTCCTGTGGCATCATTAGATGGTTGAAACCATAATTGTGTTCTTAATCCATCACTAGCTCCATAAGTGGCAATTTCTTCATTAGATGGTATAGATGTATCTGGAAAAGTACTGGTTAGCCTTCCATACAAAACCCATTTATGATTACCATACAAGACATTTCCGAAATCATAATGATTGATATTAACAAAATCTTTTATTGACTGAGTGTTTCCAAAAAATTTTGCTCTCGTAGAACCTAAACTATCATTTGTAGTAGGAAAACCTGTATCATATGGAAGTGTCATAATTAAGCTCCTGACCCTCCGCCACCCCAGCCATAAGCTCCAGTGCCGTAAGATTGTTGTAATTGATCTGAAAACATTGTTGGAATTCTTTGTTGTCCTAATTGTGCATAGGTACGAACTTCAGCTATTGCATAACGTTCTTGAAGTCCCACATTCATTAAAGCTACTCCATCGGGATCTAAACGGTCTTCATATACTTTCTTAGCTGCGCCAAAACTTATGCACTCCCACCATTCATTTAGTTCCGCTGTGCCTGCAAGATTTGGAGTATCTGGATCAGTGGAACCTAGTAAAGCTTGACTTGGTTGTCGGTAAGCTACTAATTCAATGGTATAGCCTTTGTCAGGGATTGGACGTAAAGTAAATTGATTTTGAGAAAACATGATGCTTAAGGGAATTGCCATCATTGGAGGATTCATCGGGTTATATTGGACATTTATGTTTTCGCCCGAAGGAACTGCTGAATCAAATGTAATAGAAATAGCCCCAGTTTCATAATTAATCGTTCCTGTAGCATCTCCGATAATATTCCCTGCTCCATCATCTGTAGCATTTAGAGTAGTTCCTAATGTTACATTTGCAGTAATTAGGATATTCTGAACTCGGCTAGGAATTGCTTGTTGAAAGGATACTGGAGTAGGTTGAGGTAGATAAGGGGTTGTAGGTTGTGTTTTAGTCTGTACCATAGGGTTATTTAAAGTACTTCTAACTACTGGTGTACTTTGCAATGTTCCAGTATAAGGGCCTACCGTACCATCACCTTGGGTAATATTCTCTTGAAACTGCCAATTGTAATTAACCCCATAAAAGCTCCAAGGGTCTGTAAATAACTTTACTTCCCTCTTAGCCACATAACAAGGCATTGAAACCGTTGTATAATGTTCCGAATCAAAAGCATAGGTATCTATCCCTCTAATCGTATTGAAAGTGTATCTATCCTTTAACTTCAGGCTTCTGAACTGTGCTGGAAAGTCATATAAATAAAAAGAATTGATATAATCAATAATCTGACTATCAGTCAATTGGTTCGAAGTACCGCTACCAGTCAATTTTCTAACTTTTAATATTATATCCGATAACGTTCCTATACTCATTAATCCACCCTTATATTATCAAAACAATCCTCTAAAATTACTGTAGCAACATATTCATCAGGTTTAACACCAGATCCTGCCGGACAAGCCATTGGCAATATCGCCACACCCAAATCAAACATGAAATCAGTGTAATTAGTACTATCAATATCCACTGTGATTGAATCACTGGTCATCTCCAGAACTTTGCCGCGCTGATTATTTATTTCTACCATTTTATTAGGCTTTCCACAGCGGAAGGAAACATATTCCCCCACGCTGTAATCATGATCTTCCGTGAACGTTACGACAGTATTCTGTCCCTTATCTATACTTTGTATCAAAAAATATTTTGGAACGAAAGAATAATTTGTCATTACATCATATCCACTGGTGTAAAACGCAATCTTGATGTTTTTTCAACTGTTGAGGGAACTCCTCTCATTTGCATTTCTGCTGCTTTATCTGGTGATGAAGCGGCAAACTGGCGTACTTTTTTATAAGTGTTGTTCAAATGTCTTACCAATCCCAATGGTAAATCACAAATTTCACCATGAATCAATCTCACTTGCAAAATCGGTTCTCCGGGGAAAAAACGATGTGTAAAATCAATCCATCCGCCTTGCGCATCCACAAACTCAAACATTCCCCTAACAACTTTGTTATGCTCTTTTTGCATTTTTTTGATCTCTTCTTCCATCTTCTGCGGATTAGGATTCTTCCACTGCTTCTTGACAATCTCTTTAACTTCCATTTTTTACCTCTGTAAAGCTGTTTTACATAAAACCGGGGGTTTCCCCCCGGCCAATCATTTACGCTGATGTGTACTTATCAAATTTGATAGATACCCAGTCATAAGTCGATTCTAATGCCGTGCTAGGAATAACTCCTGGGCCACAATGCATATAGTATTGATTACGATTGTCAAAAGCATCTCTCAGGTTAGTTCCTGGAGGCTGTTGCGCATTTGTTGCACTTCCATTATCTGGTACTACACCAGAAGAAGAAGGCAATACAACTGCAGGTGAAACACCAGCAGCTGCAATTGCAGATGTTGGGAATGCAAATGTTGTATAGCCAGAAGTATCCAGATCAAGTGTGATCGAAGATACTGTCGCACTATTTGTAACACTCAACACTCTCACTGCTTTATTGTTAATTTCATCCATTCCAAATTCTGATGGCACGCGGAAAGATACAATCTCACCAGGTGTATAATCATTTTTGGCTGTAAAATAAACCACGGCTTGCGATGCTTTTGTGATCATCGCAATATAAGACCAACGTGGATACATTTTATTAGGAATAAATTTAATAACATCAGCAGAATCACCAGCAGCCGCAAATGTAGCCAATCCACCAGCTGACACAGCCGAAGCCATATAACCGAGCGTAATGCTTACATCGTTTGTAACTGCAGTAACTTGGAAGACATAACCAGAAATCTGATATTCATCCACAACGCTTGTCAATCTTACATAATCACCTACTGCAATCGATCCAGTTTCTGCCATTGTCACTACAAATGTACCTGTATTACCAGCCACATTCGTAGATGCCAAAGCAGCATAACTTGGAGGATTTGCAGTATCAATAAATGTAAAACCACCTGAAGTAAGTACATCGCTTGATAACGCACCTGTTGTTATAGCTTGTGCTAACAACAAAGCGCTATCATCTGCCATGCCTTTCTTCCACTTACTCTCGATAGCTGCTTGCGCAGTATCATCACCCCAATCTGATCTATTCGTTAAAATAAATAAATCAGGCTTAGTTGATATCTGAATGTTCGCCATCCCTGAACCGTCACCAGTAAAGGAACCGCCTTCTATGATTTGATATGGTAACATATTGGGCCCTCCTTATATTCCGGTTGATCTGAGATTTTGCACCCAGAGGTCGTTTGTAATGCAGCTACCTTGGTAGAATGAACAACCGGCCGTATGACGAAGCATACATGGGTCATTATTATACCCTGGAGGCAGATAAATAAATCTTGCCTTACCACCCGCCTGCCAAACCACTTTATAACCTTCTTTTGCTGAGACAAAGCAGTTAGCGATGTCGTTACCAGCCAAAGAAGCATTTGGCGTTACTGAACCTTGCTCAGAAACGAAGAAACGGATGTTATTCACACCACCCCATTCGGTGCTAAGAGTTTCAGAAACGTTTGGATACTGGAACTTACGAACGAAGCCTTGGAGGTTGTTAAGAACAGGAATCATCCTTGTAGTTAACATGCAACCGTAGGCATCGCCGATAGGACTAGTACCAATTTTAAGCTCACCAGGGATCATGTTGGTGATATATTCGCCTGAGTTGTTCTGTAGGATAGTAACAATATCGTCAGTATCGCTAAGAGCCATTTCAGTCGGGAGGTCACCATTTGAACCGCCAACGCAATTCACAACGGAAGCGCTGCTTTCCAAACTATCACGAACCAAAGAATCCTGAGTTTCTCTCCATTCTGTTACTTTTGTGACCATCTTATGATGGCGGAAGGTCTTGTTATTCCCTTCTCCAAATCTTTCGAAATGGTTCGGACTATCGCATACGATATTTCTATCGTTCAAACCGCTTAGTCTCTGCAGGTCTTGACTTATAATAGGTTTCCCGTTATGATTAAATGTATGAACGAAGAACAAAAGCTTAGATATCTCGCAGGATATATCGACGGAGACGGATGTTTCCGAGTCAATATCACTACTCAAAAATCTGGGACAATTGTCTACGAAAGATCCATTACAGTTACTTCTACTTGTAAGGAATCTATAATTTTCTTCAAAAACATTTTCGGCGGATATATTACTTCCGAGCAAAAACAAGGAAATAGAAGAAAAACTTATACATGGGCAGTAAAAAACAAACTTTCTTATCTTGTTGCAGTGAAAATCAGAAATTTTCTTATATGCAAAAGAAATCAATGCGAACTTTACATCAAATATTGTGAAAATCTTTTTCGAACGAATTACCAAAAAATTTCTATACAAAACATTGTAGAAAGAAACAATCTTGTAAATCAAATCAAAGAAAACATTCACGATTTTGATCTTTTGAGCAAAGAACAAATTCAAGAGTTGAAAAAATACCCGATGATTATCGAACCATCGATTAATGATTATTTCTACCTTTCTGGTTTGATCGATGCTGAAGGATGTTTTCGCATTGTTAAACGCTTTAGAAAATCTTCCAATAGTTTTATTTATAATACAGAACTTGCCATAGGAAATGTCAAATTTAGTATTATTGAATGGTTGTTTCATCGTTTTGGAGGTTCCTTGACTTTTACACAGAAAAAATCCCCTTCGAGAAATTTTGCATGTTGGTCTATTCATTCCAAAGCTTTGATACCAATCATTAAAAATGTAAAAGATTTTCTTATTGTTAAGAAAAAAGTTTGCCAAGAACTCATAAATTTTCAAAATACAATCCTTAAAAATGGTGGGAAAAGATCTTCTACTAAATTCAAAGAGCTTTTTAAATCCATTTGCAAAGAAAGAGATTTGATTATTGAAAGAGTTCATATTCTTAATCATAGAGGTAAATAAGCCAAGTTCCTTCTGGTTGCCATGGGCTATGCAGCCTTTAGGTGTTCCAAGTTATTCAGGTTTGATTTAAAGGCCACCAGATTAATGGCCTGTCCTAAACGTGCCGCTGCACTATTTAGAATTGGATCTTCGTTTGTGATAGTGACTTGTCTAGTCAACACAATATACGTAGCGTATACGCGTACTCGACAGTCAACGTCTACACGATTTAATTGCTGAGATGGAGGATTCGTCTGCGCATCATCAAGAGGCACAGGGAACAGATCTAGACGGTCATAACGTGACTGTCTATCAATAAAGCCTTGGTTATCTGGAAGCTCAACTGGTGATGCGAAAAGCATGTGCACCAAATTGCGCTCTGGAGTACTCAAGAGCTTTGCATTATACCTCTGCTGAATTTGCGGAGGCATTGTATTTATCGAAACTGTCATTTAACAACTCCGGTTTAATAACCAGAGCCTGCCTGAGATGCAAAACCCATCATTTCTTTATACAGTTCTGTCTTTTCCGATTCTGTCATTCTGAAAGCTTGAGCCATGGGGCGCTTGTCAAAAGCTTGAGGAGAAGCAATGGTTTTAGCATTCTTTTCTAGCTTTTTTTCGACTTCTTTAATACGTCTGGCATCAGGGACTTTGTCTGACAGGCCAAGTGCTTTTATGTACTTGTAGGATTGGACTCCCATTTTATAAGGATCTTTTAGATCTGCAATGGTCTGAGCTAGCTCTGGATCATTTGACTCTAGGAGAGCTAAAGTGTCAGGATTGACAACATCGTCAAAGTCTGTGAATTTGCGCTTGAGATTGTCTAAAAAGTTGGATTGATCGCGTTGTTTAAACGCTTCTTCAACTTTACGTTGAGCAATATCCTCGGCAATCTTTGCTGCTTTTTTATGCACCAAAGCATTTACTTTGCCTTTGGATATATATTCGTCGTCACCAATCTGGTCAAATTCATCGACTTCTTGAGTTTTAGGAGCTGCTTGAGTAGCCATAGATAATAGCTTTTCATTCATCTCCCTTTGCATCTTTAGTTCTCTTTCGAGCTCTTTTTGTCTTTCTCGAACTGCTTTCCAGTTACGTTCTTGGCGGTCTTCTTCCGCTTTGATTGTTTCTGGTTGATGTTCGAATTCATGGTTTTCTGTCTGTTGATCAGGAACGACCTGTGCGACTACGTTATTTTCTTGGACTTCATCCATGTATTATTTTTCCTTTGAGTTGGTGAGACTCGTTCAAACCGTTTATACATGCACTTGAATGGCGTGCAGAGCCATAAGATTAAAATACAAATTAAACTTTTAAATTGCTACTAATTTGTTTTTTAGTGTTTTGCAAATGGGAATTTTGGTAGGATTTTGGTATCCAGAAATCTGGTTTAGTTTTGATCGAGTTAAGGGGGTTTGTCGCCCCCTTTTTTTATGTGATGATTTTGAATTGAAGATGAGTTTCGCCAAGAGGTCGATCTTTGAAGTAGGGATTTTCCTCCCAGATATCACCAAGGCCGGCTTTAGTAAATCCGAAGTGTTCAAGTTCGAATTTTTCCCAATGGTGGATATCTTCGACTGTTTGAATATCAAATAGAGCTGCATTAGCCATGATGTTCCACATATCATGACGCATAGGAAGATCCCAGCAGAATCTAACTTCTTTTAGGTTGTGATCATATTTAAAACAGGTCGTATTGGCTTCAGGGTAGGGTCTTTTTTTACTTAAGGCTACTTTTCTATATAGGGCATTTTTCATTTGCAGTTCCCATTTTTCGGTAACCAATACAAAAAAGTTTTCATCAGGATAGTCTTTTCGACCTTGATCTAAAGCATTGTTGACATCATCTATAAAACCTTTTAGCATTTCAGCGTTGATATCGCCAATTTTCATACTTTTTGTATCAGCAGAGCGTACTTCATTAGATAATGACCCAACAGTTTGGCGAGTTGGATCAAACATCGATTGATTTTCCATTATTTATCCTTATGTTAAAAAAAAGAGCCTCTAACACTGTGCTAGAGGCCCATCTTACTCAAAAAGAAGTTAGCATGAAAAACTTGGATTCACTTCGGAGTATGTAATTTTAACGTTTGTCCGTCAATTCTTTTATTTACATTCTCAGCAGCTTCCCGAGTGACTTCAGGACGAGTCATTGTTTTCATGGTTTTTACATCAGCCACAATAGGCCCTTTTTGTACTTCAATTTTTTTAGCCATATTAGGAATATCTCCCTTTATAGGCTTGTTTTTTTACATCAGAAGCCATACGAGTTTGTTGTGCATCTTTACGAGATACATACTCTGTAGTTTTGCTAAAACCTTCTTGGCTAAAATTAGCCATTGGTTCTTGATAGTCTTCTACTTTAGGAGACATATCTCCTTGGACATAGCCATATTTTTCTTTACTCATTTATTCCCCCGGGGGTTGTTGATTCAACTTTTTTTTCTTCTGGTTGCAACGCTTTCAGAAGCTCTACTTGCTTATTCAGGTGATCGATATCTAACCCTTTCAGCTCTTTGGCGATTTTGACAAGATTGAGTAAGGCGTGGGTATCTTGTTCATGCGCACGTTTTAGCTTATCTTCTGCCACTGCTCTATCTGTTTCAATTTTTGCTTCTCTTTCATGTCCTAGAGAACGTTGGCCTTCGGCATAGCTGAGTTTAGTTTGATTATCAACTTGAATTTGCTGGAGTTCTAATTGCTCACGTTTTTGAGCTTGTTGCATTTGTTGCTGTTGATTTTGTTGGATTTCCTTGATGAGTTCATCTTTATTTTGGATTGTCATTGCATTTACAATACGAGCTGGAGGAACAAGACCTGGGAATATTTCATTTAAATGAAGGATTTGTGCTAGTTCAAGTTGTTCCTGTGTTTCAGTAAGTACCCCTTGAATCACTTTGCAGCCATATTTGTTAAATGCTTTGTTATCAAATTCCCCAGTTGGCTCTTCTCCTAAAATTTGTTTCCACTTTCCATATGTCCAGTTTTTGCACATCATTTGGACTATGATATCCCCAGATAATCTCTGGAACTCATCGAATTGGTCAAATAGTCTTTGGAGATTGCGAGCTGTAGAGGCTTGACGCATCATGGATATAATACCAGCCTTATCGTCTACATCGACGCCCATTGCTGATGGATCTACACCAACAATTCTATGCGTAATTTCCATAAGCATCTGTTCCATCTGCAACATCACAGGGCTTGGAGGGATAATCTGCATTTGTTCCACATCTGTCATTTGAGCATCTTTTTTGATAAAAAGAGCTCTGCCATGACCTTGATTCAAACTATCTTCTGGAGTGACTAAACTACCCTGTTTGATTTTCAAACCTTGCTGTTGAGCATCCAAAATATCTAGATTAGACACTTTGAGCCTGTTGAAGAGATACTGAGGGTCTCGCATATCTCTAACAACGCCACGGTACTTATAAGCATAATAAGGGGTATCAGCAGTGTAATAAGCCAAACAAGGAGCAATGGGATAACGATCAATCGAATTAGGATCAGGCTCATCTATCAAAACCCTATCATTAACAATTATTGTTCTTCGGACTGTTTTTTTATTGCCATCAATTATTTTTAGGCGGTCTTTGAAGGTTGATAGGATATAGCGCATATCCTCTTCATCGCCTTGAAATTCTTGCGTTTCCTCGGTTTCCATATCGAAGAGATATTGGCACTTCCTATCTGATAAATACCAGTATTCATCAAAAGCGATCATGTCTGGAAATTGAATTTGATAGACTTCAGGCATATAGTAAAATCTATCATCTCTATAAGTGCCTTTAGGAAGGGACAAGATTTGATCTGCAAAGTTTGGATAGGTTCTAGCGGCTTCTTTTTTATCGAAAAATTGTCTGGTTTCAAAGAATCTGCAATCCGACATGTCATGTTTTCGCATAAAGGGGTCAAACATACATGATTTTGGATCAACATAGCGTAATTTAATATCCCCGCTGACAGGATCGCTGCTAAAATCCCTATAAATAGAGAGAAACCCCAAACCTTGCACTAATGCACCTAATTCAAAACAATCTGAATAGATCTGATAGGCTCCAGATTGATTGTGGACATGGTAAAGACCTTTGGTAATTTGGTCAGCTGTCTTTTGAGATTCTTTTAAGATAGGTATAGCAATGGAACTTTTCCTTGTATTCCTTTGCTGTCCTGATATCGCTTGTACTATAGGGTTGATGATGTTGAAGTTAAAAATCTTTCGTCTATATGTGGCTACTCCTGGAAAAATCAATCCCCATATATCCTGATCGGCCATTGCAAACCTTTGATCAACGTCCATCTGATACCACATGGTTTGCAAAACATTGATGCAATCATTATAATTGCGATTTCTTTGCTGGCGTATTTCTAGGTCGACATCCGTGTTTGGGTAAAATAAGGGATCTGAGTTTTTCAAGTTGCTTCTCCGCGTAAATGATTAACCTAGTTAAAACAAAGTCTATCATATATGAATTTTTTTACAATTGAAATATACTCAACAGGTTGGTAATGTTATGGGAATGAAAATCATGGACTGTCCAAAATGTTCAAAAGAATGCGACTACAATGAAATGTATGACTCCTATTATTGCAAGCATTGCAATCTATGGAACGAAGACGAATGTAGCGATCCTCATTGCCTTTATTGCAAAAAACGACCGAAAAGGCCGTTAAAAATAAAGATATAGTCTGATAATATCCGTTATGTTGCTTAAAAAATCTAGTTATTGTTTGCACAATTCGAACAAAGAGCAATAAAACCATCTTTAAAAATCATTGTTTCGGAGGCCCTTTTTCCGCATTTGCAGAATACTTCATTTCCGTTAGAATCATAAAGTTTTACTTGACCTGGATCTAGAAATCCTACTAATTCATCCGATCCATATTCACATTGAATATTATTGTTTTCTACCTTCATATCTACTATCCACGCATCCTGACAATATTCGGGGACTTCTCGATCTGATGGTTTGTAAACAAATCCGTAGTTTTCATCATTCATTTTTTAATCCTTTATTTTAATTCTTTGTATTTGGAGTAGACTCCGAAGCTTTCGGAGTTAATGGAATCTTTATGACCCTGCAAGGATTTGAACCTTGTCTCTCAGGTTGAAAACCTGATATGCTAACCATTACACCACAGAGCCTAAACCATGCCTTGCCTTACCTCGCCTAGCCATTCCAGGCCCCGCCTTGACGAGCCTTATAAATATTGCAAATTTACCCAAAATTTTAGCCAGTTGTACGGAAAAATCGTAAAACTTGCCTTAATTTTCTGATTTTAGGCAAACATACTTGAATTGCACGAACATATACACGGTTATACCTAATTTCGTGTATAAGTTGGTATAACCATTCTCATTTCGTCATTTTCGACATTATTAAATAACTTATAGAAAAAGAAATAATGAAAACAATAGCAAATTGCTTATCCATGAAGTCGAAAAATGTCATTAATCTCACTTCCAATCTTTATCCGGCGTGCAAGTGTGCATAATGTTATCTTTGTACAGCTTTTTCAGGCACCTTGGGCATTGTCTGTGATTTTGCTCAGTACTATGAGTATTTTTACTCACAGTATTGAGTAAATCGAAAATTACCTCTGAAGTTGGGTTGACAATTTCGGAAAATTCAGTCATTCTATATCCTTATATCGATAAATCAATCTTCGAATAGAGTTAATTGAATTGATATAAGCTTCATTCATGCTTTTGTCATTGTTATCGTTACCTAATCCAGCATCTAAAATATATTGTAAAAAAACTTCTAAAGCAATACGAATTGTAAGAGATTGCCCCTCGTTTAATTCATGTTTATTTATAATTATAAATGCTTCTTTTTCTTTAGTCATTTAGTCCTTATATGTTTTATTTCTGGAGGTGCTGGTAATTTGAACCAGTGGGTTATTTTTGGATTCTCAGGATAGCAATGCCAGATATTGTTTTTAGCATCATATATTGCACCTTGAAATACTTGTATTCCATTAAAAACATATCCAGTAAAAGCATGTGGTGGAGGTTCATCTTGTATGCAAATCCAGCTCATTTTTTATCCTTTTTTGAATAATCAGGTAATGGCATCCAATGAGTGATTTTGCCAAATAATGGATCTATAATCCATTTTCGAGAAGGTAAGTCAAAGAAAACAGCGTTTTTCATGACATATAAATTTCCATCATCAACATATCCGATGAAAGGCATTTCATTTAAGAGACATACTATATATCCCAAAGCTGAGGGATTTTGATCTTCTATGCTGATCCATTCACTCATTCTTTGTCTTGCTTCATTTTGAAGTCGTCTTTATAAAAATTATCATCGGCATCAATATACAATGACCCTGTCTTACTAATGTAAATATTGTTTTCAATTATTTCTCGGATTATTCCTTCCCAAGTGCAATAGACTTTTACATCAGGATGGAACATAGTCAGATAAATGATTAATTCTTTGACAGTGAAAGTTCTATCATTCGGGCTAGCTATTTTTTCATACTCTTGCAGATAAGGAATGTCAGTCATTCTTTGTCCTTAGAAACTTTAATGGAGTACTCTTTCTTTTCTTTTTCTTTTGTTTCAACCTGTAAAAATAGGATAGATAAGCCTAAAACCAAATATATTAAAGTTTTCATTGATCTCCTGAAAATTTGTAAGTTTTTTTGTAAGTGTGCCAACATCCTGGCCCAAAATTGCTTTTTTCATCTAAATCGTCGTACCATGATTTCCAATATTCTAGATATCGGTAATAACCTACTCCGTCATAGTTTTCATAATCGTATTGCTTTGAGCATTTCGAACACATTTGAATGTTTTCTAAAAGCTGATCTTTGCTTTTTTCCATCATGAAAACTTCATATCTATAACTTTCCGCGGATCTTCTTAAAGCTCGATGACAGTAGTAACTTTCTTTGAAATAATCCGCGATAACAGTCAAAGATATAGCTATCAATTTAGCCCTAGCATCAGATATTTGTGTTGCCATAATACAACCACATGTTCCAGAAACAAAAGCATCCTCAAAATCATATTTATGATGTTCTTGAATTAGCCGAACATTCTCATAAAGTTCTTCGCATTTAGAAAAATGATACTTGTAATTCTCAAGCATCTTATCAGATTGATCGATCCACATTGGCTGACAATTGTCGCATTTAACGCATGAAGCATTAGCAGCATTAGACCAAAGAATATATTGAAGAAAAAGGATTACAAAGAATGCTCGAATATAATTTATGCGCTTAGATTTATTTAATGTATGACTGAATTCTTGATATAAGTAAGCTCCCGAAAGTCCGATAAGACAAGGAAAAATAATATTCATTTAATCTTCGTCGTATCCTTAAAGTAAAACTTAGCTACTTTAACCAATTTCACCGGTGTCGGTTCTTTGATCTCTTTTTGTTCAGGACGATCTTTTTCTGGAGAAGGATCATATATTTGAGGCATCCAGCCATCAGGGAGTGTCGGAGTCATCAATTTTATCCTCTTTAGGTGGATATAATTCTACTTCATTTCCATAAGACTCATTTTCTTTACAAAATTGCCAAATACAAATATTCTGTAGAGCACAACAAAAATACAGGTTTCGATTTTTCAAAAAGCTATAACCTTCCATATCTAGATCAATTTCTTTATTGCATTCACAACAACTTTTTATCGTCATATTTAGTTAGACTTTTTTATATATCCTGAGGTTTCGGAAGATCTTTATTCCAATCTTTACCGAATTCTGTTTCCATAAGATAAAGCAATGAATGTGACGCAAATTTTAAATATATTTCATAAGTTTGAAATGGCATCCTATCTAAAGTATCATAACAAGAATATACCAATATCTTTATGATGTCTCGGTGGTTAATTGGTGGTTCTTCTTTTAATCTTAAAATAATTTGGCGTGTTATATCCCTTGAAATCTCTTTGATTTCTTCGTAACTTTTTTCTGGAATTTTTTCGGTCATTTTAATCCTCATATCTAGCTGGAGCATTCTCGATATCTTCGCGTCTTTTTAAGTCTGCTTCTAAACGCTGTATTCTTTTTTCCAAATTTATAAAGTATAAATCTAATGAACTTAATTTTGGAATTGGAGGTTCGGCAGATACTTTAATTTGAATATCTTTTATATCTTCGGAACTATAGTTAAAAGTCATTACCTCTCCCAGAATTTATTCAAAGCTTTGATATCATCGTCTGGATTGCCACCAATTCCATAGGTTTTGATGCCCATTGCACTATAACGTAGCGCATCGGCCCCGTGACTCCACTGGTTATGCATGGGGCGGTCGTCATATCGTTTTAGAGCATCATTCCACTTTTTAGAGTAGAAGTCTAGACATTGTAACCCGACTTTACACTTTTGTCCATCAAAATATGATAGATTTAGGATACTTCTTACAGCTTGGATGCCATCAGCGAGTGGTTTTTTTTCTAGGATTTTGAGAGAGTAGCCGAATTCGTAGGCTGTTTTGATGCGGGTATCACCAGATGTGAATTCACCATTACCCATGTCATGAGGCACGTAATGAGCTGCATAGGTGATTTTATGTTTTTCTCGGAATTCATTGAGCTTATCGATATAGTGTTTTAGGCCTTCATTATGATTTGAGTAGTAGTCAACGAAATTGTAATAGCCATTTGGCCTAATCTGGAACCACCATATTGATGTGTAATCATGAAAGCCGATATCCCAAGCAGTATAAACAGGAAGATCTTCGATAATAGGCAAATCGCATATTCTACCCTCGTCTCGCGCTCTTTGTATTTGCTTGCCATAATAAGAGCCTTCCGCACCTCTTGTAAAACTGCAATAATATTCCTGTTGAATGAAATCTTCGGGAACGCCTTCGTTGCGTAGGTTTTCAATATGTTTGGGATCAATAATTCCAACGTCTTCAGCTGTGACTAAAGAAGTGAAATAATCATCAGGATTGGATTTTGCGTGATTGTATAGCTGATAGAAATGATTTTGGCCATTGGGTGTGCTAATGAAAATAGCAAAGCCTTTATTCTGCAATACACGAGGCTCAATCGTTCTCCAAGCATCCTCATCGGTAAAAGCATGTTCGGACATAATAACGCCAGTAGGATTCATACCGCGTGCTCTTTGAGCGTTCTTTCCATCCACACCTAGAACACAATAGATAGACCCATTGATGAGCTCGATTGTCATTTCAGAGGAGTTTTTGGATTTGACTAGTTCTGGAGGAATATGATCTAGATATGCAATGGATTCACCCATTCCAGTATCATGTACAGATTTCCAGATTGCTCTTTTGGCTTGGTTGTAATTGGGGAAGCAATGAAGATATACGCCTTTTTGCTGTAAAGCGCGTTTAATGAGGTAATTCATTGCACAGAGATCTTTTCCACCACCTCGGCACCAAACCACGACTGCACGCTTATAACCGCTGTCTAAAGCTTTTAGAAGAGGTACTTGATAAGGTCTTGGCTCGAATTTATATGGGATATCGAAAACTAAATCATCGATCACGATTTACCATAATCGGTGATATTGAGGGTAACATTTCCACCAGCTGATCCAGCGACAATTTGTTTTTTAAGTTCAGCTTCGTGTGCTTTTTCAGCGCGTTCATAGCGATGGAGTAATGGATCATATAAAGCAGCATATCGATTATAAGCTCCATAATTCATCTGATCTTTGTTAACCATTTCTTCACGATTTGCAGCGATAGTTTGTTTTGCTATTTTTAGGGCACGGGAAAAGTTTGGGCTAATATCAGCAAAGTAATAAAGTTCATCAACTAAAATTCCGCGCAAATTACAGAAATCTAGAAGTTTATGAGGACATTCAGAATTTGTCCATTCGAAGAGTGCTTCAGCTTCTTTTTCTATGAGATCATTAGTCCATTCAATAGGTCTGCCGTTATATTTTCCGCTAGCAAATGGTTTTTTTTGATCTGGAGGAACTCTTTTGCGAACCATTAGGACCTCATTGGTGGATTTTAGCTATGATATATTCGTCTTTGATTAGGACAAGATCTGTGCCGTCTTCATCTTGGATGGGGATGTCGCGGTGTTTTTCGTAGAAGATATGATCTCCGCAAGAATAATCTTTGTGATATGAGTGGAGGACGACGGCACGGATGAGTTTATTTTTGGAGGTATCGGGAAGGATGAGACCGCCGACAGTTTTGTTTTCAGGAGGGATTATTTGAGCTAAGGTGTAGTTTTCGGCGGGATAGAGGGTCATGTGAATCCTTGTGAGTGTTTACATTTTTTATAGCTGTGGGGTTGATTTGTGTGCAAGGGTAAAAAAAGAAAAGATTATATATTGACATAAATCTACCTATTGGGTTATATTTTGTATATAAACTAAACCGGGAGTTTTTCGTGAAAGAGAAAGATTTAGATGAGAAGGTTTTGAATGAAGTTCGAACGGTGTTGTGTTGTTTTTTTATGGATCATAATGTTGAAGCTTCGGATGGAAAGCGAATGATGCAAAAAGTGGCAGATGATTTGATTAATTTTGTTAAAGAACTTGAAAAGCAAGGAGGATAAAATGGAGAACACACCAGTATATGCGGACGAGTCTTGGGATTTGTGGACACGGATTAAGGATGCTTGGGTGAAACAAAAAAAAGAAGGACTTGAGTGGAACGAATTTTTGATGACATTGGATATAGTTGATTTGGAGACATGCAATGAATTTTATGATGAGTGTGGAGATGTTCGTACTTGCGATTGTAGTTATGGGTGTGTAATATGTTTGGGAAGAAATGGATAAGGAGAAAAATGAGAGAACATACAGAAAAAGATATTAAATTCATTGAATATTTTGTTGAAATAAATCTTATGATTTTAAAACAAGAAAACGTAAGACCGGTCATGGCAATAGATGCGGTAGGAAGTCTATTAGCTAATTTGTTAATTCAGATGGATATAACTAAAGAGGAAAGACTTGAATTCCTAGAAGGAATAAAAGAAACAATCAAAAATTCACCAGTTTTTGATTGAAGATTAATCATCTTCCGCATCAAGCCAGTCTTGATATGTGTAAGGCCAAGTTATGTAATACAAAGGATTGCAGGCGTAGCAGCACAAAAGAAGGGCTATTGAGATAATGAGATATGACCACTTTTGGGACTTGCCAATTTTTAAATGAGTTGTTAAAAACTTCATATGGGGACCTCGGTTATTAATATTTTGATACCCGAACCCCCTTTTTCTTGCAAATAGTCGATGTCGAAGCAAGCTTGGCAATCTGCCTGTCCAGCTGCTAAGTGCGGAAAAAAGAAAGCACATGTCGAATCTCTTATTGCTTTGAAAGCAAAGACCATGTTGTCATAGTCAAAGGGCCTACCTAACTTGATTAACTGAATTCTTATTTTAAAGCCCCCAGTTAACTTTGTTTTGTCTTTAACTACCTTGGTATCGCTGAATAGCTTATCTCTCAACCTACATACCTCAGAATTCGTCCAAAGCGTAAATCCGATAACTTGAGCAACTCGTTTGTTGCGTTTATAGGTTTTAGTCCAGTGTTCCTTGACATTAGGAGACTGGAGCCGAATCGGTAGGATGATTTCAATCATTACATTCCTTTCTGGCGTTTGTCTTCTTCGTCATGAAGTTCGATTATAGTGTTTTCTCTGGCAAAAAGTCTACTTTCTACACGAGGAGAATAGATTTTTGAAAATTGTTGTCGATTAAGATTGCTTGTAATTAGGGTGGGCTTTTCAGTTCTGTAACGATAATCCAAGAAAGTGAAAAATACTTCTGCACGCCATTCAAAATTCTTATGTTCTGATCTGCTATAGTCAATTCCGCTTCCAACATCATCAAGAATTACAAATTCATCATCACATTTTAACTCTATTTCTCTTGAATAATCTCCATTTGATTCATTAATTACAGATCGTAGATGTCGAAGTAAATCCTCTTCCCGATGATAACGCCATCTGTTTCCAAAAGTGACAAGTATCCACTCTGTAAGAGCTGCGCAAAAATAAGTTTTTCCTATTCCTGGAGATCCGACATAAACTAACATATTTTTAGGTTCTTTTATGTAGCCGTTGAGCTTGTCAGTTTCCCGGGAGTCAATTTCCAATTTTGAAAGGGTCGCACCAATGAACCTTTTTCCGTAGAACATTTCTTGGTATTTTGCGGTGTCTCTTTCAAGAATATGGTTTTTTTTAGGGATTTGCATTCTTTAAGTCCTTTCATTTTTCTTTTGTTTTTGATAATCCCTTCACAAAAAGCGATAGGATCGTTAATGGGATGTTGGTAATCGACAAGAGTTTTCCAAACATCATCAATTTCCTGAGTGGTCCAGTCTTTGCGTTTAGAAACTGCGGCTAAAAAAATCTCATTTCGTTCTATAGTATATTTTTCTCCTCCAGCCTTCGTTTTTTCAATAGTATAAATTAGAGTTATTTCATGTGGTGAAGCCGCAACAGGCGGCTGATCCACACAAACAGAACATGTTTCTTTAGAAGATGGTAATGTAGATGGTATAGTAATGGGCTCTAGACCGCTTTGATTTGGGCTTGAGCATTTTTCGATTTGGGCTTGAGCCCTTTCGTAAGATTTATTTGAATTTAGCACACTTTCGTCAATAAAAGCATACCATGTTGTTCTATCGAAAGAGGTTTGATTAAAATTACCAGTCATTAACAAAGGTTCGAACTCCAACTCTCCTTTCGATTTTCTTGATTTACCATTGCAAAGTCGATCAATAGTAGTTCTTACTTCTTCTTTGGTCATATAAGGAAAATAAGAAGCTAATTCATCAAGAGTATGATAAACCCAAGTCCTGCCTTCTTCAAAATTTTTTCCATTTCGCATATTCATTGAAATATAAAATGCAAAATGATTTATTAAAAGAGACTCTCTAATTCCATATTTTTCAGCAAGATCGATGTCAAAAGAATGAGATTTTGATATTTTCATAACACAAACTCCTTGATGGTAATTAATGGTTGCGCTATGATGAAGAGTACCAGATCAACATCATAGCTTTATAGCTAGCTAAAGCCGAGATTCGTCTCGGCTTTTCTTCTTTATAGCACAGCGCAACATTTCAATCATTATAATTTTGCTCCAGAACAACACTAGAGCAGCCTAAAAACTTATTGGAGCAATAAATCGGGATGTCGCGATGTTTACCGCAAAGGAGAGGGAGACAAAAAACTCCTTGATCGGTTTCATGTGATATGATAAACTTTTCAATCTCAAGCTGCTTGAGAATGTAATCTATGTGGATAGGATAACGGTCTTGTAGTATTGAGTAGGGGATCGGTTTCCCCGAGTAATTGTGATAGACACAGGCGTCAAGGAAGGTTTCTTTTAGGAGGTCTCCCTTGATGCTTAAGTGTCTAAAACATTTATCGCAAATTCCGACTTGCACTTTTCGGTTCCTTTGGTTTTCCATATGATCTCTATATTTAAAAATTTAGTTCAACAAAAAAAAGAATATGTGGTAAGCATATTCTCATGAAAGAGTTTTGGGATGACGTGGTCATCGAGTTTAAAAAGCTAGTGATTTTTAAGCCTTTATTTATTGGTCTTGGGTGTGTTTTTCTCCTTTTTTTTATTGTTTATCTTTTTGTTCTTTTGCTTGACCAGTAAGCATTCGTTGTATATGTCGCGGCATGTGACTTTGCCTTCGGTAAAATCTTCGATTTTTAGAGCTATGGATAGGGATGGTAAGTGTCCATCGCGAATAATTCTAAAGATAACGTTGTGATAGATTTTCATAGCCCGTGCCATATAGGTAGGAAGAATGGCAAAGCGATCAAGATATTCTTTTAAATACATTATTTTTCCTTTTTTTTATTTTCATGTTGACAAAAAATATCGCATTACGTTAGATTATAGACATTCAAAGAAAAAGGTCAAGAGAAAAACGAAGACCAAAATAAAAAAGGGGGACGAATCCCCCAGCCAAATGTCTAATAAGGCATTTTAACAATAACACATTAGGTTTTTATGCTTAAAGAAATGACTCAAGAAGAAAAGAAAAAACACTCTCACGCTTTGTGTTTACAAACAACGGAATATTTAAAAAATTTAGAAGAACAACCCGATTTATTTGACGCTTTAGCAATTATTTCAGGAGCATTTGTGGTAAATACTCTTGCAATATGTAATGCACTGGGTAGTGAAAGTTTGTTTTTAGCTACTTTAGATAGTCTTAAAAATGCTTATTTAGAGGCAAAAAAAGAAGGAGCAAAAAATGAGTAAGGAAATCGCAATTAAAGAAGAAGTAAACTTCGATACCATGTTGATGGATATCGAGAATATGCAGAAAATGGCCAATAAACTGATGCAGTCAAAGCATTATCAGGCTATGGGCGAGGCTGGGGTTTTTGCTATTATTCAAAGAGCAAAAGCTTTAGGAATTTCACCTTTAGATGCACTCAATGGAGGAATTTATTATGTTAGTGGAAAAACTGGGATGTCATCCGAATTAATGGCTTCTTTAATTCGAAGAGCTGGTCACAGTATTACAAAAGATTCTAAATCAACTCAAACAAATTGCATTCTTAACGGCCGTAGATGTGATAATGGTGATACTTGGACTGTTTCTTTTAGTATGGAAGATGCAAAAAGAGCGCAAATCGATAAGAATATGTGGCTTAAGTATCCAAGCGTAATGTGTTACAATAGGGCCCTCAGTATGCTTGCAAGGCAGTTGTTTCCAGATGTCATTAAAGGATCTGGATACACAATGGATGAGTTGCAAGAAATAAAGGATAATAAAAATTATCAAACTTTAGATGCTGAAATCATTCAAGAAACATCAGAAAAGGAAATTGTTTACGCTACTGACGATCAAATTATTGATCTTCTTGCTGCGTTAAAAAGATGTCCTGATGATTATAGTGAAAAAGTAAGAACATATTTAAATGGAAAAGGTCTTTCTGACAACAAACTTCCGATAGATCTCTATGTTCAAGCAAGTGAAGGGGCGAGTAAAAAAGCTCAAGAACATTTAAAATCTGTTTCCGAAGGTGAAAGTGAAGAAAATTGATAGAACAGGTCAAAGATTTGGAAAACTCCTTGTCTTAAAAGAAGACAAGGGGTCTTTTTGGATATGTCAATGTGATTGCGGAAATATTGTTTCAAAAAGGATTTGGCTTGGTCACATCAAATCTTGCGGTTGTTTAAAAAGTCCAAAAAAGATTGATTATGATCAAAGAGTTAGAGAAAGATTATTATTTAATTGTATCAAAAAAGAAAACGGTTGTTGGGAATGGAAATTGTTTTGTGATAAGGCAGGTTATGCCTAGACAACATATAGAAAAAAAACTGGAATAAGATGTCATCAATTAGCATATCAGCTTTGGAAAGGAAGGATTACTAAAGGAAAGTGTGTTTGTCATACATGTGATAATAGAAAATGTTTTAACCCTGAACATCTCTTTTTAGGAACACATAAACAAAATTCTAGAGATATGGTTAAAAAGAAAAGACATCACTTTGGTTCTAAAAATGGATATTCTAAATTAAATGAAAATAAAATTGTTGAAATAAGAAATTTATATAAAACTGGAAAATATACACAAAAACAATTGTCTAAAGAATATAATGTAAATTATACGGCTATTTGAAAAGTTCTAAGGAGAGAAACATGGAAGCACATTTAATTCAAGGATCGAAAGAATGGTTGAAGATGCGCAGGAATTATTTAGGAGCATCAGACTGCCCTGTTATAATGTTAGTAGATCCTTGGAGGACACCATTTAATCTTTTCGAGGAGAAGCTCGGATTGATCCAGACTACTGAGACGGAAGCTATGCGACGGGGTAAGGAACTTGAGCCTTATGCTCGCAAAGAATTTGAGAAAGTCACAGGCATTAAGATGACTCCGAAAGTTTTGTTTGACCCTGAAGTTAGTTACATGATGGCC
>Ga0070708_100000271_pt1 | contig 38546 bp, 40 predicted proteins | sample KBSK5503metaG_FD_65469 | JGI IMG/M metagenome (GOLD analysis project Ga0070708, IMG submission 65469) | Corn, switchgrass and miscanthus rhizosphere microbial communities from Kellogg Biological Station, Michigan, USA - KBS K5-50-3 metaG | ecosystem: Host-associated > Plants > Roots >... | reverse complement strand
GATCATCCGCTGCGCGTCATTGGGAGCGATCCACAGGTCGTGATTGTCGCCGTGGGGGACCGGGATGTTGCGAAAGGTTTTTCCGTTGTCGGTCGAACGGTACATGCCGGTGTTCAGCACATAGACCGAGCTCGAGTCCTTCGTGTCGGCGAAGATGCGCGTGTAGTACCACGCGCGCTGGCGAAGCCGGCGATCGCCGTTGGTGCGCTTCCACGTCGCCCCGGCATCGTTCGAGAGAAAGACTCCGCCCGAGTCCGCCTCGATGATTGCCCAGACTTTGTTGGAGTTCGCCGGCGAGACAGCCAGACCGATGTTGCCAATGACGCCCTGGGGCAGACCGGGATTTCTGGTCAGCTCGGTCCAGTGCTCACCGCCGTCGGTCGATTTGAAGATTCCGCTGCCCGCTCCGCCGGAGACGAGCTGCCACGGAGTACGCCAGGCCTGCCAGAACGCGGCGTAAATGATGTCGGGATTATTCGGATCCAGAACGAGGTCGGTGATGCCGGTGGAGTCGTTGCGATACAAAACGCGGCGCCAGGTTTTCCCGCCATCAGTGCTCTTGTAGACGCCGCGCTCGCTGCTCGGTCCGAAGACGTGCCCTTGCGCGCCTATATAGACGATGTCCGGGTTGGTCGGGTTCACGCGCACTCTCGAGATCTGACGCGAATCGGTGAGTCCGACTGAGACCCAGGTCTTACCGCCGTCGCTGGTGCGCCAAACACCGTCGCCATGCGATACGTTACCGCGAATCGGATACTCACCGGCGCCGACGTAGACGATGTCGGGGTTCGATTCACTGATCCCAATGGCGCCGATCGTGCCGCCGAAATATTTGTCGGTGACGGGCGTCCACGTAATTCCGCCGTCAGTCGTTTTGAAAACGCCGCCGCCGGTGGTGCCAAAGTAGTACTCGTTGGGTCGTTTGCTCGAGCCGGCGACGGCGACGGAGCGTCCGCCGCGAAACGGACCGATCTCGCGCCAGCGCAGCGCAGCGAAGGCGGTGGTGTCGTAGGTGATCGATCCGGTCGGCGTCCGGCCAGGCAACGGCACGCGCTGCGACTTTGCCGAGGCAGGCGAAAACGAAATTGATACGATCGAGGCGCCGACCAATGCGCAGAGCGCGCTAAGTCTCACGAATCGTTTCTCCGATGGGTGGGAACGGTGGGAACGGTGGAACGTTGACAATCGAGCTTGTATGTAGCAGAGACGACGATGCGTCGGCAAGTAGCCGCTCCGCGGATGCTCGTGCTCCGCTCTAGCGCAGAAATCGCTCGGCGAGCTGTGCGAGCCGTTCATCTCCCTCGCTTTCTGCCCTGAGGCGAATGTTCTCCACAAACGGGCGCAGCTTTTTTTCTCCCCAGTAGTATCCCGTCGCGCTCTCCGCGCTGCCGGTGTCACCCGAGCGAGCGCCTTCGAGCAACGCTTCCGCCGCCGCCTCATCGTAGCCCGGATCTCCACGAGGAGGCAGCGAGTAGCGTTTTCCCGGGTCGCCCCAGCCGGCATCTTCCTTTACGAACGCGCGTGACATTTCTTTCTCTCGACGGATATTGTGAAATGTCGCAGCTTTCACGCCGTTATCACGGGACTTGCAGATTATCTCAAGCAACCCGAAAAAAGAGTGGAGGTTGGATGAGAGAGGAATCCTTTGAGGAGCAGCAGGAAGCGCTGGATCCACACCGGCGTGAGGAGCGCGACGCCGCGGTGCTCGAGCTCGCCGGTCGTATCAGACAAAAAGGGGTGCTCCTCACAGGGCGCGAGACGAGCGGCCAGCTCGATGACCTGATGACTGCGATGGATCGGTTCGATTCCGCAGTGGTTGCACGCGGCGGCGATCTTTTTGTGAACACTCCTTTCTCGGACCAGCCGGAGAGACCTGAATTTGTCATCCCTCGCCGCCTCACCGGGGAGGATGCGGAAGCCTACGCTTCCCGCATCAATGCAGCTGCTCAGCGACTGGAGAGAGCGGACTTTTAGAAGTCGGGCGCCGCGGTGAGTAGCGCCGCCACTCGGAGCATACGCTGGGCGCAGGCAGGGCTGCTCGTCAACGCCGTGCTGGTGCTGGTCAAGCTCATTGCGGGAATCGTCGGCCATGCCAATGCGCTGGTAGCGGACGCCGTCGAGTCGTCCGCCGACATTTTCTCCTCGCTTATCGTCTGGATGGGGCTGAGTATCGCAGCCCGTCCAGCCGACGAAGACCACCCTTACGGACACGGCAAAGCGGAGCCGCTCGCGGCCGCCGTTGTCTCGTTGATGCTGCTTGGTGCTGCGATCGGCATCTCGATCATGGCGATACGGGAGATCGTAACGCCGCATCATCTGCCGGCACCCTTCACGCTGTTCGTCGCTGCCGGCGTCATCATCATCAAGGAAGCTTTGTATCGGCGCGTGTCGCGCGTCGGCAAGGAGGTCGGCAGCACGGCCATCGCCGCCGACGCCTGGCACCACCGCGCAGATGCGACGAGCTCGCTGGCAGCGTTCATCGGAATCAGCATTGCGCTGTGGGGCGGACGCGGCTGGGAAGCAGCCGACGACTGGGCGGCACTCGTGGCCGCCTTGCTCGTCGCGATCAACGGAGTGCGGACGCTGCGGCCGGCTATTTCAGCGCTGATGGACGAGGTGCCCGATCGCGCCGTCAAGGAGAAGGCGATGCAAGCCGCACTACGCGTGAGCGGCGTGCAGTACGTCGAGTATCTCAACGTGCGGGGATCGGGACTGGGCTTTTACGTCGATCTTCACGCCCAGGCGGACCCGGCGATGTCGCTGGAGGACGCCCATGAGATCGCCGCGAAGATCAAGTATGCAATTCGGGAATCGATACCGAGCGTGGTGAGCGTGCTCGTCCACATGGAGCCGTACCGCGCCAGCTAATCCCGCTTCCAATCTCCGCTTTTGCCGCCGCGTTTTTCGGTGAGGCGCACTTCCGAGATTTCCATCCCGCGATCGATCGCCTTGGCCATGTCGTAAATGGTCAGGAGCGCAACACTGACCGCGGTCAGCGCTTCCATTTCGACTCCCGTCCGACCGCGAGTGGACGCCCACGCACGGACCCGCAATCCCGGTAGCGAGCGATCCACCTCGATGTCCACCTCCGCGTCAGTCAACGCGATCGGATGGCAAAGTGGAATCAGCTCTGAGGTGCGCTTTGCGGCCATGACTCCGGCGATGCGGGCAGTGGATATCGCATCGCCCTTGACCAGCGCGTTGCGCTCGATGGCCTCCAGCGCTTCCGCATTCATTGAGATGGTGCCCTCGGCGCGAGCCGTGCGCGCCGTCTCAGCTTTGCCGCCAACGTCGACCATTCTGGCGCGGCCCTCGGCGTCGATATGCGTGAGATCGCTCATTTCAGCGCCGACGAGAGGTCGCGAATCAGCTTTGAAGTAATCAGCTGCGGACTGACGTTCGTCTCGGTCCACGTCTGCGCCTGCAAAACAGAATCGACTGCTTTGCTTGCCGCTGCCGCACCCGCTGCATCCTTCCTGTGCAGTGCATCGCGCGCTCGCTCGCCCAGCAATTCGATCAACGCGTCCAGTGTGTCAGCGAAGCTGCCGCGGGCACCAAACGCACCCTGCGAGAGCGCCGCAGAATGCATTACTGATGCACGGCCGACGGTTGCCGCATCGACGATTCGGCGGGCGTTGATGGTAGCGCGCGCCGCTGCATCGCCGGTGAAGAGTGTTCCCGGCGTACCCGCCGCGGCGCGAGCGCGCTCGGCCGTGGTGGCCTTCCCGTTTTTGTCCAATGCTTTCTTCACCATTGGATTCTCAACGAACGCACGAACCGCTTTGTCCTGCACCAGGGGAACGCGCACTGTCACAACGCGGGAGCGGATCGTCGGCAGAAGTGCGCCCGGCTCGCTGGAGGTGAGAATGATCGTAGTATCGGTGGGAGGCTCCTCGAGGAGCTTGAGGAATGCGTTCGCCGCCATGTCGGCTCCTTCCTGTGGGACCATTCGCTCCGCGTCGCCGATGATGAAGACCTTACGCCGTCCGATCGCGGGAGCGATGGCAGCCCGCTGAACCAGGTAGCGCACGGTTGCCACGTAGATCCCCTCGGCGCCGGATGGCGCGGGGTACAGGCCGTGCTCGGCGGCGCGTTCGGCGATGGCATCGGCGTAATCATCCCGAACCTGGTCCAGATCGGGATCCGAGTCCCTGAGACGCGGCCGCGGAAAGACCCAATGAAGATCAGGATGAGTAAGCTGCGCTACGTATCTGCAGCTGACGCACTCGCCGCAGGGGGCATTTTTTTCGCCGCAAAGGAGCTGTTGCGCGATGCAGATCGCGAGTCGTTGCTTGCCTACGCCACGCGGCCCCTGAAGGAGCAGGCTGGAGGGTAGCTTCCCAGCGCGGATGCTGACAGAGAGCCGCTCGCGAAGGTGTTCGTGGCCAAAAAGTTCGACGATTGTCACATCGAAATATGGTCACCCTGGCGGGGCGGGGCAGGTGGCTTGCGATGCGAAATCCCTGGCACATTTTCTGACTGACTGAGTAGGCTCGGTCAACGCATCGAATCAGGAGATCGTTATGGCAACCCAGCTTAAGGGACGGAAAGTCGCGTTTCTCGCTACGGACGGTGTGGAGCAGGTAGAGCTCGCCGCGCCGTGGAATGCCCTGAAAGCGGCGGGCGCCGACCTGGTCCTGCTTTCTGACAAGCCAGGAGACATCCAGGCGGTTAACCATGACCAGAAAGGCGAGAGGTTCCACGTCGATCTGGAGGTCTCGAAGGCGAGCGCGCGTGACTTCGACGCGCTGGTTCTTCCCGGAGGCGTCGCAAACCCCGACAAACTTCGAACCAACAAGGATGCCGTTGGTTTCGTGCGCAGCTTCATGGAGCTGGACAAACCCGTCGCCGCTATCTGTCACGGACCCTGGCTACTGGTCGAAGCCGACGCAGTACGCGGGCGGACGATCACGTCCTGGCCAAGTCTGGAGACCGATGTGAGGAATGCGGGGGGCGCGTGGGTCGACAAGCAGGTTCAGCTCGATCAGAAGCTGCTGACGAGCCGGAAACCGGACGACCTGCCAGCGTTCTGTGCCCAGCTGGTGGAGCTGTTGTCGACGGCGATCGACGAGCGTCGGCTGGACAAGATGGTCGAACAGAGCTTCCCGGCGAGCGACCCGTTGCCCGGACCCATCGCTCTGGGGTAGTAAGTCGCGCCAATAAATCGGCGTGGAATCCCGGTCCAGCGATCTTTCACCGATGCGCGGTACTTTGTGACGCAAAGTACTTGACAGTCGTCAAACTGTACACCTAATTTCGTCATATGGCCTCGGTCAGACCCCTACATCGCGCACCAGCTCCAGAGCCACCAGCGCTTCACGCCCGCGCGATGGACAACCTTGCCTTCATCCGCGACACCATGGAGGCGGCTGGATCGTTTACGGCGGTGTCCGGCTGGGGAATGGTCGCCGTCGGCATCATCGCCACCATCGCCGCTACCATAGCGTCGGCCCAGCACTCCGTACTGGGCTCAATTTACGTCTGGATTGCAGCGGCTGTGCTCGCCCCCTTTGTGATGCTCTGGGCAATCGTCCGCAAGGCGAGGCGCGCGCACGTGCCGCTTCTCTCCGGCCCAGGCAGAAAGTTCCTTCTCAGTTTCTCGCCGCCGATGCTGGTTGGCGCGCTTCTCACGATCGTGCTCTATCGTGCCGGTCTGGTTGCCGCGATTCCGGGAACCTGGTTGCTCCTCTACGGCACGGCTGTAGTCGCCGGCGGCGCGTTCTCGGTGAGAATCGTTCCGGTGATGGGAATTTGCTTCATGCTCGCTGGAACGCTGGCGCTGTTCACCCCGTCGACTTGGAACGACTGGATCATGGCTGCCGCCTTTGGCGGGCTTCACATCGCGTTCGGCATCCCGATCGCGAGGAGGCACGGTGGCTAAGCACGGAACAGCGCGGGACGATCGTCGGCCAGTGGGCGACTTGAGAACAATGCGTGGGAAATCAGACGGGGCTCCTACCTCGTCGGGGCGGGCGGACGCCCTCGATCGCCTGATTCACGAGCGGCTCCGGCTCGGAATCGTGAGCGCGCTTGCCGTCAACGATTCGCTCAGCTTCAGCGATCTCAAGAAGTTGATGAAGACGACCGACGGCAATCTGAGCGTCCACGCGCGCAAGCTGGAGGAGGCGGAGTACATCACCTGTACGAAGTCCTTCGAGGGCCGGATGCCGAAGACCGAGTACAGACTGACCGCGGCGGGCCGACGCGCGCTCGAGCGGTATCTCGATCACATGGAAGCGCTCATTCGCGCCACGCGGGAGCGCTGACCTGATGTCACACACACACCATACGGTGAAGCATACGCACGTCCGAACGCCGCAGCCGACCCCGGCGCAGAGTGGGGTTCACGTCGCCATAATCATGGATGGCAACGGCCGTTGGGCGAACGCTCGCGGCCGGCCACGCACCGCCGGACACATCGCCGGAGCGCGTGTCGTGCGCAAGATCGTCGAAGCAGCGCCCGATTGCGGTATCGGCATGCTGACGCTGTACGCGTTCTCTGCGGACAACTGGGCGCGGCCGTCGCGAGAGGTTGCGCTGCTGATGCGTTTATTCCGACGCTATCTCGTCGCCGAGACCGATCGTTGCGTCACTAACGATGTCCGAATGCGAATCATCGGGCGTCGGGACCGGATTCCGTCGGAGCTGCTGCGCGCCATCAAGGTCGCCGAGGAAGCGACACAACACGGTACACGGCTCGACCTCCGCATCGCCGTCGACTATTCCTCGCGCGACGCTCTGGTCAGAGCTGCCGAGCGTCTACGTGGACACGAGAATCTGAGCCGCGAAGAGCTGTCGCGCGCGATGTGTATGGTCGATCACTGGGACGGCGAGTGCCGCGACGTCGACTTGCTGATCAGAACGGGTGGAGAGCAGAGGTTGAGCGACTTCCTTCTCTGGGAGTGCGCATACGCCGAGTTGTACTTCACGGATCGCCGCTGGCCGGACTTTACACCCGCAGATCTGCAAAGCGCGGTGCAGGAATTCCACTCCCGCGAGCGTCGATTCGGTACGGTACCGGAAGCCGCCGCAGGGTAGAACGATCAAGGCGGGCCGTTGATCCTGCCGCGATCTCGCTTGGTTCAATACTAAAGCAGGGAGCTTTTAAGCTTAGTCAGCTTCGTAGCTCCGAGCTCACATACTGCCGTTTGAGATGCGAGGAATTCTCGGATCGGAATTCTTCGTCGAGGTCTATCCGAGGCGGAGAGAACTCCGAACGTCCGACGCTATAATCCGCCGGAATGGCTCGGAGCTATAAAGCTGTCAAAGCTTGCAGCTCCCTGCTTTGGTTTTGTGGTGGCCAGATCGGGCCCAAATCAACGGCCCGGCGTAACCAAACCACATCCTTAACGCCCGTTGCACCCACCCGTCTAACCTCCACTACCGGCGCACCGTGCGCCGGCTCTCATCGTTGTGGAGGTAGTTAATGTTTGCTCGTTCATTGGCGCTCGGCGCCATGATGCTCGTTGGCGTCGCGGGAATCTCGGCTGCTCAGTCGACGACAGCTCCTCAAGCCAAACCCGACAGCGGCGTGTATCGTCGTGGCCCTCGCGGCGGCGGAGAATTCCGCGGTCGTCACGGCCCCGGTCGCGATTTCATGGCCGATCTCAATCTGACAGACGCCCAGAAAGCGCAGATCAAGGCGATCCGGCAGAAGTATCAGCCGCAGAATGAGGCGCTCCGCACCCAGGCCAAGCCATACATCGACGCGGCCCGTGCTGCCCGCCAGAAAGGTGACACCGCTGCATTCCGCAGCAACATGGAAAAGGCTCGCCAGGTGATGCAGGGCGGGCAGTCCATTCGCACTCAGGAGACAGCGGAAATTCGCAACGTCCTGACTCCCGAGCAGCGCGTGAGGTTTGACGCGCGGCAGAAAGAGAAAACCGATCGTCACGCAAAGGGCGGTCGCAAAGGCTGGGGCAAGAAAGGTCCCGGCGCTCCTCCTGCCAAGTCCTCGTAAGCGGTAAAAGTCACGGAACGCACAAAGCCTCCGGCACTCCCCGTGGTGTCGGAGGCTTTGTGCATCAGTCAGCAAGACTACCAGCGCGCGGCGGCAAAAACTAACTTTGCCATACCGAGCTAGTTCAGCCTGCTTCCGCGCTATGCGCGAGGTATCTCATCAATGGGTACTGAAGTCGTACAGCTCACGCGCCGCGGTTTTGGCCAGACGATGCGCCGCGACGCGTGGTGGGTTCAACCGCTCGTCGCCTTCATCATTCTCACCGCTTTTGTCGTCTACGCCACGTGGGCAGCGTTTCAGAACAAATACTATTCGTTCGGCAACTACCTCTCGCCGTTTTACTCACCTCTGTTGTACGCGGATTCACCGCATGCCTGGATTCAAGGGACGCGCCCATGGTGGGTTCCGGGATTTCTGCCGTTCTCCCCGGCGCTGCTGATCCTGCCGTTTCCGGCCGGCTTTCGACTCACCTGTTACTACTATAGGGGAGCGTATTACAAGAGCTTCTGGGCGGATCCACCGAACTGTACCGTCGGAGAGCCCCGTCACAGCTACCGCGGCGAGGGTTCGTTCCCACTCGTTATTCAGAACATCCATCGCTACTTCCTGTACGCGGCGCTCGTTTTCCTGGTCATACTCTCTCGCGACGCCTATAAGGCGTTTTTCTTCTTCGACCGGAATACCGGTCGCCAGAATTTCGGCATCGGACTCGGCACGCTGGTGCTGGTCGTAAACGTCATTCTGCTGGGCGGCTACACCCTCGGTTGCCACTCGCTTCGACATCTCGTCGGCGGATATCTGGACCGTCTCTCCCGTGCACCGGTTCGCAAGACAACCTACGACTGCGTCAGCTGCCTCAACCGCGGTCACATGCGCTGGGCATGGCTCAGTCTCGTCTGGGTCGCGTTCTCCGACGCGTTCATCAGACTTTGCGCGATGGGCATCTGGCACGACGTGAGGTTGCTCTAGGTGGCTGAATACCAGCGACACGAGCACGACGTGCTCGTGATCGGCGCCGGTGGCGCCGGCCTGCGCGCGGCGATCGAAGCCTCACACGTCGGCGCTTCGATCGGACTCGTCTGCAAATCGCTGCTGGGCAAAGCGCACACGGTCATGGCCGAGGGCGGCGTCGCAGCTGCACTCGCCAACGTCGACGATCGCGACAACTGGAAAGTTCATTTCGCCGACACGATGCGAGGCGGTCAGTACCTAAATAACTGGCGGATGGCGGAGCTGCACGCGAAGGAGGCACCCGATCGTGTGCGCGAGCTCGAGGCGTGGGGAACCGTCTTCGATCGAACTCCCGACGGCCGCATCCTGCAGCGCAATTTCGGTGGCCACAAATATCCGCGCCTGGCTCACGTCGGCGACCGCACCGGCCTGGAGATGATCAGGACGCTACAGGACTACGCCATCTATCAGCCGATCGACGTGCAAATGGAGTGCACCATCGTATCGTTGCTCAAAGACGGAAACCGCATCGCCGGTGCCCTCGGGTACGACCGGGAGCGGGGCAGGTTCAAGCTTTTCTCCGCCAAAGCCGTCGTGTTGGCGACTGGCGGCATCGGTCGCGCCTACAGCGTTACCAGCAATAGCTGGGAGTACACCGGTGACGGACACGCGCTCGCCTACAACGCGGGTGCCGCGCTCCAGGACATGGAGTTCGTGCAGTTCCATCCGACGGGGATGGTGTGGCCACCGAGCGTCCGTGGGATTCTGGTGACGGAAGGTGTTCGCGGAGAGGGCGGGATTCTCGTCAACAAGGAAGGCCGTCGTTTTATGTTCGACGACATTCCCGAGAACTACCGAAACCAAACCGCGGACAGTGAAGAGGAAGGGTGGCGCTACACCCAGGGCGACAAGAATGCGCGTCGGCCTCCCGAATTGCTCACCCGCGATCACGTCGCTCGAGCCATCATGAAGGAAGTCCACGAAGGGAGAGGAAGTCCCCACGGCGGCGTCTTCCTCGACATCTCCTGGATTCGCTCGAAGCTCTCCAACTCCGAAGAGCACATCAAGAAAAAGCTTCCCAGCATGTACCACCAGTTCAAGCAGCTGGCGGACATCGACATTACAAAGGAACCGATGGAAGTAGGGCCGACGACGCACTACGTGATGGGAGGAGTTCGCGTGGACGGCGACACGCAGATGTCCACCGTTCCCGGGCTGTTCGCCGCCGGAGAAGTGGGCGCCGGACTGCACGGCGCCAACAGACTCGGTGGCAATTCGTTGTCAGATCTACTCGTGTTCGGTATGCGCGCCGGGAAGTTCGCTGCCGAATACGCCGGCAGGCAGGGAGCACCCCGGACTGATACCCAGCAGGCGGATGACATCGTCCGCACCGCTCTCGAGCCGTTCAATCGGGAGAGCAGTAGGAATGGTGAGGGGCCGTATCAGGTCGAGCACGATCTGCAAGCGATGATGCAGGAGCTGGTGGGGATCGTGCGACGCGAAGACGAGATGCGGCAGGCGCTGGACTCGCTGAAGACACTGAGAGAAAGGGCACGGAAGGTTTCGGTGACCGGTAACCGGGAGTACAATCCGGGATGGCACACCGCGCTCGATCTGCAAAACCTGTTGACGGTTTCAGAGATCGTCGCGCGTGCCGCTCTCGAACGGAAGGAAAGCCGCGGCGGACATTTCCGTGACGACTTTCCGGAAAAGGATCCGAGTTATGGGAAGTTCAACATCGTTATCAGGCGCGGTCCGGCCGGCGAGATGCAGGTGACACGCGAGCCAATTCCCGAGATGCGTGACGATCTCAAGCGAATCATCGAGGAGAACAAATAAATGGACGCTGGTCCAAGCGTTCGCGAGAAGAAGGTAAGCTCCGTCACGGAAGTGCTGGCGCGAAACATCGTCGAAAGTGGGCGGCGGGCTGCGGCCCGGAGCGACACCAGCGCCGGGACCGAAAAGCGCAGCGCCACCTTCCGTGTCTGGCGCGGTGCGGGACCGACCGGAGAGCTGCGCGACTATTCGACCAACGTCTCAGAAGGCATGGTCGTCCTCGATGCCATCCACCAGATCCAGGCCGAGACGGCCGGCGACCTCGCCGTCCGCTGGAACTGCAAAGCTGGAAAGTGTGGATCGTGTTCGGCGGAGATAAACGGGATGCCGCGGCTGATGTGCATGACCAGATTGAGCGAGCTTGACCTCAAGCAACCCGTGACGGTGGAGCCGATGCGCGCCTTCCCGCCGGTGAAGGATCTGGTCACCGATGTCTCCTCTAATTTCCGGGCCAAGAAACGGATTCGGCGGTTCACTCCGCGTCCTCCCGACGCACCGGACGGCACCTGGCGGATGGCTCAGGCCGACGCTGATCGGGTGCAGGAATTCCGAAAATGCGTCGAGTGCTTCCTCTGTCAGGACGTGTGTCACGTCCTGCGCGATCATCATCTTCACGAGCAGTTCATAGGACCGCGGCTCCTGGTCCATGCCGCCCAGCTCGAGATGCACCCGCTGGACATTCTCGATCGTACCGATGACCTCAAGGAGAGTCACGGCATCGGTTACTGCAACATCACGAAATGCTGTACCAGGGTTTGCCCCGAAAACATCATCATCACCGATAACGCGATCATTCCGCTGAAGGAGCGCGTCGTGGACAAGCACTACGATCCGCTGCGGAAACTCGTGCGACTGGTGCGGGGTAGGAAATCAGCGGACAGGCATCAGGGGGGCGCCCGGTGAAGGAGCAATTCAAGCTCAAGCCGATCTCGAAGGAAGCGATTCCCCGCGCGATTGAGAAGGCAGAGAGATATCGTCTGATCAACGAGGCGTGGGCGGCGGAGAGTATATGCCGCGACATCCTCGAGATCGATCCGACGAACCAGCAGGTATTGGTGATGCTCGTGCTGGCGCTCACCGATCAAGTCGCCAGCGGCCACGCGACGGTGATGAAGGCGGTTCACGAAACGCTGCCGCGTATCACCGATCCGTACCAGCGCGCATACTATACGGGTATCGCCTCCGAGCGCAGAGGCCAGGCGCATCTGTTAAGGGGTGGAATGGGAAGCGGTGGCATGGCGTACGACGCGTTGAAGGACGCCATGGCCTGGTACGAGAAAGCGGAAGCAATTCGTCCAGCGGGGAACGACGATGCAATTCTTCGCTGGAATACATGCGCACGACTCATAAGCTCCAACAGTCAGCTGACTCCGCACGTCGAGTCGGCTTACGAACCGGCACTGGAAGACTGAATGCAGTTACACCCGGGACGACTCTTTTCCCTCATGACATTGGCTTCGTCGGTTCTCGCGGGGCCGATGCTCGCCCAGCAGAAAACACAAACGCCTCCGGTAACTCCGGCAACTCCGGCGAAAACGGGGAAAGCCGGGATCTCGGGAGTGATTCTTGACAGCCTGAACGCGCGCTACCTGGCTGGCGCGGAAGTGGTAGTGCAGGGTGCGAACGTCTCCCGCATTACCGACTCACTCGGCAAGTTCCGCGTCGACAGCCTGCCTCCCGGAAATTATCAGGTTGGCGTTTTCCACCCGCTGCTCGATACACTCGGCCTCTCGCTGGCTACCCGACCCTTCCACCTTGGTCCCGACAGCGCCAGTTACATCGAGCTGGCAATTCCCTCGGCGGCGACAATCATAAAGCGGGCTTGCCCGTCGCTCGGACCCCGGGCGCAAGGCACTTCAGCAGTGATTGGTCACGTGACCGATCCGGAAACTCTGGCGCCGGTGGCCGGTGCCGATGTTTCGATCGCGTGGACGCAGATCGAAGTGTCGAAGCAGATTGGCGTGCGCCGAACGCCGCGCGTGTTGCGCGACAGCACCGACGGTGAGGGAGCATTCAAGATCTGTGGCCTGCCGAGCGACATGCAGGCGACGCTTCAGGCGCGAAAGGGTCGCTCCGTCACGGCGGAAGTTCCAATCGCCCTCGGCCAACTGGAGACCGAGCTTTTCGCCCGTACACTGCTGCTGTCCAAGGCAGACTCCGGCGCCAAAACCGGCAACGCTGCTGTCTCCGGCAAGGTTGTACTGGAAGGAGCCCCGTCAAACGCCGGCACTCGGGTCGAGCTCATGGGAACAGATGCCATTGCGATGACCAACGAGAACGGCGAGTTCACGATGCGCAATCTGCCCTCGGGCAGTCACGTCCTCCTCGCCCGCCACCTTGGTTTCGGCGCCGAGACAGTTCCGGTCGACTTGTCGTCGCGCGAGCCGAAGCAGGTGAAGATCAAACTGCCGAAGTACGTGGCGATGATGGACCCCGTCGTCGTGACAGCGCGGCGGCAGGCGAGCCTCGACAAGGTAGGGTTCAGCCAGAGGCAGAAATCGGGACAGGGCTATTACCTCGGGCCTGATCAGCTTCAGTCGATCCACGCTAACTACCTCACCGACATCTTGCGCCGGGTCCCGAGTCTGAGAATCGTTTCTAGTCCGACAGGAGACGTTGTTACCAGCTCTCGGGGTGTCACCAGCTTCGGAAGCGCTCCGTGTGTGCAATACTACCTTGACGACATGCCATGGATGTCGGCGACGCCAGGCGACATCAATCAGTTTGTCAACGGCAACGAGGTCGTTGCAGTCGAGGTTTACGCAGGACCGGGCGCTCCGGCACAATACACGCGTGGTATGCAGGATTGCACGACCGTCGTTCTCTGGACGAAGTTCAAGATTCGGGACAAGTAGCGGAGCAGCCACGCTGTGCTCCGCTTGGGTAACTAGAAGTCGGAGTCCATATGACGCTACGCATGGCAGTTCTGCCGCTCACTGCGGCAGCGGCGCTCGCAATCGGCGGGTGCTCTTCGCTTCAGCGAATCGGAAACGCGGTCTCCCGGGCGCAGGTAGTCATGTACAACGTCGGAGGATCGCCCATCGGTACCGGCGACATCTGGCAGGACAAGAACGGCGTGGTGCACGTCGACGTGGCTACCATCACGCTGCCGGCGGGGACCCACGGCATCCATTTCCATCAGGTCGGCAAATGCGAGGGCGGCACGACGGCTTTCTCGACGGCTGGCGGGCATTACAATCCGATGGGAATGGAGCACGGATTGAACAATCCGAAGGGCCCGCACGCCGGTGACAATCCGAACATTGTTGTTCCCGCCACTGGAGTCGGGACCATTTCATTCACGACTAATCGCGTTACTCTGACTCCAGGTCCGACGACTCTGCTCGATGCCGATGGCAGCTCGCTGGTGATCCACGCCAGTGCCGACGATCAGATGACAAATCCGGCCGGCAACAGCGGGGCACGCATCGCCTGCGGCGTGGTTCGGGCGCTGCCGTGACCAAGCGGGGCAAGCAGACAACGGCACGAAACGCCGTCGGCACGGCGCACATCAATCTGGCGAAAGCTCTTGCGTCAGTATTTGCCGCCGGCGTTTACACCAAGGAGGAACTGCAGGCCGCCGTGTGCACCTACGTCGCGGAGATGAAGCAAGGCGGCGAAACGGGAGAAGAAGTGGTGCGATCCGCGCAGGGCCTTGTCAGGGAAGTCGGCGCCCGATTTCCGTCGTCCGAGCGGACGCAGGTGCTGCTGGCGGATATGGTTACCTGGTGTCTGGCGGAGTACTATCGCGAAAGCGCGTGAGCGGGTCGCCCGCGTCCTCGTTTCTGCTCGTAGAGTGCTGTATCCGCCTGCGCCAGCAGGTCGGCGAGCATGGTTCCTTCCGCTTTTGATCGAGTCGCGCCGACGCTGAGCGACAAGTCGTAACCGCGCTCGCTCTCGTCATTGTGGGCGGCAACGCGCGCCCGGATGCGCTCGCACACTAGCTCGGCAGTTTGATCCGAATCTACGGTCATCAATGCCACAAACTCATCGCCGCCAAGGCGCGCGATGATGTCTGCCTCGCGACAACTTTCGCGCAGCACGCGTGCGGTGTCGATGAGGGCGCGATCGCCGGCCAGGTGTCCGTAAGTGTCGTTGATGTACTTCAGATGGTCGACATCGATGAAGATCATCAGGACGTCGCGCTCCATGCGCATCGCCAGCTTGAGCGCCTGCTCCGAAAGCGTGATGAACGCGCGACGATTGGGGAGCCCGGTCAGTTCGTCGACGAGCAACAACGCCTTGAGATCATCCTCCGCTCGTTTCTGCGCGGAGATGTCGTGATACATGGCGTAGACGCGACCTGGCTGGTTAGCCACACCGAATGGCGTTGCCGAGATGGCCACCCACAGCGTGTGGCCATCCCGGTGGCGCCGCAACGCTTCTACTCTCAGGTTCTCGCCGGCGGCGACGCGCGCGGTGAGATGCTCGCCTTCCTCGACCAGTTCTCGGGGAACGATGAGGTCATTGATGCTCTGGCCAACCGATTCATCCTCGGTATAGCCGAACATCGTCGTGAACTGACCGTTGATCCGGATGATGTGATCGTGGTCGTCGAGAATGGCAATCGCCTCGGGAGCGTTCTCGAAGAGCGTGGCGAAGTACACGTTCTGTGTCTGCAACGCGTCGTAAAGACTCTTGCGATCGGTGACATCGATCGCGATTCCGACGGTCCCGGAGATTCGGCCATCGCCGGTGCGAAGCGGCTCGACCCGCGTCTCGAAGGAGCGGCCGCGCCAATTGGTCTCGTAACGAACGAGCTCGCCCTGGAGCGCGCGCAGATGCGCGGCAAGCGGTGTGAAGCCTGGGTCTCTGGTTTTAAGGACCTCATAGAGAGTCATGCCCACCTGCTCGCTGGCGCTGGTGCCGATCAAGTGCAGGCCGGCGCCCTGAGAGAAAGTGATGTTCAGCTGCGCATCGGTCGACCAGAGGTTGACCGGCACCGACTCCAGCATGAAGCTGAGCCGCCGTTCGGAATCCGTTCCGAGCTGACGGGGCTGGGACGGCGCGGGCGGCGGCATCGGGGGGCGCGATCTCAACCTCCCGAAAACGCGAGTCAGGAGGCGGCCGAGTGGCTTGAAGGGCCGCAACACTACGGAAGGAGACCTCAACTTGCCTCTCATTCTCTCACCCTTCCATCGCGGACGCAATGATTTCTGCGGTCACGGTGACTCGACCCCACGATTAGCCACTCAGCGTGGATTTCGGCGGTAGGAGATCCGCCAGATCGTGCCTCCGGTATCGTCCGTGACGAATAGAGACCCGTCGGGAGCCAGCGCGAGTCCGGTCGGGCGGCGGGTCCCGGGTTGCGCCCGGCCGGCGGCAGGACTCGGAATGAAACCGTTGGCGAACGTCTCAAACGTGCCCGTCGGGCGACCGAATCGAAACGGCGCGAAGACGACGCGAAAGCCAGCCTGCGGCAGTGGCGCGCGGTTCCACGAGCCGTGAAAGGCGATGAACGCGCCACCGCGATACCGGGGCGGGAACTGGTTGCCGGTATAGAAAACCATTCCGTTGGGCGCCCAGTGTCCCGGGAAGGCCATCAGGGGTTGCGATTTGGCCGAGCATTGATCGACGCGCTGTCCATCACCGCCGTACTCGGGCGCGAGTACGAGCCGCTTTCGATCGACATCGTAGTAGCAATACGGCCAACCGTAATCGGCTCCCCGATCAACCCTGACTAACTCCTCTCCCGGATTCTCAGCACTCTTCTCGACGGTGAAGAGGTTGGGCCAGTTGTCGTGCAGCTGATCGCGACCGTGCACGGTCGCCCACAGGTCTCCGTCGAGCGGATTGCGAGTCAACGCGACCGAATTGCGAAGTCCGGTGGCGAAACGACGCCCATCGCGCGGAGTCTGATTGAGGCGATTGGCGTCGAACTGCCACACTCCGGCGCGCGTCTCCAGCTCGGTGCACGGGTTGTAACCGGGTGATGCGCCCCGTCGATCCTGCTGTTGACAGGCGTTGGACGCCGAGCCGATGTTGACGTAAAGAGTGCCCGCCTGCAGCACGAAGTTGTGCGAATGGTGAGAGCCGGTCATTGGAAGGCCAGCGATGATTGTGTCGGGCTTACCAATCGGATTCAGCGTTCCGGCGGCGATGCGATAGCGAATGATTGAGCTTCCGGACGTGGCGTAGAGCATGTTGCCGTCGAGAGCGATGCCTGTTCCGCCCTCACCGCCAACCTGCCGGCGCAGATCGGCCTTCCCGTCGCCATTGGTGTCGCGCAGGGCAACGATGCCGCCCCCGCCGCCGGCGCCACGGCCGCCGGTATTCACAAAAACGTCGCCATTGGGAGCGATGACGATGTGACGGGCGCCGTTAACGCTATCCGCGAACACCGTCGCGCAAAAACCGTCGGGCAATTCCAGGCCGGCCGTGCATCCCGGTGGTCGCATCCCGGGTGGCAGTCGGTTCTGAGCTATTGCGGATCCCGTCACGAAGCAGACAAAAAACAGCGCTTTTCTCATCGAATCCCTCGGTTTGAGGCCGTTCCCGTCAGCGGCAAATCCCGCACCCGATTTGCCGAATTTCGAGTCACGTTCCATCTTCGTAGCGCCCATTTTCCTCTCGGAGGAAATCATGATTCTGGTTGCAGGCGCCACTGGGGTACTGGGCTCGGAGATTGTGCGCCGCCTCACTGCCCGCGGCGAGAAAGTGCGCGCCATGGTCCGCGTCACCTCAGCGCCCGAAAAAGTCGATCGTTTGAAAGCACTCGGAGCTGAGATCGTGCGCGCCGACGTCAAAGAGCCGCCAACGTTGCTGGCGGCGTGCGCCGGCGTGGATGCGGTGATCTCGACGATCACAACGATTCTGACATCACAGCCCGGCGATTCGTTCGAGGCTACCGACGGGGAAGGGACCAAGTCGCTCATCGACGCCGCGAAGAAGGCTGGTGCATCGAAATTCGTCTTCGTGTCGTTCGACACGACCAAGGCCGCCGACAATCCACTGACGAAGGCGAAGAGGGAAGCCGAGGAGCACCTCAAACAGAGCGGTCTCGACTACACCATTCTGCATTCGACGCTTCTTTGTGAGAGTTGGTTGGGTCCGATGCTCTTCGCCGATCCCGTGGCAAGCACGGCGAAAGTGTACGGGAAGGGGACCGAGAAAATCAGGTACGTTGCGGTAGCGGATGTCGCGGAGTTTGCCGTACAATCGCTGACGAGTCCGATTGCCCACAACGCCACGATTCCGATCGGTGGCCCGGACGAAATAAGTCAGCGCGACGCCGTTCGCCTTTTTGAGGAAGCGTTCGGCAAGAAGTTCAGCGTCATCGAAGTTCCTGAGGCCGCGCTCGAGGCGCAGTGGAGTACGGCCCAGAACCCGTTCGACAAGACTTTTGCCGGACTGATGCTGGGCGTCGCGCGCGGCTTCGACAGTGGAATGCAGCCGCCGTTCGACCAGTTTCCGATGCAGATGACGTCTCCCCGCGACTACATAAAGAAACAGGCGCGGGATGCCGGCTATTCCCGAAGCGGCCTACAACGAGATGCGAGGAGTAGCAACGGGATAACTGATACCGGTGTCGAGCTGCGGTGACAAAAAAAGGGTCGGTGATCATCACCGACCCTTTTTCGCGCTGCGTTGTTCGCGAGTGCTCTGCCGACGCGATTCGGCCTCAGACCATCAGGTCGTGCCGCAGGCCGTTCTCACGCGCCCCGCGTCACTGGGCATGTAGATGGCGAGCGCGCTGGCCTTCGCCGTCGCCGAATGCGTGCCGATTGCCTCGCCGAGCACCTTGACCGCCGTCTTCGCCTGCTCGACCGGATTGACGATCACGGCGTTGGCTCCAACCTTGGCGGCGCCGTTGCGGATCTGAGTCTGCAGCTGGTTATCCGTTGTCCATACGGAGTTGCCGGATGCCTCGATCCACGCCAGCTCGTAATAGTCGTACGGCACATCCGCGCGTGAGTTGAAGACTGCAATCGCGTTGGCGCACGTTGGCGCGCGGCTCATCGCCGGATTGATGTCGGTCGTCGTTTTCTTGACCCCGGCACACGCTGACCCCGCGGCGAGCGCGCACGCGAGCGCGATTCCCTTGAGTGTTTTGGTCTTCATCATCGTGACTCTCCTGCGATGCGGGTGGATGCCCCTCGTCGTGGAGCGGGCAGCCATTCGTTTTGAGCAAACACAGGGCCGTTCAGGCTCACAAAGCTGAGCTCAGCCGTGACTTTTTTTTTTCTTACTGATTCACGCCGCTGGCGAGGAAACCGCCGTCGACCGCCAGGAGATGTCCGGTGACGAAACTGGCTGCCTCCGATGCCAGAAAAACGGCGGCCCCGGCGAGCTCCTCAGGCTGGCCGAAACGGCGCATCGGCGTCCGCATCAGCAGTTCTCGCCCTCGGTCTGTGCCATCCAGAAGTCCTTCATTCAGGGCGGTGCGAAATACCCCCGGCAGGATCGCGTTCACGCAAACGCCGTAGGGCGCCCACTCTACCGCCAGCGACCTGGTGAGTGCCGCGACGCCGGCTTTGCTCGCTCCATACGCCGCCACTTCCTGGAGCGCAATCAGAGATGTGAGCGAGCCAACGTTGATGATGCGACCATAGCGCTTCTCGATCATGTGCCGGCCGAAAGCGCGGCAGGTTCTCAGCATCCCGGTGAGATTTGTGTTCATGATGACGTTCCACTCGGAGTCGCTGACCTCGAGCGTCGGACGACGCACCGTGATGCCCGCCGCATTCACCAGAATGTCGACGTGCCCGAACCTGTCGATCACCGCTTTGGCTAGCTCGATGATGGACTGAGTGTCGGTAACATCGCTGGTGATGGCGAGCGATCCCCGCCCGCGGCATTCTACTTCGCGCACCACCTCGTGTACAAAATTGCTGCGACGTCCGGTGGGGACGACTGATGCCCCGGCGTCAGCCAGCCCAAGGGCGATCGCCTTGCCGATGCCCGAGGTTGCGCCGACTACCACAGCGACGCGATTCGTTAGATCGAGCTCTGGAAATGACATGAGGCGTACAATTCTACTGGTCGCGACCCCTCGCGAACAGAACGCCGACTTCGGCTGAAACTGGTGGCGACGTTCGGCGGCGGGTAAGATTGCGCATGGACCTCGTCACTTTCGGCGAAGCGATGGTTCGCCTGACCCCGCCCAACTTTCAACGGTTGGAGCAGGCGACCAGCTTCGACGTTTACGTCGGCGGTGGCGAGCTGAATGTCGCCGTCGCCGCCGCGCGACTCGGCGTCTCCGCGCGCTGGGTCTCGCGACTTGCCGACAACGCGCTTGGCCACATGATCGCCAACCGCGCCCGTGAGCAGGGTGTCGATCTGCACGTCGATTGGAGCAAAACCGACCGCGCTGGTTTGTACTTCGCGGAGCTGGGTGCGGCGCCCCGGGCGAGTAGCGTGCTCTACGACCGCGGGGGCTCGGCCATCAGCAAAGTCGCCGCCGGCAAGACCGAGTGGCAGTCAGCTTTTGCTGGTGCGCGATGGTTTCACGTCAGCGGGATCACGCCGGCACTGAGCGAGTCCGCGGCGAAAGTCACCGCCGAGTCGCTGGTCGCGGCGAAAAAGGCGGGACTGACGGTCAGCTACGACCTGAATTACCGCAGCAAGCTGTGGAGCCCTGAAAAAGCCCGAGCCGTCCAGGAGCCCCTGATGGAGCACGTCGATGTGCTTATTACGACCGAGGAAGACACGCAAGTCGTATTCGGCATCGGCGAGGCGCGCGACTCCTACGAGCATCTGAGTACCGAACCGTACGATGAAGTCGCGCGCGCTTTGCAGAAGCGATTCGGATTTCAGGCGGTCGCCGTCACTTTGCGCGAGAACCCGCTGGTGCTGCTCAACAGCTGGAGCGCAATTCTCGTCGCCGACGGCACGCTTCACCGAGCGCCGCGGTACGAGGTCGAGGTAGTGGATCGCATCGGAACAGGCGACGCGTTCAGTGGTGGGCTGATAGCCGCTCGTCTCGAGAACCGGGGCTGGGAGGAGGCGGTGCGTTTCGCGACCGCCACATCGGCCCTCAAGCACAGCATCCCAGGCGACTTCTGTCTCATTAACCGCGCCGATGTGGACCATCTGCTGCGTGGTGCGAGCCTGCGGGTGTCGCGGTGATGCAGCGGCTGGAGCTTTGACGCATTGATCACGTTTCGCTGGTTTGGACTGCGCGACTCGATTCCGCTCGCTTACATCCGTCAAATACCTGCGGTGCGCGGAATAGTCAGTGCGTTGTTCGACATTCCGGTGGGGGAGGCATGGACGCTCGATCGACTCGCGCGACTGCGCGGCGAGGTCGAAGACCATGGGATGACGCTGGAGGTAATCGAGAGCGTTCCCGTGCACGAGGACATCAAGCTTGGCCGGCCGACACGCGATCGACTCATCGAAAATTATTGCGAGAGCATTCGCAACATGGGGCGCGCTGGTGTGCGTGTACTGTGTTACAACTTCATGCCGGTGTTCGACTGGATGCGTACCGAGCTGGCGCATCCGTTGGTCGACGGCTCCACTGCGCTCGCCTACGACGACGCTGCGCTGACGAAGGTCGATCTCTCGCGGGGCACCGCTGATCTGCCAGGCTGGGCGACGGCGTATTCGGCATCAGATCTAGACGGGCTGCTCGATGCGTATCGGTCGGTCGACGAAAAAAAGCTGTGGGAAAACCTCGGCTACTTTCTGGAGCGTGTCGTTCCCGTCGCGGCGAGTTCTCGCGTTCGCCTGGCGCTGCATCCCGACGATCCGCCGTGGTCGATCTTTGGACTTCCACGCATCATCACCAGCGGTGCAGCACTGGAGCGGGTCATCGGTATCGTAGACGATCCGGCCAACGGCATCACCTTTTGCGCTGGATCTCTTGCCGCTGACGCAGGGAACGATCTCGTCGACATCATTCGGTGCATCGGCGGACGAGAACGAATTCACTTCGCGCACTGCCGCAACATCAGGCGCACCGGTGCGCGATCCTTCGAGGAAACGGCGCATCCGTCTGATCAGGGTGATGTCGACATGCGCGCGGTCCTGACCGCACTCCATGACGCTGGCTTCGACGGCCCAATCCGCTCCGACCACGGTCGCATGATCTGGGGCGAGACCGGTCAACCCGGCTACGGCCTCTACGACCGTGCCCTCGGCGCCACGTATCTGCACGGACTGTGGGAGGGGATAACCGGTGAGTAGCGTCCAGCGAATCGCGGACGCCAATTCCGTCGACGACGCAAGCTCACGCGGTCCGGAGCGTCCGTCATCCTATCGCTGGACGATCTGCGCGCTCCTGTTCGTCGCGACGACGATCAATTATGTCGACCGGCAGGTGCTTGGCATCCTCGCCCCCACGCTACAGCGCTCGCTCAATTGGAGCGAGGCCGACTACGGCGATATCGTGTCCTGGTTCAGCTTCGCCTACGCCTTCGGCTTTCTCGTCGCGGGGAGGGTGATCGATTGGATCGGAGTGAGACGCGGACTCGCCAGCGCCGTCGTTGCCTGGAGCGCGGCGGCGATAGGGCACGCGTTGGCCAGAACGGTGGGTGGCTTTTCGTTTGCTCGCGCGCTGCTCGGCGCGAGTGAGTCAGCGATCTTCCCGGGATCGATCAAGGCCGTCGCGGAGTGGTTTCCCCAAAACGAGCGGGCGCTGGCGACGGGAATTTTCAATGCGGGCACCAATATGGGCGCGATACTCACCCCGCTGCTGGTGCCATGGATTGCGCTGCGCTGGGGATGGCAGTGGGCGTTCGTCGCGACCGGCGCGCTCGGCCTCCTCTGGCTCCTGTTCTGGATCCCGTTCTACCGCGACGTCACGCCGCTGGCGGGTGCGTCAGCTGCGACGCCGTCCGTCCGCTGGACCAAGCTTTTTGGTTATCGACAAACGTGGGCGTTCGTTGCCGGCAAATTGCTCGCCGATCCGGTGTGGTGGTTCTATCTGTACTGGCTGCCAAAATTTCTCGACGCCAAATACGGAGTGAAGTTGGCGCAGGTGGCGGCGCCGATCATCGTCGTTTACCTGATCGCCGATGTCGGCTCTGTCGGCGGCGGCTGGATCTCGAGCGCTCTCATCAAGCGCGGCTGGTCTGTTAACTGGGCGAGGAAAACGACGATGCTGGCGATGGCGCTCCTGATCGTGCCGACCACTCTTGCGCCTCGCGCGCCAACGATGTGGACGGCGGTGCTCATCGTCAGCGTGGCGGCCGCGGCGCATCAGGCGTGGTCAGCCAACGTGTACACACTCGCCAGTGACATGTTTCCGAAGTTCGCCGTCGGCTCCGTCGTGGGAATTGGGGCGTTCGGGGGAGCAATGGGGGGCGTCCTATTCCAGCGTATAACGGGACGCGTTCTACAGGCGAACGGAAGCGATTACACGCCGATCTTCGTTGTCTGCGGCCTTGCATATGTGATGGCGTGGGCGATTATACATTTACTAGCGCCCCGTCTGGAGCCAGCCCGCCTCGGAGCCGAGCAGCCATGATCATTATCCGTGCGATCGCCCTCATTTGCGCGATCATCGCCATTGTGTTCGTCTTCCGCGCCCGCACAACAGCGGTCGCCAGAGAACCTGGTTCAGCCGTCACGAGCGGCGTGCCGGCCAACAGTCCTGTCGCGCAGAACACGCTCACTGCCTCCGAGCGAGCGGCAGGCTGGCGGCTGTTGTTCGATGGGAAAACGTTCAATGGCTGGCGAGGGCTCGGCTACGATTCGGTGCCGACCGCGCACTGGAAGATCGAGAACGGCACGATTAGGAAACTCGCTGATGGGCAGGTGCCTCGACTCGCCGATGGCCAGCCTGCTGCCGGCGGCGACCTGATGACGAAGGACACCTTCCGCGATTTCGAGATGACCTGGGAATGGAAGATTTCTCCGGCGGGAAACAGCGGCGTCAAATACAACGTCTCCGAAGAGATCTCGATGGCCAACGCCCCCAACCACGCCGCGCTCGGCTTCGAGTATCAGATGCTCGATGACAATCTCCACGAAGACAACAAGATTCCGTCGCACCGCGCTGGCGCTCTCTACGACTTGATTCCGCCAAACGCCAATAAGCGACTAAAGCCAGTGGGTGAATGGAACAGCTCGACGATCATCTTCCGCGGGAACCATGGCGAGCATTGGCTGAACGGCCCCAAAATCGTCGAGTTCGAGCTTGGAACTCCGCGTATGGACTCGCTGCTCGCGGCGAGCAAGTACCGGAGCATTCCCAACTTCGCGACGCGTCGTGCCGGCCACATCGTCCTGCAGGACCACGTCGACGAAGTGTTCTTCAGAAATATCAAAATCCGCGTTTTGTAACTGGAGCCTTTGATGACTGCAAATGATCCTTTGGACCGGCGCGATTTTCTGAAGCAGGCATCAATGGCCGGAGTTGGCGCGCTAGTTGTCTCGCGAGGTATCGGTCCGCTCTTCGCCTTCCATGGCTCGCCAGCAGAGAAACTGAGCGTGGCGGTGATGGGATTGAACGGACGGGGAATGGTGCACGTGAAGGGGTTCGCGACCAACCCGAACACTATGGTTTCCTACCTATGCGACGTGGACTCCGAAGTTCTCGCCAAGGCGCAGTCGGCCGCCTCGCAGTGGCAAAAGACTCCACCCAAAGCAGTGACCGACTTCAGGCGCGTGCTGGAAGATAAGAGCGTCGATGTGCTGACAATCGCTACGCCCGATCACTGGCATGTGGCAGCGACGATACTCGCGCTCGATGCGGGAAAGCATGTCTACGTTGAGAAGCCGAGCGGTCACGACGCGCGTGAAGACGAGCTGATCGTCGAAGCCGCCAGGAAGCATCCGAGGCTCAAGGTACAGCTCGGCACGCAGGCGCGATCCGGTCCGCATTTCGTCGAGGCGTTGCGGCTGGTGCGCGAGGGCCAGATCGGCAGTCCCTATCTGGCCCGCGCCTGGTACGCGAATACGCGCACCGGAATCGGACACGGCAAAGTCGTTCCCGTGCCGCCCAATCTCGACTATGAGCTGTGGCAGGGACCAGCGCCGCGAGCTCCATATCGTGACAATGTCATCCACTACAACTGGCACTGGTTCACCAACTGGGGCACCGGCGAGATCTGCAACAACGGCACACACGAGATCGACGTCGGGCGCTGGTTCCTCGGGGTCGACTATCCGACGAGCGTCATCTCCACCGGCGGCCGATTTCACTACGCCGACGACTGGCAGTTTCCCGACACGCAGGAAGCGACGTTCGTGTTCGACGGAGCCAAGAGCATCATCTGGCAGGGCCAGAGCTGTAACGGCCTGGACCTCTATGACCGCTCGCGCGGCACGGCGGTGCTGGGAACGAACGGCAGCGTCGTAGTCGATCGCGACGGTTACGTAGTGTACGACCTGAAAAACAAAGTCCTGAAGAAGGTGGACGCGGCGCCGAAAGGCGACAGCTTGAATACCGTCGGTGACGACTGGCTCAGCCAACTTCACATCGACAACTTCGTCAATGCGGTGCGAACGGGCACCAAGCTCTCTGCGCCGATCGAGGATGGTGCGAAAACGGGAACGCTGTGCCACCTCGGAACGATCTCACAGCAGATCGGTCGCAAGCTCACCATCGATCCCAAGACAGGGCACATTCTCCACGACGCGGACGCCAATCGGCTGTGGTCGCGTGAGTACGATCCGCGCTGGAAGCCGGTGGTGTGACCGAGTTTCACGAGGATCGCTACTTCGATCCTGATCCAACGATTCGGAAACACGCGCGCGAGCTGTATGATGAGACGCGAGCGCTGCCGATCGTCTCGCCGCACGGCCACGTCGATGCGGCTCTGCTCGCATCGAACCAGGCCTTTCCCGATCCGGCGTCGCTGATCGTCACGTCGGACCACTACATACTGCGCCTGCTGTACTCACGCGGAGTGCCGCTTGAATCGCTGGGCGTGGCGCCGATCGATGGCGCCGCACCGTCAGCGGAGAAAGACCCGCGCAAAATCTGGCAGACATTCGCGGATCACTGGCATCTCTTTCGTGCGACGCCAACCGAGGCGTGGATCGAGTACGAGCTGAGGGACGTGTTCGGCGTAAAGTGCCGACTGGACTCGGAGTCGGCACCGAGGATCTATGACTCCATCGCCGAGCGCCTCGACTCGGCGGAGTTTCGACCGCGCGCGTTGCTCAAACGATTCAACATAGAAGTGCTGGCGACGACTGACGGTGCGAGCGATTCGCTCGAGCACCACCGAACGTTGCGCGACGCACAACTGCCGGCCCGGATAATTCCGACGTTCCGTCCGGACGTGCTGTTCAGAATTGGCTCGCTGAGCTGGCGTTCTGAGGTCCAGCGTTTGGGTCAGGTCGTCGGCAGGGAGATCAAGAAATACCGCGATCTACTCGGCGCGATCGAGCAAAGACGCGCCGAGTTCAAGGCGGCGGGTGCGACTGCGACCGATCACGCAGTGGTCAGTCCACGGACGGAACGATTGAAAGACGGAGAAGTCGACCGACTGTTCTTCAGCGCGATGCGGGGGACGGCGACAGAAGAGGACCAGTCAAGATTCGAAGCGCACGTGCTGATGGAGATGGCGGCGCAATCCGTCGAGGACGGGTTGGTGATGCAGGTCCACGCCGGCGCGCTCCGCAATCACAACGAGATGATTTATCGTCGCTTCGGACCAGATCGCGGTGGCGACATTCCAGTGGCGACCGAGTTCACACGGAATTTGCGTCCGCTGCTCAATGCTTACGGCAATGATTCACGGTTTCGGCTCATTGTGTTCACGCTCGACGAGTCGGCGTACAGCAGGGAGCTGGCACCGCTCGCCGGACATTACCCGGCGATGCTGCTCGGGGCGCCGTGGTGGTTCCACGATTCGATCGAAGGCATGATGCGCTTCCGTCGCGCGACCACAGAGACGGCCGGAATCGACAATACGGCCGGCTTCACCGACGACACTCGCGCGTTCTGCTCGATTCCGGCCCGCCACGACCTGGCACGACGCATTGATGCAAATTATCTGGGTGGATTCGTGGCGCGGCATGTCATCGACATGCCGGACGCGCGAGAGATGGCAAAAGCAATGGCTTACGATCTCGCGAAGCGAGCATATCGTCTGACCGACCAGACGGGGCAATAATGACGGATAGTCGAACTGCAAAATACGACGACCGGCTGGGAGCGATGGGCGGAGCGGCACGGAGCTTCGAGCCAGAAACGACAATCTCGCGAAGGAGTTTCATTGTTGCTGCCGCGTTTGGAGCGGCGACGACGATGGTGCCCAAAACCAGCGTAGCCAAGCCTTCTCCGCGGGTTCGGTCGGCTGATGTAGGGCTCAATCTAGGCGTTGCCAGCTACTCGCTGCGGAACTTCACGCGCGAGCAGGCTATCGAGATGACCAAATCGCTGGGAGTCCACTACATCAACTTCAAGTCGGTCCATCTCGCCTACGACGCATCGCCCGCCGAATTCGTCAGGGCTCGTGCCGAACTCGCCGCGGCCGGACTCGAGCTCGTCGGCGGCGGCATGATCACCTTCGAGACAGAGACCGATGACGGTGTGCGAAAGTACTTCGATTATGCCAAGTCAGCCGGAATGCCGGTCATCGTTTGCACCTGCAAAGCGGACGTGCTACCGCGAATCGAGAAGTTCGTGAAACACTACGACATCAAGATCGCCATCCATAACCACGGTCCCGAGGATCCAAACTTTCCGTCGCCGTACGATGCGTTGAAGGCGGTCAAATCCATGGATCCACGCATGGGTCTGTGCATCGATCTCGGTCACACCGTTCGGGCCGGCACTGATCCGGTTCGTGCTGTTGCGGACGCCGGGCCGCGACTGCTCGACATGCACGCCAAGGATCTGCGCGACTTGCACGCTGTGGAGAGCCAGTGCGTGGTCGGGGAGGGGAAGATCCCGATTCCGGAAGTGTTCCGGCAGCTGCGTGCGATTCGATATAGGGGCTACGTCAACCTGGAGTACGAGATCGAGCCGGATAATCCACTGCCCGGCATGAGACAATCCCTCGCCTACATGCGCGGCGTACTGGCCGGCCTCGCTGCGACGCGCTCGTAACAGCCGCGCGCTCCTGGAAATGGAGTGACCGTTTTCGTATCTCGTCAGGATGTCATCTGAGACTCCGATCGCGCATTTCGAATCTTTTGCCCAGGGGCGCGGCTGGAACGCGTCGTTTGGAGATCCGCTCCGGCAGCGTGTTGCCTATGAGTTGGATGAGGTCCTGTGGCTGCTGCAGGAGGCGGAGGTAGCCACCAGAGAGGGAAAGTGGGTGGCGGTCGCCTTGAGTTACGAAGCCGCACCCGTCTTCGACCGCGCCCTCGATGTGAACCCTTCGTCGGACGTCCCGCTCGCCTGGATGGCTCTTTTCGAGGCGCCATCACCCACCGGCCTCAGTTCAATCGGCAATCGTCCATTTCTGATTTCGGAATGCGAGCCTCAGATCAGTGCGCGACAATACAAGCAAGCCATTCATTCCATCAGGGATCGCGTCGAAAGAGGGGAGACCTATCAGGTGAACTTCACCTTCCCGCTGAACGGGCACGTTGGGGGTGACTTGTTCAGCTGCTTCCGCTCAATCGGTGAGTCACACGGCGCAGCGTACTCCGCCTACCTGGATATTGGCACCCACAAGATTCTTTCATTCTCACCCGAGCTGTTCGTGGAGCGTCGCGGGGATAAGCTTACTGCACGACCGATGAAGGGCACGCTCGGACGGGGACGGTGGCTGGAGGAGGACTGCCGTCGGGCGGAGCAACTACATGCATCTGCGAAAGATCGCGCGGAGAATGTCATGATCGTGGACATGTTGAGGAGCGACCTGGGCAAGATCGCTGAAACTGGCTCAGTGGAGGTTCCAGAGCTCTTTGCCGTTGAGCGTCTCAGCAGGGTGTTGCAAATGACATCCACGGTCACGGCCGTTCAAAAGCGAGACACGAGCGTCGTAGATTTGCTTCGTGCGTTGTTTCCCTGTGCATCGGTGACGGGAGCGCCCAAGGCCCGAACCATGGCAATCATCAGAGAACTCGAGAAAAAACCTCGCGGGATCTACACCGGCACGATCGGTTTGATGTCTCCGAATGGTGAAGCAGTTTTCAATGTGGCAATCAGAACACTGGTTATCGATGCTCGGAATGGCGCTGCCACCTTCGGCGTTGGAGGTGGCGTCACCTGGGACTCGACGACCGACGGGGAGTACGAGGAATGCGCGCTCAAGGCGAGGTTTCTCACACATCCATGGCCGGAATTCGACCTTTTCGAGACCATAGCGCTCAACGACGGCGAGTACACTCTCCTCGATCGTCATCTCGGTCGGGCCAGAGATTCGGCCCGGTATTTTGGATTTGGCTGGAACGAAGGCGAGGTTAAGAAAGCTCTGAATGACGCCAGCCGGGCACATCCGTCCGAACGCTGGCGAGTAAGGTTGGTGATGGCGCGGTCTGGAGCGTCTCACGTCGAAGTACGACCGCTCGATTCAACGCGACAAGAACCGCTGACTGTAAAATTCGCGACTTGCCCAATCGATGAGCGTGATCCACTACTATTTCACAAGACCACTGCGCGCTCGCGGCAAGACGCGGAATTAGAACGATGTCTGCCGTGTGACGATGTCATATTCTGGAATTCCCGGGGGCAGGTCACGGAATCGACGATCGCAAATGTCGTGATTTTCTCGGAAGGGAAAAACTGGACACCACCAAGAGCGGCGGGCCTTTTGGCGGGAACGCTTCGTGAAGAGCTGATTTCGAAAGGTGAGCTATTCGAGCGAACCATCATGAAGGAGGAGCTTGAGAGTCTCGGCTCCTTCACGCTCATCAATTCTGTGCGTGGGTGCATGCCGGCAAAGCTCGCGCCGGATCAGTGAACGTCGCGGGTTCAAATCCCGCCACGCGCTATTGATGGCGGTGCTCGCATGCTGCATTGTTAATTCACCCCCGCGCCGGTGAGCGCCGGTCGTCAGCACCGGCCGCGCCATCGAGTGCCTTGAACTGGAGCCGGGGATGCTGAAGCCGTGGATTCCTCTCGTCATCGCCGGATCGGTCGTCGGCACGACGGCGCCTGAACCCGCGCAAGTCGGGCTGATCAGGATCAACGGCGCAATCGGTCCGGCCACGGCAAATTACGTGGCCCGCGCGATCGATGCGGCGGCGCAGCAGCACGATCAGTGCCTCATCATCGAACTCGACACACCCGGTGGGCTGCTCGAATCCACCAAGGATATCGTCCAGACGTTCTACGCCTCGAAAGTGCCCGTGGTCGTCTACGTGTCGCCGTCAGGAGCGAGCGCAGGCAGCGCCGGCGTTTTCATCACCTTGGCGGCGGATATCGCGGCAATGGCGCCGAATACGGTCATCGGCGCGGCGCATCCGGTTGCATTCGGTATTGGTGGCGGGGCGGATAGCAGCAACGATGTGATGAGAAAGAAGATGGAGAACTACACCTCCAGCTTCATCGAATCCATCGCGGATAAGCGTCATCGCAATGTCGAATGGGCGAAGTCCGCTGTGCTGCAAAGCGTCGCGACCACCGCCCAAAAGGCCCTCAAGGCGAATGTCATCGATCTCATCGCGGACGACGTTCCGGACTTGCTGAAGCAACTCGACGGGCGCACCGCCGGCGGCAGGACACTCCAGACTGCCAGCGCGAAAATCGTGGACATCCCGATGAGCGCGGGCGAACGCGTGTTTCAACTGATCTGGCGGCCCGAGGTGATGTTCCTGCTCCTGCTCATCGCCATGTACGGCATCATCGGCGAGTTGAGCAGTCCCGGTGCGATCCTGCCGGGCGTAATCGGCGCCATCGCGGTGATCCTGTTGCTGTTCATGTCGGCGACTCTCCCGGTGAACGTCGCCGGGCTGGCGCTGATCGGCCTGGCGATCGCGCTTTTCGTCATTGATGTGTTCGCGCCGACGCACGGGGTGTTGACCGTGGGGGGCGTCGCGTCGTTTTTCCTCGGCGCTCTGATGCTGTTCAACAACGCCGCGCCGGGCTTCGGGTTGTCTCTGGCCTGGATCATCCCGGCGACAGTTATCACAGCGGCGTTCTTCATCTTTATGGTCGGTAGCGGGATTCGCGCACAATTCAAGCCGGTTCGCGCCGGGACGGAAACGATGATCGGCAAGCGGGTGATCGTGCTCTCGCGGACCGATTCTCGAGGCGGCGAGGTATTGATGGAAGGCGAACGCTGGAATGCGGTGAGCGAGACACCCATCGATTCCGGGCAACCAGTAGAAGTGACCGGCATCAGCGGGCTAACGCTGAACGTCAAACCCACAACCTAGGGACGGTGCGATCATGAGAGACCTTGGCAACGCGGCGATGAGCCTCGGTCCGACCGCGGCGATTCTGGTCGTATTGGCTATCTTCGTGTTGCCGCTGGCCGTCCGAATTCTGCGTGAATACGAGCGCGGCGTGATTTTCCGGCTCGGGAAGCTTCTCGACGCGAAGGGGCCGGGCCTCATCCTTCTCATCCCACTCGTGGACAGGATGGTGAGAATGGACCTGCGCATCGTCACCATCGGTGTGGCGCAGCAGGAAATCATGACCCGAGACAACGTACCCGCCACCGTGGATGCGGTCGTCTATTTTCGCATAATCAGTCCGACGGACGCCGTGGTGAAAGTGGAGGATTTCTTAAAGGCGACGTCGCTCATCGCCCAAACGACGCTGCGCAGCGTGCTGGGCCAAGCCTCGCTCGACGATCTGCTGTCACAACGCGACGTGATCAACAAGAAGTTGCAGGAGATCATCGATCGACAGACCGAGCCGTGGGGCATCAAGGTCACAGCCGTCGAAGTCAAAGACGTTTCGCTGCCCGACAGCATGAAACGCGCGATGGCCAAGCAAGCCGAAGCCGAACGCGAACGTCGCGCGAAGGTCGTGAACGCTGAAGGCGAATTTGAGGCCGCTGAAAAGATGGTCCAAGCGGCAGCGATGATCGCGAAAGAGCCGATCGCGCTGCAATTGCGCTATCTGCAGACCATGAGCGAGATTGCGAGCGAACACAACACGACCACGTTTCTGCCGTTACCGATCGAGTTGTTGAGCGCCTTCGCGAAGAAGGGCTAGCACCCTACAACCATTGCGGCGAAGCTGCTTCCCTCGCGCCCTTACGTCACCCGCGAGAGCAGATACCCGGCCCACAATGAGCCGACGAGCGCGCCACCGTAACAGAGCGGGTTGATCACTTCGTTTAGGTGCTTGATCTGCAACCCATCATAGAGTGTGTATCGGAGGCGATGGGCTCCGTGAAACAGCGACAACGTGCAGAGGACGAAGAAAACCACGCGCGTGAGCGGATGGCGCAACAAAACGAACAGATGCTCGTGGCTAGGTGGCGACAACCATCCGAGAGGGAACGCGAGTCCGAACAGGAACAACAGGCTGGGTATCAGCATCGCCGCCACCACGCCGCCGGCGCTGAAGAGCAGCCACAGCAAGGGCTCCACGGATCGCCTTGCCATCTACGCTCCGAGAACGAGCCAGACCACGAGCGCTGACGACAGCGCCCAGGCCACGTAGTTTGAGGCCATGATCAATGGTCCGGGCACTCGCTTGCCTAGCACGCGCACCACCATCGCCTGGGGCGCCAGGTTAAACCAGGTGATCGCGTGCAACGCGACGAAGCACAGGCTCACGATGTTGATGACGAGAACAACGGGGCGGCCGGACCAGGCCAGGAACTGTTCGTATCGAGAGTCCCCCTGACTCACTGCGCGGACCAGCAGGAGGAGGTAGACGACCGACCACACAACGAAGACGCTGCTCAGCTCGCGCAGGATGAACGCAAGATAGGAGCGGCGTTCCAGCCACCAGTACGTGGACACCCCCGGCCGGAACCAGCGCGGATGGTACTCGGTGTGGGCTGAGCGTTCGCTCATCGCGCGCTCCATGGCACCAGGAAGGCGTGCAGCGAGTCCAGCGCAGCGGTCAGCTTGTAACGCTGAATGGCACCGGCGGGATCGACATCCTTCGGACAGACCTCGGTGCATTCTCCCACGAAGGTGCAACCCCAAATGCCTTCGTGTTCGGAAAGGACCTCGAGCCGTTCGCGCGCGCCTTCGTCACGCGAGTCGAGGTTGTATCGCTGGGCGAGGGCGATGGCCGCCGGCCCAATGAACTCCTGGTCCAGTCCGTAGATCGGGCAGGCAGCGTAACACAGCATGCAGTTGATGCACATGCTGAACTGCGCGTACTCGTCCATCTCCTGCGGCGTCTGCCGGTACTCGCCATCGGACAGCGGTTTGTGCTCCTTGCGGATGATCCAGGGTTTCACCCTGGTCAGCTTTCGCATGAAATCGCCAATCTCTACGACGAGATCGCGAATGACCGGGAAGTTGCGCAGAGGCTCCACGCGCACGGGCCCGGGGGCGTAGTCGGCGAGAAAGGTGGCGCACGTCAATTTCGGTTCGCCATTGACGGTCATCCCGCAGCTCCCACAAATGCCCATTCGGCACGACCAGCGGTACGACAGCGTTCCGTCCAGACGGTCCTTGACATAATTCAGCCCATCGAGCACGACCCACTCTTTTGGACAGGGCACGTTGTATTCCTGGAACGTTGGCGCGGCTTCCTCCTCCGGACGGTAGCGTGCTACCTGCAGCGTGATCTGGTCCGCCATAGAGTGCTACCTCCCGTAGACCCGCTCGCCCGGAGGCCAGCGGGTGAGTGTTACCGGCAGATATTCAACCCGGGACGAGGCGTCGGGAGTCCGGTAGATAAGTGAATGCGCCAGGAAGCGCTGATCGTCGCGTGCAGGGAAGTCGGTGCGCTGGTGAGCGCCGCGTGACTCCTCCCGGCGCAGGGCAGCATTGACGATCGCCCCAGCGACGTCGAGCATGAAGGACAACTCAAGGGCCGCAATCCGCTCGGTGTTGAACGTACGGCTCTGATCCTCGATGCGCAGGTCGCCGAAGCGCTCCTGTAGTTCGCGCAACTCGTTGGCCGCTCGTGCCAGCGCGTCGCCGGAGCGATAGATGCCGGCACTCTCCTCCATCGTCTTCTGCATCTGCTCGCGAAGCGTGGCCAGGCGCTCGCGCCCGCCGCTCCGGTGCAAGAACTCGTTCGCCAACTGTCTCTGCTCGTCCCGCGCCTGTGCGAGCACCGCCGGGCTGGTTCTCACTTCGCCGGCAGCGTATTCGGCGGCGGCACGTCCGGCCCGGGCGCCGAACACGAGCAGCTCGGGCAGAGAGTTGGATCCCAGCCGGTTCGCACCGTTGATGCTCACGCAGGCCACCTCCCCGGCCGCGTACAGTCCGGGCAGCGGCGTGGCACCATCGATGTCCGTGTGCACGCCGCCCATCATATAGTGGACCACCGGCCTAACGGGAACGAGGTCCTTGACGGGGTCGATGTTCTGGTACTTGAGGCACAGCTCGCGCACGAAGGGGAGCTTGGTGTCGATCACCTTCTCGCCCAAGTGGCGCAGGTCGAGATGGACGACGTGCCCGTAGGGTGTTTCAATGGTCCTCCCCTTCGCCACCTCCTGCACGAAGGCCTGCGACAAGCGATCTCGCGGCCCCAGCTCCATGCTGCGAAAGACCGGCTTCGGATCCGGCTTGCCGAGGTTGTAGTCCTGCAGGTAGCGATAGCCGTCCTTGTTGATGAGGTACCCGCCCTCCGCCCGCGCCGCCTCGGTGATCAGGATGCCGGTGAACGGAAGGCCAGTGGGGTGGTACTGCACAAACTCCATGTCCTTGAGCGGGGCGCCCGCCCGGAAGGCGAGGGCCATACCGTCGCCGTTCTTGATATTGGCGTTGGTGGTGAAGGGGAAGACCCGACCGCAGCCTCCCGTGCACAGGATGACCGCGCGTGCGGTGATGGTCTCGACCTTCCCCGACATCAGCTCGATGGCAACCACGCCCTGAACACGGCCGTCATCGACCAGGAGCTTCGTCACGAACCATTCGTCGTAGCGAACAACGCTCGTGTATTGGAGGGTCGTCTGGAAGAGGGTGTGGAGCATGTGGAAGCCGGTTTTGTCGGCGGCGAACCACGTACGCATCTTCTTCATGCCCCCGAACGGGCGTACGGCAATGCGGCCGTCCGGCTCGCGGCTCCACGGACATCCCCAGTGTTCGAGTCGGAGCAGCTCCTGGGGTGCTTCCTTGACGAAGGCCTCCACTGCGTCTTGATCGCTGAGCCAATCTCCACCCGAGATCGTATCGTACGCGTGTTCGTCGAGGCTGTCGTCACGGGCGACCACTCCCGCGGCGCCTCCCTCGGCCGAAACCGTGTGGCTGCGCATCGGATACACCTTGGAGACCACGGCGATGCTGAGGCGCGGGTTGGTCTCCGCGATGGCAATGGCGGCGCGCAACCCCGCCCCGCCGCCGCCCACTAGCAAGACGTCATGAGAAGGGATCACGGCCCGTTTCTCCTCACCGACCGTGCTCGCTGAGTGGAAGGCACCGAAGTCGATCTCTCGCTGGCGGCATGACTACTCGGCGGAAAGCAGCTCATCCACCAGGACGGTGCCGTCGTGACGGACCACCCTGCGACTCATGCTGCCGTCGTGATACTCGTGACGGATGCTGCGGCAGCCGCAAGCATAGTCCAGCTCCTCAGTGAGCAATGCATCATCGTCGCGATCCTGGTAGCTCTCTCCATCCGCGATCCGCCCGCATGGCGCCCGTTGGCCCTTGAAGCTGGTGTTCTTGCGAGCCATCGTCTACCTCCTTTGCTGGATCGAGCGATACGGCTGACGGGCCGGTCTTCGGCGGCAGCCAAGACCTTGCTCCAAACGGTACGCTTCTGTGCGTCCCCGGAAAAGCCCGGCCACCCAACGGATTCTACGACGGATTCAGGTTGATGCGATTAGTGTGACCCCGGCCATCGGTGTAATCGTAGTGATCCTGCGCGGCAAAGCTGCATGCAGTAGTTAACCGATTGCGCTTGGCATGATCTGCCGATCGCGTCCTTATCAATACCGTCGTAGCGTCGGGTCCACTTCTTCGGTCCAAGCCAGAATCCCACCCTTCAAGTTCCAGATCCGCCTGAACCCTGCGGCGTGAAGCTGGCGGAACGCTTTTGCACTACGCGCACCGGAGCGACAGTGCACCACGATCGAGTCGGCGCTGTCCAATTCGTGCATCCGCTCGGCGAACTGCCCGATTGGAACCAGTCGCGCGCCGTAGGGCTCCAGGTTCGCGATCTCCCACTCGTGCTCCTCGCGCACATCGATGATGGTGATCGGCTCTCCGTCATCGAGCCGCTCCTTGAGCTCCGACGCTGTGATCTCGACGAGGGCACCCCGTTCTGCCGCGTCGGCTGCGATCGCCTGCGGGATGCCACAGAACTCCTCGTAGTCGACGAGAGCGGTCACCGTCCGCCGCTCGCCGCAGACCGGGCAGTCCGGGTTCTTGTGCAGCTTGAGCTCACGCCAACGGAGCATCAATGCGTCGAAGAGCAAAAGCCGCCCGATGAGCGACTCGCCAGCGCCGAGAATGAGCTTGATCGTCTCGAGGGCCTGAAGCGACCCGACGATGCCGGGAAGTACACCCAGCACACCTCCCTCCGCGCAACTAGGGACCAGCCCCGGTGGCGGCGGCTCCGGGAAAAGGCATCGGTAGCACGGTCCCTTCTCCGCGAAGAACACGGAGACCTGTCCCTCGAAGCGGAAGATTGAGCCGTAGACGTTCGGCTTTCCGAGGAGCACGCACGCATCGTTCACGAGGTAGCGTGTCGGGAAGTTGTCGGTGCCATCAACAACGACGTCGTAGGGCTCGAGAATCCGTAGAGCGTTCTCGCTCGTCAGCCGGACTTCGTGCGGTATGATCTCGACGTGCGGATTGACGTCGCGCAGCCGCTCCGCGGCCGCATCCAGCTTCGATCGGCCAACGTCACTGCTGCCGTACAGGACCTGTCGCTGGAGATTCGTCGCGTCCACTACGTCGAAGTCCACCAGGCCGACCGTACCGACGCCAGCCGCCGCGAGATAGAGACCGAGGGGCGAGCCCAGTCCCCCAGCACCTACGAGCAGCACCTTCGCCGCCTTGAGCTTGCGCTGCCCGCCCATCGCCACTTCGGGCATGATGAGATGACGGCTGTAGCGAAGCACCTCCTCGGGCGAGAGATCGCGCTCCACTGCAGCATCGATGGCGCTCGCTCCGCCGGCGATGCTGGGGACGATCGTGATCGTATCTTGCTCCGCGAGCGCGGTCCGGTCACCCCCTAGATAGCGAACCTCTTCGTCGTTCAGGAACACGTTAACGAAGTTGCGCAGCGCGCCATCGTCGGTGTACAAGTGCCGCTGGAGTTGGGGGTAGCGTTGAACGAGTTCCGTCATCGCATCACCGACGGTGCCGGCACGTACTGTGACTTCGCTCTCGCCCCCCGCGTATGTGCGCAGCGGCGTGGGTATGCGAATCATCGGACTCATCTATCCTCGGCGACGATGGTCAATTCCTCTTCTGCGAAACGTAGCCCGTCCTCCGCCAGTTGCCAGGCGCGCACCGGCGTCGTGTCGTCCGAACCCGCGGCGACGATGAGGTATGTGTACCAGGGCCACGCTTGCTGCCGATCCAGGTCGGATGGCTCCGGCGGATGGTCGGGATGCGAATGGTAAAAACCGACGATCTCCAAGCCATCACGCTCGGCCGCGCGTCCGACCTCCTGCACGGTGGCGGCGGGAATCAGGTATCGCCGCTCCGGCATTTCATGCGTCGTATTCGCGAGCGCGACCGGACGCGTTACGTCCTTCGTCGCGTCATGGTGTGACGCGCGCCCAAGCAGCGCCCCGCAGCACTCGCGCGGATAGGTCTCCCGCGCGTGCTTGCGAATACGCTCGAGAGCAGCGACGGGGATTCGGATCACGGCATCCCTCCCCCTTCATCCCACCAGCGTTGGCTCAGGTAGCGCTCTCCGCCGTCAGGTAGCACAGTGACGATGAACGCCTCATGACCGGCTTCCGCAGCGACTCGCAGCGCCGCGGCCACATTCGCCCCACCAGAAACGCCGGAGAGTAAGCCTTCCTCCCGTGCCAGGCGGCGCGCCATCGCCTGAGCTTCTTCGGTGCTGACCTCGATGGTCTCGTCATCGAGCTCGGGATCGTAAATCCCGGGCACGATCGCGGTCGCCATGTGCTTCATCCCCTCGATACCGTGAAGCGGTGAGTCGGGCTGCACCGCGATCAGGCGTACGCGTGGATTGCATTCGCGCAATCTGCGGCCCGTTCCAACGAACGTCCCGCTCGTCCCCAACCCTGCCACGAAGTGCGTCACGCGTCCCTTCATCTGCTCCCAGATCTCCGGGCCGGTGTTTTCGTAGTGCGCGCGGACGTTCTCGGGGTTGTTGTACTGATCCGCGTAGAAGTAGTGCTCCGTGGTGTCAGCGGTCGCGCGCCTTCGCGCTTCGCGGATCGCGCCGTCGGAGCCTTCCACCGCGTCCGTGATCACGATTCGGGCACCATAACCGCGAAGGAGCTTCTTTCGTTCCTCGCTGGCATTCCCGGGCAGACAGATCTCGCAGCCGTAGCCTCGCTCGGCACAAAGCATGGCGTAGGCGATTCCCGTGTTTCCGGAGCTCGCATCGAGCAGCGTCTTCCCCCTGCCGAGTTGACCGTCTTGCTCCGCCGCTTGGACAATGGCGAGCGCCGCACGGTCCTTCACGCTCCCGCCTGGGTTCAAGTACTCGAGCTTGACGAAGATCGACCCGCGGCTTCCTGCTCCAGCGCTGCGATGCAGCGGCAAGAGCGGTGTGTTTCCGATCAACTGGTCAAGCGAGCCGGCGAGCCCTGTACGGATGTGGGTATCCTGTGCTGGTCGACTCATCTCACTCTCCGCCTCACGCACCCTTAGGAAAAACTCGCGCAAGCCGCGGAACCACAAACACCGAATCTCCTTTCCCGAGTGCGAGCTCTCCAAACCTCGCCGCGGGTAGCTCCACCTCTATCACCTTCCCACTTGGTTC